>VFQP010002725.1_pt1 | contig 19202 bp, 19 predicted proteins | sample 3512351 | NCBI WGS metagenome assembly VFQP01 (sample SAMN10412372, study PRJNA504923) | tailings metagenome | isolation source: Relicate 1 Philex TSF1 revegetated site | place: Philippines: Tuba, Benguet | collected 2017-08-29
TGGTGCAGCAGCACACGGACGCCGCCAGCCGCCTGGCCCTGCTGGGCACGTGCCACGCCACGGCGCAGGCGGTCATGAGGCACCTCCAGGAGCCACGCCGCATAACGCTGCGGCTGCGCGTGCCGCTGGACGAGAACGTGGAGGGAGATGAGGGCGGCGTCCCGTCCTGGGTCCCCAGCGAGGAGGAGGACTGGCGCATGCTCGCCCGCCCGACCAGAGGCCTGGCGTGGAGCGAGGTGGGCCTCGCGGCGCAGCAGCTCCTCAGCACCTGGGCGCCCGTGGCCCAGCTGCGCGTGGAGGTGACCACGCCCAGCATCCGCGCGCAGCAGCACTTCACGCTGGCGCCGCCGCTGCTGCCGCTCATCGCCAGCCTGCACCTGCACCGCGTGCGCGTGCCGCTGCGGGCGCTCGGCAGCCTGCAGCAGTGCGCGGGCCTGCGCACGCTGCAGCTGTCGTGGTGCGCAGTCACGAGGAGCAGGACAGACGGCGAGGAGGTGGCGTACGACGCGATTGTGGGCTGGCTGCCGCTGCCGCAGCTGCAGTCCCTGGGCCTGCTGGTGAACGAACACTTCCCGCACTGGTCCCGGCACGCCGTGCTGGCGCTGGCGGCGCGGGCCACGCGCCTGCACGTCGGCGGCCGCCCTGAAAAGATCGGGGAGAACCAGTACTGGCCTTGCCTCTGGCACGCCAGGGCCACGCTGCGGTCGCTTCAGCGCCTGACGCACTTCAGCCTGGACGCCTCCGTGCCCGTCGACGACTGGTTCATGTCAGCGCTACTGGAGCACCAGGGCCTGCAGCACGTCACGCTCCCGCAGCTGGCGCTGGAGTGGAGCCACGGCAACAAGGCGTGCCGGTGGAGGACGCTGGCGATTGGCGGCGCCCACGCGCTGGACGCCAACCTGCCGGCGCTGCACGCCCTGGAGCGCGTGGTGCTGCTGCTGCCGCTGACGCTGACGCTGCGCCTGGACCCGGACGGGCCTCCCGCCACGGTGGAGCAGCTGGAGGAGCGGCTGGGGCGCGGCGTGCAGGCGGCGGTGGACGCGCCGCCCACGAGGGACGAGGCGCGCTACTGGGGCCTCCGCGCGGCCGAGCCGTCGGCACGGGCGGGCTGCTGCGCCCTCACCCTCCAGGCGGACCCTGAGTTTGACGACGAGGTGGAGCTGGCCGCGCAGCAGGCGCAGCGCCTGGTGCTGCCGCCCCGCGGCGGGCCGCGCACGCTGGCGCTGTACGGCGCAGAGACGGTCGAGGCGGCCAGCGAGCTGCTGCTGCTGCTGCCGGGCACGATGGTGCGCACGCTGTGCCTGAGGGGGCCCGTGGCCTGCAGGGAGGAGCTGCTGGCGCTGCTGCCGCCCAGCGTGAAGCACCTGCGGGTGTGGGTGCGGTCGGCGAGCAGGGCGCGCCGCGTGGTCGCGGCGCTGCCGCCGCACGCCGCCATGGACGTGACGCTGGTGGCGCTGCCCCTGGCGTGCGGCGGGTTCTCAAGGCGCCGGTTTTGGGCGCGCCTGGTGGAGATGTGCGCCGAGCGGGCGCCGCGCGTGACGCTGCGCCTCGCCCGGGAGAAGGTCGCCGCGGCGCGGGTGGACAAGTTTGGCGTGGAGTGGGAGTGCAGGACGGGCTGGAGGTGGCTGACGCGGCAGGACGACTGAAGGGTCACGTGGCGCACGGTCTTGCGCGCCTTTCCTTGCTTGCTCAAGCTGCGCGGAACAGCTTGCGGTTGTTGGCGTCGTGCTGCTTTCTCCTGCTCAGACTAGTCGTTGCAACGTCGAGGGTCACGCTCGCGAGCGGTCACACGCATCTCCCTTGACAGGTCGCAGCGTCGTGGCCCCCTGCAAGGGCGAAAAGAAGTCCCCAAAGGACAGCGCAGGCGGCCGCCTGCGAGCCCCAGCAAAAACAATAAGTCCGTGGCCCGCCGCGCTCCACCACTCAAGAGGCACGCACACGCTCACAGCACACGCTCACATGCATCTCGCGCCACTGCTCTTCCACCACACCCTTCACGACGACGACGACAATACCGTGGGCGTCTTGGCGATGCACCCAGCGTGCGTCTCCTCTTCACCACCACCAGGCCCAGTGCATGCACAAACCAAGAAGAAACAGGATGACGGCGTTTGGCAGCAAGGTCTAGGCGCGTGACCATCAATGGCCCCATGATGGTCATCCACAGCTTGCCGCTCGCAGTTTGCTGCGTGCGCACACGCCTCTCCTCCTGCGCTTCCCTCAGGACAGTGCCAAGGAAGAGCCACGGTGCGGCGCGCACGCACAGCCCGGACCCACGCACGGCACAGCGGCCCGTCCACACTCCCTTCTGCACGGAAAAGCCGCCAGCGCCGTCACCCTCCCGTCTGCAGCAGGCCCGGCACCCCTGCGCTTCTGGAGGGCTCTTCCGACCTTAACCTCCCAACAACAGTGCTGTCCTCGGCTGTGCCGGCGCACAGACGACGCACAAGACTCCAAAGAGGGCGATGCTCTGCCGCCCACACGCACAAACGTCCCACGCTGTGCGCGCCCACCCGAAGCAAAACCACAACACGCTGCGCACGCCAGGTGCATGCCCCCGGCGGCGCCAGCTCGCTACCTCTACCCCTACCAACACCAAACACACACACACAAGCACGCACGCCTGACCTGGGGGCCATGGAAAACGGAAAAGGATCCCCCGTATCCACACCGCCCACGCCAAGCCACCCGCGGCAGCAGGCGCGAGGGCCGGCGCGACGCACAAAAAAAGCGAAAAGCGCGCCGCCGCCGCCGCCGCCGCTCAATCAACTCTGCAGCGGCAAGTGCAGCAGTGGGCCGCAGGCGGCACATGGGGAAGGCGCCGGAGGGAACGCCGGCGCAGGTGGTCATGGATACGCCCCAAACCTCCCCCGGGCGCGCACGTGTCCCTCGGAGGGGCACGTCAACAGGGGGGGTCACGTCAAAAGAGTCGAGGACCACCGCCGTTGTGCGCACGTGCCGGAAAAGAGAAGCCGCCATGAGGACCTGGCGCCCGCTCAGACGACGGCGAGCGAGCAAAGTCGCATACTCCTGCCGACGCATCACACCACGACGCCGCTAGAGTGGGAGCGGCTGCTTTGCGGGCCAGGCGCTCAGACGACGGCCAGCGAGCCGTTGCGCATGATCTTGTCGACGGTGAGGCTGATGCGCTCGTTCCAGTCGACCATGAGCATGTCGCGGACGTGGTCGAGGATGCGCATCTCTGGGTTGAGCTTGGTGCTCCAGCCCTCGAGCACCAGCGTGGTGACCACCACGGTGCTCACGGCGCTGCGCAGCGTCACCTGCACACACGCACGGCGCGCGGCGCAGCGACAACAAGCAGCAGCCACAACGCAGCGCACACACGAGTGAGCAAAGCGGCGTGCAGCCCGCTGCACCCGCCGCCACAGCAGCGCCCCGTCTCCCTCCCGTGCACGCGCGGGGACCGCCCCTGTGCAAGCGCAGGAGGCGCGCGTGCCGAGCGCCGTCCGTCGCGCGCCAGAACGAGCTGCCACCCGCCCCCCACACTCGAGCCGCTGCAGCGCACCGCCCGGCTGGCGCAGCGCATCTGGCGCTCGCGGCCCCACAGCGCCGCCAAGCCCGCCGCCGCACACCCCGCCGCACACCGCACTGAGCCAGGGGCGCACCTGGTGCTCGCGAATCGTGTCAATGATGGACTCGATGACGGCCGAGGTGTGTCGGTGGATGTGCTCGGGGTCCAAAGAGTCGAACATCTGCTTCATGTCGCTCACAAACGCCTCGGGGTCCTGCGGCACGTCCCACCAGGCACCACAACACCGGTCACCCGCGCCCCCATGACCGCAGCACCGCCCCGCCCCTCCCCGCCCTCCCCGCTCGCCCCAGCGCGGCCTGCCCTGCCGCTCTGCTCCGCTGCGCCCTGCCCCCCGCGCCTGCCGGCACAGCCTCCCCTCCCTTCCCCACTCGCACACCTGCCGGACAACACCACGTGTAGGGCGCGACCCGCCAGCCCTGGCCTTTCCCCCGCCCCGCTGCAACCCACACCTGGCACGTGTGCAGCTCGCTCATGTCCAAAATGGCGCGCCCCAGCCGCTCGCCGTCCTGCTTGGTCAGCGCCTTGAAAAAGTTGATCAGGTGCCCCTGGTCGGCGCGCGTGAGCTCGGCAATCATGCCAGTGTCCAGCAGCACCAGCTTGGGCGGCCCGCGCGGGCGCAGCCACGACGGCAGCCACCGCGCCGCCATGCGCCACACGGGGCCGCCCTGCTCCCGCCACTGAGCCTCCTCCTCGGGCGTGGCGTCGCCCGGCTCGCGCACCAGGATGTTGCCCGGGTGCAGGTCCTGCGCATGCAAGCGGCATGCAAGCCCACGCCGCCACCTCAGCGCAGGGCACCGCAAGCGACGCCATAGTGTGCTCGGCGTGCTGCAGCGTCCCCTTGGCGAGGACTGTTTGCCACTCCAGACCACCTGCAGCCTCCCTGCCCCTGGCCCAAGGGGCGGGTGCCATGCCGCGCTGAGCCCTCACCAAGCCCTCACCGCGTGGATGAAGTTGTCAGCGAGGAGCATCTGCAGGTAGCAGTGCAGTCCCGTCTCGGCCAGAGCGCCGCGCAGCTCCTTGCCGCGCACGCTGCGGTCGTTCACGTACCTGCGGGCACGCACGCACGCACGCACGCGCCGCGGCAATGGCACACTCAGGATCAGCGGCATGAGCGAACAACAGCAAGTGCCAAGCGCCGGGCCACGCCACGCCTCTCTCCTGCCCTCGGCCCCTCCCATCCCGCAAGCACCCAGGCGCCCCCCTTCCCTCCCCGGCTGATGAGGCTGCCGCTCTCAACGCTGCTCCCCCGCCCCCAGCCCCTCTCCCCCCTCACCGGCTGATGAGGCTGCCCTCCGCTCCCACCCTCAGCCCCCCCGCCCCTCACCGGCTGATGAGGCTGCCGCTCTCAAACGACTCGACCAGCACGTCGGACGACACGAGCGGGTAGATGGGCGTGGGGAAGCTGATGTTGCGCCACAGCCTGAAGTTGTGCTTGAAGCGCGCCAGGTGGCTGGCCTCCACCGCCAGGTCCAGCTGCTCCTTGAGGGGCCCGCCAAACTGCCGCAGGCTCTCCTCCAGGCGCAGCCGCTGCAGGCCCGGCAGCCGCGAGGCCAGCCGCGCCGCGCGCTGCATCAGCTCAAAGTCGTGCTGCATCAGCGTCGTCACGCCCGGGTGACGCACCTGCAGCAGCAGCACGCCCGCCCCCACGCGCCGCGTTGCTCGCCGCGCCGCGCCGCAGCACCTGCCTGCCCTTCCCCTGGCCCCACTGGCAACAACAGCTGCGCCATGATTGCACCTAGCGAGCACTGCTGGCTCTCTAGTCCTGCTGCTGCCGCTGCTGCGTCCCAGGGAGAGCCAAAGGGAGGCGCGAAAGGAGGCGCACGTAAGCGTCGCACCTTGACGGCGACCGTGGCGCCGCGCTTGTACCTCCCTCCGGTGGCCGCCGCGCCCTCCTCGGACAGCGTGGCCCGGTGGATCTGTGCGATGCTGCCCGACGCCACCGGCTGGTCCTCAAACGACTCGAACAGCGCCTCGGGGGGCCGCCCCAGCGCGCGCAGCACGGCGCGGCGCGTGTGCGCGGCGTCGTGCGCCGGCGCCGCCGTCTGCAGCCGCTCCATTGCCTGGCAGAGGTCGGGCGGGAAGAGGTCGGGGCGGGTGCTGGACCACTGGCCCCACTTGATGAAGGCGGGCCCGGCGCGCTCGAGCGTCCAGCACACGAGCTGCAGCCAGGCCTGGCGGGTGGCGCCGCCGGCCCAGGCGGCCAGCGGCGCCGTGGTGACGGCGGGCGTGAAGAGCAGCGCTAGGAAGGCGCCTCTGAGCCAGAGCTGCAGCTCGCCGTGCAGGACAGAGAGGAGGGCGGCGGGCACGGCGAGCAGCGAGAGCGCGTGCGCCGCCAGCCAGCCAAAGGCGGAGCGCTCCTGCTGGCGCTGCTGCTGCTCCAGCACGCGCTGTATGTGGCGCAGGTGGCTCTCCTGCGAGCTGCACACATTGACGGGCGACGGGAGGTCGCGCGCCAGCGCCTGGAAGCGGGTGGGGAAGAGCTGCGCCGCCACCGCCACGGGGAGCATGCTCATGAGGAGCTTCTGCGCGCACAGTCGTGACAGAGCAGCGCAAGCAAAGGAAGAGCTTGCGTGACGCGCTGCGCGCAACGAGGTGTGCACGCCTGACACACCGTGCGGCGCGCTCGTCGTCGCACGCCTCTCAGTGAGCGTCGCGCGCTCGCCGCAGTGATCAGCGCGAGTGCGCGTGCGCGTGAGGTGGTGGTGGTGGTGCGGCGGTGCAGACGGACCTGGCCTTCGGGCGCGAGAGCGAGCCCAGCCCAGAGCGCCGAGCACTGCGCCTCGAAGCGGCTCCACTGGTCGCGCACAGACACCTGCAGGCGCTGCGTCTGCTGCTTGAGCGTGCCGGAGAGCTCCTCCAGCAACGCGTGCGAAGAGGCGCTGCTTGTCGCGCCTCTCCCCCCGAGAATGGCCGCGCGAGCGAGCAGGCGCCAGCTCTGGTGCAGCACGAAGCTGCTGTTGCCGATGGGCCCCCACTGCGCCGCGGCCTCGCGCGCTGCGAGCCTGCGAGGAGAAGGAGGAGGGAATGGTAGAAGTCCTCCTCGTTGAGCGAGTCGCGGCGGCGACCGCAAGGCACCAGGGGAGCACGCACTGCGACGCCACACTGCTGCAACAACGACAAGCGCACCTGGCGAAGTGAGGGCCTGCCTGCAGCAGGGCGCTCAGCGGCGTCACCTGCGCCATGCTCGCTCGAATGAGCGCCGAGGGAAGAAGGAAGGGGCACTAGCAGGGATTCAGGAATTGAGGTGATCGCTGTGCTGCTGTGCTGCTGCTGCTCGGAAGTCCTAGGCGCTGTGGCACGCTGCCACAACTCGCGCATGGACACTTCGGGCTTGCACTCCGAGCAAGCGCGCTGGTCCTTCCTGTTTGCCTCATCACCAAACGTTGACCGCTGCACCGGTCACCACTTCACGAGAGTTCGTGCCCGCAAGGGGGAGCACCCGCAAGGGAGCAAAAGATCTTTCAACGCGCGCTGCTCTCCTCGGGCGCGCCCTCAACCCGAGGGACGCGCGGCAGCAGGGAGGGAGAGCACCGCTTGCTCTCGGCGTCGCTGTGCATCGCTCGCATCGGGCGTGGGAGCAGCAGAAGCGGGAGCTGCACAGGGGAACGCAGAGCTGGAGCAGAGCTGCTGCTGAGCTGCGATGGAGGTGAGGGGGCTTGCGTGTGACATGCTGCACGCTGCTGCCAGGAGCTGGGTGTGCGTGTGTGCCCACTGGCTGGCCGGGCGCCGCGGTGGCGTGCGCGCAGGAGGACGCTGCTGCGGCTGCACAGCCTGCAGCAGCAGAGGAGCAGCCACCGCAGCAGCAGGGCGAGCAGCCGCCCGATGACGCCGTGATGCACGACGCCTCCGGGGAAGACGCAGCGGCGCCGCACGCTGCTGCTGCCGACGGAGGGCAGCCGCAGGAGGAAGCACCGCAAGCAGCAGCAGCAGCACCACCACCACCACCACCGCACGCGTCAGAAGCCGTCGCCATGCAGATCGACGGCAATGCCAGCGGCAAGGACGTGCCAGAGGCCGACCCGGCCCGCAGCGACGCGGCACAGGACGCTGCGGCCATCGCGCCAGAGCCGCACGACGCGGCCGGCCACGCGCCGCCCGCCGAGCGCTCGTCCGGCGGCGGCGGCACGGCGCCAGGCTCCAACGGCGGCGCCGAGGACGGCAAGGCGCCAGCTACAGGCGAGGGGGGCGCCGTTCCGCGCCGCGCCTCCAACCGGCAGCGCACGTGGGGCGGAGCCCATGGCCACACCCACCACCACCCCAAGCCCACAGACGCCCACGCCGCAGACGCAGCCGCCGCACCCGCGGCAGCGGCGCCGGCGCCAGCGGCCGAAGCCGCGGGCGACGGCGACCACCCATCGCTTGCGTCGCCGTCCGCTGCGGCGGCAGACGCCAAGCAGGAGCCTGAGCTTGCGGCGGCGGCGGCGGTCGCCGCGCCCGCCGGCAGGCCGCAGCGGCAGCGGGAGGCTGCAGCGGCGGCCGCGGCCGACGACAAAGGGCAGGGCGAGGGGTCCAAGCGGCGGGCGGCGGGCGGCGGGCGGGGCGGGCGGGGCGCGCGGGGCGGCGGGCGGTCCGGGCGGGGCAAGCGCGCGTTCGGGCGGCGGCGGCGGCGCGGGCGCGACGAGTCCAGCGAGGAGGAGGAGGAAGAGGAGGAGGAGAGCGAGGAGCAGGAGGAGGGCGAGGAGGGCGAGGAGCAGGGCGAGTCGCAATCCGAGCGGGAGGAGGAGGAGGAGGGCGGGCGCCGAGTGCGCCCCAAGGCCGGCGGCGGCGGCGAGCAGCAACCACAGCAGCAGCACAGCGGCGACGAGGAGGACAAGGAGGGCAAGGGCCAGCAGGACGGCCGCCGCCGCTCGGGCCGCCGCAAGCCCCCAGCGCCGCCGGCGCAGCTCGGCAGGACGGCGTCGCGCGGCGGGCGCGGCAAGAAGGCGGCGGCGGCGCACTCTGAGAGCGAAAGGGACGAGGATGCAGAGGAGGCGGAGGGGGGCGAGGGCGAGGAGGAGGAGGAGGCGGACGAGGAGGAGGACGGCAAGACCGGGCGCGGCGGCCGGGGCCGCGGCCGGGGGCGGGGCGGGCGGTCGGGCCGGCGGGCGCGCGGCGGGGAGGAGGCTGGCAAGGGGAAGCAGCTGGAGCGGGCGGCGTCGGCGCGGGGGGCCAAGGGCAAGGCGGCGGGCGCGGGCGGTGCGTCGGCGGAGAAGAGGCCAGACAGGCAGGCGTCAGGCGGCGTTGGCAAGCAGCAGCAGCGGCGCGTGCTCGTGCCCGCTTCGGACGAGGACGATGAGGAGGGCGAGGAGGAGGAGCAGCATGGAGGCGAGGACGCGCATCGAAACAAGGCGGGTGAGCGGGCGCACAAGGGGGCGCCGGGCAAGGGCCGCAAGGGCGGGCAGGAGCAGCACGACGGCGGCGGGGCGTCTCGCAAGCGGCCCGGCGGCGCGGACGCCGCCGGCGACGAGGGCGGCGAGGGGGAGGGCGGCCGGCCCAAGCGGCCGCGGCGGCATCCGCCGCAGCACCACGCGGCGCAGCACGACAACGGGGAGGAGGACGACGACGACGAGGAGGAGGAGGAGGCGGGGCGCAAGGGCGACCGCAAGCGGCAGCGGCAGCAGCGGGGCAGCGGCGGCGGCGGCGCCGCCGCCACGCCCTCCTTCACCCCCATCGGTGCGCACCTGCACAGCATCTGCCCTGCCCGCTCCCGCTCGCCAGCGCGCTGCCCAGGGCCATTTGCGCATGCATTTTGGTCAGCGTGCCACCAGCAGTGTGCATGCGGGCGGCGGATGGATCCACGTCGCGCCGCTGCCCCCTGCCTCCCCATGCACATTGCGCGCAGACCCCTCCTCCCCCGAGTACCGCGCGCTGTCCAACGCCGACAAGCACAAGCACCTTCAGGAGGCGCAGGCGCGCTTCTCGCGGCTGTGGGGCGAGGCGGAGCAGGCGGCGCAGCACGTGCACGAGCTGGCCAAGAGCTGGGCGCACGTGGCCTTCCCAAAGGACTGGGGGCAAACCAGCACGCCAGAGCTGCTGGCCGCGCACGAGTGAGTCGCCCACCGTGGCCCACTTTTTTTCCGCCGCCCGCGTCTGGGCAGCACAGCCGCGCTCATGTCCAGCTCTCGCACGGCGCGGCTTGGGCGCACGTCTCCGCAGCTGCTGCGTCCCCGCTATCCGGTGCCTCCTCGAGTTGCCGCGCGCTGGTGGGTGGGTGCGTGGTGGGGACCCGGCGTGACGCGCGTGCCCCGCGGCGCACGTACTCCCCGCGCAGGCTGCAGCAGCTGAGCAAGCGGCGCGAGGCGCTGCTGCAGCCGTCGGTGGAATCGGCGCGCGACGTGGTGCACGTGCTCAAGCACATGCGCAAGGAGAACCTCTCCGGCACCACAGGTACAGCACTGAGCACTTTCCCAGCACTGGAGGGCTCAACGTCAGGTCAGAGATGCCCACCCGGTTTCTCACCCGAACTGTCTTTCTTGCCTCGCCCTTGGGCGATTCGCAGCGGAGCACCAGGAGGCTGCAGGGCCGCGCCAAAAGCCGCAGCCGCCGCCCCCGCAGCAGCAACCGGGCGCGGGCGCCGGCCGCAAGCCTGCGGGAGACGGGCCCGCCGGCGGTGCCAAGCCCGGCAGCGGTAAGCCGGCGGGCGGGCCACAAGCAACGGCGGCAGCGGCGCCCTCGGGTGCGCCGCACATCAAGGCGCGGCCAAGCGGCGATGCGGGCGCCCTGGGCGGCAAGCAGGCGGCCGGCGGCGACGGCGGGGAGGGCAAGCCTGGCGGCAGCGTGCTTCCGTCCAGCCCGCCGATGCTGGCCAACGGCGGCGTGACGCCGTCGCAGCCGCCCTCGCAGCAGCAGCCGCAGCGGCAGCCTGCGACGGCGCACTTGCAGCCTAAGCGGCACAAGCAGGCCGAGGCGCAGCGGCAGCAGCAGCAGGAGGGCGCGGTGCTGAGCCCGGGGTTTGCCGGGGGCGGCGGCGGTGGCGGGGTGCAGCCGCGGTTCCGCCCGCGGGGGTCGGCGGTCCGGGACGCGGCGCTCGAGGCCATCGTGGCGTCCTTGACGGCGCCTGTGGAGGTGGACACGCTGGCAGACGACCTGGAGCAGCGGTTGCATCAGCGGTGAGCGCCGCGCGTCGTGTCCTCGCGGAGGTGACGCGGTACGGTGCGGGGAGGACCTCAGAGGGGCAGAGCTGACGGATGCTCGCGTCGTCCTTGCGCGTGTGGTGGTGGTGCAGGTGCGTGGGCGAGCCGCCGGGCACGTACCAGCGGCAGCTGGCGCTGCTGTGCTCGCTGCTGGCGGGCGAGACGGCGCTGCCGGGCAAGGTCAGCAGCCGGACGCTGCTGCTGGACGAGCAGATGTCGGTTGAGCAGCTGCTGGACCTCGTGAGCGAGGTTGCCGCGCACCTTTGAGGGCTGGTCGCCATGGCGTGCAGCACGCGCCGCAGGGGTGGTTGAACGCGCAAAGTGCAAACGCGGAAAAGGACGGAGATGCGCGCGAAGCAGCAGCGCGAGGAGCAGGAGGAGGACAGCGAAGGCGAGAGCAGCTCGCAGGAGCAGGAGGAGGAAGGCGAGCCGTGCTCGATGGAGGAGGACGAGCCTGAGCAGTCCTCGCAAGCGGACAGCGAGCAGGTGCAGAGCTCGCGCGTGACCAGACGCGTGCCTGATGCTCGCTTCCCGGCCCGAAGGGGGGCTGATTGCTCGCTGCGGCACCTCGCACCGCAGGAGGAGGAGGACGATGCAGAGGCGCTGCCACGGGGGGGCAAGCGCAGCAGGACAGCAGCGGCAGGCACCAGCAGCAGGACGGCGGCAGCCATGGACGTGGCGCTGGAGGACGAGGAGGCCAAGCGGCAGGCCAACATCGAGGCGCTCGTCAGCGGCAAGGGGTGCGCCCACAACAACCTGCTGCCACAACAACCTGCACGCCGCAAGCAGCCTCAGCTCACGACGCAGCATGCCATGACCGCGATGGCCGCGCAGGCTGCAGGTCCGCCGGGCGCCCCTCACGCGGTACCTTTCCCTGCAGCAGAGCGACCTCGTGCTCAAGCGCGCCTTCGTGTCGCCCATGCCAGGAGCCCCGCCCGTCTCAGAGGTGCGCCGCTCTGCCTACGGGGTGCCTGTGGGTGGCATCGCCTCGGGAGGCGACACAGCCAAGTCATGCGGCACGGAGCGCCCTCCGCGGCACGCTCGCAGGAGCTGCGGCGGCGGCTGGCGGCCCGGCGCAAGTTCGTGCCGTGGGGCAGCAGCACGCCGTGGGCGCCGCCCACTCAGCTGATGAAGCCCGCCTCGCCGCCGCCCGTGCTCGCGTCCGACCCCGCCCCGCCGGCCCCGCCGCCAGCGCCGGCGCCCGCCGCGGTGAGGGCCAAGCGGACCCGCCACCTCCCCTCGCAGGGCAGCCAAGGGCAGAGGCCTGCTGCAGAGCGCCGGGCTGCTGCTCGTCATTGGCTGGGCATCTCAGCCTCCGCGCTCAGCATCTCCTCGCGTTGGGCGCAGCCAGGCTTTGCTGGCAAGCAGCAGCAGCATGAAAGCAACGTGTCTCCTCACCAGGTCCTTCACGCCGTGCGTGTGCGCGTGCGTGCACAGGAGGAGCTGCCCGAGGGGATCGAGCCCCTAGTGCTGTGGGTGCCTCCCGGCGCCACGGCGGCCGCCGACGCCGCCCCGCAGGCGCTGGCCGCCGAGCCCGGCGCCGTGGTGGTGGACAACATGCTGGTGCGGTGGCTGCGGCCGCACCAGCGCGAGGGCGTCGCCTTCATGTTTGACTGCGTGGCGGGGCTCCGGCACGAGGGCGGCAGAGGTGAGGCGTAGGCCGCTCCTCGCGCCTGCGGTGCCCGCAAGTGGTGTCGAGGCAGGGCGGTGCAGGGTGGCGGTGCGACAGCCATGCTGGTGACGCCAAGGTCCTGCGGCGTGCTGCGCTTGTGCGTGTGTCTGCCTTGACCACGCAGGGTGCATCCTGGCCGACGACATGGTGAGGGTGTGGCGTGGGGTGGGGTAGACTTGCTGCTGCCTACAGGGCGGGCTGCACAGCACGTGCGCCCCAGGGCCGCCTGCGCCCGCCACTTCAGCATCGCCCTGGCGGAGACCCGCAAACGCGCGCACTAGGGCTGCCTGCTCGTCCCACAGGGCTTGGGCAAGACGCTGCAGGCGCTCACGCTGCTGTGGACCATGACGACGTGCGGGCACGAGCTGCTGGGCGGCCGGCCCATGGCCCGGCGCTCGCTCATCGTGTGCCCCACCAGCCTGGTTGGCAACTGGGCCAGCGAGGCCAAGAAGTGGCTGCACGGGCGGCTCGCCGTGCTGGCGCTGTGCGAGGCCAGCCGCGACGACGTGGTGGTCGCCATCAGCCAGTTCCTTCACCCCTCCAACCCGTACAAGGTGCGCGAGGGGATCGCTCGCACGGTGGGGCCCGCGCGTTTCGTGGGCGCGACTGCAGGTGGCGCGCACCTCTGCTGCGCACGATCGTCGCAGGTGCTGATCGTGAGCTACGAGACGTTCCGCGTGCACGCCGAGAGCTTCCGCAACCCCGGCTCCTGCGACCTGCTCATCTGCGACGAGTGCGTGCGCGCGAGCGCTGCGCGCGCCCACCGCGGCGCCGCGGTCGTCGAGTGATCACTCGCGGTCGTTCCTCGCTCGCTTGCTTGATCGATCGCGCAGGGCGCACCGGCTCAAGAACGACGCGACCTTGACCAACCGGGCGCTTGGCTCGCTGCCGTGCGACCGGCGCGTGCTGCTCAGCGGCACGCCGATGCAGAACCACCTCGACGAGTTCTACGCCATGGTCGACTTTACCAACCCGGTGAGGAGCCGCCTGCCTCGCCATCCTCCGACCCCGCCCTTCGCAGCGCGCCGGCGGCTCACTCACCTCCCGCGCGGCGCGATCGGACCGCGTCGCACAGGGCGTGCTGGGCACTCCCGGCGAGTTCCGGCGCAAGTTCGAGCACCCGATTCTCGCGGGGCGCGAGCCGGGCGCCAGCGCCGAGGTGGCGGCGGCCGGCGAGGCGCGCTCCGCCGAGCTCTCGGGCATCGTCAACGCCTTCATCCTGCGGCGCACCAACACGCTGCTCTCGGCGCACCTGCCGCCCAAGGTCGTCATGGTGGTGTGCTGCCGCCTCACGCAGCTCCAGAGCGCCATCTACAAGCACTTCCTCGAGAGCAAGGCGGCGCGCAAGATCCTGGGCGGCAAGGCCAGCAGCAGCAACGCCGTGCTGCCCGCCATCTCCAACCTCAAAAAGCTGTGAGTCGCTGCTCTGGCCACGGCGCCCCCCGCCGCTTTGCAGCGCAGCCGTGGGCACTGCAGCGGTGGGTAACGCGCCCAACGCTGAAAAGGCAAGGGGCCCCCAGCAGAGGCCTGATGAGCGCTGTGGGCTGCGCGGCGCGGCGCGGCGCTGCAGCTGCAACCACCCCAAGCTCATCTACGACGCCGTGCACTCCAAGGACAAGGCCGACAAGCTCAGCACCAAGGGAGGCGGCGCCGCCAGCAAAAAGAGCGCCGTGGCCGGCTTCGAGGTGCGCTTTTGGGGGGGGGCGCGTTGCTGGTGTCTATGTGTGAACTTGCCAGCACCGCCCCGCCCGCATGTGGCCATTGGCCTGGTGCGTTGCCGTCTTGCGGCGCAGGGCGTGGCGCATCTCTTCCCGCCGTGCCTGTTTGACGACGGGCGGCCGGGGCGCGGCGCCATGGCGGTGGGGTGGGAGGACACGAGCGGCAAGTTTGGCGTGGCGGCGCGCATGCTGGCGGTGCTCTGGCACGAGACGGACGACAAGTGAGCGCGCGCCCTGGCGGTGCTTCTCTCGCCTTCATGGCTCAGGGGAGGGGCGCAGCGGGACGGCTGACGTGGCCTCTACGCACGTGCGATCAGTGGCAGGCAAGCGTGGTCATGCGGGAGCCAACTGCAACGCGTGCTGCCTGTAAGCGTGGAGCGTGCGCCCGCGTGCGCCCGTGCGCGCCCCGGATTGCAGGATTGTGCTCGTGTCCAACTACACCCAGACGCTCGACCTGTTCGGGCAGCTGTGCCGCGAGCGCAACTACCCCGTGCTGCGGCTGGACGGCTCCACCAGCGTCAGCAAGCGGGAGAAGCTGGTGGGAAGCTGTGGTCGGAGGGCGCAACGGGACAGGCGGGCGCTGCGTTGGTCGCTGCGATGCGCTTGAGCTGACAGGGTTGTGTGTGCACCTGTTGCGCACGCACCTTTGCCGCGTCCAGGTTCAGGCGTTCAACGACAAGTCGCAGCGCAACTTTGTGTTCCTGCTGAGCAGCAAGGCGGGCGGCTGCGGGCTCAACCTGGTGGGCGCCAACCGCCTGCTGCTCTTTGACTGCGACTGGTGAGCGGCCGTGTGGGGACGCAGCGGGGCGCCTGCTGCGCTGCCTGCGAGGCTTGCGAGGCAAGGCGGGTGGCACGCGCGCAGACAGCACAGCTGCTGCGCCCTGCTTCCACGGCCGCAGGAACCCGGCGGTGGATAAGCAGGCGGCTGCGAGGGTGAGGCGCGCGTGCGGTCCTGCAGCGCTGGAGCTTTGACCCCAACAATGGCCGCGGCGACGGCAAAAGGGCTTTGCGCTGCTCGCCGCCACGCGCGCGCAGGTGTGGCGCGACGGGCAGAAGCGCCGCGTGTTTGTGTACCGCTTCGTGGCGACGGGCACCATCGAGGAGAAGGTGTTCCAGCGGCAGATCAGCAAGGAGGGGCTGCAGGCGCTGGTGTCGGCCAAGTCGGCCGGCGGCGGCGGGGGCGGCGGCGCCAAGAACCTGATGAGCGCCGAGGAGCTGCGCGAGCTCTTCACCTACCACGAGCACTCGCTCAGCCACACGCATGACGTGCTGTGCCGCGAGCAGGGCTCGGAGGCGCAGGACGAGGCGGAGGAGGAGGAGCAGCGGCGCGAGGAGGGCGAGGGGGAGGGGGAGGGCGAGGAGCAGCAGGCGGGCGCGCCGGGCGAGCGGGAGGCGGCCGGGCGCCCCAGCGTCTTCAAGGAGCAGCAGGGGTCGCCGAGCACGGAGGAGGAGCTCGCGGCGTGGGGCCACCACTCGGACCCCGCCACCGTGCCCGACGCCGTGCTGCAGGTGCGCTGCGCCCCCTCGAGGGCGACCATGCACACACGTCGCCGCTGCGCCCGGCGCGCCTTGATCCATGCTGCTTGCCGAGCGTGCGCGTCGCGCGGGGGTGGTCGTGCCCGCAGAGGTCCGCGGGCCAGGACGTGAGCTTTGTCTTCAGCTGCCAGGTCGCGGGCCGGCCCGTCGACGAGACGGTGTTCCGGCCCCGGGAAGCGCCGCTCGAGCACGCCAGGGGCATGGGGGGGAGACGTGTGGCAGGTGCGCGCCCGGGGTCCCAGGGCCGTTCAAGACTCGCTGCCGCACGTCGCCGCAACTGCACCAACATGAGGCTGGCGCCCTCGTGCGACGCAGGTTCCAAGCGGCCAACGCCTGGCGGCGCGCCGCAAGCACACGCGGCGGCCACCGCCCACACCGCACCGCAGTTAGGCAGCAGACCGGCGCCCAGCACGGCAGCGCAAGCCACCTCCGCAGCAGCAGCTGGCGCGCACCAGCCAGCAGCGGCCTGCACCCAGGCCCGGCACTTGCCCTCGCAGCGGCCGCCGCTCCTGCCAGTCAGCAACATCGCTTCAGGGACGCTCCGCGGGGCAGCGGCCGGTGGCGTGCAGCAGCACACCGCTGCCGCGGCGGCGGCGGCGGCACACCGGCAGGGGGTCGTGCCTGCGACTGGGACGCTACAAGGCGCTGCTGCGCCCGTCGCCGGCAAGGGCGCCAGCGAACGGTCCGCGGGCGGCGGCAAGGCGGGCCGAGGCGGGGAGCGGGCGGGCGCGACAGGTGGGGCGGCCAAGGCGGGTGCGCAGGGGCCGCCGGCGCGCGCCGCCACGCAGCGCCAGGTGGTGGTGCTCGACGACAGCGACGAGGAGATGGGGGCTGACAGCGAGGAGACCCACGAGGAGGAGGAGGTGCACGTGGACGACGGCGGGGAGGACAGCGAGGCCACCGAGTGAACCGTTCGATCTCTTGCATCGATCCAGGAGCGTTGTCGTTGCATTGAGCGGGAGTGCGCAGCAGGGGGAGCAGGGCGCAGCGTCTGCGCAAAAGGCGGCTGGAATCACATGCAAAACGCTGCCTAGCACGCACGGCGGCGCCCGAGCCAAGCAGCAACATCCGGTGTCGACGCAAAACACAGCGCACGTGTGGTTGCCCGCATGGGACGACAACTGGTCGATGCTGCTCGAGAGCACATACATATCCTGATGGGGCACCCCGTGAGCATCAGTGTGGCGCTGCGTCGTCACGGCTGCGTGCGGGCAAGGCCGGGTCCAAAACACAGGCGGTCCGCCGGCCGAAAGCTGCGCCGCCGCGGCCGAGTGCACGATCCGGGCTAAAAAGCAAAACATCAAAACTGGGAGAGGAGGCAGGACCTGTCTGTTGAGAGCGCACACATCTCTGCTGCAAGTGCACGCCCTCCTGCGTTGCGCCGATTGCGTGCTGGCCACCCGCAGCGCCAGCCACAGGCGGTCACTCGAGCCAGTACATGGGGTCGGTGCGGTCCTCCGTTGAGGAGCTGTAATAGGCGTCGGGGGCGGGTGCGGAGGGCGGCGACGCAGGCACGGGCCCCGCCAGGTCGTAGCCCAGCGCCTCGGCCCGGCCCTGCTGCGCCGCCAGCTCCCGGGCGATGCTGCTCACCAGCCTGGCGGCCTGCGGGCCATCGCATGTGTACGTGCACGTCGCCCCGTGCGGTGTGGGGGTAAGCGCGCTCACCACGCTGCGGGTGCATGCGGGGACTGCAGCCCAGGGACCGTCACACCTGCTCGATCTGCGTGGCCAGCTTCTTCTCGGCCTCGGGCACCTGCTCCAAGGCCGCCAGCTGGCTCGCCTCCTGCGGCACAGCACACGCTGGTCGACAGCGTCGCGGCAGCCCGCCGGCGGGCGTGGTCCACAGGCCCAAGTGCGCCGCTCACCTGCGCCAGCATGAGGGCGTACTCGGACATGCGCAGCGCCACCTCGACCACCTTTTGGCCGTCGTACAGCTCGCCGGCCCGCGCCGCTTGCGCGTTGAGGCTCAGCAACCGCCCCGTGCTGCTGGAGAGCTGCACGCACAGCGTGGGCCAGCGCAACCCACCATGAGCGCCAGCTGCAGGAATGTGTGTGCACGCAGCGTGCCGTGAGCAGAAAGCTTGCCTTGTCGGCGGTGCTCATCATGTCGCGCAGCCCGCCGCTGATCGCCCGGCGCAGCCGCTCCTGATCGTCGCTCGTGGGCAGCTGCAGCTCCGCCAGGCTTGCGTGCACCTCGTCTGCAAAGGCAAGAAAGCCAAGCGACCAGCTCCCGTTGCTGCAGCTGCCAAAAGGCACGCCTCTCGTGCGCGGCGGCTCTCTCGGCAAATGCGTTCCACGGCGCGCCCCGGCCCGCTCGCGCCCCGGGAAGCAGCGCGCCGCGACGCGTAACTCCCACAGCCCTGGCGCGCACCGAAAAAAGTGGCTGCTCTCGCGGGCTGCACGGCCATCGGCGAGGACATGCAGACCGCGGTGGAAAGCACGACGGCAGCAGCGAGCCGAGCCGCCTGCGCGCGGAGGCAGGGCCACTGCAGCTGCGGCTGCTGCTCCGCTGCTCGATGCTGCTGCTGCTCCGGAGGGAGGGCGCAGCACTTGGCCACGGGTGGTCGCGCCCGCCGGGCTGCTGCTGAGGTGCTGCAGCAGGCCGGCGCTGCTGGCCGCTGCAAGAGATGGTGCTGCATCGTGGAACTTCACGCTGTGACATCACGCGTGTCCGTGCACGATCGGCCCTAAGGGTTGCTCACGAGCTCATAACCTTGAGGACTCACTGCGATCAGGTGCCACACGACGATGGGCGGCGACATCCTGCTGCGGGGCGCTTCCGGCGCGTCGGTGCTGCTGCTGGCAGCGCTGCTGGTGGTGCTCGCGGCCAGCCCGGCCAATGGCGCGTCGTCGCACGGGAGCTCCTCTGCTGCTGGCACTGGCTACACAGTCGGCTACGGCGAGCTCAAGGCGCGTGGTCGGCGGGGGACATGTCCTCCGTGACGACCTGCATCAGAGCCTCGCTCGCAAACGAGCAGCATCCCAAGGTGGCAAGGCACGACACGGCCTCCTTGGACGTGACGTCGTGCGAGCTGCCCTCCCGCTTGCTCCTTCCGCGCAGGAGGAGTGGCGGGGCGAGGTGGTTCACCTGTCGTGGTCGCCTCGCGCCTTCCTGCTCAAGGGCTTCCTCAGCGACGAGGAGTGCGACCATCTCATCAACAAGGTGCGCGCGTGGTCTCCTGGCGTCGAGCCTGGCGCAGGGGGGGGGATGGGCAGGCATGCTGCTGCCGCTCGGAATGTGGCCCTCTCCGCCACCGCAACTGCGCACGGAACGCACGGCGCGCAGGCCAAGGGGCACATGGAAGCGTCCAGCGTGGTGGACAGCTCCACCGGGAGGAGCGTGCCGAGCACCGTGCGCACGTCCACCGGCACCTTCCTGCCCAAGAGCGCCGACGGCGTCATTGCGCGCATCGAGAAGCGCATCGCGCAGGTTACCATGATCCCCAAAGGTGCGCGCTGTGTGCATAGGCAGGCTGCGGGGAGGGCCGTGGAGGGCCTGGGAGGACACGCTGTCCGCCCGCCGCCGCGCGTGCGCCGCGAACCGTCCCGCGCAGAGAATCAAGAGGGCCTCCAGATCCTCAACTACCACGACGGCCAAAAGTACGAGCCGC
>VFQP010002727.1_pt1 | contig 19194 bp, 17 predicted proteins | sample 3512351 | NCBI WGS metagenome assembly VFQP01 (sample SAMN10412372, study PRJNA504923) | tailings metagenome | isolation source: Relicate 1 Philex TSF1 revegetated site | place: Philippines: Tuba, Benguet | collected 2017-08-29
GAGCTTGCGGAAGGTGGTGCCGGCGCGGTTGAGAATGGTCTCCCAGCCGTGCTCGGAGCACCATTTCTGCAGGCTCGCGCGGTCGATGCCGGCGGTCTTGTAGTCGTGGAAGTCGTAGGCGATGCCGTGCTCGTCCAGCCAGGTGCGGGCTTTCTTCATGGTGTCGCAGGCCTTGATGCCGTAGAGGTGGATCGCGCTCACGTGATGCTCCGGTTCATCGGTGGTTGGTCGCAGAGAGCGGCAATTATGCCATGACATTGTGCCGGACGACGGATTCCCACCTGGCAGTTGTCCTCGTCGCCGTTCGTCGCAGGGCAGTCAAGAAATGTGCGCCCTTACCGTTACGCCTGATAGTCACATTCGCTTCGCCGGGTTGGTGGAGCGTACTCCGTTGGCTTGCACGTTTTACCTGGATGCAAGGTGCGCAAGCCGCCCGCAGTGGTCATCAACATGATCGATCTGAATACCTGGAATCTGACCATTCCTGAGCAAGTGCCTGCCCGTACCATCGAAACCCGCCTGGTGAAAGCCGACTACCGCAGCCCGTACTTCTACCGTTCCGGAACCACCCTGTTGTTCTGGGCGCCGGTGACCGGTACCAGCACCTCCAACAGCCCCTATCCGCGCAGCGAGCTGCGCGAGACCTTTGCCGATGGCAAGCAGCGCAACTGGTTGTACAAAGAGGGCAATCACCGCCTGGCGGCGTCCCTGGCAGTCACCCAGGTTCCCTCCAGCGGCAAGATAGTGATCGGTCAGGTGCATTCCAAGGACAATCCCACGCCCTATATCAAGCTGCAGTACCAACTCGTGCAGGGTGTCGGCTATGTGAACCTGGAGCTGCGCAGAAAACCCGGCGACATCAAGAGTCCGGTGGTGATGACCTACCGCAGCATGCCGCTCAACACCCGCTTCAACTATGCGATCGACATCTCCCGCAAGGGGGACCTGAAGGTGTCGATAGACGGTCTGACCTACACGGACAAGATCGACCCTGCCTGGGCCAGCAAGCGTTTCTACTTCAAGGCAGGCGTCTACACCCTGGATAACCAGGGCCCGCCCAGCGAAGGCGGGCGCGCGGTCTTCCACCAGCTGCGCGCAACCCACGACAAATGAGGGCAGCGGCCGAACGTTCGGCCGCGGCTTGGCGGTCAGGCGTTTTCGATGAAGCGGCGTATGCGCTCGGCGGCCTCGATGCACTCGGCCAGCGGCGCGACCAGCGCCATGCGCACGCGGCCGGCGCCCGGGTTGATGCCATTCACCTCGCGTGACAGGTAGGAGCCCGGCACCACGGTGACGTGCTCGGCGGCGAACAGTTCGCGGGTAAACAGGGTGTCGTCGCCCGGGGTGCGCGCCCACAGGTAGAAGCCGCCGTCCGGGCGCTGCACGTCCATCACGGGCGCGAGGATATCCAGCACGGCGTCGAACTTCTCACGGTACAGGTCGCGGTTGGCGCGCACGTGTTCCTCGTCGTTCCAGGCGGCGCCGCTGGCCAGCTGGGTCTGCACCGGCATGGCGCAGCCGTGGTAGGTGCGATACAGCAAGAAGGCCTTGAGAATCGCGGCGTCGCCGGCGACGAAGCCCGAGCGCAGGCCCGGCAGGTTGGAGCGCTTGGACAGGCTGTGGAACACCACGCAGCGCGCAAAGTCGCTGCGGCCCAGTTCGGCGCAGGCGCTGAGCAGGCCGGGCGGTGGCGCATCCTCGTCGAAGTACAGCTCGCTGTAGCATTCGTCGGCGGCGATGATGAAGTCGTGCTTGTCGGCCAGGGCGATCAGTTTCTTCAGCGTCTCCACCGGGATCAGCGCGCCGGTGGGGTTGCCTGGCGAGCACAGGAAGAGAATCTGGCAGCGCTGCCAGACTTCGCTCGGCACCGCGTCGAAGTCCGGGTTGAAGCCATGGGCTTCCAGGCACGGCAGGTAATGCGGCTCGGCGCCGGCGAGGAACGCCGCGCCTTCGTAGATCTGATAGAAGGGATTGGGGCTGACCACCAGGCCCTTGGCATTGCGGTCGACCATGGCCTGGGTGAAGGCGAACAGGGCCTCGCGGGTGCCGTTGACCGGCAGCACGTGGCGCGCGGCATCCAGCCAGCCAGTTGGCACGCCGAAGCGGCGTTCGCACCAGGCGGCGATGCTCTGGCGCAGCTCGGGCAGGCCCAGGGTGGTCGGGTACACGGCGAGCTTGTCGAGGTTGGCGGTCAGCGCCTGGCCGACGAAGTCGGGCGAGCGGTGCTTGGGCTCGCCAATGGACAGGGCGATGGGACGCTTGTCGGCGGCCGGCTGCACGCTGCCGAGCAGTTCGCGCAGTTTCTCGAAGGGGTAGGGCTGGAGCTGGTCGAGGGCTGGGTTCATCGTTATCTCGCGTACATCGGAAGGCGGGGCGGCTCAATCATATGTCGATCTGCAGGCTCTGCGGCTGAGCGCTGGGCTCGGACAGGCGGCGGACGATGGTTTCCTGCAGGCGTGCACAGAGTTCGGGATCGGACAGTGGCTGGTTGTTGGCATCGGTGACGAAGAACACGTCTTCGACCCGTTCGCCCAGGGTGGCGATCTTGGCGTTCTGCAGCGACAGGTCGTATTCGAGGAAGATCCGCCCGATACGCGCAAGCAGGCCGGGGCGGTCCGGTGCGGTCAGCTCGAGAATGGTCACCGGGCGCTGCGCATCGTTGTGAATGGTCACCTGCGGGGCGAAGGCGAAGTGCTTGAGTTGGCGCGGCACCCGACGCTGGATGATGGTGGGGTACTCGTCCGGGTTCTTCAGCGCTTCGATCAGGCCTTCGCGAATCTGCTTGATGCGCGCGGGGTTGTCGCCGATCGAGCCGCCGTCGGCGTCCAGCACCACGTAGGTATCGAGGGTGAACTGGCTGGTGGAGGTGATGATGCGCGCATCGTGAATGTTCAGGTTGAGCTGGCTCATCGCGGCCACGGTCACGGCGAAGAAATCGTGCTGGTCTGGCGCATAGATGAAGATCTGCGTACCGCCCTCGAACTCGCGCTGGGTGGTTTCCTTGATCAGCACCAGCGGGCCGCTGTCGGCCGGGTGCTGGAGAATGGCCTCGGTATGCCAGGCCACGTCGTTGGCGGTATGGCGCAGGAAGTAGTCGTCGCCGAGCTGGCTCCACAGCTGTTCGGCGTCGTCCGGGTCGGTGCCACCGCGCACCAGGATGTCCAGCGCCGCACTCTGCGTCTGGCGAATCTGCTCTTCGCGATCCAGCGGGTTTTCCAGGCCGCGGCGCAGGGCGCGCTTGGTCTCGGTGTAGAGCTGGCGCAGCAGGCTGGCGCGCCAGGAGTTCCACAGGCTCGGGTTGGTGGCGTTGATGTCGGCCACGGTCAGCACGTAGAGGTAGTCCAGGTGGGTCTGGTCGCCGACGAACTGGGCGAAGTCGTGGATCACCTGCGGGTCGGACAGGTCCTTGCGCTGCGCGGTGGTGGACATCACCAGGTGGTGCTGCACCAGCCAGACGATCAGGGCGCTGTCCCAGGCCGGCAGCTGATGCCGGCGGGCGAAGGCTTCGGCGTCCACCGCGCCCAGCTCGGAGTGGTCGCCGCCGCGGCCCTTGCCGATGTCGTGGTAGAGCCCGGCAAGGTAGATCAGCTCGGGCTTGGGCAGTCGGTCGATGAGCTTGCTGGCCAGCGGGAACTTCTCCGCCAGCTCCGGCCAGCGGAACTTGCGCAGGTGCTTGATCAGGTTGAGGGTGTGCGCATCGACCGTATAGATGTGGAACAGGTCGTGCTGCATCTGCCCGACGATATGGCCGAACTCCGGCAGGTAGCGGCCGAGGATGCCGTAGCGGTTCATGCGGCGCAGGTTGCGGTGGATGCCTTCCTTGCACTTGAACAGCTCGATGAACAGGCTGGTGTTGCGGATGTCCTTGCGGAAGTCGTCGTCGATCAGGTGGCGGCTGTCGCGCAGCAGGCGAATGCTGTCGGCGCGTACGCCCTTGATCTCGGGGTTCTGCGCCATCAGCACGAAGACTTCGAGGATGGCGAAGGGGGTGCGCTTGAAGACGTTCGGGTGGGTCACCTCGATATAGCCGTCGCGCACCTGGAAGCGGCTGTTGAGCGGGGTGGCAGGACTGCTCTCGCCGGCGCGCAGGATGACTTCCTCGAAGTGCTGGTTGATCAGGTCCGACAGCTCGGAAATGCCCATGACCACGCGGTAGTACTTCTGCATGAAGTGTTCGATGCTGCGCTTGCCGTCGCCGTCCTGATAGCCGAACAGGGCGGCGATCCTGGCCTGGTAGTCGAACAGCAGGCGGTCTTCGGCGCGCCCGGCGAGCATGTGCAGGGCGTAGCGCACCTTCCACAGGAACTCCTGGCTGGAGGAGAGCAGGGCGTATTCGCTTTCCAGCAGAAAGCCCTGGCCCACCAGGGCCTGCAGGTTGAGGGTGCCGAACTGGCGGCGAGCGACCCAGAGCACGGTCTGGATGTCGCGCAGCCCGCCGGGTGAGCCTTTGACGTTGGGCTCGAGGTTGTACTCGGTGTCGTTGTACTTGGCGTGGCGCGCCTTGCGCTCCTCGCGCTTGGCCAGATAGAAGTGCTTGCTCGGCCACATCTGTTCGCTGCTGGTCACCTGCTGCATGCGCTGGCGCAGATGTTCCGGGCCGGCGATGGTGCGGCTTTCCATCAGGTTGGTGATCACCGTCAGGTCGGCGCGCGCCTCTTCGGCGCATTCGTCGACCGAACGCACGCTCTGGCCCACTTCCAGGCCGATGTCCCAGAGCAGGGTGAGAAAGCCTTCGATGGGCTCGCGGAAGATTTCATGATCGCTGCTGTCGAGCAGGATCAGCAGATCGATATCCGAGTAGGGGTGCAGTTCGCCGCGGCCATAACCGCCGACGGCGAGCAGGGCGATATCGGCGTCCTCGCTCCAGGCGAAGCGTTTCCAGGCTTCCTGCAGGATCTGGTCGACGAACCAGGCGCGGTCCTCCACCAGCCGGCGGATGTCGCGGCCGCCCTTGAAGCGCGCATCGAGCACCTCGCGGGCATGGCGGATGGCCTTCTTGAAGGCGGCGATGGGGCTGGACTTGAGCGCCAGCTCGGCCTGGAACTGACCGCGGTCAAACAGTTCGGGGTCCATCTGCGGCATGCAGGCGCCTTCCTCTTAAAGGTTCGTAGGGTGCGCCATGCGCACCACAAGCTTCAATGGTGCGCACGGCGCACCCTACGGATCGCGGTCAGGCCGAGGTGCGCGGCAGGGTGTCGTCGCTGCGCAGGGTCAGGATCTCGTAGCCGTTGGCGGTGACCAGCACGGTGTGCTCCCACTGCGCCGACAGCTTGCGGTCCTTGGTGATGGCGGTCCAGCCATCACCGAGCAGACGGGTTTCCGGGCGACCCTGGTTGATCATCGGCTCGATGGTGAAGGTCATGCCTTCCTTGAGTTCCATGCCGGTACCGGCCTTGCCGTAGTGCAGCACCTGCGGTTCTTCATGGAACACGGCGCCGATGCCGTGGCCGCAGTATTCGCGCACCACGGAAAAACCGTTCTTCTCGGCGTGCTTCTGGATTACCTCGCCGATATCGCCCAGGCGCGTGCCCGGTTTGACCAGCTCGATACCTTTATACATGCACTCCTGGGTGATCCTGGCCAGGCGCTCGGCCCACTCCGCCACCTTGCCGACCATGAACATCTTGCTGGTGTCGCCGTGGTAGCCATCCTTGATCACGGTGACGTCGATGTTCAGCACGTCGCCCTCTTTCAACGGCTTGTCGTTGGGGATGCCGTGACACACCACATGGTTGATCGAGGTGCAGATCGACTTGGGGAAGCCCTTGTAGTTGAGCGGCGCGGGAATGGCTTTCTGTACGCCCACTATATAGTCGTGACAGATGCGGTCCAGCTCGTCGGTAGTGACGCCAGGCTTGACGTGCTCGCCGATCATCTCCAGCACTTCGGCGGCCAGGCGACCGGCGACGCGCATTTTCTCGATTTCTTCGGGGGATTTGATGGTGACGGACATATGAAGCTCTCGGGCGCGAACGGAAAAGGGGAGTATCTTAGCAGCTACGAGCCGCAAGCCCCAAAAGGCAGCTGCAAGCCCCAGGTGTCGGGAAGTGCGCGCAGCGTCGTGTGCTTTGCCAGGGAGACTTTGACTGTGCTTGCAGTGCGAGGCTTGTAGCTTGCGGCTGCTTTGTGTGGTATAAAACGCGCCGCTTTACGGGCAGCATGCCCGAAAGCCTTAAACCCACACACGTATCGACACGGTTTCCTGGGTGCCCGCGAGGGTTGGAAGCTGGGATACGTGGAGGCCTAACCCGACTTATCAAGGAACTATCATGTCCCAAGTCAACATGCGCGATATGCTGAAGGCCGGTGTGCACTTCGGCCACCAGACCCGTTACTGGAACCCGAAAATGGGCAAGTACATTTTCGGCGCGCGCAACAAGATTCACATCATCAACCTCGAAAAAACCCTGCCGATGTTCAACGACGCCCTGTCGTTCGTTGAGAAGCTGGCTGCTGGCAAGAACAAGATCCTGTTCGTCGGCACCAAGCGTTCCGCTGGCAAGATCGTTCGCGAAGAAGCTGCTCGTTGCGGCTCGCCGTTCGTCGATCACCGCTGGCTGGGCGGCATGCTGACCAACTACAAGACCATCCGTGCTTCGATCAAGCGCCTGCGCGAGCTGGAAACCCAGTCCCAGGACGGCACCTTCGCCAAGCTGACCAAGAAAGAAGCCCTGATGCGCTCCCGTGATCTGGAAAAACTGGATCGCAGCCTGGGCGGCATCAAGGACATGGGCGGTCTGCCGGACGCGCTGTTCGTGATCGACGTCGACCACGAGCGCATCGCCATCACCGAAGCCAACAAGCTGGGCATTCCGGTCATCGGCGTTGTCGATACCAACAGCAGCCCGGAAGGCGTTGACTACATCATCCCGGGTAACGACGACGCCATCCGCGCCATCCAGCTGTACATGGGGGCCATGGCCGACGCCGTGATCCGTGGTCGCAGCAACGCTGGCGGCGCGACTGAAGAGTTCGTCGAAGAAGCTCCGGCTGCCGAGAGCGCCGAAGGCTAAGCGGTAACGCCAAGCATTTAGCGTTATGCGCTGTGCAAGAAGGGGGCTAGGCCCCCTTTTTGCCACTCACAGATTTGATCGCCCGCCTGGCGGGTGAATGGTTGAAGACCTACCGAGAGGATTTTCAAGATGGCAGAGATTACTGCAGCCCTGGTTAAAGAACTGCGCGAGCGTACCGGCCAAGGCATGATGGAATGCAAGAAGGCCCTGGTTGCCGCTGGTGGCGACATCGAGAAAGCCATTGATGACATGCGCGCTTCCGGTGCCATCAAGGCTGCCAAGAAGGCCGGCAACATCGCCGCCGAAGGCTCCATCGCCGTTCGCGTCGAAGGCGGCCGTGGCGTGATCATCGAAGTCAACTCGCAGACCGACTTCCTGGCCCTGCAGGACGACTTCAAGGCGTTCGTCAAGGAAAGCATCGACGAAGCCTTCGAGAAGAACCTGACCGAAGCCGCTCCGCTGATCGCTTCCCGCGAGTCGGCTCGTGAAGCCCTGGTTGCCAAGTGCGGCGAGAACGTCAACATCCGTCGCCTGACCGCCGTTTCCGGCGAAACCGTCGGTGCCTACCTGCACGGCCACCGCATCGGTGTTCTGGTCGTCCTGAAGGGCGGCAACGACGAGCTGGCCAAGCACGTTGCCATGCACGTCGCCGCAAGCAACCCGGCCGTGGTATCGCCGGACCAGGTTTCCGAAGAGCTGGTTGCCAAGGAAAAGGAAATCTTCCTGCAGCTGAACGCCGAGAAGATCGCCGGCAAGCCGGAAAACATCGTCGAGAACATGGTCAAAGGCCGTATCGCCAAGTTCCTGGCCGAAGCCAGCCTGGTCGAGCAAGCCTTCATCATGGATCCGGAAGTCAAGGTCGGTGACCTGGTCAAGAAAGCCGGTGCCGAAGTCGTTTCCTTCGTACGTTACGAAGTGGGCGAAGGCATCGAGAAGGCCGAGACCGACTTCGCTGCCGAAGTCGCTGCCCAGGTTGCTGCCAGCAAGCAGTAATCGGCAGTTCGGCCAGTTGTCCCCGAGAGGCTGCCCGCTTGCGCGTGCAGCCTCTTTGCCGAATAAGGGGTGCAAAAGCAGTAGCGGCCGCGATCGCAGCGGTCGTTGGCACGATCAAAGTGCCGGATAATCGCGATGCCTGGCATCGCAACAGCATTCATATCGCCGCAGGAGAGACTTGCAATGGCTCAGCAGACGAGTGGTCGCCAACCTCGCTACAAACGCATTCTGCTCAAACTCAGCGGCGAGGCCCTGATGGGGTCGGAAGATTTCGGCATCGATCCCAAGGTGCTCGATCGCATGGCCCTGGAAGTCGGCCAGCTGGTCGGCATCGGTGTGCAGGTCGGCCTGGTCATCGGCGGCGGCAACCTGTTCCGCGGCGCGGCCCTTTCGGCGGCCGGCATGGACCGGGTCACCGGTGACCACATGGGCATGCTGGCCACGGTGATGAACGCCCTGGCCATGCGCGACGCGCTGGAGCGTTCGAATATCCCCGCCATCGTCATGTCGGCGATCTCCATGGTCGGCGTGACCGATCATTACGACCGCCGCAAGGCCATGCGTCACCTGAAGACCGGCGAGGTGGTGATCTTCGCTGCCGGTACCGGCAATCCGTTCTTTACTACCGATTCGGCTGCCTGCCTGCGCGCCATCGAGATCGATGCCGACGTGGTTCTGAAGGCGACCAAGGTCGATGGCGTGTACACTGCCGACCCGTTCAAGGACCCGCATGCCGAGAAATTCGAGCGGCTGACCTATGACGAGGTGCTCGATCGCAAGCTGGGCGTGATGGATCTGACGGCCATCTGCCTGTGCCGCGATCACAACATGCCGCTGCGGGTCTTCAACATGAACAAGCCGGGCGCTCTGCTCAATGTAGTGGTGGGCGGCGCCGAAGGAACCCTGATCGAGGAGGATGCACAATGATCAACGACATCAAGAAAGACGCTCAGGAGCGTATGGGCAAATCCCTGGAAGCGCTGGATCGTAACCTGGCTTCCATCCGTACCGGCCGCGCTCACCCGAGCATTCTCGACAGCGTCAAGGTGCCGGCCTGGGGTAGCGACATGCCGCTGAATCAGGTCGCTGCGATCACCGTTGAAGATGCTCGTACTCTGAAGATCGTCGCTCACGACAAGAACCTCAGCGCTGCCATCGAGAAGGCCATCATGACCTCCGATCTGGGCCTGAACCCGAGCAGCGCCGGCACCACCATCCGCGTGCCGATGCCCGCGCTGACCGAGGAAACCCGCAAGGGCTACACCAAGCAGGCGCGTGGCGTGGCCGAAGATGCCAAGGTCGCCGTGCGCAACGTGCGCCGCGACGCCCTGGCCGAGCTGAAGAAGCTGGCCAAGGCCAAGGAGATCAGTGAAGACGAAGAGCGTCGTGCTGCTGACGAGCTGCAGAAGATCACCGACAAGTTCATCGCTGATGTCGACAAGGCCCTGGAGGTCAAGGAAGCGGACCTGATGGCCGTTTGACGGTACAGGCTTCCCGACATGGACAAGAACAAGCAGGGGGCGGTGCCGCGGCATGTCGCCATCATCATGGATGGCAACAACCGCTGGGCGAAGAAGCGCCTGTTGCCGGGCGTAGCGGGGCACAAGGCGGGCGTCGACGCGGTTCGCGCGGTGATCGAGGTGTGCGCCGAGTCGGGTGTCGAGGTATTGACCCTGTTCGCCTTCTCCAGTGAGAACTGGCAGCGCCCGGCCGAGGAGGTCGGTGCGCTGATGGAGCTGTTCCTCGGCGCGCTGCGCCGCGAGGCGAAGAAGCTGCTGGATAACGACATCGGCCTGCGCATCATCGGTGATCGCTCGCGCTTTCATCCGGAGTTGCAGGCCGCCATGCGTGAGGCCGAACTGCTGACCGCCGGCAACCGGCGCTTCACCTTGCAGATCGCTGCCAACTACGGCGGGCAGTGGGATATCGCCCAGGCCGCCCAGCGTCTGGCGCGCGAGGTGCAGGCCGGGCATCTGCAGCCCGAGGACATCACCCCCGGGCTGCTGCAGGGCTGTCTGGCCACCGGCGATCTGCCGTTGCCCGATCTGTGCATACGCACCGGTGGCGAGCACCGCATCAGCAACTTCCTGCTCTGGCAGTTGGCTTACAGCGAACTGTACTTCTCCGACCTCTACTGGCCGGATTTCAAGCACGAGGCCATGCGCAAGGCGCTGGCCGATTTCGCTACCCGCCAGCGTCGCTTCGGCAAGACCAGCGAGCAGGTGGAAGCCGAGGCGCGTTCCTAATGCTCAAGCAACGAATCATCACGGCGCTGGTGCTGCTGCCCATCGCCCTGGGCGGTTTTTTTCTGCTCGACGGCGGCGCCTTCGCGCTATTCATCGGTGCGGTGGTCACGCTGGGTGCCTGGGAGTGGGCGCGTCTGGCCGGGCTTGACGCTCAGCCTCAGCGCATCGCCTATGCAGTCGGGGTGGCGGTGCTGCTCTACGGTCTCTATCTGCTGCCTGCGCTAGCGCCGCTGCTATTGCTCATCGCGGTGCTGTGGTGGGCTGCGGCGACGCTGCTGGTGCTCGGCTACCCCGACAGCAGTCGGTACTGGGGCGGCCTGCCCGGCAAATTGCTGATCGGTCTGTTGATTCTGCTGCCGGCCTGGCAGGGGCTGGTGCTGCTCAAGCAGTGGCCGCAGGCCAACGGCCTGATCATCGCCGTCATGGTGCTGGTCTGGGCTGCGGATATCGGTGCTTATTTTTCCGGCAAGACCTTCGGCAAGCGCAAGCTGGCGCCCAGGGTCAGCCCCGGCAAGAGCTGGGAAGGCCTCTACGGCGGCCTCGCCACCAGCCTGCTGATCACCCTGCTGGTTGGTCTGCAGCAGGGCTGGAGCCTTGGCAGCCTGCTGCTGGCGCTCGGTGGTGCGGCTGTGGTGGTGCTGGTTTCGGTGGTCGGTGACCTGACCGAGAGCATGTTCAAGCGGCAGTCCGGAATCAAGGACAGCAGCAACCTGCTGCCTGGTCATGGCGGCGTGCTCGACCGTATCGACAGCCTCACCGCGGCCATTCCGCTGTTTGCGGCGCTGCTGTGGCTGGCGGGCTGGGGTTCGCTGTGAGCACAGTGCAGCAGATCACCGTACTGGGGGCGACCGGCTCCATCGGTCTGAGCACCCTGGACGTGATCGCGCGTCACCCCGAGCGTTACGCGGTATTCGCGCTCAGCGGCTTTTCCCGGCTGGCGGAGCTGGAGACGCTCTGCGTGCAGCATCGTCCGCGCTATGTCGTGGTGCCCGACGCTGCCGCGGCGCACGCTCTGCAGGGCAGCCTGCGAGCGGCGGCGTTGCCCACCGAGGTGCTGGTGGGCGAGGAGGGCCTGTGCGCCGTAGCCGCACACGGCGAGGTCGACTGCGTAATGGCGGCGATCGTCGGTGCCGCCGGCCTGAGGCCGACCCTGGCGGCGGTGCAGGCCGGCAAGAAGGTGCTGCTGGCCAACAAGGAGGCGTTGGTGATGTCCGGCGCCCTGTTCATGCAGGCGGTGCGCGAGAGCGGCGCCACCTTGCTGCCGATCGATAGCGAGCACAACGCCATTTTCCAGTGTCTGCCGGGCGACTACGGCCGCGGGCTGCAGGCGGTCGGCGTGCGTCGGGTGCTGCTCACCGCTTCCGGCGGTCCCTTTCGCGAAACGCCGCTGGCCGAGCTGGAGCGTGTCACGCCCGAGCAGGCCTGTGCACATCCCAACTGGTCGATGGGGCGCAAGATCTCCGTGGACTCGGCGAGCATGATGAACAAGGGCCTGGAGCTGATCGAAGCCTGCTGGCTGTTCGATGCGCGTCCCGAGCAGATCGAGGTGGTCATCCATCGGCAGAGCGTGATCCATTCGCTGGTCGATTACGTCGACGGTTCGGTGCTGGCCCAGTTGGGCAACCCGGACATGCGTACACCTATTGCCCATGCCCTGGCCTGGCCGCAGCGTATCGATTCGGGGGTGTCGCCCCTGGATCTGTTTGCCATCGGTCGCCTGGATTTCGAGCGCCCCGACGAGCAGCGCTTTCCCTGTCTGCGCCTGGCGCGCGAGGCGGCGCAGGTCGGCGGCAGCGCTCCGGCGATGCTCAACGCGGCCAACGAGGTCGCGGTCGACGCCTTTCTGCAGCGCCGCATCCGCTTCAGCGATATCGCGCGTATGATTGAGTTCGTATTGAACGCGGAGTCGGCGCGGGCAGTCGAAGCGCTCGATGCGGTCTTCGAGGCCGATCGCCGGGCGCGCGCCCTGGCTGGTGAATGGCTCGCCCGGCATTGATGGGCTGGAGAGAATAGATGAGTGGGCTGTATATGGTGGTCGGCACCCTGATCGCTCTGGGTGTCCTGGTGACCTTTCACGAATACGGGCATTTCTGGGTGGCCCGGCGTTGCGGGGTCAAGGTCCTGCGCTTTTCCGTCGGCTTCGGTACGCCTCTGCTGCGCTGGCATGACCGGCAGGGCACCGAATTCGTGATCGCGGCCATTCCGCTCGGTGGCTACGTGAAGATGCTCGACGAGCGTGAGGGCGACGTGCCGCCCGAGCTGGTCGAGCAGTCCTTCAATCGCAAGAGCGTGCGCCAGCGCATCGCTATCGTCGCTGCAGGCCCGCTGGCCAACTTCCTGCTGGCTCTGCTGTTCTTCTGGTTCGTCGCCATGCTCGGTAGCCAGCAGGTGCGCCCGGTCATCGGCGCGGTGCAGGAAGGCAGTCTGGCAGCGGCTGCGGGGCTGCAGGCGGGGCAGGAGATCGTTGCGGTCAATGGCGAGGCAACCAGCGGCTGGGCTGCGGTCAACCTGCAACTGGTGCGTCGTCTCGGTGAGAGCGGCACCCTGAATCTGCGCGTCCTCGAGCCGGGGTCGACCGTTGAAACGCCCAAGCAGGTGCAGTTGGACAATTGGCAGCGTGGCGTCGACGAGCCCGATCCCATCGGGTCGCTGGGCATTCGTCCCTGGCGTCCGGCTCTGGAGCCGGTGCTGGCCGAGGTGGACCCCAAGGGGCCGGCCCACGCGGCAGGGCTGCAGACGGGCGACAGATTGCTGGCGCTCGATGGCGAGCCGCTGGCCGACTGGCAGGATCTGGTCGATCGCGTGCGGGCGCTGCCGGGAGAGTCCGTGACCCTGCGCATCGAGCGTGCCGGGCAAGCGCAGGATGTCGAGCTGACACTGGCGGCGCGCGGCGAGGGTGAGGCGCGCAGCGGTTATCTGGGCGCCGGCGTGCAGGGGGTGGAATGGCCGCCGGAGATGCTGCGTGAGGTGCGCTACGGTCCCATCGAAGGCATCGCCGAAGGCATGCGTCAGACCTGGGCAATGAGCCTTCTGACCCTCGATTCATTGCGGAAAATGCTGTTCGGAGAGCTCTCGGTAAAAAACTTGAGTGGGCCGATAACCATTGCTAAAGTGGCGGGCGCTTCAGCTGAGTCAGGGCTGGGGGATTTCCTGAAATTCCTTGCATATCTGAGTATTAGCCTGGGGGTTCTGAATCTGCTGCCCATCCCCGTACTGGATGGTGGGCATCTGCTGTTTTATCTGGTCGAGTGGGTGCGTGGTCGCCCCTTGTCTGAGCGGGTCCAGGGTTGGGGGATGCAGATCGGCATCAGTCTGGTCATCGGGGTCATGTTGCTGGCTCTGGTCAACGATCTTGGCCGTCTGTAAGCATTGCTGAATTGCGCTCTCGAGATTCACAAGAAGTGTCGCCTTGGGCGGCAGTTTTTATCGTCAGTTGGAATAAGAAAGGACTTCATGAAACGTCTGCTGCTACCTGCGGTACTGTCCGCATTGATGATCGCCGAAGTTCACGCCGAGTCCTTCACCATCTCCGATATACGCGTCAACGGTCTCCAGCGGGTTTCCGCCGGTAGCGTATTTGGCGCACTGCCGCTGAACGTGGGCGAGCAGGTCGACGACCGCCAACTGGTCGATGCCACCCGCTCCCTGTTCCGCACCGGTTTCTTCCAGGATATCCAGCTCGGTCGCGATGGCGACGTGCTGGTCATCACCGTGGTCGAGCGTCCTTCCATTTCCGGTATCGAAATCGAAGGCAACAAGGCCATCACCACCGAGGACCTGCTCAAGGGCCTGAACCAGTCCGGCCTGGCCGAGGGCGAGATCTTCCAGCGCGCCACGCTCGAAGGCGTGCGCAACGAGCTGCAGCGCCAGTATGTGGCGCAGGGCCGCTACTCCGCGGAAATCCAGGCCGAAGTGATTCCCCAGCCGCGCAACCGCGTGGCGCTGAAGATCACCATCAACGAAGGCACCGTCGCCGCCATCTCCCACATCAACGTGGTGGGCAACACGGTGTTCAGCGATGAAGACCTGACCGACCTGTTCGAACTGAAGACCACCAACTGGCTGTCGTTCTTCAAGAACGACGACAAGTACGCTCGCGAAAAGCTGTCCGGTGACCTGGAGCGTCTGCGCTCCTACTACCTGGACCGTGGTTACATCAACATGGATATCAGCTCCACTCAGGTATCCATCACCCCGGACAAGAAGCACGTCTACATCACCGTCAACGTCGAAGAGGGCGAGAAGTACAGCGTTCGCGACGTGAAACTGTCCGGTGACCTCAAGGTACCGGAAGAAGACGTGCGCGCACTGCTGCTGGTGAAGGAAGGGCAGGTGTTCTCGCGCAAGGTGATGACCACCACCAGCGAGCTGATCACCCGTCGCCTGGGTAACGAGGGCTACACCTTCGCCAACGTCAACGGCGTGCCGGAAGCGCACGACGAGGACAACACCGTTTCCATCACCTTCTTCGTCGATCCGGGCAAGCGCGCCTACGTCAACCGCATCAACTTCCGCGGCAACACCAAGTCCGAGGACGAGGTGCTGCGTCGTGAGATGCGCCAGATGGAAGGTGGCTGGGCCTCGACCTATCTGATCGATCAGTCCAAGGTGCGCCTCGAGCGTCTGGGCTTCTTCAAGGAAGTCAACGTCGAAACCCCGCAGGTGCCGGGCACCGACGACCAGATCGACGTCAACTACAGCGTCGAAGAGCAGCCGTCCGGCTCCATCACCGCCAGCGTCGGTTTCGCCCAGAACGCCGGTCTGATCCTGGGTGGCTCGATCAGCCAGAACAACTTCCTGGGTACCGGTAACCGCGTCAGCCTCGGCCTGACCCGCAGCGAGTACCAGACCCGTTACAGCTTCGGCTTCGTCGATCCCTACTGGACCGTCGACGGCGTCAGCCTGGGCTACAACGCCTTCTACCGCACCACCGACTACGACGAGCTCGATGTCGATGTATCCAGCTACTCGGTCGACAGCCTGGGCGCCGGCATCAACATCGGTTATCCGATCAGCGAGACCGCGCGTCTGACCTACGGTCTGACCGTGCAGCAGGATACTATCGACACCGGCCGCTACACCGTCGACGAGATCTTCGATTTCATCGACGCCGAGGGCGACAATTACCTGAACTTCAAGGGCTCCATCGGCTGGTCCGAATCGACCCTCAACCGTGGCGTGCTGGCCAACCGGGGTCATTCGCAGAGCCTGGTGCTGGAAACCACCATTCCGGGCAGTGATCTGTCGTTCTACAAGCTCGATTACCGCGGCCAGGTATTCAAGCCGATCAGTGACACCTACACCCTGCGCTTCCATACCCAACTGGGTTATGGCGACAGCTATGGCTCCACCGCCGAATTGCCGTTCTACGAGCATTACTATGCCGGTGGTTTCAACTCGGTACGCGGCTTCAAGGACAGCAGCCTGGGGCCACGCAGTACGCCGAGCTCCGGCAACAAGCCTGGCACGCTCCGCGACCCGGACCAGGATCCGTTGCCGTTCGGCGGTAACGTGCTGGTGCAGGGCGGCGTCGAGATGCTGTTCCCCATGCCGTTCGTCAAGGATCAGCGCTCGCTGCGTACCGCGCTGTTCTGGGATGTGGGTAACGTCTTCGATACCAACTGCTCATCGAGCCAGAAGAAGCTCAGCGACAGCTGCGACATCGATTTCAGCAACCTGGCCAGCTCCGTGGGTGTCGGCCTGACCTGGATTACCGCGCTCGGCCCGCTGAGCTTCAGCCTGGCCATGCCGATCAAGAAGCCGGATGATGCCGATACTCAGGTCTTCCAGTTCTCCCTGGGTCAGACCTTCTAAAACTCATTCACCGAAAGCCAACAGTTTTGTTGCAGGAGTGCATTGTGCGTAAGTTGACTCAACTGGTTCTGTTCACCGCCGCTCTGATCGCCACTCCGGCGTTCGCCGAGATGAAAGTGGCCGTGCTGAACTATCAGATGGCGCTGCTCGAATCGGATGCGGCCAAGCGCTACGCGGTCGATGCCGAGAAGAAGTTCGGTCCGCAGCTGAACAAGCTCAAGGCCCTGGAGAGCGATGCCAAGCGCATCCAGGACCGCATGGTCAAGGATGGCGAGAAGATGCAGCAGGCCGAGCGCGAGCGCCTCGAGCTCGAGTTCAAGCAGAAGGCCCGTGACTTCCAGTTCCAGTCCAAGGAGTTGAACGAAGCCAAGGCCATCGCCGATCGCGAGATGCTGGCCAAGCTCAAGCCGAACCTGGACAAGGCCGTGGAAGAAGTGATCAAGAAGGGTAACTTCGACCTGGTGCTCGAGCGCGGCGCGGTGATCGATGTCAAACCTCAGTTCGACATTACTCGCCAGGTCATCGAGCGCATGAATCAGATGCGCTGAGCATGAGTGCGACATTCACCCTCGGCCAGTTGGCCGAGCGCCTGGGCGCCACCTTGCGTGGCGCCGAAGCTAAGGTCATAACGGGCCTGGCCACCTTGCAGGAGGCCAGGCCCGAACAGTTGAGCTTCCTGGCCAACGCCCAGTACCGCAAGTTTCTGGCGCAGACCCAGGCCGGCGCTGTGCTGCTGAGCGCAGCTGATGCCGAAGGTTACGCTGGCGCTGCCCTGATCGTTGCCAATCCCTATCTGGCCTACGCCCAGCTCTCACACCTGTTCGATCGCAAGCCCAAGGCTGCTCCCGGCATTCATGCCACCGCCCAGGTCGCCGACGACGCGCAGGTCGATCCGAGCGCCAGTGTGGGGCCCTACGCGGTCATCGAGAGTGGCGCGCGTATCGGTGCCGAGGTCAGTATCGGCGCGCACTGTGTGGTCGGTGCCCGTAGCGTGATCGGTGACGGCGGCTGGCTGGCACCGCGCGTGACGCTGTATCACGACGTGCAGATCGGCAAGCGTGTGGTGATCCAGTCCGGTGCGGTGATCGGTGGCGAGGGCTTCGGTTTCGCCAACGAGAAGGGTGTCTGGCAGAAGATCGCGCAGATCGGTGGGGTGACCATCGGTGATGACGTAGAGATCGGCGCCAATACCACCATCGACCGGGGTGCGCTCTCCGACACCCTGATCGGCAATGGCGTGAAGCTGGATAACCAGATCATGATCGCGCACAACGTGCAGGTCGGTGACAACACCGCCATGGCCGGCTGCTGCGGTATTTCCGGCAGCACCAAGATCGGCAAGAACTGCATGATCGCCGGTGGCGTCGGCATGGTTGGTCACATTGAGGTGTGCGACAACGTATTCGTCACCGGCATGACCATGGTCACGCGCTCGATCACCGAACCGGGCGCCTATTCTTCCGGTACCGCCATGCAACCGGCGGGCGAATGGAAGAAGAGCGCGGCGCGTATTCGTCAGTTGGACGAGATGGCCAAGCGTTTGCGTGAGCTGGAAAAACAGCTGGCCGCCGTGACCCAGACGGCGAACGTCTCATCTGATGCCTGAGCACGACGTTGTAGTGCTCTTTTCTTTTCTTACAGGCTTAATCGGACATGATGGACATCAACGAAATTCGTGAATATTTGCCGCACCGCTATCCTTTCCTGCTGGTGGATCGTGTGGTGGACCTGGACGTCGAAGGCAAGCAGATTCGCGCCTATAAGAATGTCAGCATCAACGAGCCGTTCTTCAATGGCCATTTCCCCGAGCACCCGATCATGCCTGGCGTGCTGATCATCGAGGCCATGGCCCAGGCCGCCGGCATCCTCGGTTTCAAGATGATGGGCGTGAAGCCGGCCGACGGCACCCTCTATTACTTCGTCGGTTCGGACAAGCTGCGTTTCCGCTCGCCGGTGCTGCCGGGCGATCAGCTCACGCTGGAAGCCAAGTACCTGAGCGATCGTCGCAGCATCTGGAAATTCGAGTGCCGCGCCACCGTCGATGGCAAGGAAGTCTGCTCCGCTGAAATCATCTGTGCGGAACGCAAACTATGAGTTCGATTGACCCCCGCGCCATCATCGACCCCAGTGCCAGACTGGCCGACGACGTCGTCGTCGGCCCGTGGAGCATTGTCGGGCCCGATGTGGAAATCGGCGAGGGTACAGTCATCGGCCCGCACGTGGTGCTCAAGGGGCCGACCGTGATCGGCAAGCACAACCGCATCTACCAGTTTTCCTCGGTGGGTGAGGATACGCCTGACCTGAAATACAAGGGCGAGCCGACGCGCCTGGTGATCGGCGATCACAACACCATCCGCGAAGGCGTCACCATTCACCGTGGCACCGTGCAGGATCGTAGCGAAACCACCATTGGCGACCACAACCTGATCATGGCCTATGCCCATATCGGCCACGACAGCGTGATTGGCAATCACTGCATTCTGGTCAATAACACGGCTCTGGCTGGGCATGTCTGGGTCGACGACTGGGCGATTCTTTCCGGTTACACCCTGGTGCATCAGTTCTGCCGCATCGGCGCGCACAGCTTCTCCGGCATGGGCACTGCCATCGGCAAGGACGTTCCGGCGTACGTCACCGTGTTCGGCAACCCGGCCGAAGCGCGCAGCATGAACTTCGAGGGCATGCGTCGTCGTGGCTTTTCGGCCGAGGCCATCGCTGCGCTGCGCAAGGCCTACAAACTGGTTTATCGCCAGGGGCTGACCGTCGAGCAGGCGCTGACGGAGCTGGCCGAGTCCGCTGCGCAGTTCCCGGAGGTTGCGGTGTTCCGCGACTCCATCCAGGCCTCCACGCGCGGCATCACGCGCTGATTCCCATGAGCAGACCTATTCGCGTCGCACTGGTCGCCGGTGAGGCGTCCGGTGACATTCTCGGTTCCGGCCTGATGCAGGCCATCAAGGCGCGCCATCCGGATGCCGAGTTCATCGGTGTCGGCGGTGCGCGCATGGAAGCCGAGGGCCTGAAATCCTACTTCCCCATGGAACGCCTGGCGGTCATGGGCCTGGTCGAGGTGCTCGGCCGTCTGTTCGAACTGCTCGGCCGCCGCCGCCAGCTGGCCCGCGATCTGATCG
>VFQP010002728.1_pt1 | contig 19181 bp, 21 predicted proteins | sample 3512351 | NCBI WGS metagenome assembly VFQP01 (sample SAMN10412372, study PRJNA504923) | tailings metagenome | isolation source: Relicate 1 Philex TSF1 revegetated site | place: Philippines: Tuba, Benguet | collected 2017-08-29
GCTCCCTCGTGCGCGTGCTGGCTGAGGAAGCTGTTGGCGCCGTCCGTGTGCTGCTCGATGATGCGGTGCAGCGCGGGGGAGGGCAGCGGCGGCCCGCCGGCTCCAGGTGGCAGGCCCGAAGAGGACGTGGAAACGGCGCCCGACACGAGCACGCCGCTGCCGGCGCGCGACGCGCCCACGTGCGAGAGGCCCCCTCCTCCGCTGAGGCGGGGGGCCCCCCTGGAGGAGCTGCGCTGGCTGCTGTCCAACGAGGGCCGGGTGGTGGACTGCTGGCCCAGGGTGCTGGTGCGCTCAGGGCCGCCGTCGCCGGGCGGCGAGCCGCCGGCCGCCGCAGCACCGCCAAGCGGGGGGAGGACCGCCGCGCTCGTCGCCAAAGCAAGGCCACCTGGCTGCTGGTGCACCGACGGCGGCGGCAGCTGCGGCGGCGGCGCCTGCGAGAGCGTGGCTGCGGGCCCAGGTGCGTGGCTGGCCGTCGGCACCAACATGGACACGCCCTTGGCCATGCGGTTGGCCACCTTGCTGGCGTCCCTGCACAGGCGGAAGATGAGGGGGTGTCCTCCAGAGGCATGGGTCAAGGCTCGCGAAACTGGCACGCAGTCGCTTGTCACCGTGCCCTTGCTGCGCAAGCGCTCACAAGAGTGTGCCCAAAAAGGTGTTGACGGCGCGCTTGGCCTTGGCCTGGGCCTGCTGCCGCACGTGCTGGTGCTCGAACGAAGCGCGCCACTCGTTCGGGTCGTCGCCTGCGACGCACGAGTGACCACCAGCTCGGCGAGGCACACCGGTGCCGGCGTTGTGCGCATCGCGTGGATGCGCCGGTCATTCGGCGGGCCGCACGCGCGCACCTGTCCTCAGCCAGTGCTGCCGAATGGTCACGTACTGGTGCAGGTGCCACTTGAGCAGCCAGCAGCCTGTGAGCACCACAGACGGCGTGGTGGCCCCACGTCAACACTGGCGCCCACAGACGCAGCCCCACGCCCTTCAGAGGTCAAGCGCAACGCAAGGGCGTCGGGCTCTCACCCCAAGAGATGTAGAGCAGCACGAAGACCATGTGCACCCAAATGACCGAAGCGCCGGGCTGCAGGTTGGTCATGGTGGCGCTCATGAAGCGCGCGGCGTTGCCCAGGGTGGGGTCGCGCTGCTTCACAATGTACTCGCTGGCCAGGTTGATGGGCACTGCAGCGGCGGTGCGACAATCGGGGCAGGCGGCGCCTTCGACCAGGCCTTCACGCCACGCCCGCCTCATGGAAGAATCGTCGTAAAGAGTGACTCACGGAGCACGGCGATGCTGAGGATGGCCACGGGCGTGAAGAGCTGCACGCCGTAGGTGAAGACCTTGACAAACATGAAGGCATCCAGCCCGCAGGACGCCAGCATCTCCTGATCCGACGTGCGCACGGCGGCCACCAGCCATGCCCACAGCGCCGACACGCCCACTGGCAGCGGAGGCGGCTTGACCGTCACGCTCGGAGACACCTGCACGCAGCCCGCGGGCGAGCTCTGCCTCCTGGCCGGCGTCCCAGTCATGAGCATGCCGCACACAAGCTGCCTGCTGGATCGATCGCCCGTGGGATAGCCCCGGCGCGAGGCGCTCTCGCCGCACCAGTCGGTACTTGTAGAGCACGGAGCGCGACTGGAGCAGGATGAACGCGAGCAGGCACGAGAAGAAAATGACCGCGTCCACGACGGCCGCGCTCCTGATCGTGTTGTCGTCCACCTGCACGGGAGCGTCATCGGCCAGGAGGGAGTTGTCTCCGGCTTCGCCCGGCAATCCCACTCCCAGTGCAGCTGCGCGCAGGCTTTGCTGTGCTCCCCAGCTGGCCAGTAGAGCTCTGTCTGCTGCGCTGCTCGCTGAGGAGGCCCGACAGCTGCCGCCCAGCTCTTGGCGTGCACAAGATGGCCAGAGATGATCAACTCACGGCCTTGGTGTTCCCGGAGATGATGGTGAAGGCCAGGGGGGGCGGCGGAGGCGAGGGCGGGGGCGGGAAGGGCGGCAGTGGGGAGGGCGGGGGCGGCGACGGCAACGGAGGCGGGTAGGGCGGTGGCGCGAAGAGGACTGGGTAGGTGCCTGGAGGAGGAGGTGGCCATGGTGAGAGAGGTGAGGGCGGCAGCGTGGTGTTGTCGCTCATCCTGGAGGCGCGGGGAGTTTCCCCTGCGGGAGTTTCCAAAGAAGGGTCTGCCCCCTTTGCTCTGTCCCTAGCTGGCCATCTCGTGCACTAGGAGCCTGGAGGACTGCAGGAAGCCGCTGACTGGCTCTACAGAACTCGTGCATGGAAGTCCGGGCTTGGCCTGCGCGGGCAGCGCGCCCGGGCTGCACGGGACTTGGCCATAGCGCAGGAGCTCGTACGCTTGCCGCAGCGGCATCCCGCGTCTGGCCCTTCGCACCGCGGACGCACCTGGCGGCTCCGTGCTCTCGACACCCATGACTCGCGGCAGCAGCGCGCCGAGCCGCAGCTGATTGGCGCCGTCACGTCCGAAGTGGTGAGCCTTCGGGGAGGCTGGGCGGTGCGCGCAGGCGCCCTGGATGGGGCTGCGCCGCTCGTGTGTGCTGCGCGCAGCCTCAGCCGCTCGAGCGCGTGCACGGCAGGCCCCTCCGCCTCTGCAGTGTGGGGCATGGGGCAGCGCGCGCATTGGCTGCGATGAGCCGCGCCATCGAGCGCATCGTGGGCGCTGGCAGCCGCCCAAGCCGCGCTGCTGAGCGGCCCTCGCGCTTACGCCGCCTCATCGGCTGCGCCTGCTCACCGAGAGCCTCCACTCGCGCCGCACTGCTCGCGCCTGGACGCAGGCGAGGACGTCTGCTCAGCGTCGCAGGCCATGAGCTGGAGCAGCGGCTCGAGGCGTGGCGCGGCTCCGGCGCTGCAGAGCTGCAGCGTGTCCTCCAGGCCTCCGAAGGCGCTCGCCCCCACCACGAGCACGGCCACAGTGTCCAGCAGCAGCCCGCTCTTGCAGCCATCATGGTGGGTGCAACCTGCAGGGAGGCCATGAACTGCGCAAGCACTGCTTTGCGCCAGGCGGGCGGTGCGGGGCCACGTGTTATCCAAAGCGCACGAGCGCGCGCCGCTTGCGTGCTCGGCCTGCAGGCACTCCGGCTCAAGCGCGCCCATGCTCGCCGCCGTGGCGCCCTGCCGCGCGCACTCACCCTCTTCATCGCCCACTGCTGACGCTGGCGGCGCCGGCCTGCCAGCAGCCAGCCACGCAGCCGCAGCGCCCGCGCGCCGCTGGAGGCGGCGCAGCAGCCCGCTGCAGCACGCAGCCGCTGCGGTGGAGCAGGAGGTCGAGCCCACATTCGCGTCCCAGCAGCTGCATCCCTTGCCCTACCCCAACGCCGCCAGCGCTCCCGCCACGCCCCTGCAACCGCAGCTTGGTGCGCGCGTCTCCCAGTCTCTCTCCCAGAGGGCAGCTCGCGCGTCGCCTTTCTTCACCTGGAAGCGCTCTCCTGTGCCCCCGGCTCGCCGCCCTGTCTCACGTCTTGTGTGCGCTGCGTGCCCGCCCATGGGGCGCCCGTCCGCCGCAGGCGTCAACGGCAGCGCGCGGCACGGCCCCCACCACCACGAGCAGCAGCAGCCCCTGGTGGCAGCCACCCTGCCCCACCACCAGCGCCTGGACCCCACCAGCTTGCTGGACGAGGACGCCCGGGGCTCCCTGGCCGCCGCGGCGGCCCTGCTAGCCAGCAACCACCAAGGGGTGGCCCCAGCAGCACTGCATCGACATGGCGCCGCGCCCACCAGCGTGTCTGGCGCGCGGCACATGGGCGCCTGGCCCACCAGCGGGGGAGCCATGGGCGGCGACCCAGAGGGCCCCCCCTTTGCCAACGGCTGGGGCGGCGCCCAGGGCCAGGGTCAGGGGGGCGGGGCGGGCCACGGGCGCGGCCAAGCGTCGCCGGCGGCAGAGGAGGTCGTGTCGTCCCGCCGGCGCATCAACCGCATGCTCAAAAGGTCAGTGGTGACGCGGCTGGGGCTGAGGGGGCTTTGCGCACTGTGCGCTCTGCGCAAGGTTTGTGCAAAGGCGCCTGGCTGACGCACGCGGGCCTGTGTGCGCGCCTCGCTTGATCTCGCTCCCACGCAGCACGTCGTCGCTGCTGGAGCTGCGCATGGTGCTGGAGGCCGAGCGCCAGTCGTTTGACTCGGTCAACACGTCGCACGCGCTGAGCCTGCTGGCCAAGATGCACCGGCGCCTGGCGCAGCAGCTGGGGCACCACCACGCCAGCGCGCAGCCCCAGCAGCACCACTTGGACGCGTTTGACGACGACCAGGTGGAGGACGAGGAGGAGGAGGAGGGCGAGTCGTTTCGCGGCGGGCGCGGCGGCAGCGCAGCTCACCACAGCGGCCACCACCAGCAGCAGCAGCAGCAGCAGCAGCAGCAGCAGCAGCAGTTTTGCTCCGAGCACGTGCAGCCGTGCTTGGACGTGCTGGCGTCGCTGGTGCGCGCGCACGCCGACGCGCTGGACGCCTGGGACGTGTCGTCGTGCCTGTGGGCGCTCTCGCTGCTGGACCACTGGGACCGGCACCTGTTCGACCTGCTGTGCGCGCGGGCGCTGCAGCTGACGGGCAGCTTCAAGCCGGCTGACTGCTCCAACGTGCTGGTGGCCTTTGGGCGCTGGGGCCACTACCACCCAGAGCTGCTCAGGGCGCTGCCCCAGGTGCGGCCACGCGCACACACAAGTCTGCACGGGTGGAGCAGCACGCGTCCAAGGGGCTCATCAGGTCCCAGCGCGTGTGCCGTTCCTTCACTCTCCACCCCTACATACACGCGCGCGCGCAGGTGCTGCTCGACCACATGTACGACGCCAAGCCCGGCGAGATCTCGCAGTGCCTGTGGGGCCTGGCGCGCCTGCGCGTGCCGGGCGCCCCCGGGCGCGCCTTCCTCGAGGCCGTGTGCGAGATGGTCATGACGGGCAGCTACACGGCGCAGCAGCAGCAGCACCCGTCAGAGGAGGAGCAGCCGGAGGGCGGCGGCGAGCAGCGGGGGCCCGTGGCGGCAGACGTGGCGGGGGGGGGCGTGGAGCTGGTGCGCCGGGCGCACCGCTCGGCCACGCACGTGGTGGGGCACGGGTTCGCGGCCTACAGCTGCCAGGAGCTGTCGACGGTGCTGTGGGCGCTGGCGCGCCTGCACCACTACCCCGGGCGCGCCTTCCTGCAGCACGCCGAGTCTGCCATGCTCAGGAGGCTGCGCATGGCCACGGCGGCGGCGGGCGCAGCGGGCCAGGGCCGGTGGGTGGCGGCGCCCGCCCGCGGCGCCTCTGGGGCGCGCGCTGCTGAGCACCAGGCGGGCCCGCCCGCGCCAGCGCTCAGCAGCCAGCACCAGCAGGCGCCCGCGCCACCGCACTTGAGGCAGCCACCGCACGCCGCCCCCGGGGCCGGCGTGAACGGCGCCGCCGGCCATGTACCACCACCGCCCCCGCCGCCGCCCCTGCCTGGCAGAGCGGCGCAGCAGCAGCAGCAGCAGCAGCAGCAGCGCGCCCACGCCGTGAGCGTGAGCGTGCCCCCGGCTGCCGCCGCGCGCCAGGCTCCGCCTCAGCCGGCGCTGCAGCTGCGGCCGGCGCCCGACGCGCGCATGCTGGTGCCTCAGGACGTGAGCCTGACGCTGTGGGCGTTTGGGCGCATGCGCTTCAAGGCGGTGCACCTGCTGGACGAGCTGCCGCTGTGCCTGCCCGCCTGGCTGCCCGCCTTCAAGCCCGCCGAGCTGTGCGCGCTGCTGGCGGGCTACGCCAACGCGCGCCACTACCACCGGGGCCTGCTCGAGGCGCTGGCGCCCCTGCTGGCCAACCGCGCGCACCAGCTGCCGCAGTCAGAGCTGGTGGTGGCGCTGTGGGCCTACGGCGTCTTCCAGCACCACCCCAGGTCGGAGCCGGCGCTCTTCCCGGCGCTGGCGGCGGTGCTGCACGCGCGGCTGCGGCAGCGCGGCGGCGCGCGGCCCCAGGCCTACGCGCTCGTGTACAAGGCGTGCGCCAACCTGCAGTTCCGCCCCGAGCCCCTGCTGGACGCCGTGGTGCAGGCCGCCACGCAGCGCCTGCCCGACTTCAGGCCCGACGAGATGGCCAACCTCCTCTACGGCATCTCGCACCTGGCCAGCCGCGCACCCAGCTGCGAGCTGCCGCCGCCGCACTCGGCCGCCAGGGACCAGCAGCAGCAGCAGCAGCAGCACGCGGCACCGGCGGCTGACCCCAGCGGCGGCGACGGCGGCGACGGCGCGTACCCGACGCTGTCTCCCAGCGACATGCAGCTCTTTTACGGCGTGGTGCGGCAGTGCATCCGCGTGCTGGACGAGGGGCCCAACCACCCGTACGGCTCGCGCAACTTCATGCACTACCAGGTGCGCGGGTGGGGCGGGGGCGTGGGGGGCTTGCAGCCCTGTTTGCTGGCGTGGCGTGAGGAGGCAGCCGTCAGCGCCCCGTGCTGTCGCAACCTCTGCCCCCAGTGCGCACGCGCAACGCCAACGCGCAGGTGCTCAACTCGATCATCTTTTCGTGCCTGCGCGTGGGCTACACGCCGTGGGCGCTGATTGACTTTGCCGAGACCAAGGGCATCCGCCTCACCACGCCCCCGCCCTCGGGCAGCGACGCAGCGGCGGACGCAGGCGCCGCCGGCAGGGCGGGGGGGCGGCCAGCGGGCGCCAGCAGGCACGCACAGCCAGGCGGCCGGCGGCACCAGCAGCAGCAGCAGCAGCAGCAGCAGCAGCAGCAGCAGGGGCACGGGCAAGGCCCCCCTCGGGCGTTTGTCACTTTGCCTGGGCAGCAGACGGCCAGCGTGCAGGCGGCACCAGCCCCACCCGAGTTTGACCTCAAGCCAGGCCGGGCGCGCAGGCGGCACCGCTCGGCCTTGGCACGGGAGCGGCCGCGGCTCTTCCCCACAGCGCCGGGCGACGTCAGCGCGGCGGACGCGGACGAGCAGCACGAGCACGTCGCACCAGCTAGGCACACAGCAGCAGCAGGAGAGGCGTTGGGTGCTGCAGCAGCGCTTTGACCCGGTCGGGCCCCCTCGTCGGTGTAGCTTCTCATCTCACCCTCATATGGATCTCATCATCGATCTCGTGCAGGACGGGGGGCTCTTCGCGCGCGGGGGTCCTGATGCCCTGCCTCCCCCAACTTCCACGCCCCCAGTTTTGTGTTGAGGGGCTTTCTCTACCCTTGTGGGCGCTTGCAAACATGCAAACGAGGACCAGAGCGAGGGACATGGCAGACAGGCAAGCCCTGGAGGTTCCAGGCCCACACGAGAGCAACAGCACGAGCGGCCAGGGCAGCTTCCGCCGAGACCTCCACGCACGCGTTCTTCCCCTCCCTCTCCCTGCGCCGTGCGCGTGCGAGCACTTGTACGGCGAGATGGCCGCACGGCGAGGAGGAGGAGGAGGAGGGCGTGCTGATTGATACAACTCAGCACAATGTCGGTAGAAGCTCCTGTCGCCGGCTCGCAGCGGCGCGCGGGATCCCTGTCGAGTTGGCAGGGGGAGGACGATGAAGGCCAAGGCTCGCGCCTTGGGGAGAGGAGCCTGCCAGGCTCCGCGAGAGTCAGCGAGCAAGGTGGCACCACTCACCACGCAGCGCTCGACGCCCAGGCGCGTGCCTTGCTCCCTCGACAGGGGCAAATGCAGGGGCGGCAGGTGGCGCGGACCAGGGGCGCACAAGAGAGCCATTGCAAGGCAGCGCAACAGCACAAGCGTCGGCCTCTTCGTGACGACACGCTTGCTTGCTTGTCTGCCACTCTTGAGCGCAGGCACCGCAAGATGACGAGGGCGCACGTGACGCTGCCCCACGGCAGGTGATGCAGCAGTCCCTGAGTCAGGAGCACCACCAGGAGGACGAGGAGTCAGAGCTGCGCAGCGTTGGTGGGGCCCCGGGGGACAACGGAGATGTGCCGCCCGACCCCGCGGCGAATGCCCCAGACCAGCCCGGGGCAGCAGCGGCGGGTCAGGCCCTCCCAGCAGCTGCTCACGCAGCCTCGCCCTCCCTCACGCACGAGTACGACAGCGCTGCGCCGTCGCCCTCGCCCAACGGCGACGACGAGGAGGAGGGGCCGTTTGAGCCAGCCCAGCACCGGCAGCCCGCGCTGAACGCCGCGCCAACCGCTGCGCCGCCGCATGAGCCGCCCGAGCCTGGCTCTGGGCCCCCCTCGCCGCCCACCCAGTCCTCCTCACCGCAGCGCAGCGTGTCGTACCGCCAGCCCCGCAGCCCGGGCTCCCCCCGCCAGGGCGGCGCGCGGCCCCTGCGCTCCTCCATGTCGGTGCAGCGGCCGGGCGGGCTGCAGCAGCACGGGAGCACGCCATCCCCGCAGCTGCACGTGCAGACCATGTCGCCGCTGGGCCTGGAGGACCCCGTCATCAAGCCCGAGCAACTGCTCGCGCAGATGGGCCAGGCGCCCGGCCTGCAGCGCGCGCTGTCCATGGCTGCTCCAGGCGGCGCAGCTGCCGCTGGCGTGGCGAGGTCAACGTCGGTGCGGGCACCCACATCGCCGCCGCGTGCGCACCACCATGACGGTGCGTGGGTCTGCTTGGGTGGCAGTGACGGCAGTGCGCAAGAGCCCCCGACCTTGGCCGGGACTGCTCTGGGGCGTGCGCACGTGCTGGCGTCATGCATTGGTGGTGGCCATGGCGTGCGGCGCTGTGCAGGTCACGAGCAGCCACCTCAAGGTTCCGGCGAGGCGTGGGAGGCAGGGCTGCTGCGCATGACGCAGCTGGACATGCCCCAGCCCTCTGGGTCGGCCAGCGCGCGCGTGGGCTCCCCTCCACGCGGCAGCAGCTCCCAGCCCAGCGCCGCCCTGCACCTGGCCGGCTCGCTCATGCCGCCCCGCGCCGCCACCCTGGGGCGGGACAGCCTGGTTGCGCCCTCCCTGGCGCAGCAACAGGCCAGGGCAGCCACAAGCCCGTCGCCTGCCGCGGGCGCAGCAGCCCCAGCCAGCACAGCCAGCACGCCCGCCACCACCCACAGGTCCATGGCGGCCGCAGCAGTGGCAGGCTCACCATCGCCGCTGCCACCCCACGGCGCCAGCAGCGCCAAGGGCCGGCACACCACCGGGGGCATGCCCCACACCACCAGCACCATCTCAACCACCGCCGTGCAGCACGCCACCAGCCAGCTGCTGTCGGCCCGCAGCAACGCCTCGGGCGCCAGCGCGCAGCTCATGCACGTGCTTGGCAACGGCAGGGGCCTGCAGAGCGGGTCCTCCGCCGCGACAGTCAGCAACGGCAGCAACCCGCCCGCGTCGGCCAGGGGCGGCGCCCTGGCGCCGGCACGCGTGCCCGTGCCAGAGGGGTACGTCCCGCAGGGCTTTGAGGGCAAGGAGATGAGCGTGCCCATGCACCTGCTGACGGACGACGGGCCACCTGCGGGCACCGTGCGTGCCCTCGGCGGCGGCGGCGGCGGCACCCACCGGGCGAGTGGCCTGCCGTTTGACGACGGGTTCAACCCGGCGGCGGTGCCTCCGGGGCAGCACAGCAGCAGGGGCATGGCGGCCGGTGGGAGCAGCGCATACATCCAGGCGCCTCACAAGCTGCATGGGAGCATCGCCATGCCCTTTGCCGAGCGCAAGCTGGGCTCCACCGGAGTGTGAGTGTCAGCGTCCCCCTGTGCACATTCAGTATGACTGCCGTACGCAAAGGGTCGACTCAGGCCCCCTCCCTTACGCACGCTCCTTTGCCCTGGCTGCGTGTGCAGGAACCTGGCTCGCACCGTGGGCAAGCTGCCCCTGGGCGGCAGCCTGGTCAAGACGGCTGGGCGCTCGCATCCTCGGGGCGGCTCCGCGTCTGCAGGTGAGCGCCCGGTGCACCAGGTTCCTCTCGGCTGAGCCTCTCTTGTGCCTGGATCCTCAAGGCTGGTGCGGGGGGCATGGTCGTGTCATGTTGTGGCTCGCGTGCTCATCACGCCGCAGGTGCAGCCCGGCCGCAGCCCCTGGCGCCCGAGGCCAGTGTCGCCAGCAACAAGTCCAACCCAGGGGGCTTTGCCACAGCCGGAGAGGGCGCAGCGGTCTCTCCCGAGCCTGGGCACCCGCTCCCCACGTCCGCGGGCGGCGGCCAGCCCTTGAGTGCGCCCAGCAGGCCCTCCCCTGAGGAGCTCCTGATGGGGCTGGTGCAAGTGCGGGGCGCGCACAAGCGGCACGAGGAGCACCCCGCACCGCTGGGCGGCGCCACCAAGCCACGCCGCAAGGGTGCGGGGAGCGCGTACCCATGTGCCAGCGTATGCATGGCTCCAGTCACGGTCGCGGCGTGACCGCGGGTGCGTGGGCTCTCACCCAAGAGCACGGCTTTGCTGTGTGGTGCTTTGCAGGCCCTGGCCGTATCAACTTCAAGTCGCTGCGGCCCCTGCCCGCCACGCTCAACGCCGGTGGGGGCGGCGAGCTGCTGGTGGGCAAGGCCAAGCAGGGGCTGGCGCGGCGCATGATGGCCGTGGAGCAGAACATGTGAGAGATCTGATGGGGGGGGGCGAGCGAGACAGGTGCACGCAAGGATGGCCCGTGCGCCAAGGGTGCGCAAGTCGAGGTCATTGTCCGCCTTGTCCCTCTTCCTCGGCCCACTTGCGCAGGTTTGGCCCGTCAGCGTTCCACCGCAAGTACGAGCCGCCACCTGCCACGCCCGACGCCATCACCATGGACGGTGCGCCGCCTGCAGCGAGCAGTGGGCCACCCAGCGCTCACGGGCGCGCAGCGCGGGCTGACAGGCACGGCCGTGGCACCTTCCCGCAGGATTCGTGCTGCTGGAGGCCGGCGACGACGATATGCCCGAGGGCATCGTGGCGGCGCGCCTCAGCGGCAAGAACATTGGCGGCGTGGAGCAGGCGGACCTGGGCTACTTCACAGGCCTGAGAGTGCTGGACCTCAGCGACAACAAGGTGGGCGCGCCCTGCACCTGATGCGTCACTCAAGGGGGTGCACAGGCCACGCGTGGTGCACCCTGCGGCTGCCTGCTCACGTGGTGCCCTCCCTCGTCTGTGCGTGCCTCCACTGTGTGTGCGCGCAGCTGCCGAGCATGTCGGTGCTCAGCCCGCTGACGGCCCTGCAGGCGCTGAGCCTCAGCCTCAACCGTCTCACCACCCTGGGCGAGTGGGACACCAGCACCGCCGCGGCGTTCCAGGTGAGTGCCGTGCGCACATGGATTGTGCGCACTGTTGCGCACCGGGCTTCATCATAAACCAACACTGCGTGGGGGCTGCGCAATGATTGACCCCGCTGCACTGCTTGTGTGCGCAGAACCTGGTGACGCTGGACCTGAGCTACAACCAGCTGGGCAGCGCGCACGTGCTGGGCCCCGACTCCCCGCTGGCCGGCCTGCCCACCCTGCGGGAGCTCAACCTCAGCAGCAACGCGCTCGAGGCGCTGCCTGACTCATTGGGTGCCTTCCCCGCGCTGGTGAGGGTGCGCGCACACACAAGCCAGAGGAGCCGCGTGCCACGCGTTCCACGCGGCGTGCAACCTCAGCACCCCTGTGCGCCCCGCACCGCGTGTGTGTGCGGCCTCAGGAGCTGCTCAAGCTGGCTGACAACCTGCTCACGGGCGCGGCGCTGGTGCCCCTCAGCCGCCTGCCGGCGCTCACCTCGCTCAACATGAGCAAGAACCGCCGCCTGCAGGGCCTCGTGCTCTCCCTGGGTGCGCGCTGCTAATGCTCAGGGACGCTCCACAACCACCCTCGCGCCGCGCCGCGCGTGCGCTTGCTGCGTTTGCTGTTGACGCAAGGCCCTGCGTCACCGCCGCCCCCCCTGAACGTGCAGACGCTTTGGGCGCGCCAGAGCCTGGGGGCTACACGGCGGAGCAGGTGCTGCACGCGGCCGGCCTGCCCCTGGAGCAGCAGGGCGACCCGGCTCCGTCCGGCCACGCGGCGTGCGCCTTCCCCGCCCTGCGCGCCCTGGACCTCTCGTCCTGCGCCATTGCGGACGCCTTCCTGGTGGAGCCGCTGCGCGCGCTGCCATGCTTGGCGCGGCTGCTGCTGGCCGGCAACCCGCTGGCCGTGGCCACCATGCAAGCGCTGCGGCGGCAGGAGCAGAAGCGGGCCAAGGCCTCCATGCTGGCGGCGGACGGCGCCATCCTGGCGCCCGGCGCCCTGGAGCCGGCCCCCCAGGACCCCGTGCTGGAGTGGCAGCCCGCGGCGGCGCAGGGCCCCCGGCCCACGGTGGCGGGCGTGCTGGCCGGGGGTGGGGGCCGCTTCCTGGCCGTGCGCGAGCCCCTGGGGCGGCGCGAGGCCGAGCGCGCGGCGAGCCTGGCGGCCGTGGCGGCCGTGTCGGAGGAGCAGGTGGGCGTGGCGTTCCAGCGCGTGGACCAGGCCATTGAGGCGTGGCAGCTCAACACGGTGCCCGAGGGGGACGAGGACCAGGGGGAGCAGGACGAGGAGGAGGAGGAGGAGGAGGAGGACGGCGAGGTGGAGCCCGACATGACCTTCCTCACCGGTGAGCGCGCGTTGATGTGTGCATGGGGGCGCCGCGACGAGCGGCGTTGCTCTGGATGCTGGCTGACACGCCGCCTTCTGCCCCCACCCCACACCCACGCACGCAGGCGTGGGCATCACTGAAAAGGTGGCGCGTACCAAGGGCGGCAAGCAGCAGGAGGAGCAGGAGGGCCCCGCGGCGCAGACGTGTGAGGGCGAGCAGCGCGAGGCGTGGGAGGACGTGGAGGACCCCACTGAGCGGCTGGCCCTGGCCCTGGGGCTCGACCCCAGGAGGCTGGCCATCTACACGGGCAAGCCCACCCAGGACGCGTGAGTGGGACCAGTGCGCGCGCAGCAAGGCCCCAGCGTCCAATCATGTCCCCCGCGCTGCTGTGCGGCGGCCTGACCTTGCCTCTGGCACCACTGTGCACGGCACGCAGGCTGGGCGCGGTCAACGCGCTGCGCTTTGCGCTGTCGCACCCGCTGGTGGAGGCCAACGAGGGACTGGAGGACGCGCCGGCCCAGCACATGCAGCTGACGGCCGCCGCGCGCGCCAAGCGCCGCGACCGCGCCGTGCGCCTGGACCCCCTGGCAGGCGTGGGCGGGGCACCGGGCGGGGCGGGGCTCAGCATCCCGCCGGACCCCCGCACGCTCAAGATCCAGACGGTGGAGGGCACGCTCAGCGCCATGCGCACCCGCCTGGCGTCGCTGGAGAGCACGCTGGCCTCCCGGTTGGCTGCCTTGCCCTCGGCGGCGGCGGCGGCAGCGGCTGGCGGCCCGCGCACGTCTCCCTCGCCGCACCCCGCTGCGGCTGCCGTGGTTGCTCGCGCCGAGACGCCCGTGTCGGACGTGGGCAGCGACGAGGTGCGCGCCATGGTGGGCTCCCCGCTCTTCCCACGCGAGACGGTGGACGGGCCCGAGGCCGCGGCAGGCGGGGAGGGCGCCCGGGCGCCGGACCCCTTCCAGACGCGGGTGCTGGGCGGCGAGAACGGCGACGCGGCGTCGGACGTGTCGGCCCTGCCTGACGAGGTGATGGAGGCGATAGAGAACTCGGACCCCTCGGACCAGGAGGACGCCGGGTCGGACGCCGGGGACTTTATGGCGGACGCAGCGGGAGGCGCAGGCGGCGCGGGCGGCCAGGGCTCGTCCGAGGAGGAGCAGGGCGTGCACTGGGACGCCGGCGTGGGTGGCGAGGAGGGAGCAGAGGGCGACGGCGCGGCGGCAGTGCAGCAGCAGCAGCAGCAGCAGCAGGGCTTGGGCAGCCCGGCGGGACGCGTGGCCAGCGGCACCCGAGCGCGCTCTTCGCGCAGCCGGCCGGCTGCACTGCAGACGGCGCACTCGGGTGGGCTCGGCAACGTGGAGGCCTTGCCACGGGCGCCCTCGGGGCGGCACGCCTCGCTGACGTCCGCGCGCAGCAAGGACCACAACGGCACGCCGCAGCAGTCGCCGCACGGTGGCCACCAGCGTGGCAGCAGCCACCGGCGCAGCCAGGGCCAGCTGCTCTCGCCGGGCAGCCCCAAGGCGGGCGCCAACAAGATGCGCAGCGCGCACTCGGCCCGGGCCGCCAACGGGCCAGCAGTGGCGATACCTGCTGCCGCGCAGACGGCTCTTGGCTACGCCTGATGTCTGCTTTTGCGGATCGTTTTTGCCAGATCATGCGTGCGTGAGCGACCTTTGGGGTTGCCCCCGCTTGCGCGTTGACCACGGCAAGTCGGCATCTGCTCAAGGCGAAAGGTTTTCGGAAGGCAGCAGGTGAAGAAGATGGCACAGCAGCAGCGCCCTCGCAGCAGAGTTCTACCCGCGTGGTGAAGCTGGTGCCAGGCCACGCGCGAGCGAGCAGAGGCCAAGCGGTCCGGACAGCTCAACAAGAATGCAGCGCGACGCTTCCTTCAGCGCGGCTAGCAGCAGCAGCTTCGGCTCGGGCATCGGGAGCGAGGAGAGCGAGGCCAGGTGCGTGCGGCCGCTTTTGCCGAGGCCTCCGCGCCATTTCGTCGCGTCAGCAGCAGACGATGCAGCCGCCTGGAGCTACTAGCGTGAGAGGCGGCATTGAGCGTGCGTGATCAGGCTCACGGCCCAGCCGCGCGACCCCGCCTTTCCGGGGCAGCCTCACGGCGGTCAGGATTCGGTCGTACTGCGCGTGGGGGGGCTTCTCAACGCGCAGGCCGCAAGAGAATGCGGAAGCCAACGAAGAGGAGGAGGAGATGTCGTCGTCTCTGGCCACGGGGCTGTTCGGCGCGCTCACGGCGGTGAGGCGCCGGAACTCCGGGACCGTGCCACGCACGCCGCGCCCCACCTGCACTGCACAGATGCAGTGCAGAAAGACAGTGCTGCTGCCTGAGCTCGCGCTGCTGCAGGTGTTCCAGGACAAGGAGGAGGGCCTCGGGTTCGCGGTCTTCCGCCTGCTCCTGGACTTCATGCAGGTGCTGCTGCTCCTGCTGAACCCAGCGTGGGGCTGGCAGATCGACCAGGAGAACAGGTGCGTGCAGGCTGTGTGGCAACCAGCCATTCGCTGGCTCACGCTGAACGGAGGGGGAGACGGGTGGCGGTTGGGCGGCGGGCAGGACGGGCGCGCAAGGCCCCCACTGGGATCCCTTTGTGCATCCATCACGCGACCATGCATCGCCGTGGACGACGCCTGCCTGTCCTGCGCGAGCAGCTGGTGGCGGGCATTCAGCTTCATCACGCTCAAGTACAACGCGTCGGTGCGGGGCTACAGCTTTTACGTGGCGTGCATGTACATCCTGGCATGCGTCACGGCGGCGGCGGCGGCCCTGCTCTCGTGGGTGGTCTACAGCTTCCGCAGCGGCCAGTTCACCTTTCACTGGCCCATCCACGTGCTGCGCGGCTACGCCAAGGTGGCGTGCCAGGCGCTCAGCATCACGTACCTCACCGTCTTCCTCCTCGCATTTGACTGCAACTACTTTGAGCCGTCGCCCTACGCCGGCGTGCCGCTGGGCAGCTGGGTGCAGGACGCCACCGTGCGCTGCTTCACCATGCCGCACATGATCCACATGGCAGTGGCGGGCGTCATGGCCGTGGCGTTTGCCGCCATGACGGCGCTCTTCCTCATGGGCGACATTGAGAGCAACCCGCTCGGGCAGGCGCCCCTCGCCGTGGCCCACACCAAGTGCGCGCGCCCGGCCATGCATTGCCTCCAGCGCAAGGGGGTTGTGTTCCTGTGGCGTGCTGGGCCGTTCGATCCACCACTGCTTCAGCCTCCTCACGCTCCTGCCGCCCTGCAGGGTGGAGGTGCAGGCGTTTGGCGTCAAGGCGGCCATGACGGCCGTGAGCTTTTTCGTGACGGGCGTGCGGTGGATGAGCGTGGTGCAAATCATCCTGTCCTTCACGCTGCCCTACCTCTACTTGAGGTGGCTCCCGCACCAGCAGGCCTGGGCCAACCATGTGCGCGTGGGCTACCACTTCACCGTGTTCTGGGCGGCTCTGCTGCTGGTGGTGCTGGCGTTTGCGCCGGGCAAGGACGAGGACCCGCAGCACACGCGCCAGGTGCAGGACAACGTGACGCTGGCCTTTTGGGCGGGCGCGCTGCCCGTCGGCGTCCTGGGCGGCTTCCTGTCCGTCTGGCGCACGCACGTCATGGTGGCCAAGGTGACGCGCAAGTTCCGCCAGGCGCCGCCCGGCACCAAGCCACGCCGCATCCACAAGTTCAGCGACGCGCGCGAGGTGGAGGTGGCCTGCCGCTCGTGCCGCCAGTGGCATGACCAGGATCACGAAATGCTGGACCCCGACGCCGTCGAGGTGGCGCTGCTCATGGCGCGCGCCGGCGTCAGCCAGCTGCCGCGCCAGGCCTTCACCACGCTCTACCTCTCGTGCCTGCTCACCGACGTCCAGAACGAGTTCCAGGCGGGGCACGCCGAGCTCAAGGTGAGAGTCGGCCCGCCGCTGGGCAGGCCGTTGAACTGCGCCTGGGCGCGCTCTGGGCCTTCACCCTGGGGTGCTCAGTGGTGCCGCCAATGGTGGCCGCAGACGGCGCGGCGGATGCCCAACCTGAGCCTGCTGGAGCGCTACTACCTGTACGTGCGCGAGCGGGAGACAGCCCACAAGTCCGTGGCATCCACCACTGGCGGGGACAGCGTCGACCTCTCGAGCTACGTCGAGTACCAGCGCAACCTCAAGTGCGCAGGCTGGCGTGGGGGGCTGTTGCGGGAGTGACGGGGTGCAGAGCCACCAGGGTTCGGCACCCTGCTGTGTGCTCGCGAACGAGGCTCATCGAGCACATGCTGACGTGCGCCCGCAGGCTGACGACCATGCTGCACCTAGAGGCGCTGTGGGCGCAGCGCGCCTTCTGGGAGACGCTGCAGCACCGCGTGGTGACGTTCCGCAAGCTGGCCGGCGCCGTGCGGCACATTGAGCAGAGCACGCGCGCCGCCGAGCGGCAGTACAAGCACGTGATGGCGCGGCACGCCGGCAAGCTCGACATCCTGCACCTCTACGTCAAGTTTTTGCTGCAAGTGCGGCACGACCCCTGGGCCGCCGCCAAGTGGAGCGCCGAGGTGGAGAAGATCCAGCGCCTGGAGGAGGAGGAGAACAACCGCCTGCTCATGGGCCAGGAGGACACGGCCAAGATGCAGGGGAGCACCAAGGCCGTCATCGTCATGGGCGCCAACTGCATCATGCGCATGGCCAACGACGTGGCCGCCTCGGCGCTGGGCTTTGCCTCGCGCAACGACCTTGTCGGCAGCAACGTCAACATCATTGTGCCGCCGCCCTTTGACGCGTCGCACAACCAGTACGTCAAGAACTACATCGAAACAGGTGCGGTAGGCCTACGTCGCGTCTGTTTGGCGATGCCCGGGGGCGGGAGCTCAACGAACGGGCGGGTGGCGGGCCGCGCGTGGCGGGCGGCCTCTTGCCGCTCGTAACGTGCAGCGCAATCCCCCCACGCCCTTACGTAAACTGCCACGGTGTGTACACGCAGGCGTGGGCAGCGTCATTGGCCGCCTGCGGGAGTTCGTCGCGCTCCACCGCGAGGGCTATGTCGTGCCGATCCGCGTGCTCATCTCCAAGATCAGCGGCATCGGGGAGGACAGTGTCTTCATGGCAGCGTTTGAGGTGCTGCCGCCCGAGCCCAACACTGCCATGGCCTGGGTCCTGGTGAGTGGTGTGGTGATGACACCGGCGCGGGCGCCTTGGACGCCTGCCTGCTATCGCGCCAGCGCACCCCACTTGGCGGCTCCGCTGGCTTGCGCGCGTGCAGAACAACGGCCAGGTGCTCAGCTGCGACCAGACCTTTTCCGACTGGTTTGGCTTCCGGCACGAGAACCTGGTGGGGCAGGCCATGTCTGCGCTCTGCGTCCAAGCCGAGCCTCTGGAGGAGTGAGAGTCCCTCTGCTGAAAGACTGCGCAGGCTGAGCTCTGTCCCACACGCTCTAAGCCCACTAACCCTTAAACATGCTCATGGTCGTGCACGCCGTGGGTGCAGGGCCTTGCGCGAGCTGCGTGCCCAGGCCGGCGCTTCGGACCCTCACAAGTACGTGCTGTCCAGCGCCGCCCGCAGCCCCGGCGCCAGCACCACGCAAGAGCCATCCACCAAGGTGCTGCGGCGCATGGAGCTGCGCCACCTGTACCGCGACCAGGCCGTGCCCGTCACCATGGATGTGTCGGTCGGAGGCGTGGGCAGCACCGCCATCTTCTGCATCAAGGTGTGCGGCCTTGCCCGCCCTAGCTTGAGTCGCTGCCAGGCTTCAAGCCAAGTGCAGCAGGCCACACCTGCGTTCCACATGCCCCTGCCGATGCTGCCGCAGATCCACCGGGCCGACGCCCAGCAGGAGGCGTGCCTGCTGGTGGTGGACCCCAAGGGCCGCATCGTGCACACGACGCGCAGCCTGGCCGCGCGGCTGGGCAAGACGACGGCCGAGCTGCAGATGGGCCACGCGCTGCACGCCCTGGACGCGCTGCTGCACCCTGCCTTCACCAAGCTCCACTACCCGGTGCGCGCCTTGCACCGGCTCGTGCTTTGCACGCTGCGGTGCGCAACTGCCGCCTCGCTGCGCGCCTCCCGGTGAGGAGGACGGCAGGCAAAGTTGTGCTGCTCCTTGCTATGCCCTGGAGCTCGTGCGCAGTACTGCCGGAGCCGCCTGGAGGAGGCCCCGCCGCCCTGGTCGTGCCGCTCTGGGCTGGCCATGCCCCTCAACGCCCACACGCCCAACGGCGAGACCGCAGTTCCGTTCCGCATGTCGATGAAGCGCAAGGAGGTGCACGGCGGGCGCGAGCCCGTGACGGTGGTGCGCCTGGAGGAGGTGACGCCCGAGCAGATGATGGCGGAGCGGCGCGTCAAGCTCGTCACTGACCAGCACGGCGTGGTGCTGTCCGTGTCGGCCGCCGACAAGGCGCTGTTTGGCTTTGCCGTGGAGAGCCTGGTGGGTATGAACATCGCGTACGTGGTGGACGTGCTGCAGCTGGGGCTGGGCGCCGCCTCGCTCAACACCTCGTTCGCCGGCAACGAGCAGCAGGCGCTGGACACGGCGGCACGCCTCCTGGACCTCATGGCCAGCAAGTGAGCGGTGGTGGTGCTGGGCTTCCGCACGCACGCTCTGCGCCTGCCCTGGCCACCGCACTAAGCGGCGCTAGCAAGCAACCATGCGTCCTGCTGCACGTCCGCAGGAGCTACGAGCAGCCCGGCATGTCTTGGCGGGTGGGAGTCACGCCCGTGATTGACCCCCGCACGCTGCTGGCGCTGGGCCCAGTGGGCGTGGCCATGATCACCAACAAGACGGTGAGGAGCGCAACCCGTGGCATGGTCGCGCCACGCACTCGTCACGTGTGCCTGGCCGCTCACAGTGCTGCTGGGCGGCCTGTGCTGCAGGTGCCGGCCGTCATGACGG
>VFQP010002729.1_pt1 | contig 19174 bp, 16 predicted proteins | sample 3512351 | NCBI WGS metagenome assembly VFQP01 (sample SAMN10412372, study PRJNA504923) | tailings metagenome | isolation source: Relicate 1 Philex TSF1 revegetated site | place: Philippines: Tuba, Benguet | collected 2017-08-29
TTTCGCTATCCACGAACTTGCCGGTCTCGGCCGGTGTCATGGGCATTGGTTCCGAGCCGCGGTCCGTGATGAACTTGTGCAGTTCGGGCGATTGCAGCGCCTTGACGGTTTCCGAGTTGAGCTGATTGACGATCGCCGGCGGCGTGCCTGCCGGTGCCAGCATCACGGCCCAGCCAAGTGCCTCGAAACCGGGCACGCCTTGCTCGCGCACGCTGGGTACCGCGGGCAGTTGCGGCACGCGCCTGGCGGTCGTGACGGCCAGCGGCACGGCCTTGCCGCTCTGGATCAGCGGCAGCGCGGCAGTCACCGAGTCCACCATCAACGGAATCTGGTTGCCGAGGAAGTCGGCCTGCGCGGGACCGCTGCCCTTGTACGGGATATGGACCATGAACGTGCCGGTCTGTGCCTTGAGCATTTCGGCGGACAGATGCTGCGTGCCGCCGATGCCGGCGCTTGCGTAGCTGTACTTGCCGGGCGCGGCCTTGGCCTTGGCAATCAGGTCACGCAGTGATGTAAAGCCCGATTGCGGCGTGGCCAGGAAGATCAGCGGCACCGAGAATACGCCGGACACCGGTGCGAAATCCTGGCGCGGGTCGTAGTTGAGCTTCTTGTACAACGTCTGGTTGATGGCCATTGCGCTGCCGGCCATCACGATCGTGTAGCCGTCGGCCGGTGCCTTGGCAGCTACCTCCATGCCGATATTGCCGCCCGCACCCGCGCGATTCTCCACGATCACGGACTGCCCGAGTTGCTTGCCGAGCTTCTCGGCCAGCGCGCGCGCAAAGATATCGGTGGCTTGTCCTGGCGGGAACGGCACGATCAGCTTGATCGGGCGCTCGGGCCAGGCGGCGTGGGCGGTGCTGGCGACGGCCAGCAGCAGGGCGGCCAGCGACATGCTGGCGGGGCGGTGCGACGACTTCAAGTTTCTCTCCTCAACTGGGTGGGTTGCCGATGACGTTTCTTTCCGTGGCGTCTTTGTTGTTTGACGAGATTCTACGCCTGGCATCGTTTTCAGAATCGGCTCACAGACTTGTGCGGTTCGCGTGCCTACGATCGTCGGCAGACATCACCAAGGAGAGCCACGATGCGAGCCGTTGTTTTGCACAACCTGGGTGAGGCACCACGCTTCACCACGTTTCATGATCCCGAGCCCCGCGACGGGGAAGTCCTGGTGCGCGTCGCAGCCGCGGTGCTCCGCCCGGTAGACATCGCCATTTCGCGGGGCGAGCATCCACGCATGCCGCTGCAGCTGCCTTATATCTGCGGACACGATGGCGTGGGTCATCTTGCCTGCGGGCAACGCGTCTATTTTCGTGCGAGCCGCAGTCCGTTCGGCGCAATGGCCGAGTACGTGCCGGCGGAATGGGTCGTGCCGGTTCCTGACGGCGTGGACACGGCGCAGGCCGCGGCGCTGGTCGGTCCCGCATTGACGGCGTGGATGCCACTGGCGGTGCGCGCGGACCTGGAGCCCGGCGAGACGGTTCTGATACTGGGGGCTTCGGGCGTGGTGGGGCGCCTGGCGGTACAGGCCGCGCGCCTGCAAGGCGCGGGGCGCGTGATCGCGGCTGGGCATCGCATCGACCTGCTGACGCCGCTGGGCGCCGATGGGCTGATCGATCTCGGGCAGGCGCCCAGCGTGCTGCAGCACGCGTTTGCCTCATGTGCCGCCGATGGCATCGATGTGGTACTGGATTTCGTCTGGGGGGAAACGCTGGAGTTGCTGCTCTCGGCACTGATCGAGACGCCGGGGTCGCCGGCATTGTCCGAGTACCGCGGCATTCGTGTGGTGTCCGTGGTGGATCGTGCGGCGGGCAGCGTGATGATCGCGCCCACCGCATTGCGGGACTCGCGTGCGGTGCTGATGGGATGCGGGCCGGCCAATCATCCCCCGGTCGAAGACCTGATGCTGCTGGTCGAAGAGATCCTGGCCTGCATGCGCAGTGGCCATCTGGTGCTCGAGACCGAGCAGGTGCCAATGGCCGACGTGGCCGCTGCGTGGAGGCAGAACGGCGAGCCCGAGCGTCGTATCGTGCTGACGCTCGACTAGGCTCGATTGAGGTCGTCCTGGCTCGCCCCGGCTCGACCCCGACGGCACTCAGGCCGCCTTGCGCTCTTCGGCGGGGGCAGCCATGCCTTCGGCCTTGCGCTCGCCGCCGAGTGCCTCGGTCAGGTCGGTCAGCAGGCCCGCCAGTTCACCGGCCATCAACGCGAAATCGGCGTCGAAGCGCTCGTCTTCGTCATGGAGCGTGGCATCGGCCTGTTCCTTGATCACGTCGAGCGGGTTCACGCGCTTGACGGCCAGTGCGTCGGTCAGCACGAACGACACGCGGTCGTTCCACGTCATGGCCAGCCGGGTGCAACGCTTGCCCGCGGCAATATGGCGGGCCAGGTCTTCGGGGTCGAGCGGATGGCGCACGTAGCGCACGGTCGCCTTGGTTTCGCTGCTCGACTGCAGTTCGATTTCCTGGTCGACCGTGAAGCCGGCCGGTGCGGTGTCGGTGGCCAGCCATTCCGTCATGGCGGCCACCGGAGACAGGTTGACCTGCAGGCCGACCACGGGCAACGGGTCAATGGCCTTGAACAGCATGCCCCGCACTTCGTCCGCCTTGGCGGTGCCGGCGGCATCGATGGCCAGCCAGCCATTCACGGGGTCGATCCAGACACGCGTATCACGGCGAATGCTGAACGCACGCGGCAGCAGTTCCTCTGTGATCTGTTCCTTGAGTTCCTTGAGCTGCTTGCGTCCCGGCTTGAAGCCCTGCTGTTCTTCAAGTTCGGCTGCGCGTGCCTTGGTCACCTGGTTGACCACGGTAGCCGGCAGCAGCTTCTTTTCAGTGCGCAGCACCAGCAACATCTGCTTGTTGACGCAGTGCACCAGCTGGTCGTTGTCGCGCGGCGATGCCCAGCCTTGGGTCTGCATCTCAAGGCTGGTGCCCGGGTAGAACGCATGTTTGGCCAGGCCGGCCTCGACGTCCTCGGCGCTCAGCGTCCACGGGGCGGAAAAACGATGAATCTGGAGATTCTTGAACCACATGAGAATTCGGCCTCGCGTACGGGTTGGAAAATTGGCAAGGGACGAATTCTAACGGGTCGAAGCCGGGGCGCAGCCGAAGATGATGTAAAGAAAAAACGTCCATCGTGCGGCATTGCAAATGCCCCACGATGGACGTTCATTGATCCGCGCCGGCATGCAGCCGGCGCACGGACATCAGATATCGAGCTTCGAGATCTTGGTGCCTTCGAGGCTCAGCCCGGCCATCAGGCCTGCGTTGGTCATGGCGAAGCCAATGATCGGCTGCTGCGCCGTGTTGGTGTCGATCTGGCCGTTGGCGCCAATCGTGGCCAAAGCCACGGTGGCGTCGGCGCCGACCTGCCAGCCGCTGCTGCGCACAAACTTGTCGTAGGATTCCTGCGTCATGAACATCAGGATGAACGCCTTCGACTGAGCACCAATCTGCCAGCCGACCGAGCCGGAAATGGCGCGGTAGTAGCCACGGTTGGCACCGCCCGAGCGCAACACGCCGTCGCCATATTCGCCGCCGACGATAAACCCTGCCGAGAGCAGTTTCGGGAAGATCAGGATGCCCTTGGCCTTGGCGCCGAGGTCCCGCGCACCATTGGTCGTGGAGTAGAGACGGTTCAGCGTATCGGTGGCGCCAGTATCGATCTCGCGCCGCTTGGACGCTGCATCGCCCGAGTCTTTGGGCCCGGTAAAGCTACAACCTGTGAGCGACATGGCGCCCAGAGACAGACCAGTGAGGCCGACTAGACCAGCACTGCCGGCGGACAGGAAGGTTCGACGTTTCATTATTTCCTCCAGGAGGGGTCGTGTGTTGCAACCGCCTCTACAGCATAGGCGGGCAGAGCACATCCGCCAATCCGATGTTGTCTGACATAGGGCAGGTGGGCCTCTGACATGACATAGTCATACTTTCTTGCAAATCGTCGGAACTTATTCCGGAACCTGAATAAGCTGACCGGGTCTTTGAAGCATGAATACGTCAATCGTCCCCACTGAATCCGCCGGCCGCCGCGCCGCTCCTCAATCCCAGGTTGCCGAGAATGATGCGGTGCAACGCCGACGCGTGCGCCCGGCCGGCCGCGTTGCTGCGTTCGCCGTACCGCTGGCGGCGCTGATGCTGGCCGCATGCTCGTCGTCGCAACCATCGGTCCAGACGGCAGGTGCCCAGCAGGAAGTCGCGCAAATGAATTCCGGCTGGCAGGCCGAGCGTGCCAAGTACATGGATTGCGTCCAGGACAAGGCGGGTGACGGTGCCAAGGGCAAGGGCACTTCCAAGGATGTTGCCGCGGGGGCTATCGATGCCTGCAAGGACCAGTTGAAGGTCATGCACGATGCGTTCCAGTCCTACCTTTCCGCTCAGATGAGTTCGGCCCATGGCCAGTCCAGTGCGCGCCAGGCTGCGGACCGCGTTACCACCGATACGCGCGAGAAGGCGCGCACCTACCTGACGCGGTACGTCGAGGTGGAGCGCTACAAGGCCGGCCAGCGCTGATTGCGCGAAGCGCGCGGTCCGGACAGACCTTCACAACATTGCCAGCGGCTGCGCATGGCGCGGCGGCGGGAACAGCTTGTCCAGCTCCGACAGTTGTTCGGGCGTCAGCGTCATGTCCAGCGCGCGCAGGTTTTCTTGCAGGCGGTCGCGATGTCCAGTCTTGGGAATCGCGATGATGTCGTCAAATGTCAGCAACCATGCCAGCGCCGCTTGCGCGCTGGTCATGTCATGTTGCTGTGCAAAACGCTGTAGCCCCGGATTGCGCAACAGTCGCGCCTGTTCGATCGGCGAGTAAGCCATCACCGGCACATTGCGCTCGCGCATCCATGGCAGCAGATCGTACTCGATGCCGCGACGGCTCAGGTTGTAGAGCAACTGATTCACCGTCGTGGCGTCGCCACCCGGTACGTCCCAGAATTCCTCCATATCGGCAAGATCCAGATTGCTGACTCCGAAATGGCGGATCTTGCCTGCTTGCTGCAGCGCCAGGAATGCCTCGACGGTTTCCTCGAACGGCACGTCGCCACGCCAGTGCAACAGATACAGATCGAGACGATCGGTGCCCAGCCGGCGCAGGCTGCGTTCGCAGGCGGCCACGGTGCCCTTGCAGCTGGCATTGTGCGGGTAGACCTTGCTGACCAGGAAGGCATCGTCGCGGCGCCCGGCCAGTGCTTCGCCGATCAGCGATTCCGACAATCCTTCGCCGTACATTTCAGCCGTGTCGATCAGGCGCAGGCCCATGTCCAGGCCCGCCTGCAGCGTGGCAATTTCCTCGGCGCGCGTATTGCGGTGATCGCCGATATTCCAGGTGCCCATGCCCAATGCGGGAACGCGCTCGCCGCCGGGCAGCGTGACGTGCTTCATGAGATGTCTCCGGGTTGGGGGAATCAACCCTCCACACTAGTGAACATCGCAATCGAGTACAAGCACGCCGCCCGAGCGGCGGAGTCGGATCAACGGTGCTGGTGCCGAAATTCCTGCGTCTTGCCGCCATACCCATAGGCCGCCGCGCGCGCATCGATCACGTAGATATACGACACCTCGTTGACATCGCCGATGACTTCGGACAGCGCGGCAAACGCCTGTTTCAGGTACTCCGCCTTCTCGGCCTTGGTGTTGGTCTCGTCGGTCACGCTGATATCGAGCTGGAACGCGTTGCGCCCCCTGTCGTATTCGGACAGCGGCTTGCCGCCAATAAACCATTGTTCGCGCGGGATGAACGTCACCGTGGTGGCGATCACCGGGGCTTCCTTGCCCAGTACGCGTTGGGTCAGTTCGCCAACCGTTGCAACGGCGCGGCGCATCAGTTCGGTATCGGGATGACCGGAAATCTGCAGGGATACGTGGGGCATGACAGGCTCCTTGATCGATTGGTTTCTTCGTTTGCAGCGCGCGTCAGTGCGGCTGCGGTGATGTCATGGTAGGTGTAGTATGTCCATCGGAAAAGCAGGAATATTCGATACTATCTATCGGATTATTCGAAACGAAAACAGTCGAAGGAAAGACCATCATGCGCGGATTCGAGACCGACCAGCTCAAGACGTTTGTGACCGTGGCGGATAGCGGCAGCCTGTCGGCCGCGGCGCCGCGGTTGTTCCTGTCGCAGTCGTCGGTCAGCGAGCAGCTGCGCAAGCTGGAGGAGCGCGCCGGGGTGCCGCTGCTGACGCGTGGCAAGAAAGGCGCCGCGGTGACGCCAGCGGGCGCACGGTTGCTGGAATATGCGCGGCGCATCCTGTCATTGAACGAGCTGGCCCTGGCGGAGCTGCGTGGACAGTCGCTCGACGGTGAGTTGCGGCTGGCGGTGACGGACTACTTCCGCCCCGGAGAAATCGCCGGCATGCTGCGGCGCCTGCGTGACCGCTATCCATACCTGAAGCTTCACGTCACGGTGATGAAGAGTGCGGCGATCGAAGCCGCCTCCGAAATGGATGCCTTCGATATCGGCCTGAGCATGCGGCTGATTGGCGCCCGCGCCGCGGACCGCGGCAAAGCCGGCGCATCAGCGGGCACGCGAGGCGGCATCGTACTGCGCCGCGAGGCGCTGGCCTGGGTAGCCGCGCCGGAAATTGCCGAGGATCCCCAGGCGACGCTGCCGCTCGTGCTGCTGCCCGATACCTGCTCGATGCATCAATTCGTGGTGCAACTGCTGATGCGTCGCAAGCGCTTGTTCGAGATCGCCCATTCGGCTTCGGGCGTTGCGGGTTTGCATCTGGCGCTGGCAGCCGGGCTTGGTGTGTCGTGCCTCAATGCCTCGGCAATCGGTCCGGGCGTGATGCCGCTCGATGCGGCCGGTATCGCCGGCTGGAAACTGCCGGCATTGCCGTCGGCCGAGTTCTATCTATTAGGTGCGCGGCGTGGCGAGGGGGAGTTCGTCAGCCAGGCCCGTCAGGCGCTGGCCGAGCAGTTCGGCTAGGCCAGCCTGGATGGAGAAGGGCGGCCGGCAGGGGAGGAAACGCTCAGGTTTCGCTCCACTGGCGTAGCAGATTGTGGTAACAGCCGACCAGGCTGCGGCGTGCGCGCTCATCTGCGTTGGTCTGGTTCAGTGTCTGGATGGCGTTGTCCATGTCGAACAGCAACGTGCGGTGGCCATCGTCGCGGATCAGGCTCTGGATCCAGAAGAAGCTTGCGATGCGCGTACCGCGTTTGATCGGCGTCACCTGGTGCAGGCTCGTGGCTGGATAGATCACCATGTCGCCGGCCGCCAGCTTCACCGAATGCACGCCGTAGGTATCTTCTACCTGAAGTTCGCCGCCGTCATAGCTGGCCGGGTCGGACAGGAACAGCGTGGCCGAGACGTCGGTACGCAGCTTGCGCCCGTTGTGAGGATGGATCCGCACCCCGCCATCGACATGCGCGCCGAAGGTCATGCCCTCGCTGTAGCGGTTGAACATTGGTGGATAGACAATGTTCGGCAGCACCGCACTGATAAATAGCGGATGGCGCTCCAGCGCCGCAAGGATCAGGTGCTGGCATTGCGCCGCCACCTCGGACCGTTCGTCGATCTGCTGGTTGAACTTTACCGGCGCACCCGAGTAGCCGGCCGAGACGCGGCCATCCACCCAGGCATCGCCTGCGTGTTCGAGTTGCTGGAGCACCATGGCCACCTGTTCGGCGCCGAGAACCTTTGGAATACGAACCAGCATCAATGCAATCCGGTTGGGGCCGCCGGGATGGCACGTCCCGCGTGCGGCCCCGGCTGCGCTTACATACGATAGGTGAACGACAGCATCGCGGTACGGCCCGTGCCCGGCACCGACCGGCCACCGTCCGACTGGATCAGCGCATCGTAATACTTCTTGTCGAAAATGTTGAACAGATTCAGGCGAACGTCATACTTGGGCTGGTGGTACGCGATCATGCCGTCCCAGCGTACGAAGCCGCCAACCTGCACCGTATTGGTATTGTTGGCGTAGCGCTGTGACATATAGAACGCGCCGCCGCCGATTTCCCAGCTTGGCAGGATTGCATAGCTGGTCCATGCGGTGGCCGTGTGCTTCGGCGTGTTGGTCGGCACCTTGCCCTGGGTACCGGCGGCAATGCCTTCCTTGATCTCGCCATCCAGGTAGGTATAGCCCGCGAAGACCTGCCACTTCGGCGTGATGCGGCCGGTAACGCCCGCACGGAAGCCGTCCACCTGGATCTTGCCGGTCAGCGCATAGGTGGTGGCGTCAACCTGGCTACGCGCGTTGTCCTTGGTGATGCGGAAGATGGCCGAGGTCAGCGACAGGTTCCCGCTCATCAGATCCCATTTGCCGCCTGCCTCGTAGGCCTTGTTCTTCTCCGGGTCGAGCGACTGCTGGCCCACCGTGCCTACCAGTTGTTCCAGCGACGGGTTGAACGATGTGCCGTATGAAACGTAGTACGACTGCTGCTCGGTCGGTTGCCAGATGCCGCCCAGGCGCACGCTGGTGAAGTTGACGGTCTGGTCGGCGTTGGCCAGCGCGGTGTTGCCACGCGTGTTGGTGGAGTTGACTGAGTTGCTGATGCTCGCGATGTAGCGGTCGTAGCGCAAGCCGGCCACGGCCTTCCACTGCTTGCTGAACTCGATCGAATCATTGGCGTAGACCGCAACGGTATTGGCCGATCCGCCCTGCAGGTTGCCGGTGCTGGTCGGCACGGTGCCCGGCGAGTCGCGATAGACCGGATCCACCACGGGTGTACATGCGACGTAACCTGACGTGCCGGCCGCCGCGGTAGCCGTTGCAGGTGGGTTCAGCGGCGTGCTGCCGCAACTGCCGTTGCGGTAGTAGTTCTGGTTGTTGTAGCCATCGTGGCCGAATTCGACCCCGGTCAGCAGGGTATGCTTGACCGACCCGGTATCGAACTTGGCCGTCAGCTCGGTCTGGTTGTAGATCGAGTAGTCGCGGATAGTGCGGTCATGGCTCTGCTGGCGCACGTAGAGCTGCGACAGCGGCAGGTTCGTGGTGGTCAGCGCGGTGAATGCGCCGGCCGCATTGATCGTGCCCACGGCGTTCGGCGCCGTTTCTCGCGCGTTGGTTTCCACATAGTTGAATGCGGTGTAGTTGCGCAGGCGCAGGTTCGGCGAGAACTTGTGGTCGACGCCACCTGACAGCGAGACGATGTTCTGGCGCGTGCGGTCATTGTTGAAGCCGTAGTAGGTGTTGCGATCGACGTTGACGGGATGTCCGTTGATGGCAGGCAGGCCATAGTCGGGCATGTCCTCGTTGTGCTGGAGCAACGCAGACAGCGTGACTTCGGTAGATGTGCCGATGCCCCAGCGCCACGACGGCGCAATGCCGAAATCCTGCACCGTCATCTCGTCGCGCGTGCTGGGCTTGCCATCCTGCGCCATCGCCGAGATGCGGAACGCGGAGGTATCGCCGGTCGGCGTATTCACGTCGGCCGTGGCGCGCACGAGGCCGTTGGTCGTAACCGATCCCGAGACCTCGGTGGCAGCCTGCAGCTTTGGCTTCTTGGTGACCTGGTTGATCACGCCGCCGGTGGAGCCACGACCGAACAGCATCGACGATGGCCCCATCAATACTTCCACCTGGTCCAGCGCAAACGTGTCGCGGTAGTACTGGCCGCGATCGCGGAAGCCATCGAGGTAGATGTCGGTACGCGCGGAGAAACCGTTCAGGTTGATGTTGTTGCCGATCTGGCCACCTTCGGCACCACCAATGGTGATGCCGGGAACATTGCGCAACGCATCGGCCAGCGAACTGACACCCTGCGATTCCATCAGCGCGCGGTTCACGATCGTGACCGATTGCGGCACGTCGCGCAGTTCGGCTGGCAGCTTCGACAACTGGCTGCCTGACGGGTTGAAATCGTCGCGGGCTGCGGAGCCCTGGACCGTGACTTCGCGCAGCGTCTGGGGCACGGCTTCGGCCGTTTGCGTGGCCGCTGGCGCGGGAGTTGAGGGCGCCTGCTGGGCAAAGGCGGCGGGAGCCGCAAACAGGGCAACCAGGGCTGCGGCCAGGGGCGTGCGGCCAGGAGTCCGGCCAAGGGTACAGCGTTTCATTGTCAGGTCCAGTTCGCCCCCTTCAGCCGGGCCCTTTACCGGCAATTTATCCGGGGCATATGTGCGGGCGAACCGGAATATAAATACGAACTATTCGCGTTGCAATTTGCGTTGCTGGCCGGTCACAGACAAGGACGATGGCCATTGATTGTTCTAAGGTAAGAACATCCTTGTTGTAGAAGCTGCATTCGTAGACGCTTTGTATGCGCAATGCATCTCTTTTTACAAGTTGACCAGACAAATGAAACGGCCCGCATGTAGCGGGCCATCTGCAGACATATGATCACCCGGACGGGTGATCTCATCCAAAATATTTTCTTACAGCTGCTTACTCGGCCGTCATATGCGCGTTCTTGGCAAGCCGGCCCAGGCGTTCACGTTCGGACTTGATGAACGCGACGAAGCTCTCGACCGAGCCACCCGCGGGTTCGATGCCGTTCTGAATCAGGCGTTCGCGGATCTCGGCGTTCTGCATGCCTGCGGTCAGTTCCGCATTGAGCTTCTTGATGATCGCGGGGTCGGTGCCCTTCGGCGCGAAGATGCCGGCCCAGTGGCCAATGCGGACTTCGGGCAGTCCCTGTTCCGCCGTGGTGGGGATGTTCTGTGCCGCGGGCATGCGCTTGTCCCACGTTGCACCCAATGCCTTGAGCTTGCCAGCCTTGATCTGCGGCAGCACGACGATCGATGCCTCCGAGGTTGCGGCAACCTGGTTGCCAATCACCGCGGTAATGCTTTCCGATCCGCTCTTGTAAGGCACCACAGTCAGGTTCGCACCTTTTTCCTTGAGCATCTCTTCAACGAAATGCGGCGTGCTGCCACTGCCCGCCGTGGCGAACGGCACGCCACCCTGTTTCTTCGAGTACTCGACCAGTTCCTTCACGTTGTTCACCGGCAGCGATGGCGATGCCACGATCACCGACGGGCTTACCGCGATCAGTCCAACCGGTACGAGATCGTCGGGCTGGTACGGCATCTTCTGGCGAATCAGGCTGTTGGTCACGGTACCCACGGCACCCACCAGGAACGTATAGCCGTCGGGCTTGCTCTTTGCCACATAGTCGGCGCCCACCACACCGCCCGCACCGGGACGATTCTCGATCACCACGGGCTGGCCAATCCGCTTGCTCACCGCTTCGGCACCGGCGCGCGCGACTAAGTCATTGGCGCCGCCAGCAGTGAACGGCACGACGAACTTGATCACATGGTTGGGCCACGCATCGGCCGCGTGGGCCGTGGCGGCGAACAATGAAGTGGCGGCGAGTGAGAGGGCCAATGCGCGGCCGCGAGGGAAGCGATGCATGCTCGTGTCTCCGGTAGTTGTTTTGATCAGGATCGGGGAATCGATCTTACCGAAGGAAGCTGTCGTTTTGCTGAAGCGATTCGCGATAGCGCTCGGTGTTCTCCTCTTTCCCTCACGGCGGGAGAGAGGAGCATGCTCGCTGCATTGTCAACGTCACTGCTGGCGCACCCAGGATTGGGTCCGGCCGATCAGGCTGATGCCGATGAAGCCGCGCACGTTGAGTTTTTTTCCATCGTCGGCCAGCGACATCTTGCACTTGTAAAGCTTGCCGGTCTCGGGATCCAGAATCTCTCCGCCGGCCCATTCGTTGTCGCCGGTCTTGCGCAGGCCGGTGAGCAGCGTCATGCCGATGATGGGTTGGTCCTTGCGTGCATCGGTGCACTTGTCGCAAACCTTGGGCGGACCCTCGGAAGGCACCAGGCTCTTTACAAGCTTGCCGCTGTACACGCCATCTTTCTCGGCGATCTCGATCACGCCGCGCGGCTTGCCGGTGGCATCGTCGATCGTGTGCCACGTGCCCGAGGGTGTGGCTTGCGCCAGTGCCGCGGTGCTGGCGGTGAGTGCTGCGGCAAGCGTTGCCGCGATGGTGGCGGTGCGAAGCAGGGCGCGGGGGTAGGGCATGCGCATGAGGGTCTCCAGTTCAGTGTCGTCGGCATCGGCGCCGTGCGACGCCAATCTACTGGCGGCGGTCACGCGCTGCAATCACCAACATCCGTTTGCGTACGCACCAGAGGGTACCGCAAGCGCGGTCGCAATCGGCCGCCGGACGGCGCCAGGCCACGATCTCGTCGTGCAACAAAAGTCGCCGGAAGGCTGTACCCGAGACATTCCTCTAGCGGATCGATCGGTGGCGTAGCCACGCCACACGACATGACTTGCTGCGTCAGGCATCCGTAGGAACCCGAATGCCTTGCGGTCAGTGCCTGACGCCGCAGCGGTCATCGTCGACCATCGCATCGATCGGATGGACATCGCTGCGGATCAGTCTGGATCGATGACGGCCATGCGCGCATTCGAGGATTTGCATTTAGCCGCGATGCGATGCCATCGAACTGTCGCGCGCGACTGCCGTCGTCGTTCGTCGACGTTGATTGAGGTCCATCGCAGTTCAGCGACGTCGCGATGCACATGCGAAAGCGTGTCGAAGTGAGAAACCGTTGCGTTGACGCATCACTCTTTCGTCGTGCTCACGCAACTGTCGGATCGACGCACGTCGCGGTGGTCATCGCATGCGCGCAGTCGTTGCGCGAGCGTGTCGCGTCATGGATCGCGCATGCATTGCGACACCGCCCGGCACGACGCTGTCCGACGTTGCCAACGCGCGGCGCGGCCATGATGATGCACTGCTCGCGCATCACCGTGCGCGACCGTGCAAGCCAATGTTCATGCGGATTTCCAGTCGGTTGGCAGAGGCGATGACGCGTGTCGCGAGGGTGCGTCCGATGATGAGCGCAAGTCTGCGCGACGGTGCGGGAGCGATGTGCGAACACGCATCGCGAAGATGCTCCGCGACGCGTCCGAAGACCATCAAACACACGACCGATGGAACTTCATCGACGTTGTGAAAGTCGAGATCAATGTGTGTGTCGATGGTGTCGTGATCGAAGGGCGCGCGTCGAATAGATCGATTCGATCTTGCGTGCAAGTTTTTTTGCACTTTTTTCTTAACATCATCGAACAAACGAATTATGATTCGCCTTGACAAGAGTCTCACTTCATTGCATCGACGTGGTTTGACGAAGCGAGTCGACGAAGCGAATCGAACAAATCGACGCGCTGACGAATCGGACCGAAGCGTAGCGTCGCAAGAAGGCAAGCAAGAAGTAACGATGATGGCGATGCTTCGATGCAGTGAAGGTGGGTAGCCGAGGAGCAACAGAACTTTGACGCAGACCGGGCCGATCAGGCTTCTTACAACGCGTGCAGTCTCCTGTAGCCCAGTGACGGGATGGGCGAGCTACCCCCGTATGATTGCCGTCTGCAGTGCGCGAGGCCATGCCCGCACTGCAGGCCTGCTGACTGATATCTCCTCTTTCCTGGTTGCGCGCCGTCACGACGGGCGGCGCGGGCCGATCGAATATTCCAGGGCGCGGCATGCCCCGGGAACCCGCCTGTACGCTGGCTTTGCAGCCAGCGCGCGGATTCCGTGCTGCCGCGGAAATGCCGTACTTCGCGACGCGGATCGCGACGGTTTCCCTGTCACCGAATTCATTAGCGTGCGGTTGAAGATGTGTCGTGCGCCGATGAATCGCTCGCTCGATTGGGGTACGCGTCAAACGCACCTCGGATTGGTCGGGTCGCTCATTTAGGTCATTCGATATTTCACGCTAGTGAAGGAGTTATCCATGGCAACTGCTGCAAAGAAAAAGCCGGCGGCTAAGAAAGCCGCCAAGCCGGCCGCCAAGAAGGCCGCCGTGAAGAAGGTCGCCGCCAAGAAGGCTGCACCGGCCGCCAAGAAGGCTGCTGCCAAGAAGGTCGCTACGAAGAAGGTAGCTGCCAAGAAGGTTGCCGCCAAGAAGGCAGCACCGGCCAAGAAGGCCGCAGTGAAGAAGGTTGCTGCAAAGAAGGTCGCAACCAAGAAGGTCGCCGCCAAGAAGGCAGCACCGGCCAAGAAGGCCGCAGCCAAGAAAGTAGCCGCCAAGAAGGCCCCGGCCAAGAAGGCTGCTGCCAAGAAGCCGGCTGCCAAGAAGGCCGCTGCGAAGAAGCCTGCTGCCAAGAAGGCTGCCAAGCCTGCCGCCGCCCCTGCCGTTGCGCCTGCTGCTGCTGCAAAGACCGCGCTGAACCCGGCTGCTGCCTGGCCGTTCCCGACGGGCAACCGCCCGTAATCGCGTCGCCTCGTGCGAGCGATCACAACCGGGAAGCACCTGGACACGCATTGCGTGCCACACTGACCGGATACCGCGTATCCGGTCCGCAAGACAGCAAGTCTTGCCAACCCGCCGATGGCATCCGTGCCCGGCGGGTTTTTTATTTGGATGTGCCCAGGACCAGTTCCCCTCTCCCGCGCGGCGGGAGGGAGAACACCAACGGTCATAGTGATGCCCAAATAAAAAACGCCGCGGCCCGGAGGCACGCGGCGTTCTTCGTGAGTCGCTGCAGTCGTGAAAGCTGTCAGTGCGAGACGCGTGTCACGCCACCGGAAGACAGCAGCCGCACACGGTCACCCGGGCGGAACACCTCGTCGGCTTCCTGCGTGATGGCGCGCATGTCGCCATCCTCGAGCCGCACCGTGATCTCCAGGCCGCGGCGTTGCGTGATACGGTTCTCGGCCGCGCTGCCGGCAATACCGCCGAGCACAGCCCCAAGCAGGCCTGCTGCCACCGAACCACCACCGCTGCCGATGGTGCTGCCGGCGGCAATGCCACCAATCGCACCGCCAGCGATCGTGCCGGCTCCCGTGGAGCCACCCTGGATCATGACTTCGCGTACGCCTTCCACCACACCGTAGCGCACGGTCTGCTCGCGCTGCGCCTGGCCCGGCGAATAGACGCTGCCCGAGTTCGAGTAATTGGCGCAACCGCTGACCAGTGCTGCCGTGGCCAACACCGCCACCGCACTGGTTTTGAGTATCTGATTCATGGCAACTCCCGTCTCAATGCCGCGCGGTTCATCGGACCAGGGTGCGCGCGGTGCACCGTTTCATGTCAGGCGTAGCGGTAACCAAAGGCGGCTTCGAACCGGCTGCCGAGTTCGTCGCGCGAGATCCAGTGGTTCTGCGGACCTTGCTGGGCGATCTTGAGCGCGCCCACCAGCGATGCGAGGCGCCCGGTGGTTTCCCAGTCCAGGCCATTCTCGATGCCGTAGAGGAGGCCGCCGCGGAACGCGTCGCCACAGCCGGTAGGATCGACCACGCGTTCAGCTTGTACCGCGGGAATCGCATACTGCTGGCCGTCGGCATAGATGCTGGCGCCGCGCTCGCCGTGTGTCACGATGAACGCACGTACCTTGGCTGCTACCTCGGCGCTGGTCCACGCGGTGCGAGACAGCATGACCTGTGCTTCGTAGTCATTGACCGTCACGTAGCTGGCGAGTTCAACGAACTGGCGCAGGTCCTCGCCGTTGAACAGCGGCATCGCCTGGCCCAGGTCGAAGATGAACGGAATGCCGGCTTCGGCAAACTGTTGCGCATGATGCAGCATGCCTTCTCGGCTGTCCGGTGCCACGATGCCCAGCGCCGGACGCTTGCCCGCGGCCAGTGCGTCCTGCACGCTGTTCACCTGCGACTGGCTCATTGCACCGGGGTGGAACGCGGTGATCTGGTTGTTGTCCAGGTCGGTGGTGATCATGGCCTGCGCGGTGAACGTGTCGGCCAGCGTGCGGATGTGATCGGTACCGATGCCGAGGTCGCGCAGGTACTGCAGGTACGGGCCGGCGTCCTGGCCCACGGTGGCCATTACCACCGGATCGCCGCCAAGCATCTTGAGCGTATAGGCGATGTTGCCCGCGCAGCCGCCGAATTCGCGGCGCATGCCCGGCACCAGGAACGAGACGTTCAGCATGTGGATCTGATCCGGCAGGATGTGTTCACGGAAACGTCCGTCGAACGTCATGATGGTGTCGTAGGCGACGGAACCGCAGATCAGGCTGGACATCTTTTCTCCATTCGGGCCCCGGCAGCGGGGCGTAACAACTACGTGTAACAAATACGTTAATGAATTCCGCCCGTGCATGACGGGCGGAATCGATCTTGCAACGGTGTGCTAGCGCACAGATTACTTCAGCGCAGCCAGGGCCGCGTCGTAGTTCGGCTCCTGTTTGATTTCGGGCACGAGTTCGCTGTACTTGACCGCGTCATTCTCGTCGACCACGACCACGGCGCGGGCGCATACGCCAGCCAGCGGGCCCGACTTGATATCCACGCCGTAGGCGGCCTTGAAATCGGCGCCGCGCATCGTCGACAGCGTCACTACGTTGGCCAGGCCCTCGGCCGTGCAGAAGCGGCCCATGGCGAACGGCAGGTCGGCCGAGATCGTCAGCACCACGGTGTTGGCCAGGCTGCTGGCAGCTTCGTTGAACTTGCGCGCGGAGGCCTGGCACACCGGCGTGTCCAGGCTCGGCACGATGTTCAGCACCTTGCGCTTGCCGGCGAAGTCGGCGAGCGTCACATCCTTCAGGTCCTTGCCAACCAGCGAGAAGGCCGGGGCCTTGTCGCCGGCCTGGGGAAACTTGCCGCCAACTTCGATGGCGTTGCCGCCGAGGGTCACATTGCTCATGGTCTCTCCTGTCAGGAAAAGTAAATATGGCCAGCCGGCCCGGTGCATTGCCGGCCGGCGTGGCGAGGGGGCGCCTGGAATTCAGGGGTAGAAGATCAGCACGCGGTAGTTGGCCGCCGACTGCTGTGTCCGGAATCGTACCCGAACCGGCAGCTCGCTGCCCGCGCGCATGCCTGTGGCGGAGAAGCCGCGCTGGGTCGGATCGAGGTATTCGCTCGGCAGCAGCACGCGGCGCAACAGAAGCTGGTCCTGCAGATCGGTCATCACGAGCTCGATCGCGGGCAGCGCGGTGGTGGCGCGGCCCTGGTTACGCAGCGTGACCGCGAGCTGGTAGATGTCGCTCGCCTCATCCTGCTTCTGCAGTTGGGAACTGTCGATACGCAGCGCATCGAGATCACGCCACGGTGGGACTTCGCAATGGAATGGCGCGCAGGCCGCTTCAAGTATCGGACGCAGCACGGGCAGGCTGCCCGCGATCTGGCTGCGTGCCAGATACGTACCTTGCACGAGCGCGCCCAGTGCCAGCACGATCACCGCAGCGCGTATCCAGGTGCGCTTGCTGCCCGGCAGCGCTACCTTGGCCTGGCTCGCTCGCGGTTGTTCGCGTCCGCGTGCATGGCGCAGGAAATCCGGGGCAAAGGTCGGACCGGTGGCCGGTGCTGCGGAGGCGTCTTCGCGCAGCCAGTGGCGCGTGGTGTTCTCGCGAGCCACGGCGTCCAGCGTGCCGTCACGCGGCGTCACGCCGAGATCGTTTTCGATCACGGCCTTCGCTTGCGCGGCCCAGGCCTCGGCTTCGGGATCGGCCGGATCGGCGGCACGAAGAAAGCCGCTGGCGCTAGGTACCGGTTCGGCTGGGAATGGCAGCGGTGCGTGATCGGCGGCCGCGTCATCATCGATGTCGGCCGGATTGTCGATCTGATCGGCCGCTGCGTACTGGGTGACGGCATCGTCGTCGCGCGAAGTCCGCTGAGCTGCTTCCGGGGCCATCGCATCGCTTGCGTCGTGTTCCGCAGGCGCTGGCTGGTCAACGGTTGCGGCTGCACGCGGCGGCGGTGTTTCGGCCGGTTTCAGCGGTGGCCAACTGGCCTTTGCGCTATAGGCGCCATACGGTGGCATGCCCGTGGGCGACTTTGGCGCGAAGGCCGCAGCCGGATCGAGCGACGAGTGTGTTGCCGGTGGCGTGGCTGGCTGGGACGCCTGGTGCGGCGCTTCGTCTTCGAACGCCGCATGATCGAGCGTTGGCCACGGAACGGGCGGCTCGGTCAGCGGGACCTCGATTGCCGCGGCATCCTGCGCGACGTTTGCTTCCGCTTCTGTCGCAGCCTCTGCCTCTGCCTCTGCCTCTGCCTCTGCTTCGGCCTCTGCTTCTGCTTCGGCCTCTACCTTGGCTTCTTGTTCCGCATGCGTCTCGCCGGCGGCGGATTCAGGCTCTGTCTCCGCCTCCGACATCATGGTTGTCGGCGAATCCAGCGCGGGTACTTCGTAGCCCGGATCGAATCCCGGATCGAACGGTGCGGCTTCGTCGTGCGCGCGTGCAGATGCCTGCGTCTGCTCGGCATGGGCGAGCGCGGCGGCCATCGTGACGGCGGCAGGCGCGGTGACCGCCGGGGCCGGGACTGAGGTCTCAGGCTTGCCCGTGGCAGGTGCCGCCGGAACTTCGATCAGATGTTCGCGTGCGTCGAAGACAGTGTCGCATTGTCCGCAACGGACCAGTCCCTGGCGCAGCCGCAACTGGTCCGCTACAAGCCGGAACGCGGTGCGGCAGGCCGGGCAGCGCGTGACGAGCTTGGCAGCGGCCATGATGGAAAATCAGGAGGAGTGATTGGCGGCGTTGCCTGCCGCATCGGTCGATGCGGGGCGCGTGCCGTGCAGGCAGACCCAGCCTTCCTCGCTGCGCCAGACCGACATGGCAATCCAGGGCGCATATGCGGCGGCCACTTCGTCGGCCTGCCGTTCCAGCACGCCCGACAGGATCAGCCGGCCACCGGGACGCACGCGCGCGGTCAGCATCGCGGCCATCAGCTTGAGCGGATTGGAAAGGATATTGGCCACCACCAGGTCATGGGTGGCTTCGGAAGCCGATTCCGGCAACGCGAAACGCGCTTCCACGCGGTTGCGTTCGGCGTTGTAGCGCGACGCTTCCACGGCATTCGGATCGATGTCGATGCCGATCGTATCGCCGGCGCCCAGCTTCTTGGCGACGATGGCCAGGATGCCCGAGCCGCAACCGTAATCGAGCACGGTTTCGCCAGCGCGCACATTCTGCTCGAGCCACTGCATGCACAGCCGCGTGGTCGGATGGCTACCGGTACCGAAGGCCAGGCCCGGATCGAGTTCCAGGATCACGGCGTCCGGATCCGGCGCATCGTGCCACGACGGCACGACCCAGATCTTCTCGCCAATGCGGATCGGTTCGAACTGCGATTGCGTGAGCCGTACCCAGTCCTGGTCTTCCACGGCGCGCAGCGTGTAGTCCGGCACCGGCGCCACACCCAGCGCGTTGGCTGCGGCAATCACCACCAGCGCGGGGTCGGTCTCTTCATCGAAGAGTGCCACCACGCGCGAGCGGTTCCATGCCAGCCGAGTCGGCTCCAGCCCCGGCTCTCCAAAGAGCGGTTGCTCGTCGGGCGTATCGGCATCGGCGTCTTCCACCGATACCGAC
>VFQP010002730.1_pt1 | contig 19172 bp, 16 predicted proteins | sample 3512351 | NCBI WGS metagenome assembly VFQP01 (sample SAMN10412372, study PRJNA504923) | tailings metagenome | isolation source: Relicate 1 Philex TSF1 revegetated site | place: Philippines: Tuba, Benguet | collected 2017-08-29
AGTGTCGGGCCGCCCGCGCGCGTGCGTGTGTCGAGCGTGCAGGCGGCGGTGGCGTGCGTGGAGCTGCGCCTGCGCCCCACCGGCCGCGAGCCCGCCTGGCGCGTGGTGGTCAGCCTGCCCACCGGGCACGAGCACGGCGAGGAGCACGTCGACGTCTACCGGGAGCACTGCCCACCGGCCGCCCAGCCGGCGCCGCTGCCACCGCCGCCGGGCGGCGTGGCGCCCTCGGCGCTGCAGCGCACATACTCGCGCGTGCTCATCCACTCGTTCGCGGCGGCGACGCTGCCCTCGGGCGCCGCCATGTCGGGCTCGGCCTCGCTGTCGTCGCTGCTGGCGGCGGCGGACGCCGCGGCGGCAGGTGGCGGCGGCGGCGGCGGCGTGTCGTTGGACGGGCAGCCGGTGCTCGGGCCGTACCCGCCGCTGCAGCCGCTGCAGCAGCGCAGGCTGGCGGCGCGCCGCCACAACGTCACGTGAGCTGGCTTCTCGAGCGCCGCGCGCCGTTTCCGAGCGCCGCGCCGCCTGCCCGAGCGTTGCGTGAGAGAGCGCCGCGCCGCGCGGCGGTGTGCTGCGTCTCGTCGCCGCAGGTACGCCTACGACTTCCCCACGGTGTTTGAGACGGCGCTGCGCGACATCTGGAGGGCCCGCGCCGCCGCCGGTGCGCCCCACCTCCGCGCCTCCCTCTGGCTTCCCCCGCCGCCACGCGATCCGCACGTCTTCGCGCACGTTTCTGCTGTTCAAGAGGACCGTGGCAAAGGACCGTGACTCATGAGCACGCTCGTGGCGCGTCCGCCCGCAGGAGAGCCGGGCAGTGCGCTGCCCGCCGGGCGGCTGGTCGAGGTGGAGGAGCTGGTCCTGCGCCTGCCTGACCTCACGCAGCAGCAGGCCGCCTCCTCCACCTCCTCGTCAACGGCGTCGTCGGCGGCGGGCGGCGAGGTGCTCAACCGCTTGTACCGCGGCCACGTGGCGCTGGCGCGCACCAGCCGGCCGCCCGGGCGCAACGACTGCGGCATGGTGGCGTGGGTCATGACGTTGCGCACGCCAGAGTGCCCCCAGGTGCGGCGCGGCAGCGGGCGCGCACACGCGTCGCGACCCCGGCGGCGTGGCGCCTCGCTCGCATGCTCACCGCTGCCGGGCGCTGCGTGGAACGGTAGCACGCCCGCGTGCCGAGGGTTTTGCTTGTTCTGTCGCCGGTTGGCGGCTGGCCGGCTGGCCGCTGTGTGCGGGCACAGGGGCGGCAGTGGTGGCGCTCTTTCACTTGTCCCGTCGCCGGCTGGGCGCGGCTGGTGTGTGCGTGCACAGGGGCGGCAGGTGGTGGCGGTGGCCAACGACCTGACGTTCCAGAGCGGCGCCTTCTCCCCGCGCGAGGACGCGCTGTTCAAGGGCGCCGCCGAGCTGGCCTGCCAGGAGCGCCTCCCGCTCGTCTACCTCGCCGCCAACTCGGGTGCGCGCGCCGCGCACGCTGCGCTCCGCACCCCTGGGCGCCCACCGCTCGCTTCTCCTCTGCGCCAAGCGTGTCGACGAGCGCGGAGCGGCACGCGTCACTTTCACGCCTCGGGAGCCGCACACCGCCGCTGCGGCTCAGCGGCCCGTCGCTCGCGTGTTGGTGCATGTGATCATGCAGGGGCGCGCGTGGGTCTGGCCGTCGAGGTGCGGGACCGGCTGCAGGTGGCGTGGGCCGACCCCCAGGACCCCAGCCAGGGCTTCAAGTACCTCTACCTCTCGCCCGAGGACCACGCGCACCTCCAGACGCTCGCCACGCAGCAGGGCAAAGGTGAGCGCGGCGCGGCCTCCTCGCCGTCCCTCTCCCTGCGCTCCCTGCCACTTCCGCTCCCTCTGTTCGGCTCCAGAAGGAATCACACGCGTGAGGCGGCCACGCAGCACCCAAACCGTCCTACATGTCGTGCGGCTGCCGCCCTGCCTCCCGCAGAGATCCTGCACGCCACGCCGACGCCGCAGCCCGACGGCTCCACCCGCTTCGTGCTCACCGACGTGGTGGGCCTGGAGGACGGGCTGGGCGTCGAGTGCCTGAGCGGCTCGGGCGCCATCGCCGCCGCCTTCAACAAGGCGTTCCGCGAGGGCTACACCGTCACGCTGGTCAGCGGGCGCACCGTGGGCATCGGCGCCTACCTGGCGCGCCTGGGCCGGCGATGCGTGCAGCGCGTGGACCAGCCCATCATCCTCACCGGGTGCGCTTGCCTGCTTGCATGGGGCTTGCACGGCCGAGTCGGCGGCCACAGTCCGCAACAGGAGGGCGCGCGCCGCACGCCGGCTGCCCGCGTGGGCGTCCTCGCACGGCGCGGGGAGACGCACAGCGGCGGGGCCGCGCTTGCGCCGCGCTTGCACCGTGCTTGTACGCAGGTACGCGGCGCTGAACAAGCTGCTGGGGCGGCAGGTCTACAGCTCGCACATGCAGCTGGGCGGCCCGCGCGTCATGGCTGTTAATGGCGTCTCGCACCACGTGGTGGCCGACGACCTGGAGGGCGCCCGCACGCTGCTCTCGCTGCTGGCCTTTTGCCCGCCGCTGCTGCTGGCGCCCGGCGCCGGCGGCGCGCCCAGCCACCCGCTGCTGCCCTCCTCCGACCCGGTGGACCGGCCCGTGGGCTACGTGCCGGCGCCCGGCGAGAAGCTGGACCCGCGCGCCGCCATCGCCGGACGCGCCAGCCCGCAGACGGGCGCGTGGCAGGCGGGGCTGTTTGACCGCGGCACCTGGGTCGAGAGCCACGCCACGTGGGCGCGCACCGTGGTGAGCGGGCGGGCGCGAGTGGGGCCGGGCTGGCTGGCTAGGGGGGCCGTCGTTGCTCATGCAGGGCCGGAAGGAGACGTGCGGCGCTGTGGTGCTGTTGGTGTGGGCGCAGGTGACGGGGCGGGCGCGGCTGGGCGGCATGCCCGTGGGCGTGGTGGCGGTGGAGACGGCGACGGTGATGCGCCACCAGCCGGCCGACCCCGGCCTGCCCGACTCGACCGAGCTCAACCTGCCGCAGGCGGGACAGGTGAGGCGCCCGCTCTGTGCATCGTTCGCTGGTCGCCTGTGTCCGCGCGTCTTGGCCCATGCAACGAGGGCCGTGGAGCGCTCACGGCGTGCGAGGTGGGGGAGGCGTGTGTGGCCAGGTGTGGTATCCCGACAGCGCGACCAAGACGGCGGCGGCCATTGAGGAGTTTGGGCTCGAGGGGCTGCCGCTCATCCTGCTGGCCAACTGGCGCGGCTTCAGCGGCGGGCAGAAGGACCTCTTTGACGGGGTCCTGCAGGTGCGCCGCCGCCGCCGCCGTTGACCTGTGGGGTATTCGAGCGATTGTCCCCTGTTTGCCGAAGGCACGTGTGATAAGGGGAGGGCGATGTGCGGTGTGAGGTGTTCGCCTCTGCTCGTGTGCGTGCGCCTGCAGGCGGGCTCCACCATCGTCGAGGCGCTGCGCACCTACAGGCACCCCGTCATCGTCTACATCCCCGTCAACGGAGAGCTCAGGTGCGGCCACCACCAGCGGCGCCTTCACTCGTGTTTTGTCACCACTCTCTCGCTCTGGATTTCGTTTGCGTCGAGGGACGCAACCGGAGCCGGCGCCGCTGACGAGCGGAGGGTGTGCGGCATCACGTGGCCCCCGGCGGTGCGCGCGCAGGGGCGGCGCGTGGGTGGTGGTGGACAGCTGCATCAGCAGCGTGGGCAGCGTGGAGATGTACGCCGACCCCACGGCGCGCGGCGGCGTGCTCGAGCCAGAGGGCGTCGTCGAGATCAAGTTCCGCGCGCCAGACCTCATCCGCCTCATGCACAGGTGCGGCGCGACGGGCGGCGGCTGCTCTTGCGTGGTCGCGACGGGCACACCGGAGCTCTGTTCGCACGGGAGCGCGTTCAACCTTGACGAGTGCGTTTTCCCGCGCGCAGGGCGGACCCCGAGATCCTGGCGGCCAAGGCAGAGGCCGCCGCGCTGCTCGCGCAGGCCAGCGCGGCCGGCAGCGCGGCGGCAGCGGCACCGGCGGTGGCGTCGGCGGCGGCGGGCCGCGCGCCGGCGGCGGCGGCCGGCGCGTCGGCGGGCGCGGCGGACGCGGCCACGAGCGCGCAGCTGGTGGCGATTGACGCGCGGGTCCGCGCCCGGGAGCAGGCGCTGCTGCCCGTGTACCAGCAGGTGAGCCCACACGCGTTTCTTCTGCGCGCACGCGAGGCGGGACATCCGACGAGCGCGGTGGTTGCGCTTTGGCCCCGCCGAGGTGTCCAAGCAGTTGCGAATCCCCCAACACACACACCCTCACTTTGCTGCGTCTGCTGCTGTGCGTCTAGCGAGGCCGAACGCGAGACAGTGCGCCGCCGTGGTGGGGTCCCTGGCGGTTGCGCGCAGGTGGCGCGCTCGTTCGCCGACATGCACGACACGCCCGTGCGCATGCTGGCCAAGGGCGTGCTGCGCGGCATCGTGCCCTGGCAGGCCTCGCGCAGCTTCCTTGCGCTGCGTCTGCGCCGGCGCCTGCTTGAGGCGCAGCTCGCCGCCTACGTCGCCACCACCGACCCGTCGCTCTCCAGGTGCGTGCGTGGCAGCTGATGCTGGGTGGGGGGTTGGGTTGCTGCCTACGTTGCCACCACCGACCCCTCTCTCTCCAGGTGCGCAGCGCGCTTGGCTGTACCACTGGGGCTGCTGCGCGCGCGCTCGACGCGGCGTTTCGTTCCCCACACCGCAGCGGCTGCCGCTGCGTGCACTGGTGGCGTGCGCAGGGCCGAGGCGCAGGAGCTGGTGCGCGGCTGGCACGCGCAGTCCGTGGCGGCGCCCGTGGGGCCGGGCTCGGGCTCGGGCGGCGCGCACGCGCCGGCGCACGAGTACCTCTTTGCGCAGCACGGCGGAGCGCTGTCGCCACCGTCGTCGACGCGCTCGGCGGCAGCGGACGGCGGCGCGGCCCGGCGGCAGCAGCTCTCCCCGCGCCTCCTCCCGGGCACGGCGTCCGAGGTGCGCTTGTCTCATGTTGCCGCGCTCCCTCCTTCGCTGCCCTTCCTGCGCTTATGCGAAGCGAGTTTGTCTTGTCTGTCTCTCCTGTGTGTTGTCGCTGGTGGCCGCAGGGCGGCGCGGACGTGGGCACGCAGCAGCACGTGGCGGCGCTGATGCAGGAGGACGCGTCGTTCCTCGAGTGGGCCGAGAGCGTGAGCGGCCGCGCGGCGCTGGCGGCGGGCCTGCGGGCGCTGCGGGCGCGGGCGGCCAGCAACCTGGTGGCGCACGTGCTGCAGAGCCAGGAGGGCCGCGAGGGCCTGCTCAGCGCGCTGGGCTCCACGCTGGGCACCGACCCGGGCCTGGCGGCGCAGCTCAGGGCGCTGGTGCTGGGGCGCTCGGGCGCGCACGGCAGCGGCGGCGGCGGCGGCGGCGGCGGCGCGGGCGGCGGCCGCGGCGTGTTTGACGCCGCATTGTCCTGACCGTCGGTCGGTTGTGGTGTGGCCGTCGCTTGCATCGCTGCTCGGTGGCAGTTCCAGGGAAGGATGCAGTCCATCATCGTGAGCTGTCGGGGGCACGCAGCACGCATTCATCGTTGGCCGAACTGTTGGCGACGTTTTTTGACGGCACACACGTCCATGTGGCCCGTGCTTTCCCCTGTGAGGTGCTGTGGCGGTTCAGTTCAATCATGCAGCAAGCCGCGAGGAGCAGTCCGAGAGGTGACAGTGCGCAGTGTCCTCTCGCAGCCCCAGTCACGTGCAGCGTGCACCCTGCCCCTCGTCGCCGCCCTCTCCCCCAAATACATGGCGGACAAGCCCCTGCTCTGCTGTCTCATGCGCCTGGCAACACAATCAGAAGCTGCTCAGCTGCTGCCGCCCGTGCCGCTCGCAACACCCGCGTGGCCCGTCGCCCAATCCAGCAGCCCCCTTATCTCGCCGAGGCCCTTGGCGTCAATACTGCAGCCCCGCTTCTCAAAGGCGCCCCAGAAGAACGCCTCACCCGTCGCCAGCACCAAGCCCAGCGTCACCAGCGTCTGCGCCGCGCGCGCCGCGCCGCCGCCCGCCGCCCGCGCCGGCGGCGGCAGCGGGGCCACCACGCGCCGCTGCCAGAGCGGCGCCAGCGCCGCCGTCAGCCGCCGCTGCGCCCAGATGATCGGCGGCTGCGCCAGGAAGAAGAGCATCTGTTCGCCCAGAGTGCCCCAAGGCACCTCGTTGCACATGAACCTGCGGTCGCACGTTCCCACACACGTCGCAGCACGCGGCCTGACTGTGCCTCGTCGGCAGTGCACCACACCGCCAAGTGCTACGGCGGCCTTTACCCAAACTCACGCGATCATGATCTCGTGCATGACGCCAGAGACCACAAAGGCCGCCGTCAGCGCCACAGCCTTGCGCCACGCCGGCGCCCGCCGCCCGTCGACCGCAGCGGGCTGGGCCGCCGCGGCGCCCTTTCCCGCCGTCGCGTCGCCGGCGGTGGTGGTAGCACTTCCCGCGGGCGCGGCCCGCCGCACCCAGGTTCCGTCCAGGATGGGCGCCACCACCAAGTCGTATAGCGAGGCGGACACGACCTGGTTGTACCGGAAGCCCCAGAACTCCTGCGGCGGCGCATGTGGGATGCGCATCCCGCAGCCGGCGGTGAGTCCTCTCTCCACGCGCCTGAGCCGCAAGTGGCGCAGCGGGACAGGCGCAGCGTGGCGGATTGCGGGACGTCCTCTCAGCGGGACGAAGCGCGAGCGCCCACCTGCACGCTGGCGGCGACGAACGGGTTGCGCATGGAGGGCTGCAGGTGCGCGAGCGGCTCCTTGCCGTGCTTGCCGTCGGTGAGCAGCACTTGCTCCATGAGCGGCAGGAACGGGTCCAGCAGCAGCGCCACCTGCAGCGCCCACGCGCGCGCCCACGCACGTGCATGCGTCCCCCCCGGGATCCAATCGTGGAGAGAACCACGTGCATGCTACGGTCGATGCCGCCGCTGCAGGTTGGGGCGCACCATGAGGTAGATGTAGGCAGCGTAGAGCGAGTGCAGCACGAAGACCGGGAGCCCGTGGGGGCTGGTGACGAGGTACGTGATGGCGCAGTGCGCGGCCGCTTTGAGCAGCAGCAGCAGCGCCGAGCCGGCCTGGCTGCGCCGCGGCGGCGGCGGCGCCCCGGCGCGCTGCTGATCTTGGCGCGCGGGCTTGCTGGTGCAGACCGGCGCGATGAGCAGCGGGATGAACTGCGCTGTTGAGAGCTCCGGGTGCGCCAGAGGCCCTCTGTCCGCGGCGAAGGAGATCACCTGCGCTGGCACGGGCACCCGGCAGTGAGTCCCGCGCTGCTGGAACGAGGCGGTCGCCCTGTCCTCCCTGACCTTGGCGTTGCCCAACCAGGCCAGGATGAAGCCCAGCGTGCCGCGCAGGGTGACGTACGGGATGCGGGTCGGCGTCAGTGAGAAGGCCATGAGGAGCGGCACCGAGTGGGCGAGCCTGGCGACACCTGGCGGCTGGTGGCGCGCCGTGTGCACAAACTGCGTGAGCGCGACGGCCAGGACCGCCGCCGTGGCCGCCATTTGTGTCTGGCTCTGGGCGTCTAGCGTGCTGGTGGGCGAGGTGGCGGGAGGAAACGGCTTTGGGCAGGGGTCGCATCGTTGCAGCGCATGCAGGCAGGAGCAGAAAGAGGAAGAAGGCAGCACGCTCACAGGGGCGAAATGTGAGGGCAGAGAGCGGGCGTGTGCGCCTTCGTGGAAGGGAGGTCGTACCGCCTGCCCGAGTCGACATGCTGGACCGCGCCTGCACGAGAACAATCTGATGCTCATCAGCCAGCACATCATGACAATCACTGAAAGAGGTCGGCCTCCACGGCGTCGACCAGCTCCTCCAGCACGGCGTCCAGCTCTCGGCTGATATCCCCAGCGCCGTGCCCCCCGTGCAGCGCAGCGTCTCCGCCGTCGCCGTCGTGGTGGCGCGCGGGCACCACGGCCAGGCGCAGCTCCTCGCCCTCCACCGCCATGGACACGTGCACCTGCGCGTGGCTGGCGCGCGTCCGCAGCGCGCCGCCGCTCGCGCGGCCCACCAGCGCCGGCCCCGCCGCCGCCTCCTCGTCACCCGCCGCAGGAGGAGGCAACAGCCTAGCTTGGATGGCGCCGGTGGCCTCGTCCAGCTCCAGCCTCAGGCTGATGCTGCTGGCAGGCGGCTCGTGCGGGTGGCGCTCCTCGGCCCCCGGGCCCTCATGCGGGTCGCGGAACGGCGACGCCTCGGGCGCCTCCCCGCCCTGCAGCGTCGCCGCCAGCGACTGTGGTGTCCCGGTCTCCTCCGCCAGCGGCGGCAGCGGCGAGGGCGCCGCCGCGCGCGCGTGCGCGCCCCCGCGGCCGTTGCCGCTGCTGCTCTTGTGCGACGAGAGCCGCCGCCCCAGGCCGCCGCTGTGCGCCGCCGTGAGCAGCTTGGCGTGCAGCTCTTCGCCGCTCAGGTCCAGCACGAGCTGCAGCCGTGCGTCGCCCGCCTGCCGCCCGCCCAGGCTGCTGCCGCTGCGGTCGAACGACCGGCTGCCGCCGAGCGACGCGTGCGCCGCCGCCGGCACCGACGCGCGCCGGATGAGGTCGCGCGGGATGTCGAGCGTGACGCCCACCTGCTGCTGGTGCCGGCTGCCGCTGGTGCCGGGGCGGCTGGCCGCCCGGCTGGCCGCCGCCGAGGCCGCCGAGCTGCGCGTGGCCAGCCCGTGCCCGCCGATGGCCTGCGGCTGCAGGCGCGCGCTCACCACGTCGTCGCTGACGCTCAGCAGCAGCTGCACCTGGGCGGCGGCGGGGCGCAACGAGGTGGCCGGCCTGGAGCCGCCGCGCGACGGCGCCGCCGCCGCCTGGATGCTGGCGGACACGTGGTCGTCGTCGGAGAGGTGCAGCACGAGGCTGATGACGTTTGTCGAGCCGCCGGGCGGGCGGGGCGCGTCTCCGTCCGGCGCGGCGCTGCCGGCGGGGAGGAGGTTGGCCTGCAGGCGCCCGTCGTCACCCTGCGTGAGGTGGAGGTGGACGTGGCGGGTGGGCGGCCGGCTGGCGCTGGCCGCTGCCACCGGTGCTGCTGATGCTGAGTGGTGCAGCGCCAGCGCTTGGTGGGCAGGCAGGATGGAGGCGCGAAGCTCGTCGCCCGAAAGATGCAGCTGCAGGTTGATCTGGGCGGTGGGTGGGCGCGGCGGCGGCGGCGCCGCCGCCTGGCCTGACGACGAGGGCTGAGAGAGGAGGCTGTCGTTTTTGGGGACTGAGTGGTCGGGGTGCTGCCACCACGGCACGATGGCCACGGCGGCGCGGACCTCGCTCCCAGACGTGTGCAGCTGCAGGCGCACTTGGGACGTGTGTGGCCGGCTGGGCTGCGCGTGTGAGGAGGAGGGCTGGCTCCGCAGCCGCTGCCCCTCGCCGCTCGGGTGCGCAACGGGGTGCGCTTGGTCGGTGGGCGGTGCGGACGAGGAGAAGATGTCGTCACCCAGCCCGTCCACCAATGTGTCGAGCTGGCGGTCAATCTCCCAGCCGGCGATGGAGAAGGGGCGGTCGCCCAGCTGCGAACGCACGCGCCGTGGGCACGCGCAAGGTGTCGAGGCGTCGAGGAATCGCCTGCCGCGGCGGCGCAGCATCGACCGACTCACCTGCTCGGCGTACTGCGGCTCGAGCGACGCCACCATGGCGCCGAGCGCAAAGTCGATGAAGGCGTCGTCGTCCAGGTCGTAGTCCAGCGCGCCCGACACGGCCAGCGCCACGGCGTCGCTGCCGGCCGCAGCCCCCGGCGGGAGCGGGTGCCACTCGTCGCGCGTCGTGGCGCCCATCGGCTCCTGCACCACGACGAACACGTCCGCCTCCACCTGCTCCTCCAGGTCGCGCATCGCGTGCTGCTGCACGGCCTCGGACTCGTCCGGCACGTCGCCCTCCTCCTCCACCGCCGCGTCGGGGTGCGGCGGGGGCGCCAACGCGGCAAACTCGAGCCCGTCGTCCTCCTCGAACGGACGCGGCTGCGGCAGCACCTCGGGCGTGGCCTGCCTGGACCGCTGCAGGAGCTGGTCGCTGGCGTCGTCGTCCCGGCGCAGCGACTCGACCGCCTGCAGCTGCTGCGGCGGGGCTTCCTGCTCGGGCTCGAGCACCTCCATGGGGCCCCAGGCCTGCTGGTCGATGGCGAAGCTCGGCTCGCCCAGCGGAGGGTCGAGGAAGGGCGCGAGGCCCTCGTTGTGCTCGCGCACCATCTCGTTGTACCTGCGCTCCTCCTCCTCCTGCAGCGACGACGAGCCCGACGACGCCGAGCCGGGCAGCGCGCCCGTGATGCCCGCGTAAATGCCCTGCTGCAGCGCCGACGCGTTGGGCGCCGGGTGCAGGTCGGGGGACGAGAGGCCGGGCGGGCCAGCCGCGGCGCGCGACGCGCCGCAGTAGGTGGCCAGCACCTTGCGCGCCATGCGGATGCGCAGCGCGTCGGACGTGAAGCGGTGGTTGCCGCGGCGCAGGTCCATGGCGGTCGCCTCCTCCACCGGGATGCCCTCGGGCGTGACCTGCGAGCCCCGGAGTGTCAGCCAAGGGCCACACCGCGAGCACCGTCAGAGCTGCCAGCTGGGTTGAGAAGCGCCTGCGCCGTCCTGCTAAGTGACCCGCGCGTCAAACTGGGTGGTCCCTCACCTGGACCAGAAACGGGTCCTCCACCGCACGCGTGCCATGGAGGCGTGCTCGCAGGAAGGGCTGCCGGTCCAGAAAGTCCTGCCCACGAGAGCACATCGCACGCAGCACGCGAGTGAGGTTGGCGCGTGAGCTTGGAATGGATGTGTCTGCACACTCAGGTGCCGTGGCCTGCAGCTGTCTATTCCCCCTTCCTCCCGCTCACCAGGTCAGGGCCAATGTTGAGCATGTATGGCGAGCCGTAGTAGACAAAGTGCTCGGCGGTCTGGCTGCGCCGGTGCCACGCCGCCAGCGTCTCCACCACGTCGAGCGTGCGCGAGCGCAGCTGACCCACCAGCCGGTAAAAGAGCCGCACCAGCGGGTCGGTGGGCGCCAGCGCCAGCGGGCTGGCGCCGCCCAGCGACGAGTCGAGCTTGTCGCACGCCACGCGCAGCCGGTCCAGCACGTCCTCCCGCGCCTTGATGGCCTGCAAAGCACGCGCAGCACGCGCGTCACCACGTGCACGGCGGCGGCGCACGGCACTGCCAATCGCCTGCACGCGACCTTGAAAGCACGAGTGAGCTCACCTTGAGGACGGTGAGCTCCATCTGCAGGTCGCGCATGCCCTTGTTGTGCGTCTGCACGCGCGGCCCCACCGAGGCGTAGGCGGGCTGCTGGTGCTGGTGGTGCTGCTGCTGGTGCACCACGTTGGTGTGCGGCGCCGTGTGCATGACGGGCCCGCCGCGGAAGCTGGGCAGCACCTGGCCCACGCTGCCCTCGGCCGCCAGCGGCGGCAGGTGCGCCGGCAGCGGGGCCCGGCCGCCCTGGCTGCGCCGCTGCTGCGCCGCCAGCAGCGTGTTGCTGCCCTCGGCCACCAGCGTCTGCGCCGATGGCTCGCCGCCCAGGTCCCCTCCTTCCTGCTGCTGCTGCTGCTCCTGCGGCTGTGGCTTCTGGCGCCGGCCGCTGGCGCGCTTGCTGCCGCTGGCGCTTGCCTCGGCGGCCACCGCGTCCTTGCTGGGGCTGCTGGTGATGGGCGGCAGCTGCGTGGGCAGGCCCGGGTGGTACGGGATGTGGCTGGCGTTGTGCCGGCGGTCCGCCGCCTTTGAGGCGCTACTGGGGAACGAGTCAATGGCCTTGGTGGCGTGGAACATGGGCGGGTGGCCGCGGGCGGACCGGCCCCCGCCGCCCGTGTTGATGGGCGGCAGCTTGCCGGCGCCGTTGCTGGGTTTCAACGAGGCCGCCGGCGGCGGCGCCGCCAGCACCTGCGGCGTGGCAGGAGGTGCGGTGGACGGGGGTGCGTGCGCGTGACCGAGGTGGTTCGACGCACCAGCGCATTGGGGGCCGCGTGCGGAGCATCCTGCGTGACCTACCTTGCCATACTTGCGCAGCCAGTACTCTTCCTTGCGGCGCTGCTGCTGCACCAGGTAGTCGTGCATGCGCTTAGACGCCTCGCCGGCCTTGAGCGGCTTGCCGGCCCCCGCCGCCGTCGGCTCCAAGCCATCTTCCACGGCACCCATTCTGCGTGCGTGAGCCCAGGTGGTGTGCGCTGTGCTGTCGGGATGGTCAAGATGCTGACCAAAGTCAGCGGGGCACCACCCGCGTGGCAGCGACGACGCACCTGCACGGCCTCGGCGACGAGCGGCTGCTGATCGAGGGTCTGCGCTAGGCAGAGCGCGAGGGGCTCCTGCGCGGTCCGCCTTCACCTCGCGCTGCGCGTCATCGATGGGCCACGGATGAAGTCAGAGGCGCGACGCGGCGCCTGCCGCAGCAGTGCGGAGGTATCACGAAAGAGATGATGCGTCGCGCGCTGCTGCTGCTGCTGGCCGCAGGAATGTTGTACACCGCCATGGACCGTCCGGGCTTTGCTCCTGCGCCACGGCGCTCGATCCAGCACCACCCAGCGCTTTACCAAGAGGAATTCGATGGCGCGTCCAGGAGGCGGGTTGCCCAGCGGCGGTGGCGGAGGGTCAGGCCTGCGCGAGTACCTCCAGCACGTCTTGAGCCAGCCCCCCGGCCCGCAGGCGGTGCCATACGCGCAGCAGAACAAGTGGCACATCGAGGAGCACCTGTTTGAGCTGCAGCAGGTGCGCGATGGGGGTGCCGCAGCGCAGGAGAGCAGGGGAGGTGGCTTCACCCCAGCCCCGACTCGGCGTTGCGCGAGCACCGCTCCTGCTCGGCCGCTCGACGCGCGCAGGTGTTCCCCACGCTGGGCATTCGCCTCAGCGACTTCCACGCCAACGACGGCAGGCGAGCACTGCTCTGCGCGCAGCGAAGGAACCCCAGACTCTGCACAGAGGGGAAGCACAGCGCTCCTCTGCAGCGCCGATCCCCACTTGCAGGCTGCTGCACCTCCTCAAGGCGGACGGCACGATCCCCATCCACTTCCAGGGCGCCAAGTACAACATCCCCGTCACGGTGTGGGTGACGGCGCGCTACCCCGACGAGCCGCCGCTGGCCTACGTGGTGCCCACGCAGAGCATGGTCATCAAGGCGGGCCACCCGCACGTCGACCGCAACGGCCAGGTCGCCTGCGAGAGCCTCCGCCGCTGGAACCGCCAAAACAGCACGCTCGTCGGGCTCTGCCTCGAAATGTCCGACCGCTTCGGCGCCGACCCCCCGCTCTACTCGCAGCCAGCCACCGCCGCACCCGTGCCCACACCCACATCAGCCGCAGGCCCCAGGCCCCCGCCGCCCGCCGCCCCCAGCGCCGGCTCGGCGGGCAGCGCCCGCCCCCTCGGCCCCACAGGCCTCCCGCTGGCGCAGCCGCCCGCCGGCTACCCCCCCTATGGCGCCATGGGTGGCCCGACGCCAGGCGGCCCCCAGCCCTCCTACCCCTCCATGTACAGCGTGCAGAGCGGGCCGCAGGGGTCGGTGGGGAGCGGCGCGGGCCGCCCTGGCAGCTCCGTGTCGGCGGGCAGCCTCACGGCGGGAGGGCCAGCTCCCTACAGCTACGGCAGCGCCACGTTCGGTGGGCCGCCGCCGGGGGCCTCGGACCCGTCGGCGCTGCTGGCCGCCGCCAACCCGCTGTGGGGCGCGGCGTTCCTGGCCAGCCAGCAGCAGCAGCAGCAGCAGCCGGCGGGGCGGCCACCAGGCCCGCCGCCGCCGCCGCCGCCGGCGGTCAGCTTCACGGGGCCGCCGCCGCCGGGGATGGGCGGCGCGGGGGACATGATGTACGGGGGCGCCGGGATGATGTACGGGGGGCCGGCGGGGGTGGGGGTGGGCGGGCAGCGGCCGCCGCCGCCGCCGCCCCCGCCGCCGCCGCCGCCGCCGGCGCTGCAGCAGGCGGACGTGCAGGCCAAGTTCAGGCCGCTGGCGCTGCAGGCGCTCAGGCAGCAGGTGCGGGGCACCTGTTGCTCTGTGTGCTTGCTTGCCTCGGGTGGACTCGGCGTGCTGCAACCGGGGTGCCTGTCGTGGGTGGCGGGGCGGAGGTGCTTAGTGGGTGGCGAGCCGCTGCGGCCGTGCACATGGGCACTGCGCAGGTGGAGGCGGCGCAAAAGGCGTGGGGCGCGCAGGCGTCGGCTGAGACGCACCGCCTGCTGGAGGAGCAACGGCAGCTCACCGAGCGGCGGGCGCAGCTGCAGGCCGTGGTGAGCGCACCGCGAGCTGGGAGGGTCGGAAGGGATGGACGCCGGCACGGCAGCAGCCCGCGAGCTTTGCGGAGGGTGGACGGCGCGCTCGGCAGCGGGCTCGTCCTCGGGGAGGGACGCGCCAGGAAGGTGGGGACAAGCTGGCAGGCGACGGCAGTGGCGCGTGGGGCGCTGCAGCGAGCAGAGGGGCACCTGGCCCTCCACTTGCTGCTGCTGCCGCTCTCGCTGCCCTCCGACGCGGCACACACTGCGTGCGGGCCCACCGCCAGGGCCAGCGCGAGACGTTTCTGCGCGCGTGCACCACCCACTGGTCACCTGCCCGCATGGCTGTGTTCAGGTTGCGTCGCTCAAGGCGGAGCGGGCCGGCACCGAGGGGCTCGTGTCAGAGATGGGCAGCAAGCAGGCACAGCTGCAGGCCTGGCTGGACCGCAACGAACCAAAGGCGGCCACGTGGAAGGAGGTGCAGCAGGCGGCGGCGCAGGGCGGCGGCATGGTGGAATGGGAGCGCTACACGCCCGCCATGGACGAGCTGTCCAGGCAGGCCATGGAGACGCAGGCGCGTGGTGTGAGCGCGATTGTGCGCCCGTGGGCGGGGCGCTCGCGGGGCGCGCGTGTTTTGGGTGCGGGCGGGGGGGGGACGTTGGGAGGGGTCTGCCGCTCCGGCCCGCACCGGGCGTGCCTTCCGCCTCTTTGCCCTGACGGGGAGGAGGCAGGGAGAGGCGATTGCCTGGCGCAGCTCAGGCGGCGGAGCGGCCGCCCTGGTTGCTCACGGCGTGGCACCAGCCGTGGCCTTCCCACCCAACGTCGCTCTCTCTTTGTCTGCGCCGTGCGTTGCGTGGCATGCGTTCGCAGGCGCAGGACCTGGCGTGCTGGCGCTGGACAAGGCGCTGCAGGCGGGCCTGGCCGGCCTCACGCTCGACGTGTACCTCAAGCAGGTGCGCCGCATGGGTTAGGGCTGGAGCGCAGTGCACGGGACTTCACATCGAGCACGCAACCCGGGAGCGCCCGGGAGAGACACGCGGCTCAGCTGACCCTCGGCGGGGTGTGTGGCCAGGCGGCGCAGGCGCTTACGAGAGGTGTGGCGTGGTTTGCGCCGCAGGTGCGCCTGTTGTGCCGCAAGCAGTTCTTTGCGCGGGCGCTGGGCCTCAAGGTGGCCGAGGTGCAGAGGCAGCAGCCGCCGCCGCCGCCGCGCCCCGGGCCGTACAGCGGCGTCAGCCGGCCCACGCCCATCGCGCACGGGGACTCATGGATGAACCCGTCGGACGCCGCGCGCCTGGCGAGGGGCGCGCCGCCCGGCTCTTGACGCCTTCGTCTCTTCCCTCGCTCGCTCTCGTCTTTTTTGCGCCTCTGCGCCTCTGCCACTTCACTTGCTTGATTGCTTCCTGTGGCGTTGCGGTGGTTGGTTCCTCTGCCTTGCACGGGGCAAGCGGGCGCACGCGCGCCTCAAGAGCACTCACTCATTCAGGCACGCAAGAGCGTTCAACGAAAGCCACAAAGCCCGAGGAGACACGCTCCGCCCTCTCGAGCCAGATCAGCCGCAGCACATGCGTCGCCAGCGGCAGGCATCAAATAGTATACACAAGGCGTGGAGGGAGGGGAGGAAAGGCAGCGGCGCACGACAGAGCAGTGTACAGGAGCTGTGCCGGCATGCACCGTCCCCGCCCTGGCGCAGGCGCGCACGTACGCACCTGCCTGGGAGTCACCTCCAGTCACGACAACAAACCGGTCCAGCGGGCGTGCACGGCAGGCACCCCCGTCATCGTCATTGTGCTGCAAAGCACCGTGGCAGCTCCGCTCCACTCTCCTCCACCTCCTCATCACCCACCCTCACTCTCTCACGCACGCTCACGCTCACCTGCGCCTCTCCCCTAAGCAATAGTCAGCAGCGCACCCTCCACGCTGTCGCTCGAAAAATCACACCCGAAAGCCCCGGCCCCCCCCCACACACCAACCGCGCACGCACACGCGGCCGCCTGCGCCCTCCCTCCTCAACCCCTCCGCCAACAACGGCGCCGGCGCTACTGCTGGCTGGCGTCCTGCAGCCCGACGGGGGCGCCCCGCGCCACGCCGGCGTACCGCCGGCTGACCCTGGCCTTTTCCGCGTCAATGATGCCCGACACCTGCGCCACGCACGTCTCGAGCGCGCCCGTGCCGTTGACCACCACGTAGTCAAACTCGTGCACGCGCGCCACCTCGGCGCGCGCCGTGCGCACGCGGACCGCCAGCTTGTCGGCGCTCTCGGTCTTGCGCGCCACCAGGCGCTGCACCAGGGTGGCCTCGTCCTCGGCAGTGACGAAGATGGTGATGGCGTCGGGCAGCAGCCGCTTGACGGTGGCGGCGCCCTGCACGTCGATGCGCAGGACGACGTCGGTGCCGGCGCGAAGTGCGTCGTCCACCTGCGGAGGAGGGGGTGGGGGCACGCAGGGCGGTGCGAGGTTGAGGGAGCGCTCCAGGGCGCGCAGGCGCGTGCACTCTCTGCTGGGCATGAGCGGCCAGGCGGCTAGCAGAAAACGCGCTGGCTCCACCCCGCGGGCTGCTGAGGGGGTGGAGGGTGGTGTGCCAACGTGTGCAGGCTCCTGACTGACCTGTTGCCGTGGGATGCCCTTGTAGTCGCCGTACACGAGCGCGTGCTCCAGCAGCATGTCGTCGGCAATCCACTGCTCGAACTTGTCGCGCGCAACAAAGAAGTAGTCGCGGCCCTCCACCTCGGAGCTGCGCTTGGGCCTGCGTGCATGAGGCCGGCGATGGAGCAGCAAGGGACTGTGTGGCGCTGCGCCGCGCCATGGCGTCGCCAGGCCTTGGCAGGACACGAGCGCACACCTCGAGGTGGCGGTGACGACAAAGTAGAGGTCCTCTCTGAGCTCCTTGAGGCGCGCCACCACCGTGTCCTTGCCCACGCCGCTGGGCCCGCTGATGACGATGACCACGGGCTTGGGCGGCGGCACCTGCGAGCGCACCGGCAGCAGGGCCACCCCAGCACGGAGAGTGAGGCACCTGCTGCCTGTGTGTTGGGCATGCCTGGCCGCCTGTGCAGAGCGTGTGCGGAGCGCTTGCCATGGGGCTGGGGTCGAGGGGGCCGCCCAGCAGGGACTCGAGGTGCAGCTTGGGCTGCTGCTGCGGCGCGGGGGGAGCGGCCAGGCCCACCGCCGCGACCGAGGAGCCGCCCTCCGCGTCGCTCAAGCTCGAAAGGTTGCGCCACGACACGGACGCCTGGCCGGCACCACACAAGGCTGCAGCCAGGGCTCCGCCCGCGTCGGCCACCAGCCCGTGGCCAGCGCAGCGCTCCGACGTCGTGTTGGCCGCCACAGAGAAGCGCTGCGCGACGCCCAGGTCCGGGCGCTGCTGCTGCTGGAGCGGTGGTGGCCCCACGGCGATGCGAGGACAAGCGGCCGGGGGGCAGCACACCAGGCCCGAGGTGCCGCGCGCCAGGCTCCGGCACATGAGTGCCTGGCGGAGAGCGCTCATCTCCACGCGAGCGTATGGCGACTCCTCGGTCTTCCTGCTCTTGGTCGTGGGCCCGGATGCACGCATGCGGAGTTCAACAGCAACAGCAGCGCCGAGCAGCAGCGTGAAGGCTCAAGGCATCCAGCGAGCACACTATGGCCGCCAGGAGAGCGGCGCAGCGGCCTGCCATGCTCTGCTGCACCGCGCCCACGTGCCAACCCTAGGCGTCCGCGGACTCCACAGTGGCGCACCAGCGCAGCAGCGGCGTCTGAGTCCACGTAAAGCTATTCATCAAGGATGCAGCATCACCAGGTGCTGGAGCCCGCTCCTTCTGTGGGCGTGGCCCGCACCATCGAGACCGCAGCGCTGAGCGACGAGGCCGCGCAGTGGGACGCAGGCGGCGCGCTGGTGCAGCAGCTCGGATCGGAGCTGCAGCGCAGCCTCGTCTGCCCGGTCTGCATGGAGCTGATGCGCGACGCCTTCCTGACGCGTTGTGGCCACTCGTTCTGCTACCAGTGCCTCACGCACGTCTTCCGGCAGAAACACGCGTGCCCGACGTGCAGCAGCTACATCACCGAGGACAGCATCTTCCCCAACTTCCTGCTCAGCAAGGCAAGCGGGGGGCCCGGGGGGCGTCGCATCGCGCTGTGATCGCGCCTGGCAGCGCAGAGCCTGCCCCAGGGCCAATCGCGACGCAGCCCCTAGGGAGAGAACGCCCACCTGCGCTGCCTGCGCAGATCGTGAACGCGGTGGCGGCGGTGGCGGGCGGGGGCCGCAGCTCGCTCTCGCGCACGGTGCAGCAGGCGGTGCAGGCCGCCGGGCCCAAGGTCTCCACCAAGGAGCTGGACGCGGCCATCGCCTCCCTGCAGGCGGCGCGCACGCAGCTGGCGCAGCAGGAGGCCTCCAACGGGCTGCACCTGCTACTCCTGCTCCTCCACGACGCCAGGCACGTCCTTCTTTCTCTCCACCCAGCAACCCAGGAGCACCCACGCAGCCGCTGGGGCGCACACCCGTGCGCAACGTTCCGCGCACAGGCTGCTCACACGCACGCCCTCACGCGCAGGCGGCGCAAGCGGCACATGGTGTCGGACCTGCGCTCCCAGCTGGCAGTGCTGGAGAAGGACATGGCCACCGTCAGCCACGACCAGCTGCGCCCGTCCCGAGCCCTACCCCAGGGCCTGGGCGCCAGGCCGCCACCGCCGGCCGACGCCCCATTGCCGCCCCCGCAGCTGCCCACGCTGGTGGTCTCGTCCATGCCGGGTTCGCTGCAGGAGCTGGGCCAGCAGCTGCAGCAGGCGGCAGCGGCGGCGCTGGCCGGCGGCGGCACGCTGCACGTGCACACGCTCGGCGCCGACCGCGTGTCAAGCGTGAGCCTGGCCCCTGAGCACCTGGGCGCGCTCGACTCGGGCAGCCTGGCGGCGGCCGTGGCGGCGGCGGCGCGCAGCGGCGGCGACGGCGGCGACGGCGGCGCGGCCAGGCGGGCGGGCGGCGTGGGGCGGCTGGGGCACCAGCCGCGGGCAGGGCTGCTGGCCGCCGCCGCTGAGGACGGCGCCGCTGAGGCGTCGCCGCAGGCAGAGGCGGAGGAGGCGCAGCAGCAGCACGAAGCGCAGCAGCCGGAGCTGGCGGCGGCGGCGGCGGCGCAGGATCCGCTGC
>VFQP010002731.1_pt1 | contig 19168 bp, 18 predicted proteins | sample 3512351 | NCBI WGS metagenome assembly VFQP01 (sample SAMN10412372, study PRJNA504923) | tailings metagenome | isolation source: Relicate 1 Philex TSF1 revegetated site | place: Philippines: Tuba, Benguet | collected 2017-08-29
GCTGCAGCATGGCCTGCGATCCCCAAGCCGAGCGTACACGCGCGAGTCCACTCGCGAGACGAGGGAACTCCCCGCTGCGACCACCCAGCGCGCGACCACCCTCAAGCGCCGCGCGACCCGGCAGCAACGCACCTGCTTGGCCAGCAGCTCGTCGAGCATCTCTGGCACGTGCACCACCGTGACCTGCGCCGGCTCCACCTGCAGGATCGCCGCCTTGGCCTCCTCGTGCGCCTGAAGCGCCTCGGCCGTGACGCCCGCTGGCACGTCAACAACCTCCAGAGCCAGCGTACCCACATCCGCCGCGTCGTGGAACGGCACCGTGCTGACCAGGTTGGCCGGAGCCAGCGCACCCCCAGGGAGCGTCTGCCCCGCCATGCAGCGCGCCACCGTGTCGGGCCCGCCCGACGCCAGCAGCGCCTGCTGCAGCGCCACGGCCCGCTTCACCCGCCCCAGCTCGTGCGCGTGCGGGTGCCGCGACGCAGCCACCGCCCGCGGCTCCCGCACTCCGTCCAGCAGCTCCGGCTGCGGCGGCAACGCCTCGCCTGGCGCCCACGGCGGCGGCGCCAGCGCCCACTGCCCCGACGCGCCTAGAGGCTGCGGCTCCTGCCACACCAGCCCGCCGCGCTGCGTGGTGGCGGCGGGGCCCGTCGGCGCCGCGCCTGCGCCCGCCGCTTGCGCCGCCCACCCGCTGCCGTCCTCCCGGCGCGGATGCGCCGCCGCGCCGCCCAGGCCCGTGTGCGCCGCCGCGCCCTGCTCCTCGTGCCCGCCGGCCGAGCGCCCGGCGCCGGCCCGGGCCCAAAGCGGCGGGCTGTGCGTGGGCGAGCAGCTGCGCAGCTGCGCGTCGAGGAACGACGTGTGCGTGTTGGGCGACCGGTACTCCTCCTCCTCCGCCGCCTCCCGTTCCTCCTCCGACCCGGCAAAGCCGCCCTCGCGCGCCGCCGCCTGCTGCGCCGCGCCGCCCTGCAGCAGCACCTGCGGCGAGCTGGCCGCCAGCGCCGCCAGCGCCGGCGACCAGCTGTGCAGCTGGCCGATGGTGCTGGGCAGCGGCTGCGGCGGCAGCGGCGACGCGAACCCCGTGGGCGGGGCGGCGGCGGCGGCGAATGGGTGGTGGTGGTGGGCGGCGGCGAGCAGGCGCTTGGGCCGCCCGTGCTCGTCCAGGCCCATGAGCCCGTCCAGGGTGGGCGAGGTGGGGAGGGAGGGGTAGTCGGGGTGCGTGGGCGGCAGTGGCGCCGCGGAGTCCGTGTGCCACGGGCCAAAGGACTGAGGGTCGCTGGCAAACACGGTGGCGGCCGAGGGAATGGCGGGAGGCGGGGGAGGCGGTGCGGCGGCGCTTGCCGTGGAAGGTCCAGCCGGGGGCTTGGCGCGGGCGGAGCCGGCAGCGGGGCGGGCGGGCGCGCGGGTGGTGGGCGCGGGGGCGCCGCGGGCGATGGGTGCGTTGCTGCTGGAGGTTGAGGCGGACGCTGCTGCTGCTGCGGCGGCGGCGATGGGGGCGGTGGCGGCACTTTCCCTTGTGGGGAGCGTGCGGCCGGCGACGACGGCGGCCTCGCTGGCGCTGGGTGGCCGGCTCCTCTGCCTGGGCGAGTCCAACGCAGCGGCGCTGTCGTGCGCCGGCGACGACGGGGCCTGCGGCGACGACGCGGCGGCGGCGGCGGAGAAGCGTGCCCGCGGCGACGTCGGCGGCGAGCCCCTGGAGGCCCGCCCGTCCGCGCTGCCGCCCGCGCTGCCCGCGCCACGTGCGGCGTCGCGGCCCGCTGACGCTGGGGACCCGGCGGCGGCAGCGGCGGGGACGGCGGCAGCGGTGGGAGGGCCCTGCCAGGTGGAAGCGGCCGAGGCGTGGCTGGCGCTGAGCGCGTCGGAGAGCGAGTGCAGCGCGGCGGCGGCGCTGATGGGGCGCGGCGGCTGGTCGCCTTCGAGGTGCGCGCGGAGTGACGCGTCGGGGTCGTCAAACGCGGCGGCGCCGGCGGCGGCGGCGCGGGCGGCGTGGGCGCTGGAGGCGGCGCGGCTGGCATGCGGCTGCAGCAGCGCCTGCGCGGTGACGGGGCGGAACTCAAAGTCGCCCGACGTGGCCAGCTGCGGCGCCTGCCCTGCGCCGGGGCTGGAGCTCACCACCAGCACCTGTGGCAAGCGAGGTGGACGGCAGCCAGCGCTCGGTCTTTTGGTGTTTGAAGGGCATGGAACCCAGTGACACTAAAGCTCCGTGCATTCCTCACCTGTTCTCCGTTGGGTCCCCTGCGGGGCGAACCCTCGGCGCTGAGCTCCCCTCGCCCCTGCGACCCAGCGGACGAGCCCGCCTCCGCCCCAGGCGGACCGTCCGCCTGCACGTCCGCAAGCGCCGCTCCGCCAGAGCTCCCGGCTGCAGAGCCTCGCGCCGCCGGGCCCTCGCCGGCGGTGGCCGGCTTGGCAGGTGCAGACGTGGCGAGGGCGCTGGGCCGCCCGGACAGCGTGCCGCCGGCGGCCGAGCCGCGGGGGACGGGGGGCGACAGCGACCTGTGCACGTAGGGCTGGCGCTGGGAGGGCTGCCGGGAGACGGCGCGGCTGTGGCTGGCGCTGCTCCTGGGTGGGGACTCGGTGGAGGGCCTGGACGGGGGGCCGGGTGGGAAGGGGTCTGTGCCGTGGGGGTCAGCAGCGGCGTCGCCCTGCGTGTGCGTGCGGCTGAGCTGCCGTGAGGGCGGGGAGGCGGAGACGCGGATGACGCCCATGATGCCTCCCGTGGTGCTCAGGGTCGGGGACGCGGCGCGCTGGCGCTGTGACGAGGAGGACGAGGCGAGCGGGCCGTAGGGCGTGTAGAGCTGCTGCGACTCGCGTTGCTGGGACGCGGCTGTGGAGAGCGGGGCAGGCTGGCCGCGCGAGTGCGCGCGGCTGATGGCGACGGGCGGCGAGGCGGAGCGCTGCGTGCGAGTTGGGGACGCGGCGGTGCGAGGTGGGGACGCGGCGGTGCGCGGCGCGGCCACGGGCGGGGAGGCGGCGCGCGACGCCGCCAGGCTCCCGGCGTGCGGGGATGGTGCCGCCGAGGCCAAGTCCTGCGAACGAATGGGCCCACAGCCGTGTTGGGCTAGCATCACGGGACGACGCAGCCCCAGTGCAGAGAGCACACGTGGGAGGCGCTGCTTCCTCACGCGCAAACGAGGCGCACCGGCACGAGCGAGTACGAGACGAGGCTGTGCACGGCGGAGGCCGGTGGCGACTCTGGCGCGGCCCTCTGCTGGGCGGTGGACGAGACGGCCGAGTTGAGGGATGCCCACTTGTGCATGTGCAGCGCCGACGACTCGGCGTCCGAGGGCCGCGGCATGGCCCGGGCGGCGCTGGTGGTGTGCGGCGGCAGCAGCGCCGCGCCGTGGCCCGCCTTGGGGTCCCAGGTCAGCGCGAGCAGCAGGTTGGCCCGCGCCTGCGCCTCGCGGGGGCTGATGAAGGACACCTGCGCGCGGCCCAGGCACGCAGAGCCCCCACAGCGCGCTCTCAAGGTCAAAAAGGACACCTGCGCGAGGCCCAGGCACGCAGAGCTCCCCACAGCGCGCTCGCAAGGTCGAAGCCCACGGAACTCCTCCATGCCTCCCAGTGCTGGTGGTGGCAGGCCATGGCCCCAAGCGCCGGCAGCGCACCAGCATCAGCACGTCGGTGGGCCTGGCCATGTGGTGCGGCTTGGGCAGGCCCGCCTCGCGCGGAATCTCCACGCCCGTGGGCGTCTGCACGTGGGAGCAACCAGGGAAAGCACCGCCATACCAGGTCGGCCGCCGCGTACAGCGTAGCCATGCTGCGGCCATCGCGTAAGCGCCGCGCCGCACCTTCCACACGGCGTGCTGCGTGATGAGCATGAGCGCCTGCGCCTGCGCGTGCAGCTGCCGCGCGCCGAACTCGGCGTCCATCTCGTCGGGCCGCATGACGGTCTGCGCCGCGCCCGTCCATTGCGGCAGGCCGGCGCGCAGCACGTTGAGCGGCGACTCGCACACCACCCGGCCCTGCGCGCGCGCGACACCATCATCACGTGCAACCTCTGGGTCAAGTCCATGCCTGCGGCATCACACAGGCGCAGAGGTGCAGCAGCGCCCCGCCTCGCGCCTACTCACCTCTGGCGAGAAGCCGAACTGCAGCCTGTGCTCGGGCCACAGCGTGACGGGCGCCACCATGCTGGCCTTGAGCCTGTCCAGCGCGCCCACGGTGAGCGCCAGCGTGTCGCCCAGCAGCAGCCCCTGGAACAGCCGCGACTGCTCAGCCAGGTGGTGCAGCATGCTCATGCGCATGCGCGACAGGTCTGCGGGCGGCAGGGGCGACGTCCACGCGAGCAGCAGCACCAACACCAGCAACAGCAGCGCATCAGGGATGCGCGTGCCGCCTGCGCCGCGCGGCGTTTCTCCCGGGGTCAAGCGGCCCCTGCAGCGAGGCGTGCGTGGGCGCGCGCAAGGGGCCGTGGGACACACTCACATGCGCGCCAGGAGCGCTGGATGACGCGCGCCGCCCGGTTGCGCAGCAGGCGCTGCCTGAGCCCGAAGCTGCGGCGGAAGCGGTGCGCGCGGAAGGCGGCCTGGATGCGCGCCGCCGCCGCCGCCGCCATGCACGTGATGTCGAGGTAGGGCGTCAGCTGCAGGCCTGCGGGTGGGGTGTGAGGAAGCGAGACCAGGCACAGCACGCTGCTCGCTTTGAGTGCAGTTTGCCCGGTGCCAGCGTCGCTGTCAGCGGGAGCAACACCTGCAGGAAGCGCCCGCGGACCCTCGCACCTCGCTTGTTGAAGGTGATGATGGCCTCGGCCGCCATTTGCAGGAAACCGGCGTGCAGCGGCAGCGCCACGGGCACCAGCAGCGGCTTGGCCGGGATGGCCACCAGCCGGCTGGCCGCCGCCTGCCTCAGCCACGCCCGTGCCTGCCGCGTGCTGACCTGCGCCACGTGGACGAACCGGTCGTCGCGCGCAAACGGCGACGGCGCCCTGCCCGCCCGCGCGCCTGCGCTGCCCAGCTCTCGCCTCTGCGGCGACTGAGCCCGCTCAGCGGCGCTCGAGGTCGTGCCCGGCCGCGTGGCGTCGTCCGTCGCTGAGGGGACGGCGTCGCCGGCGGCGGTGGCAATGCTGGCGTCTGGCGGCGTGGTGAGGCGCGTGTCCAGCAGCGACGGCTGCACGATGCCGCCGAACAGCAAGCGGGTCTGGCCCTCCGTGTCGAGCGCGTGCGGGCTGAAGCCCGGGCGGGGCATGAGCGACAGCGGGCGCGCGCGTTGGTTCTGCTGCTGCGTGGTGGTGCGGCTGACCAGCAGGCCGGGCGGGTGCGTGGGCGCCTCGAACAGCGTGGCCGCGTCGCCGTCCACCATCTTGACTGCGCAAGCAGCGGCGCGATCGTCACAGCAGGGCAGCACCGCCAGCATATGCGGCGCGAGAGCGGCCGCGCAGCGCTGCGCCCTGCGCCCTGGCCCTGCACCTGCGGGTGGCCCCCGGCACCCACAGTGCGCCGCACCTGGGGAGCGGAGGAGGAGGTAGCGCGCCTCGGCGGCGTGCGCCGGCACGTCGGGCAGCAGGTCGTCCATGCGGAAGTGCCGCGAGACGGACCGCAGCAGGTAGAGCAGCGCGTGGTACTCGCTGCCGTCGCGCACGTGCAGCACCACCACGCCCGACGGGTCCGCCACGCCGGCGTACGGCGAGGGCGAATCCGACACGGGCGGCTCATCCAAGGTGGGGGCGGGGGGCTGCGGCGCGAAGGAGGGCTCGTCGGCTGGGGTGGGCGGATCCAGGGGGGGCAGCGGCGCGCCCGGGTCGGGCAGGGCGATGAGGGCCTCGGCGTGTGAGACGTCGGGCACCAGCTGGCCTTCCATGGTGGGGCGGCACGGCTGCTGCGTGCTCGCGGGCCTGCTGCTGGCGCTGGCGCCGCTGCTTCCCTCGTCCCTGGGTGCCGTGGGCGGCGTTGAGCCGCGGGCGCCAGGTCCCGCATCCCCAGGAGGGGCAGCAGCTGATGCAGCTGCAGCTGCAGCTGTGTCCTCCATGTTCTTGAGCGCTCTACGCCTTGCTCGTGCGGCTCCGGCCGTACCGCATCATCTCGCGGGAGCCCGCGGGACGAGAGGAGAGACGCTGGCACGACAGCGCTGCAAGCGTGATCGATAGAGTGGTGTGCTAGGCGCGCACGAGTTCGACCCCCTCTCCGAATTCGGCCTGGGCCCAGGCGCATGCAGAGCAGAAGCAAGCGAGCAAGCAACAAGCGATCGCTGCAGCTGTGTGCTGATGATAGATCGCTGGGCCGGTCAGCTGAGCTTGGTCTTTAGCGCGGGAGCGTTCGCGTACCTGACTGCCTGGTTGCTCCTCACGGTGAGCAGCGCAAAAGCAGCAAGAGCGTGCTTGGATGCGCTTTGCGAGCGCGATTGGTGGTGCTCAGCAATGCGCTGCCTCACCTGTGGCCAGTGAGGATTGATGCTCCTCCTTTTCGCCTGGGCGTCGTTGCGCGCAGCCCTTCCTCACCGACTCGCCCCTACTCAGCAGCCTCTTCCCACACGCCAAGCACGCGTGCCTGGCGTGCATGCTGGGTCTGACGTGCCTGCTCAGCGCAACCGGCGCCTACGTGGGCGTCCTCATGATGCTGCACGCACCCGCGCTGGCCCACACGCCCACCTGGGCACCTGCCCACGCCAGCAAGCAGCAAGTGCCGCCCTGAACTACCATCAGCGACCACCAGTGATCCATCATGGGCCTCGCGGCGGCAGGCGACGACCCGACAGCACCCGCCTACTCGCGGGCCGTGTGGGCGTGCTTTGCGCTGCTGGGCGCCGGCATCCTGGGCCCCTGGAACGGTGAGGCGTCGCCGGCGCGCAGGCACTGGTGGCGCGCCAACGCCGTGGCAAGGGCTCGCCAGCACTCACCAGCGCACATGCTGCCCGTGTGGGTGCCGCGCAGCGTTCCTCACCGCAATCGACTACTTCTCCGCCATGTTCCCGGTGCGTGGCGGGGCTGACCACACTGCCGCATTGGACGTGTGGCGTGCTGCGTCGTGCTGGCGGCGGGCCGATTGCCGGTGTTGCCTGCCCGCCAGCGCAGGGCGCGCACGTGGACCGCCTCTTCACGGTGGCGTACCTCCCGTCGTGCCTGGCGCTGCTGCTCGTGTGCGTGGCGGGCGGCGAGCGGCAGCAGCGCTGGATGGGCGCCGCGCACACGCGCATCTCCACCTGCTACGCCTCCTTCACCGCGCTGCTGCTGCTGGTGCCCCTGGTGCGACCTGCTGAGCCCTGGGCGCGCTCTGCCCTGCCTCTCTGCGCCGCGGCTGCGCGACCTGCGCCCTTCTTCCCTCTTGCGTGACCCGCTCGGGGGCGCAGGTGGACGGGATCAGCGCACTGGCAGCGCCGCCCGACGACGGCGGTGGAGGCGGCGGCGGCGGCGGCGCCCCGCCCGGCGCCCTGGCTGTGCTGCTGGGCGCTGTGGTGCTGATCGGGGCGCTGGACGGCGCTTGCCAGGGCTCGGTGTTTGGCAGTGCGGCCGTGCACGCGCCCGAATATGCCCAGGTGCGTGGCCCGCAGGTGCCTACCCAGCGCTCTCAAGACCCGCTGCTGCTGTGTGCGCGGCGTCGCCACTGGGCCATGACCATTGCCTCTCTGCGGCGAGACGCCGCCATCGAGACGTGAGCTCTCTCTCAAGTACACTGAGGTGAGACGCACGCTTTGAGCACGTGCCCGCAGGCGGTGGCGGCGGGCACGGCGTGCTCGGGCCTGCTGGTCAGCGTGCTGCGCTGCGCCTGCAAGGCGGCCTGGGAGGGCTCTGGCGCGCCGCCCACCGCGGCGCTGCGCGCCTCCACCGTCGTCTACTTTGTGCTGAGCGCGGCGCTCACGGCCGCCTGCTGGCTGGTGCACTTGCGCACGCTGCCAGCACTGCTGCGACAGCACCACCCCCGCACCTGCGCCCTCGAGGGCACATGGAGCGGCGCAGCGGCGCCTGGTCTGGCCGGCGCCGGCGGTGAGGCCGACGGGGCGCTGCCGTCCGGGCGGGGGGACGGCGGCGGCGCGGCGGAGGCGTTCTCGGAGCAGCAGCCGCTGCTGACGCAGAGCGGCCCGTACGCGGACGGCGGCGGCGGCGGTGGCGGCGGCGGCGGTGGCGGCGCGGCGGCGGTGTCTTCCTCCGCTGCGTCGGGGCGGCATGCGTACGGGCCGGGCGCTCGCGCTTTCGTGTCGAGTGTGTTGGAGCGCCTGAGTGGGCCAGGGGCGCCCAAGGCGGCCTCAGGCGCCACGCCGTCCGCCCTCGATGGCCACCAGGCGGCTGCAGGCAGCGCAAGCGCGGCTGATGCTCAGGGCGTGGTGGAGCTGGCGGACTCGGGGACGGCGGGCGGGGCACGCGGGCCCGGCGGCAAGGGGCGTGGGGCGTCAGAGGCGGCGGTGGGCCACGGCGGCGCCGGGGCGGCGGCGGCGGCGGTGCGGCTGCCGCATGTGAACGTGGAGCGGGGGAGGGAGCAGTCTGACGGCGCGGTGGTGCTGGTGGGGGGCAGCCCGACGGTGGCGGGGGCGGCGGCGCGCCAGCGGAGGGCGGGCAGCCAGCGGAGGCACAGCAGCGGCGGCGGCGGCGCCGCCGCTCCTCTCCAGGGCGCCTCGTCAGATTGGCAGGCGTCCCCGACGGCGGCAGAGACCGCTGGGTTGGCGGATGGCGCCGCCAGCATGCACCCCGCCCACGAGGCCGCTCCTCACAGCCCCGGGGCGCTGCGGGGAGGCGAGGCGGGGTGGGCGGCGGGCCACCACCGCCGCGCGCTTCTGCTGCGCTGCTGGCGGGTGCTGTGGCGGCACTGCGCCTCGCTCTTCTTCACCTACGTCGTCACGCTCGCCATCTTCCCCGGGTTCCTCGCCGAGGACATACACGTGCGTGCACACACGTCTCTTGCTCCTCCTCCTCAGCGTGCTCCACAGGTAGCAACCGTGCCCTGCCCTGCCGTGTGGCGCTTTGGTGGCAGTGGTGACAGTGGTGGCGGTGGTGGGTGTGGTGGATGCGTGTGCCCCCCCCGCAGAGCGCTGAGCTGGGTGACTGGTACGGCGTGCTGGTCATCACGGCCTTCAACGCCGCCGACCTGGCGGGCAAACTCCTGGGCCCCGCGCACCTCGTGGCGCCTGATCACGACGACGCGCTCGCCTCCTTGCCAGACTCCGCATCCCCCGCAGCACCCTCAGCAGCGGGCCCGGTGGCGCAGGCCCGCGGCGGCGTGCCGCCCTCGTCCTCCTTCGCGCGCCTGGTGGGCGCGCCGCTGCTGCCGGCGGGCATGCCCCCCGGCGGCCCGCCGCAAGACGCCGCCGGCGCCCGACGCTTCCCGGCGGCGGACGGCGCCGAGCGACGGGAGGAGCGGGATGACGACCACCACGACGACGAGGAGGATGAGGAGCCGTCGGCACGCCTGCTGCCCTCCTCTGCGCGTGAGGTGGCGGCGCCCGCACACGGCGGGCAGCAGCAGCAGCAGGGCGGTCGTGGCGGCCACAGAGGCGCTGCGTGGCTGCTCCACGTGTCGGTGGCGCGCGGCGTGGTGCTGCTGGGCGTGTTTGTGCTGGCGGCGGGGTACGGCGCGCCGGCCTGGGTCATCTTTGCCGCCACGGTTGCCTTGGGCGCCACAAACGGGTGCGTGCGGCGGCCCTCTTGCGCATGCTCCGGCGAGGCCTGGCCCCCTGGCGCAGCGTGGGTGTGCTGCCTCCCTGGCTGACACTCACCTGTGGCTGCTTCTGGCGCTGCTGCTGGTCCATCGCTGCAGGTGGCTCACGGTGCTGGCCATGTCGTCAGGCCCCGCCTTCCTCCTCGCCTCACGGGCCCCTGCATCATCCCTCCAGCAGCACCACAGCACGCAGCACGATGTGACCCTCCTCGGGGGCCCCCAGCGTGACACTGCGCCGGCGGGGCCGGTGGTGGGCGACCACCACGCAGAGGACGGCGCCGTGCACCTGCTGGTGCAGGGCGACGGCAAGCCAGGAGGGCCAGGGCCTTTGCGAGAGGAGGATGGCGAGGCGCCCCCCATCGCGGAGGTGGCCGAGGTGGGCGAGGGCCTGTTGGTGGTGGCTCTGGTGGCGGGTCTGCTGGCCGGCGCCGTGCTGGGCTGGCTCTGGCTGCTTGGCGGCCCCGGTGAACCGTGATCTGCGCGCGGCAGTTGCGCACTTGGAAACCTGGCTTGTCCCTGCGGGATCATGGTCGTTGCGGTTGTGCTCGTGGTGCGTGCTGTGGCTCGCGTGCAGCTTGTGAGCTTCTCTCCCACGTCCTGGAGGGTGTGGAGTTCATGGTACGGGCAAGTCTTCGCCAAGCGGCGCCGCACGCAGCGGCCCAGAAAATCCGAGAGGCCGGCAATGGTGCTGGCCGCCCTGGCGCTGGGGCTAGCGCTGCTGTTCTCGCTCCCTGCGGCTGCGCAATGGCAGCGCGTCAGCGGCCAGGCTCTGGCGGACGAGGCTGCCAGGTTCGCGTCCAGCAACACGAGCGAGGACGTGAGCTACGCCGTCGCCGCCGGGACAATTGTGGACCTGGCGAACGTGACGTTCCGGCGCGGCTTCAGCGGTGGCTCCAGCGCCACCAAGGGGACGCTGTTGCTCTCGGGCCTCGGCTCCACCTCCCCAAACAGCGAAAATCTCAGCGTCCTGGACGCCAGGCAGCGCGTGGGGCTCGTGCCCACGCTGACCAGGGGCAACATCAACGCCTCAGACATGGCGCTCGTCAACCTCTGCATCACGTCCTTCACCGTGAGCAGCTGGGCGGGGGGAGGGGCGCGCGCAGGCCTACTGACTGCCATACGCACACTGGGCGCCACGCTGACGCAAGCATGCGCTGCGTTGCTGAACAGGTGTTGGGCGTCACGATGAACACCAACTACCTGCTGGGGATCTTCTCGCTCAACCCGGTGACGCAGACGCTGCACGTCACCAACGGCGTGGCGTACGTGTCGCACGGCACGCTGCAGCAGGCCGTGTACGCCGGCATGATGCCGCTGCTGCCGGGGCGCAGCTGGACGAAAGGTGCGCGCACACGGGGCGGCGCAGCAGGGCGTGGAGCAAGGGCTGAGCAGGGCACGCACTCGTGCCGGCGGGGAGGGCCAGAGGCCCCGGCAGGACAGCGACGGCGAGGATAGGGCACAGGTCACCCGCCGCACTGCCGCCTGGCCCAACCTGGCCAGCAGCAAGTGCAGTCACGCATGCGCTGGGCCAGCGAGGCCCTGCCCACCTCCCGTCGCCCCAACGCTTACAAAACTCTGCGTGCCCCCACCCCCACCCCTTGCAGTGCAAAGCGCGTACCAGCGGCAGAGCGCCACGCTCCCCGCCATCTTCCCCCGGAACAAGCCCAGCGTGGCGCGCAAGCAGGACGCCTTCTCGATGGACATGCTGTGGATCACGCTGCCCGTGCTGGACGGCACCGTGCAGCTCAGGGTGAGCGCCGTGCCTGGCACGGCGGCATGTGGCAGGGCGCGGCGGGCGGGGCGGCAACCTTTGTGGGCAGGCTGCCTCAGGGCGCTTCTGGCGCCGGTGTGCCGTGTTTCTCTCGGCTCTCGGCTCTGGTCGCGGAAGCTGGCTGCGGCTGGCACACCAGACGTGCAGAAAGAACAGCGCGAGGTGCCTGCACCACCATTCGCCCTCGCTCGCTCGCCGCCCATGCACATGCGCAGAGCGTGCGTCACCCTCGTGACCCCCTGCTCAACTTCATGCGCAAGGAGGGCACGCTCATGCCGTTCCGATGGTGAGCCCCTCCCGCCGGCGCTCGCTCGCGTCGGGCCGTCCCGCTGGCAGCGCCCCGGAGGCGCATGACTCCCAGCGCTCGACAGCACACAAGCCCACCTGCGAGCGCGGCGCCGCAGCTCAGCACTCGCCAGCGCGCGCCCGCTCGCGCAGCCCAAGGCAGCAGCCCACACGCTCCGACCCGTGCCTTGCTGCCTGCTGCCCGCTCACCTGGCACGTACCTGGGGCGCAGGTGCAACAACGGCTCGCTGGTGCCCGCTAGCATCGCCGACGCGCCCGTGGACCCAACCTGGGCGCCCGTCTGGCTCACCGACACGCAGGAGGACGCGCTGGCAGCCCTGCCGCAAGCCGCCGCCTTCGCCGTGCGGCAGGCGGCCAGCCAGGTGCGAACCAGGTCACGACGCCCGCCTCCGCCTCCCGCCGGCAGCACCCACGCGTGCACCTGCGCACCACAGGTGCATCGCTCAGCCTCTGGCGTGTGTATTCGTTGCGCAACACTCGCTTCGCTGCCCGCCGTCGTCGTCATCGCGCGCAGCTGCCGGTGCCGGCGGTGCAGATGCTGGCGGCGACCGTCGACGCGGCGGAACGCAACGTGCCGACGGCCACGGGCGCCGTGGCGCTCGACGCGTCGCTGCAGCTGTGGGGAAGCTTTGTGGAGGACCCGGCAGCGGCGGCGCTGCCCCCGCTGGCCACGCTGGACCTGACCCGACGCGTCACGCCGCTCTTCACCCTGGCCGGGGACCACCAGCTCTTTGTCGCGCGCCTGGTGGGTGGGACGCGGCTGCGGCTTGCGCTTGGCGGCCCACGTACTGATACGCTCCCTCTCGTGAGCAGCCGCGTGCGCGCGCAATCGCCGTCTGTGGCTTTCTGCTCAATGCCATGCGTTGCCGTTGGCCGTCGACGCGTCGCGGCCGCAGTTCCTGCGCGCCCCCGCCTGGCCGCTCCCGCCGCTCAACACCTCCAACGCCACCGCGGGCCCTTCCACCACGGGAGCTCCGACGCCGCCCTCCGCCGGCGCGCCCACGCTGTCCGTGCTTCCCCTCACGTCGCTGGCCGTGCGTGCCACCACCAACGCCACGGCGCCCTCAAGCGGCGGCAACGCCACCGACGCTGCCGCCGCCACTCCGGATATCCCGATCCAGCTGCACAACGTGACGCTGCTGCTGCCTCTGCTCGACTACCTGGCCCTGCTCACGCTGGCGACCGACAACGGCGGCGGCAGCGCCGTCCGCGTCAACGACCTGCGGCCATGCATGGACGCCGCCACGCTGCAGCACGCGGAACAGATCAAGGTGCGACGGCGGTGCAAGTCTCAACGCCGTCGCAGACGCCGTTCTCGTGCCGCAGCTCGTGCTCACCCGTGCCCGCCTTGTGTGCCCTCCCTCTGTGCAGGCGGGGATAGAGTTCCTGTGGTTTGCGGCGGACTTCACCGCCGCGCTGCGAGGCCAAGTCAACGACTGGCGCGACGCCGGCCTGGGCTACTTTTTCCGCGTCTACACGGGGTGGGGCGTCAACGCCTCGGCGCTCACGGTGCGGCCCACCGAGCCCGTGCCAGCAGAGGTGCTGCAGCGCTGCGCCAGCCTGGCGGACGCCGCCGCGCCGCCGCCGGCGGCGGGCGCGCCGACCGGCGAGGGCGGCGGCGGAAGCGGCGGCGGCGGCGGCAGCGGGGGCCTCTCGTCCGCGACGCTGGGCGTGATTATTGGTTGCTCGGTGGGCGGCGCCGTGGCGCTGGCGCTGGTGGCACTGACAGCCGTGCTGCTGGTGCGGCGGCGGCGGCGGCAGCGGCGGCGCGACGCCTTTGCCACGAGGTGCGTGCAGGCAGAGGGATGTCGCCGAGGCACGGATCGCTGGCCGCGTTGCCGCAGAGCTGAGTCGAGCTGAGTCGAGGTGTTGCTGTTGAGTGGCTGCGCTGCAGGGCGAGCTCGGGCGAAGGCAAGAGCGGCGGCGCCACCGACGCTGAGAAGGGCGGCGCGAACGAGGGCGCGCAGCGCCTCCCGGCCAGCAGCGCGACCACGGGCACTGGACTCGAGGGCGCCGAGGCGGCCTCTTCGCCGCACCACGCGCCGGTGCCCACGCTGCTCGACCTGCTCCACGACGAGGAGCAACGGCTGCTCACGGCCAAGCGAGTCGGGTGCGCGACCATCGCAGTCTTTCGCGTCGCGAGGTGGTGCACGACTTTGACGGCATGTCCTCGTGTGATCTTTTGTGCTCCGCGGTCACGCTGGCCTCGCGCGCGTGCGCAGGGGCGACCCCGCCACGGCGGAGGCGTCGCTGGGCGGCGCGAGCCAGCAGTCGCTCACGGCGCTGAGCCAGGCGCACGCGCAGCTCATGGGCCTGGTGGCGCGCAAGGGCCAGCGCCAGTCGCAGGAGGCCGGCCAGAGAGCGCCCGCCGTGCTGGTGCAGGCCATGACGAGCACCTCGAGCAGCATCAGCTTGGCGGTGGACCCCATGCAAAACGTAAAGGCGCTGGCGGCGCAGCTGCAGGGCCCCGGCGACGGCGCCGACGCGGTGCGTTGCCCTCTTTCCGCGCGCGCCCCCCTGGACCGCGAGGCGAAGCGAATCCATGCGCTGGGCGCTGGTGCAAGGGAGGGTGTCTCGCGGGACGGGCGCGGGCGCTCACCTTCAGGCCAAGAGGAGAGCCCTGCCGCGGCTTCATCACGCAGGTGACGCTGGAGGCCATGCTGGGGCAGGGCGGCGCCGGCGTCGTGTACAAAGGTGCGCGCCGCGGCGCGACCTCCTCGCGCGCGCACGCCTGCACCAGCCAGCCTCCGCCCTGCTGCTCCCAGATCCTCGTCGTCACTCCAAAGCGCAAACAGAGCAAGCACGCATCGTTTCGGCGGCGCGCGAACGGTGGTTGCAGGCACGTGGCGTGGGCTCCCCGTCGCCGTCAAGACCATGGTGTTTGAGGTGCCTCCCGAGCGGGGGCCCCCGGCGTCTGTCCCGAGCGCCGCGACGGGTGGCGCGGGGGGCTCGGCGGGGCCCTCGCCGCCCTCCTCGCAGCCAGGCGGCAGCAGGGCGGAGCTGCACAAGGTGCGCGCCATCATGGAGACGGCCATCGCCGCCAGCGTGGGGCACCGCTACGTGGTGAGTGCGCGCTGGCCGGGCTGCCGCTGCCTCGGCGCGCTGGAACGGGCAAACGCCGGGCCTTCAGGTGCTGCAGCTCGAGGTGCCCGAGTGCTGCGGATGACGTCCTTCCTCCTCTGGTGCGTGCCGCTGCTGCTCCTGCGGCGGCGGCTGAAGGTGGCGACGTACCGCTACGACATCAAGCGCGTGGACGACGTGCACGCGGCGGCAGCAGAAGGCGCCGGCGGCCTCGAGGTGCGAACGGCGCGGCCGTGCTCTGCTGGCCGCCCTCCCACTGAGGCAGAGCGGCCTGCCTTTCCTGTTGCCCAGTGCGAGCGCCTCTCTCTGCCCCGTGGCTGGCGGCCGCGCCCGACGTGTGCTGCCGCATGCTGCCGGCGCTCCGCCCGTCCCGCAGATCAAGCGTGAGGACAGCGTGATGGAGGACGCCGGCCCCCAGGGCCTCCATGCGTACAAGATCTTCCTCGTGCAGGTGGGCCCCATTCCCCTTCTGCTTCCTCCTACATCGTCTTTACATCAAGACGACGGCCCACCCTCTCCAGCGGCGGACCTCGTGCGGCAGCGCGCACGCCGCGGCGCGCGCGAGCGCCGCAGGCCAAGATTGGGAGGGGAGATTGGCGCGGCTCACGCGCGCGTGTGATGCTGCCGCTGTGGCCCTGCAGGAGCTCTGCACGTGCCCGCTGCGCACGGTGCTGCGCCAGCGCGTGCTCCACACAGAGGTACCCACCAACCCGGTGCGCGCTGCGTCTCCCTCCCTCTCCCTCGCTCCCACCCCCACCCGGCGCGACTCCCCCCGCCGCCGCTTGCGCTCGTCGCCCGAGGAGCCCCCGCCCCCCCGTGCCGGCGCCGCTGCGCAGGCGCCCATCGTCCTGCTGCTGTGGCAAGTGGCGAGCGGGCTCGAGTACCTCCACAGCCAAGGCATCATCCACGGAGGTGCGCCCGCGCACCCGCGCAGCGACGAGGCAGGAAAAGCAACCGCGGCCCCGCCCGCCCGCCCCCCCCCGCTCCGCTTGCCTCGGCACGGCCGCCGCAAAACGTGACGCGCCCAATGCTGCGCGTGCCGCGCTGCCCTTAAACTCGCAGACCTGACGCCCAGCAACATCCTGCTCAAGGTGGACAAGGCCGAGCCGGGGGGCATCGTCACCAAGCTTGCGGTGAGTGGTTGATAAGGCTTGCTGGCTGCCGCGACTGCAAGCGCCGCGCTGCTGTGCGTGCGACGGCCCCTTGCGCGAGCCGCCCTCGCACGCCACCCTCGCGCCACGCCACTGCCTGCCTGACGGCCACCACAACGCCAGCCGTGCCCTCGCTGCCCTCGCGCGCGCCCCCCCCCTCGCAGGACTTTGGCCTCTCGCAGCGGCTCGACGCGCAGGCCACGCACGTGTCCAACTTTGCCGCTGGCACGCCCTTTTACGTGGCGCCAGAGGTGCGGCCCACCCGTGCTCACCGCCCCACCGGCTGGCGACCCGGCCCGCACCCGCCTCCGCGCCTGAACCGAGCGAGAAATGGCGCTTGATGATGGCGCGGCCGCAGGTGGTGTCGCGGCGGCACACGTCACCGGCCGCCGACATCTTTAGCTTTGGCGTGGTCATGTGGCAGATGTTTACGGGGCAGGACCCGTGGTGCGTGGCGCCCGACGGCTCCTTCACACGCAACCCGCTCTTCCCCAAGTTCAAGCCCGACGACCCGCCCAGCTGGGACTTCACTTATCTCATGGCCAGGTGAGGGCGGCGCCTGTTGCGGCGGGGACCTGGCGGACAAATTGTGCGCAGGGAAGGGAGGGGAGGGGAGGGGGGGGGGGGGGGGCTTTGCGACTGCAGTGCGCTCCGTCACGTGGGGCGATTGCTGGCCCCGAGCAGCACAGCCCCGGTCTTTCCGCGCGGCTCACGGGTTGCTGCTTGCGCCTGCGCGTGCCCGGCAGGTGCCTCCAAGCGGACACGCGGAACCGCCCTTCCTCCAGCGAGGTGGTGGCGGGCCTGAAGGCCATGATGGCGCCCTGAGTATGCTAGCTGGCTAGCTGCTAGCTGCTTGCTGCGGCCGCATTGGGAAGAACGACGAAGAGCTTGATGATAAACCTCACCCGCACCTCTTCTCTCTCCCTCTCTCTCTTTTGCCGACGGGGCGAGTGTTGAGGCGCTGAGTGGCCCGGACCCTTGGGCAGCCGCCAGGGTCCGAGGCTGGCGACCTGAAGGGCACTTGGGAACTGCCTCCCTGCATCCGTCGCACTCTTCCGTGCATCTGTGCATGCCCACCGCCACACCTGGGACCTGCTTTCCCTCGCCCACCTGACTCTTGTTCTTCTTCTTTGGTGAGCGTGACACCACCTGGGGGGATGCGCAAGGGGATTCATGCCGTCACCGCAGGACGCTGGTCCAACCTTGCCGCCGGTCCCCTGTGCTCCTCCCCATCATTTGCAAGCCACAGGGAAGCGTATGCGCTACTAGCAGCAGCAGCAGCAGCAGCAGCAAGCAGCAGCAGCAGGTGACGCTGTACAACAAGAGGTGCGCTGCTCCACTCGCTCAGTGCCCTCCACGAGATGATTCACTCTCCTCGCGAGCCTCTCCAGAGCGGCCTTATTCGCTGCTGTGCTCGCGGTGCCTCGCCTTCAGTTTCAAGCAAAACACGTGGTGCTGCGTCGCACAAGCAAGAAAACACTCAAAGAGCCCACGCGCCCTGCGCCTGCTGGGTGATCGTCCAGGCTCTCTCTCATTGGTGGTGACGTTGCCAGTCGGCGAAGCGCAGGCCCGCACACTGCAATCCCCCCATTCCCCCCCACACACGGCGCGCCCCTACGCCCTCCAACGAGCACCGGATGGCGTCCCGCGGACGCCGTCCGCCGAGCGCGCCCCGCGCGTGCAGGCTGCGTCAGGCGCCTGGCATCCGCCTGCGCTGCGGGCGCCAAAACAGCGTCCCACCCGCGCCCGGGCCGCGCGCCGCCAACGGCGCCGGCCCACACGCCCACGCGCGCGGGGGCCCGCGGCGCCTGGACGCCTTGACAAAACAGCGCGTGCCGCGCCTCAGGAGGCGGGAAGAAGGGGGCGAACCAGTTTTCGTTGTGCTCTTCCTCTCGCCAAAGGCACACGCGCCACCGCGACGGGAGCAGCGCCCGCGCGCACCGACGCCCAAGCGGGCCGCGGCGCTTGCGGCGCCCGCACGCACACGCGCGAGGCGCCCTCCCCACCGAGCCGCGTTTGTGTGCGAGTCAAGCAAGAACCCAGTTGATGAAGAGTGTGCCAGAGCGGCGCCCCGTCCATCGCCTCTGCGGCGTTGCGCAGGGGTGGGGGGGCCCGCACGGCCAAGCAAAGAAATCCATCCCTCTCTCCGCCACGGATCCTGATTTGGCATGCGAGAGTGAGAGAAGAGGTCGGCCTGCGCGGCCAAGGAATGCCTCTGTGGGACGCACGACACGACATGACACGACACCACCACCACGACGCGATGTGGGGCGCAACGCCCGCTCCGTTTGCTGCACAGAGGGCGCGCCGCGGCACGGCGCGCACGCCGGCGCACCGCCACACACACACACGCACAGCAGGCACGCACGCAGCGCGTGCCTTGCGCACCACCCACACCCACCAAGATGACTGGCTCGCGGCGACTCCAGGCGACGCCGCGCCAGGCAGACAAGGGAAAAAAACTCTGGCGCGGGCGCTGGTGCTGTGCCGCCGCCCAACGCAAAAAAACAGCGGCCCAAAAAGAAAAATGCCCGTCGACGCGGCGCCTCCCTCCGCGGCAGGGCGCACACATGGGACACACCGCACGCTTCTCTGCTGCGGCACCAAAGATGATCAGCCTCACTCGCAATGGCAGCCCGACACAGGCTGCGCGGCTCTCTCACTCTCGCTCTCAAGCGGCGTCCCTCTCCCAGCGCCTCGTGCGTGCTCCTCTCAGTGCGCACGCCGCCAGGCCTCCGCAAAAGGCACCGAGTTGGCGGGCGTGGCGGTTTTCCAACATGTGCTTCCGTGCTCAAGCGCCCGCTGCGTGCTGCTGCGCCACAATGGCCGCCTCGCCGTGGGCAAGTGGCGGCACGCGTTGCCGCCATTTGCCCAGGGGCCCGTCGCTCCGTTCAGCAGCTGTCCCGGCCCCCCAGGGCACCTTGCGGCTCGCTCACCACCGAGGAGCACCTGTGCTGGGGGCCGGTGGCCGCGCGGGCAAACGCCGCGCCCCTCCCCTGACCGGCCCTCCCTCCCCGCGCCACCTCCCCGCTCTGGGGGGCGGCTGCGTGCGCCAGGCGCTGCCTCCCTCGCTCGATACGTCAAGAAGAGCGACGCGCGCGGTGGATGCTGCTGTGAGATGGGGGATGACGCTGCCAGGCGTGCGATGCAAAGACAGGCTGGCGGACGAGAGGTGCAGTTTGACACACGTTCTACAGCCACGGCCATGGCCGCGGCCTTTTGCGCTGCTGCGTTGCCTTGCCTTGCGTTGCGTTGCGGTGCCTCGCTCATCCCGTTCCCCCCCC
>VFQP010002732.1_pt1 | contig 19153 bp, 24 predicted proteins | sample 3512351 | NCBI WGS metagenome assembly VFQP01 (sample SAMN10412372, study PRJNA504923) | tailings metagenome | isolation source: Relicate 1 Philex TSF1 revegetated site | place: Philippines: Tuba, Benguet | collected 2017-08-29
GTGTGTATAGTATATGGTGTGTGTATGGTATATGGTGTGCGTATGGTATATGGTGTGCGTATGGTATATGGTGTGTGTATGGTATATGGTGTGTGTATAGTATATGGTGTGTGTATAGTATATGGTGTGTGTATGGTATATGGTGTGCGTATGGTATATGGTGGGTGTATGGTATATGGTGGGTGTATATTATATAAGCATTATGTAGTTATACTGTGTATTGTGGTGTGTGTATTGCATAGGTGTGTGTATTGCATGGTGTGTGTATGGAGTGTGTACACACACACAAATGCAATACACACACCTATGCAATACACACACCTATGCAATACACACACCTATGCAATACACACACCACAATACACAGTATAACTACATAATGCTTATATAATATACACCCACCATACACATTCCATACACACACCATGCACACACTCCAAACATACCCCCACCACCCCACACCCCACCCCTCCCAGGTGTGAGCGGTGTCTTCATCCTCCCAGAGCATACCCTCGTCCAGCATGCCATACTCGCGCTCCAGGGTGTGGCAGCCTCACTGGCCCTCATAGAAGCAGGGTGCCTCAGGGGGCCCCTCCTTCGGTGCCAGGTCACCACTGCGCTGTTGACAGAAATCGCAGCCGCTGGGAGGGCCCGGTTGGGGGTGGGACGGGCTGTGGAGTTGCTGTTGATGCCGAATAAGAGTGGGGGGAGTGGTGGGGGGAGTGGTGGGAGGAGTGGTGCGGCAAGGTGTGTGGATGGTGTGAGTACGCATGTGTGTGTGGTGTGAGTACAATCCTTTCCCATTTCATGTTTGTTTCCTCTTTTTACACACCACCTCCTCCTCCACACACCACAGCACACAAGCCGTACATACCTCCACACCACCACAACCATCAGTACCACCCACACCACCCACACCAGCAGTACCAGCAGTACCAGCAGTACCAGCAGCACAACGCCCCCAGCATGGCCCAGTAGCAAGGGCCTTTGGTGATGCAGTGAGAACCCTACTACAGGACATGACACAACAGCTGCAGTGCCTTCCACAAGCAATTGCATCACTACGAGAGGATAGTTACGAGTGTGTAGCACATGCACCTGGGGTTGTATTGGGAGGGGTGGGGGGTGGGGGGGGCATGGGGTGTGGGGGACCCATGGGGTTTGGGGGGCCCATGTATGGGGGACCCAGTGGTGAAAAGGGAAAACTCACTTCCAGAACACCCTCTGTAGAACAATGTGGGGGATTTGGGTGGGGGGGATCAGCAGTACACCCATCAGCAGCACACCCTCCTCCATGTTTACTTGAGGTGTTACATGCAACACGCAGCATACGTCAGCAGTTGCTCATGTTGGAGGTGTTGTGTGGGTGTGATGTGCTGCACGTGCACGCTGATGAGGGCAATCGTGCTATGCATGGTATGCGTGTGTGGTATTGGGGAGTTGGGGAATGGAGTGTGAGTTGTGGATTCCCCCCGAGTCTCACTCATTTTACCTCATGTATCATACACACACGATCCACACATCCACACACATGCACATCCACACACAGAGTCTCACTCATTTTACCCCATGGGATGGCAAATCCGGGGTATCCGGGATGACGCAACCCTCCTCGATTACCTCTACACCCAACTCCTACATGTAGACGAAAGTGGGGCTGCAGAGTCTCCTGCTGGTAGCACTGCTGCTATACAACAGGCCCTGCTTCGGTTTTTATTTGAATCATGCATGACGCCTTATTTACATCACATGTGGACGTGGTTGTATACAGTACAACCATGCACACCTGCGCTTACTGCCAATGCTGGGAGTGCTGCTGTGTATGCTGTGTTCAACACCAAGGGGGTGTGCATGGTATGTGTTTTGGTGATGTGCACGTTGGGTGTATGTTGGTGATGTATATCTGCGTGTGGGGAGGGAGTTTGGATGTGTGCACCTACGTGTGTGGGATGTCCTACACCAATACTGTCTATACTCAACAAATACATCATACATTACATACCCTTTACATATACATCATACTACATCCTGTATATACATCATACTACACCCTGCACATACCTCAAACCACCCCCCCTTCTCACACAGGAGGTCCCACAGCCCCCCCCTCGTTTCCTGCGCAACATAGGAGGGGCCTTTGTGAGTGCAGGCCTACAACTACGCCTGCTGAGTCACATGAAGGGTATCAACATGGATGCACTGGATGCTGTGCAGTCAGTCGCAACCCATGCTGCACAGCGTGCACAGCGTGTTGGTGGTGGGAGGGAGGGGGTGGTGCCTGGGTTGGTGTTGGCAGTGGAGTATGCGCGTGTGGCAGAGGTGTGATGATGATGATGATGATGATGATGATGTGTGTGTGTGTATCCTCATCACCTCCCACCCACCACCCCACCCACCACCACAGATCCATGCAGCATACACCCATGCCCACACCACCATCCTCTCCCTCCTGTCCGACCTCGACCCCCCACCCCCCACCCCACCCCACCCCCCACGCCCCACCACCCAAGAACAACAGCGGGATGCATTGCTGCAGGCGGCAGAGCGACATGAAGCGCAAAAACAGGCCATGAGAGCAGCAAGGGGGGTGCAGCAGGCAAGGGAGAGGCAGCGGCAACTTGAGGTGATTGCGAAGAAGCAGGAGGAGCGGGGAAACGCAAAACATGATGCCATGATGTATGTTGTGTGTGGGGTGTGACGTGTGACGTGTGAAGTGTTGATGTATTGAGTGTGTATAGTGATGGGTGTTTTGTGTGCATAGGGATGGGTGTTTTGTGTGTGTAGTGATGGGTGTCTTGTGTGTATAGTGGTGTATGTGTTTCACTACAGAAATACACAACAGCAATCTGATTCAAACACACTCCATCACACCACCATATCATCATCACACCACCGCATCATTGCATCATCATTGCATCATCATCATCATCCCCACAGGGAGGAGCTACAGCTGCAGCTGCATCAGGCACAAACAACACATGCAAACTTGCGCACACACGTGCAAACAGCAATCAAGGGGGTAAGGGAAACGAAAGGGGATGCCAGCCAACAGGAAACTAAGGGGGATGGACAGGAAGAAGGGGGCCTTCAGCACACACGTGGAGCAAGTGTGCCTCCAATTCCCCATGCTGTATCCGATGAGAGTGGATCAGAAGCAGATTACCAGTCTCTCGCAGATGAACCAGGAATCTCCATGACCGTTGACCAAAACGTTGACCATGATTCTTCCGAGGAAACACGACGGGAGAGTCCACTTTCCGCATGGAGCGGTGATGATGATGATGATACCAATGATTGGAAACAGCAACAAGAAAAAGAGACACTGAAACAGCAACAGGCATTGACTGCATCCATTCGTGCTGCTGGCAAACAACAACAACGAGAACAAGGAGAGGAGCAACAACAGCAGGAGCAGCAGGAAAAACAACAGCAGCAAAAACAGCAAGAGTATCACGTGCATTGTGATTGCAGCGTACAGCCCCCAACACCTCGTCAGCATGCTTCATCAATGGTGGATGTGTTGATGGTTGATGATGAACATCAGGTACGCCATAACCTACTATACAAATGATGCTGTTTCAATTCAATACACACATTCTACTGTGCAACCCCATCCTACAACAACAACATGCTCTTGTGCAACCCAATACACAGGTACAAGACCCACAAACCACCACATCTAGTGCCCAAAACACCATAATACACAACAACAACAATAATAAGACAACCATGACTAGTAGTACTTCTCTCAAGGATGATGCATTGCTCATGCCCCTGCCTGCTGCACTGGCTACATGTGTATTGACTCCTATACTATCACAATATCGAGCAATCAGTGCTGCATGCATACGGTATTGCTCTTGGTTGCTGTGATTGTGTTGACACTCACACACCTCCCACTTACACACCTTGTACTCTCTCTCTCACACACACACACCTTGTACTCTCTCTCTCTCACACCCACACCCACACACGCCCCTCTTTTTCCTCTCTCACACCCACACAAACACCCCTTTTTTCCCTCACACAGTATGTTTACCGAGCGCCTACAGCTACAAAACCACCTCTCCACCCTCTCCCAATGTTGTCTAGGGATGGATAGTGACTTGATACCACAACTAGCACTGTTCTTGTGTAGGCACCCCGGGCATATGAGGGTTCTCACACAGAGAGACCTGGACACCATGCTTGATGCTGCCAGCAAGGTATTTGTGTTTGTTTGTTTGTTTGTGTGTGTGGGGGGGGGTTGAGTGTGTGTTGTTTTGGGGGTGGTTGTGGGTGGTTGTGTATGTATGTGGGGCACAGTACACTACCCAACCACATCATGTTCACCCCCCCCCCCCCCCCCCCCCACCACAAGTTCAACCAACCCCCATCACACCACACAGGCATCATGTATGCATCAACACCCCCTCCTCCACTCCATGCGTCTTGTACTGTGTCCCCCCAACAACAAGGGGGTGAGTCATACTACACCCAGTGCTCATGGGGGTACCCCTCCTACAACCCACCCCACTCGTCACCCCACCCCCGCATCCTCCACACTCCCCCTCATCATGGGGAGCATCGACATATGCCATGCAGTAGAGGTACAATACACATGCCCATGGCCACTGGGGTGTATATTCAACACAGAAACCATGCAGGGATATACTGCAGTGTTTCGTATGTTGTTAGCATTGGCAATGGCACAGTGTGTGCTTACTCAGGCATGGCGGCAGCTCTGTGGTGCTGGTGGTCGTGGTGGTGTACGTGGTGGTGTACGTGGTGGTGGTCGTGGTGATCTACATGATGGTGTACATGGTGGTGTACATAAAGCCGTACATGGTGATCTACATGATAACGCTACAGCAAGCAGCAGTTGCACGACATCCACACTACACCAGCAGCGCCTGCAGCGTGTGTGCATGTATCGCAACCAAGCCGCACAACTCGTTGCTGCACTTCAACAGTGTATAGGCTGGCACCTATCAGGGACCCTGTGGCCTGGGTTGCTCCACAACCTGGAGCACCGTGTGGGTGACGTTGTCGAGCTGCAACGGGCCCACGCGCTGTTTGTGCGCAACGCGGCAACAGGGGCCCTTGCGGCAGGGGGACCCACAAGCCAAGGGGACAACAAGGGGGACCCCTTTGCCAAGGCGGTGTGGCGGGTCCTGCAGGTGGTGCTGGCGACGGGGCCCCTGCTGTGTGCTCGGGGGGCCCGGGGGGGGATGGTGTGGATGGAGGAGGAGGATCAGTGGAGGGTGTTGGAGGGGTGGATGGGGGATTTTGCCAGGGCGAGGGGGTCCCTTTTCAAGGTGTGAGGGTGGTGGGAGAGTACTGGGAGGTGTGGGAGGTGTGTGTGTGGTGTTGCAAGTGTTTTGTTTTTTTTCGAATTGTAGTAGTTGTTCTTGTTAGCATTGTGTGTGGCATTACTGATAATGGTTGTTCTTGTTGGCATTGTGTGCATTGCTCATAATGGTGACCTGTCATGCACACACCCATACATGCACCCAACTGCTGCTCACTACACCCATGACAGATGCTGACTGTGTCAACACATCCGGGATTACAAGGATTTGAGGCAATTATGGCTATGAACGGACACTATAGCAACAGATACTATAGCAACAATAGCAACGGACACTCTGCCATGCCTCGAGAAACAAATGGTGGTGATATTAACGGTGGTGACATAAACGGTGGTGACATAAACGGTGGTGATAGTGCGCAGCGTGTTAATAATGGTGATGCGTGGCGTCAAGTGATGGGGTCCCCTAGTGTGTTGCAGGGGCCCCGCACACGCGCCGTGTAATTCATCGATGGTAATGCATGTTTTTTTCTACAACATGCAGTTTTATATAATGCATGGTACTTGATGCATGGTTTTGCATTAATGCCTGGTTTGTATTGATACAGTTACACGTAGCATACATTTGTTTGCATTGTACTTGTAACAGCTACATAATGTGTATGTACCTGCACGCATGTGCCCCTGACACTGGAGGTACATGATATGAAAAACAGTGATGAATGAAACACACTCGTGCAATGCACACATCAAACGCAATATCCACACGCATGCACACAAAATATCATCAAAATGATGCGTATCCGCCACAGCTACTGCACACACATGCACACACCCCATCATCATGCGACACCTATTCATGCAAAACACCCCCTCCTCAATCATGTAGCACGACTGTGTGGCTGCAATGCATGTCGCTCCAGGGTACCCATGTCTGTATACTGCAATGTTTTCTCATGTGTGGCTGCTAGGACAACAGGAGGGGCCACCCCAGCATGCAGTGCTTGCGTCCACCTCATGGCACACAAGCACCAGCGATCGCCCTCTTGTAAGCCTGTGTGTGTTGTGTATATGTGTTGTATGTGTTGTGTATGTGTAGGGTATGTGTAGGGTATGTGTAGGGTATGAGCATGTGGTGCATATGGTGTTACTGATGTGCTCCTCGACATCACATACACATACACACATACACACATACACACATACACATATACACAGATACAATATGCACATCACGAACGGCCCGTCTCTTTCCCCCCACACCGCACACACACACACATGATAAACATACCTGGAAAGCGGTATTGTGGTTGTGGTGTGCTGAGGTCATTGCCCTGTGCTCTTGTATAGCGTAGAAATGATTCAGTGACTTGTGCACACACAGTGTGTGTGCCACGGTCTGATGCATCTGTTGTGCAATAGCCACTGCGATGGTACCCTGCGATGGTAAAAGGGGTGTATTGAGAATGGATATATGCATATGTAAGATGACAAGCATAGTACCTGTCAATGGGTCCAAACCACAGATTGACAGGGGCTCTCCATGTACGTTCATCCTCCTTGTTGCTGCAACAGCTTGTACAACAGCGTGTACACTGCACGCCAAAATTGCTGCCAAAAGCAACAGGCATCTCATCGTTATGTGTCTACTGTGCAAAACTCTGCACAAACTGACTTTTGCACATCAACACTCCATCAACCCCCGACATGCTGTACTTACGCAACATGTCTATAATATGTTTGCCCCACCACTCTCAACAACCTGCAATATACCACGCACCACAACGCCCATACAGCAACCCAGCAAATCGACCGTATAGCGACGTGCATCGATGGCATCTGCCACGATCATCGACACGTTTATCACAGCGGTGACCACAAAAAATGCCACCAGCATCGCGCAATCCTGTCACAAGCTATGGGCAATCATGGCGGTGCACAATCTCACCACCCAGGACACACTTCGCCTTGCACCAACTCTGTTGGAGATGGTCGCCTATGGTGAAACCCATCGCCGCTGCAGTGCAGCAGGCGTCTTGGCTGCCATGCTCCTCCAGTCAGATGCTCGTGCCATACTTGCAGCCACAGAATCCATCGCCCAACCCCTTGCACTGTGCCTCCTCTCCCTCATGGATACCCCATCTGTCGATGCCAAACGCGTCGCCTGCAGTGTGGTGGCCAATGGCGCCGTGGACCCACGTTTTACTGCGACTCTGCTCGAATTTAGTGTGGTCAACAAGGTGGTCAATGCTCTCACATGGATGCCCTCTGTGAGTGAGCCTATACCATGGACATCGGTGGTGGATGTGCGTTGTGCTGCAGCACTAGCACTTGCAAGGTGGGCTGGGTGGATGGGTGTATATGTGGCGTTTCAATGCCGTGCACACCAGAAAACAGGCGTATACTCTCATGTACACTCTCATGCTAGCAAACACACTAGTAATCAACACCCACGCACACTCATACATGCCCATAGGCTTGCCCAGCATCCTCTGGCCACCCCTGCCTTTGACTGCCCCATGCTTCCTCGTGCAGTGGTCAAACTGTTACTCATTGCCCCTGATGATACACGCAAGGTTTGCACTACTTTTGTTGTTGAGTGGTGTGGTGGTGGTGCTGTTTGGTTATTGTGTTGTACTGTCTTGTACTGTTTTTTGTTGTTGTTGTTGTTGTACCATGGGTAGTATGATGCTCCTGGTGTGTGTGTGTGCTTTCTATAATGCACTCACCACCAACTGTTTCCCAATCAACCCACCAGGTGTGTACAGCACTGCTGCACATGTTGCTCAAGGGACACCCACATCACACTGCTGCTGTTGTCAAACATGGAGGACTGCGGGTGTGTATTCTTATTTGAATGGTGTACAATGTGTGTGTATTCCCATGTGTATGGTAGTATGTGTGCATGTATCAACACACATGTGTGTATTGGTGTATGTATGTGTCCACCCTCCTCCTGCCCACCCTCCTCTCACCCTCCTTACCCACCCTCCCTCACCCAGGCACTTGTGCAGGTCATGTGCACCTACAGTGATTGCCCAACTACCCTGGAGCACTGCATGGGGGCCCTCGTGGTCATGGCAGTGTACAACCCCTCATATTTGTCAGACATGCAGCAACATGGACTCGTGCAACAGGTGAGTGTAAGGGTGTGTAACCCTCCCAAACACCTCCACCCTCCCAACCCCTTACCCCCACCCCACACACAGCTCTGTGACGTCCTGCACACACACGCACTCCCCCCTCTCCACCTCTCTGCCGCCAAACTCCTTGCACTAGCAGCAGGACAGCCCACCCTCCGTGATGATCTGGCACAACACACAGCATGCTCCCTGCTGTGCAAGCTCACTGCCACGTATGCAGCCAGCACTGAGCAAGAGGCTCTGGTACATGTGGTGACTGGAAATGAAGATGGTGGTGGTATTCAACATGGTGGTGGCAATGAACATGGTAGTGGTGTACTTGGGAGCAATGTACATGGCAGCAAGCATGATATTGACTTGTATGAGCATGGTCAGTATAAAAAGAAATTCCGGGGGAAGCAACGCCCTGTTGTGTATGCCTCTATGTACTCGGCTGCAACATGGTTGGATGCATGTCTACTGCACCCACTTGTACCTGGGGGCATGGACGACCAGAGCAATGCATACACTGAAGGAAGCAATGCAGATATTAAAGGAAGCAATGGTGATATTGAAGCAGCAGCAGCAGCATCATTTCCACCACAACCACCCCAGCAGCATTCGCTTTCATTGTCCCCTGCACCATCTGCAACCCCATCAGCAAGAACACATCCAAAAACAGCAGCACAACCTGCAACAGTACAGCCTATGACATGTACCAAACGTCAAGTGGACCGTGATGTTGCATTTTGTGCTGTCGTGGCGCTCATGCAAGTGTCCAGTGAAGAGCAGGGGGTGGTGATGTTGAGTGCATTGGGGTATGTCAAGCATCTACTCATGCTGCTGGATGCTGCTGTGCTGGACGTTCCAATGCAGGTAGGCTGCATGAGGTGCATCCTCAGGTGGAAAGTACACGGAAAGTTATTGGGGAGATATTCTGCGTGTACAAAGAGGGTGTTTTGTGTATGTGCATGGGTGTATGTGCATGTGTGCATTTGTCTGCACAATCAACATACACAATCAACCAGTCTACACTATGCCATATCAGCACCCACCACCACCCACACAACGCAGATCATCATCCTGCAGTCAATATCCAACATGATGGTCCCCTCACACCCCGACGCCCCCCTCCTCCTCCTCTCCAACAACGGCCTGAGCACCCTATGTGCCCTAGCCACCCACCGGTCCCGCAAACGGGCCCGCTGTCTTGGCTGCAGCGTCACACAGGGGGCCCTCGAGTGTATCGCCATGCTGGCGGGACATGCAGATGCGTCTGTGGTGCATGCTGTGGATGCCCAGGTGGGGGCGGTGCTGCCCGTGCTGCAGGCACATGTGGGTACAAGGAATGAAGCAGCAGCGGGGTGTGCAATGGCTGCATTGGCGATGCTGCTGAGTCGACGAGGGAATGTGGGGCGTATATACAAGGTATGTGTGTGTTGTGATGAGGATGATGAGATGGACATGTTGGTGTATTATCCAATGGATGAATGCATGTGTATGTACCAACATGTGTTTTGCCAACATCAACCCACCCACGTCGCACATCATCCCTCCCCTTTATCCCATGCAGTTTATGTCAAAGACAGCCCCCCTCCCTATACCCTCCCCCACCCTCCGCAAGACCTGCAGCACCCCTGCTTCCATGGCACCTTCCCCCCTCTCCTCCTCCTCCCCTGATGCTTATGCACAATCCCACATCCCTCTATATAAACCAGCATCTGCCAGACTGCCTTCCCTGCAATACCCCCTGGCAAACGATGGTCAACACAAGGAGGAACATGATGGTCAACACAAGGAGGAACATGATGGTCAACACAAGGAGGAACATCACGTGGAGGGTGTGGAGCACGCGCACCATGATGACAACCATACATCCACAGCACATGTGTGGGACAACCTGCCCTACTATACGGCCAATGATCATGATGGTGATAGCCATGCTGCAAAACAAGGGGCCCAGTGGCATCATGAAAGCACAGGGGGGCCTTGTGTGCACAGTACGCAGGGGAACAGTATGCACCACCACAGCAGGGGGCCATCCACCAATGGGAGCATCAGCCCAGCTACCACAGGCAACAGCCCACCAGGCAGCCCACCACGTACCCACGCATCTCCATACACACGACAGGGTTCTCTTGATGCAGACCCCCAGCATGTCGTACAGGGGGTGGGCCGCACCCATGAGCCAACTGCCATGGAGGAATCATCAGGGGACCCCTCAGGGGACCCAGCAGTGCATGTGCCAGTGGGTGGGTGGCTGTGGGACGACCCCCCCAGCACACGTCCAAGGGGGTCCCAGGGCCCCTCCTTTTTGAAAGTTGGTCAACACATGCCGTCCTCTCCACCGTCTTCGGCTGAGCTATCATCGCCAGCCATGCATGCCAAGACACCCACACACCCCAGAAGACTCATGGGTTCTCAATCAGAGAGAGGGGGTCCCTCGTCACACCACCAACACAACACATCGGGCACCATTGTATTCAACCACAACACACTGGGGTACCCTGCACGGCAATCCCTGCATCACCACAGCCCCTTTGCTGCTGCAGCTGCTGGTGGTCAGACAAAGGACATGAGAAACAATGACAGAGATGACACACTCTGTCACGACACACAGTACAATGGTCACACACAACACACAGCAGCATATGCAGTCTACTCCAAGCCATCCTGTGGACGTAGGCACAGCATGCACAGCATGCACAGCACGCACAGCAGCCTTGGATCAAAACCAAGCACCAGTGGTAGCTGGTCGTTTGCCAGAACCCTCTCCATCACAAGCGCCCTTTCCTTCACAAGCAACAACAGCACGTTACAAAGCAGCAAACAGCAACTATCATGCCCCAGTATGCTGATTGACGTCCTCAATGCACTCAAAGCGCCAGACCCCAAGCATCGATTTTTTGCGACAAGCGTTGTACGGTCCCTACTGGGGTGGTATGGCAGTCATGCTGTGTTGGTGCACAAGCTGGATGTGCTGCCACAGCTGCTGCGGGTGTTGGTGCACAGCAGGGAGCGCAACACTGCTGTACAGGTGCGGTGGGGGGGTTGGGGGCAGGGTGTGCATTGGGAACATATATACATTGAGAATCTGACTGTGTGTGTATACTGTGTATGTGTATAGTGTGCGTAAGAACATATTGTTTATATGTGTATGTGCTTCATCCCCTACTTGAACTTGCACTATACTGGAACTTGTACTACACCACCACCACCACCACCCAGGCACTGGCAGCCCTGCAAGCAGTCAGCTACCCACGCTCCCCTCATGCATCCCGTCTCAAGCTCCTCCACACACCACAACTGCTCTCCACACTCCTGGGGCTGGCGTGTGGACAGCAACACCTGCCATGCCTGCCTCACATGACCATAGCGTACTCTACCTACACCACAACCGATGTGTATGGTTTTACACATGATGTGCATGCATGTGATGTGGATGTTCCTACACTTGATGTGGATGTGTATGCACGTGATGGGGATGCAGGCAATGTGTATGTGCATGAAGCAGTGCGGTCAGGGGATGTGTGGGGACATGATGAGGGGGTTGTGAGAGGGCATAGCATGCACACTGCTGCGCTGAGGGTCATAGGTGATGGTCAAGGTGATTGTGGGCATGTGAGCGGTGGTCAAGGCGCCTGTGAGGGGCCTTTACGGGACACCTCCATGTATGCTGCTGGGCACTGGGTGCAGCAGCAAGAGGGGCTGGATCGATGGACATCCCTGTGCTTGGATGATGCCATGATGATGCAACAGACAGGGTATGTGACAAGGTGTCTGTGGAAGAATAATGCGCATGCGTTGTGTGTGGGGCTGTATGAGGGGTCGCATGTGTAGTGCCTAGACACAGGATATGCACACCATACACACACCATACACACTAAATACACTTTCAATACACTTTCAATACACTTTCAATACACTTTCAATACACACTAATTACACAGTGGTGTTGATGAAGATGGCAGGGCTATGAGTGCAGTAGGCACGCCTGGCACTGAAGAGGACCCCAGGATGCGATTTGCCCTGCGCGCAAGTCAGGTGTGTGTGTGTGCGTGTGTATCTTGTCCTTGGCGTGTTACTGCTGCACATGTGGCGCATATGGTTGGGGGGTGCCAGTGCTGACTGTAGCTGGGCACACTATATACTCATGGAGACACATACTGTTGTGTATACCATCACAGTGCTTGCGCAACTTGTCTGGACTGCTGGATGAGGCACGCCTTGTGGCTATGGTACACTACATACGAGCAGATATGTAGTAGGCATGTATTAGAAGCAGACACCCTTGTCAGCCATTTTCAGCATTTTCATACATTTTCTTTCATCAACCTTATTACGAAAGTGATATGCTGTACATATAACAACACACGATGTAAATGACGTACACCTCGTTAATATGGCAACAAGTACAGCAGGTTTGGTCGCAATTGCCAAGCAATCAATCTTGTTGTCTTGAGGCAGATACTCAACTTGTATGGACCTTCAGCACTCTTTTCCACGCTGTGCAACAAATCCAGAATGCGTTGCTTATGCAGATGCAAGCAGGGCAGGAAGGCCCACCACGAGTTGCCATCATCGCCCATCCTGGCGTGGATGCCGTAAAGGCAGTCCTTGGCACTCTGGCAGCTGGGTACGCACCGGCCTTGTTGTGAACAAACACACTGTATGACAGTGTGACTTACCTGCTGTTATATACCCAGCTATGTGCTCCCTCTCAACACAGCTTCATATACACAGCTCCAAATACCCCTCACACTAAGACCACCCCCTCCGATCCTCTGTCATGTCACAGGGCAACGTTTGTCCCAATCGACCCCAAGTGGCCTGCAGCACATGTGCAGCATGTCATACAGCACAGCGGCGCCCATGTTGCCCTTGTTGGCCGTGGGTGTGAGAGGCTCAACTACCCTGGAGCAGCAGCACACCCTGGAGCAGAAGTGCCCTTATCAGTGGTGCACATACCTCAACATCCACAGACAACGCACATGACCCATGTTCCTGTCACACACCATGTCAATGTACCAGTCACACACCATGTCAATGTTCCACCTGCCACTCCGCTACCATGTGCCTACCTCCTCTACACCAGTGGCTCCACAGGGACCCCCCTGGCTGTGTGTGGGACAGAACAAGGCATTCTCCAGCGGTGTACCTGGTTTGCAAAAGCATGCCTGTATGACCACAACACATCATGTACCTTGCTGAGGACATCCACGTGCTTTGTGGACAGTGTTGCCGAAATGCTGTGGTCCGTCTGTGGGGGTGGGGGTGGAATGTGCAGTTGACTGGGGTGATTGACTATGGTAGCATCCCACACACGCTCCCCACACATGTTCCCCACACACACTCCCCATACATGCTCCCCACACATGCTCCCCACACACGTTCCCCACATCCTCCACACCCCCCTCATAGCCCACTGCTCTGTGGTACGAGGCTTCTCCATGTGCCCCCTCATGTCCTTGTAGATCCCCCCCTGCTCATGGCTGCTGTGCAGCAATATCAGATCACACATGTCACTGCCATACCCTCCCTGTGGCAGGCATGGCTCCCATACCTCACTCCTGAAGGTGTAGATGTGTGTGTGTGTGTGTGTGTGTGTGTGTGTGTGTCTGTGTGTGTCTGTGTGGTCATTCAGTTGATGTGGACATTTTTGGCTTAAGCTCCTCAACATTTTGGTTTAGGGTTGAGTTGCGGTAGGAAGCAGTGGCATGCAATACCTGCACCAAATTCATCATACTCACAAATTGTACCTACCCACAAATTCATCATACCCACAAATAGTTCATACCCAAAAAATTGTTCCTACCCAAAAAATTGTTCCTAACCACAAAATTGTTCATACCCACAAATTGTTCATACCCTTCACACCATGTTGTTCATACCCCCTGACACACAGTGTGTGCATCCCTGTGCTGCTGCATTTCCTCTGGACAACCTCTCACCCTTGCACTTGCTGGGGCACTGCTCAATGCCCTTGAGCACGGTGCAACTGCAAAACGGCAAAAGCCAATGAGCAGTGCAATGCACACTGCAGAACGGCAGAAGGCAATGTTGCTTAATGTGTATGGCTGCACAGAGGCTGCAGGGGATAGCACTGTGCAAACTGTCACTCGAGAATTGTTAGATGTTATGGAAGCTATGAAAGCCTGCACTTTACAAGATGGACCACCCGTGTCCATGCAGCAATACGTGTCTGTTGGTGTGCCAATAGACAACGTACTGGTGGCTGTCATGCCACAAGGACACACAGGTGTGATGAGGTGCGGTGGTGATACATGCTCATACAAATGTATGTTCATACAACACGATGGCCTTCAGGCCGGAACATCTCCAAAAAGCACTCACAAAAAAAAGAATTACCTCCTATTCATATCCTACGTGGCATGCAATACCCCGCACAATACCCTGCACAATGTCCCGCACAATGCCCCGCAGGCTCCCTCTCGCATCATGCAACCTACCACAATGTATGGGCTCTGGGGGACACCATCCCTGGCCGTGTGCTGCTGGGTGGGCCCCTGCTGGCACTGGGCTACTGGGGGGACCCTGTGAACACTGCGCAACGCTTCGTGGACGTGGCATTACAGGCAACTTCTGTGTCTCATCTTTCTTCTGAATCTGTACCTCATCTTTCTTCTGACTCTGCATCACATGAACAACACACCATGTGGAGTACAGACCATGCGGCAGGCATGAGGACAGGCAGCATCATGAGGAAAGCCAGCCATCATGAGGTATATAATGAGGGCACTGGGGCAATTACGTTACAGTACAGTACCCTAAAAAACCCTAAAAACCCCAACCAACAGCCCCAGCAGTACAGCAGTGTAAGAGAGAGTACCACACACACCATCCCTACCCCACCCATACCCACGCGCATGGTGGACACGGGTGACATTGGTTTTGTGGATGAGCATGGGTGTTTGCATATTGTGGGGCGTGCTGATCTCCAGGTGTTGGTGGATGGGGTGCGTGTGGATGTTGTGCAGGTGCAGCGTGTGCTGGAAGGCAATCCTGCAGTTGTACAGGCAATCGTATTTGTTATTCAAGGTATGGTATGGTTATTCAAGGCATTGTACTTGTTATTCAAGGTGTGGAAGACATTGCACACTACACACGCTGATCAATCATCACCTTGTGTTTTGCGTCCCCCTTTTTTCACAGCCTTTTTCTTCCATCACCTACAGAACGCCTCGTTGCTCTGCTGGCACTCCAGCCCAGTCATGTACCAACACCCAGTCATGTAGGCCCCACACCTACCCATAACCAGGCATCCACCACACCCAGCAGCACATCCGTCACCCAAGTAAACCCCCTCCTCACTGCCGACCTTGATCAATGGTGTCGTGCACGCCTCCCTGCCTCAGCATGCCCCACACGGTTGTTTGCTGTGTCAGCTACATCACCAGCCACATCACCAGCCACATTCCCAGGGCTGCCAGTGGGACCTGCAGGCAAAGTGGATCGTGCATCATGTATACGCTTGGTTGCCGAGTCTATACAACGACACGCGGCCGAGTGTATACAAAGACATGCAGCCGAGTGTATACAACATGGACATGAGGTACAGGGAGTGGAGGGGGACAGTGGAGGTGTAGAGGGACTGGAGGGAGGCAATAGGCAGTGGAGGGAGAGGGACACATCACAGCCGGTGCCACTGCAATCCTCTTCACTCCATACACAACTTCCACACATGCCTGTCACACAATTTCCACACGTGCCTGTCACACAATTTCCAACACGCGTGCCCGTCACACAACTTCCAACACGCGTGCCTGAAAACAGTCAGAGCATCATAACAGAGTCGGCTATTGTTGCAGCATTTCAACAGGTACTGGGACCCTCATTGACACAGCCTTTGGAAGCCACCACTGACTTTTTTCATGCAGGTCTGGTGTTTTGTAGTATTTCTGTTTTTCACACAGTGTCTATTTTTCACACAGTGTCTATTTTTCACACAGTGTCTATTTTTCACACAGTGTCTATTTTTCACACAGTGTCTCTCCCTCACTTTTTACATGGTGTCTCCTTTTTTTAACACGGTGTCTTTTCTTGTTGTCAATTGCATCTTTTTTTGCAAGAGAGGAGGCAATGTCAATAAGAAGCAATGTGCATGAATGTGCTGTGTAGGAGCAATGTGTTGTGTACAGTACACCAGTGTGTTCTGATAGTACACCAGTGTGTTCTGATAGTACACCAGTGTGTTGTGTACGGGAGGATATACATATGCCATCATGTATTGCAGACACCAACATCACACACCATCATCTGCCCTACAACACATGCTCCAGGGGGTACATCATTGGATGCAATGCATGTTGCAGCACTGTTGCAGCTGCAATCTGTGCAAGTGCTCATGCAGCACTCAACGCCACGTCGATTGGCACAAGCACTGAGGGGAGTAGTGCATGATAAGAATGTTGCTGATACAAATGCTGCTGGAACGCTGGATGATACACTTGTACCTGAAACGCTGGATGCACCTGTGAGGGTATGTGTGTGTTTACCAACAGCACCTGAATATGTGGACCTCACAATGTATCGACCTCACCATGTATTGACCTCACCATCTTTGGACCTCACCATGTCCAATTTGTGCACCCAGTGTCCATGTACCTGTTGTTGTCTTTTCACATTTCAAAAGCCCCCCCCCCCCCATACACCCCAACGTCCCCAAACTTCCCACAAACCCACAGTCCATATTGACCACACCACCGCCCATCCTCGACGCGCCACCCCAATTACTACGCCTCCATTGGCGTGCCCAGATGAACGCATGTGTGGATGGCCCACTTGCGGTATTCGCAGCAACAGCACACCATAGGGAATGTGTTGTGGCCTGCAGTCATATGGGTCAGGTGCAGTGCATGGCCCTTGATGATGGCACTGTACTCTGGATGCACCATGCACCGGGGCATTGTGATGCTGGGGCATGCGGGATCCCCTCCACACGGCATGTGGCTGTGGTGTGCAGTGGCCACCCAACTGGAGGGGATTGCTTGCTTGTGTTTTGCGTGGATGATGGAAGGGTGGTGGGGCCCCTCATGCTCCCAGGTGGGGCAGGGCCCCGTGGTACTCTTTTGGGTGGGTCGGGGTTGGTGGTGGTGCCGCAGAGGACGAGTGCGTGGTTGTTGGTGGATCCCGCAGGTGAGTGTTTGTGTATTTGCGTGTGTGGTTGTTCGTTCATGTGCATGATGTGTTTCATGCATATACTTGATTCATATGATTGTGGCATCATGCCAATGCCACATGTTTCAACACCTTTCCACGTGTTTCTACAGCTTTTGTTCCTATGCACACATACAACTCATACACAAGTACAACTCATGTTCACATACAACTCAACAACAGTTCCCGCAGTACTTGCAACTGTCCCATTCCCTGGAAGCTGCAGTGCACCAGCCGCATGTGCTCCCCTCCATGCCAACACCCCCAACACCCCCAGCACGTTTCTCGTGACATTGGCATGCCTCACTGGTTGCCTCCATGGGTGGCAGTGCACTGTGGCAGATGTATGTCACCCACCTTATCAAGTAGTATCCAACAATACACCTTGTCAAGCATCATCCAATACACTGTGTCAAGCGTCATCCAATACACGTCGCAGCAACTCGACGACCTTCACAGTCACCCCCTTGTGGTCCCTCCAAGTATCTCCACGGCCGTGCTTTGCGGCCCCCATTGTGTTTGCTGGACCACATGCGGCACACCATGTGGCAGCAGTGGCTGTGGATGGTGCTGCGGTTATGCTGACTGCCGTTGACGGTGCCATTGTGTGGCGCACAAGAGTGCTCGTTGAACACCAAGAGACGGGTGGGCAAGATGACGGAGCGGTGTTTGCCTCCCCCGTGCCTGTGTCCCAACATGTCCCAACAATGGGGGCTCCACATGCCATGCCTGTGTTGGGCCTACATGTGGGCATTGAAAACACCCTGCTGCTCTTGCCTGTGCAACCACGTCAGCTGCTGTGGGTGTCATGCCTCGACGGCAGCATTGTACACACAACACAGCTCTCTGGTACAACAGGAACACTGTCTACTGGACTATGTCCAGCCTGTGCACATCTGTGTATAGGATGTAGCAATGGTGGCGTAGTGTATGTGCTCAACACAAGCACTAGACAGATTATGGATAGTATTGCGCTGCCAGGTGCATCGTTTTCTGGTCTGTGTATTCTACAGCATCAGCAGCGCACATTTGTGGTTACAGGGTGCAGGGATGATCATGTGTATTGCATAGAGTGCAGCCCTGCATAATAGCAGCTTGGGATGAAATGAACTGCTCAAAACACAGATATCAAAACACAGATAATATTGCAAAATCTTGGGATTCATGATATTGATGTTGTGGTAATTATGATTTCAATCCTATGGAATAACAAATGGAACAGTGGTACTTGCTGCATCCATTGCCGCACTGTGGCCTGCCACAGACACCACAGATGACCGCTCCCACCTGTGTTGTACAGGGGTGTGCAGTACAGGATGTGTAGTGTGTGCATTGGTTGGTTGATTACACATGCGACACACATCAATACCACTACACATACCTCCCGCTGGGGCATTGGTCTGCATAGTCTGTGCATGTGCCCAGCACTGCAGGTGGCACCACATTGACATGGCGCATGGTTTCATACACATGCCGCCGTGCTGTATCCAACCCAAAATGTTGCTGAATGTTGGCCAAACCACCCTGGGAGAGCTGTTGCCACAGAGTGCAGTTGGTGTAGACA
>VFQP010002733.1_pt1 | contig 19148 bp, 20 predicted proteins | sample 3512351 | NCBI WGS metagenome assembly VFQP01 (sample SAMN10412372, study PRJNA504923) | tailings metagenome | isolation source: Relicate 1 Philex TSF1 revegetated site | place: Philippines: Tuba, Benguet | collected 2017-08-29
CGTTTACTAAATATAGGGAAAAAGGGGCATAGACGATGGACCATAGACGATAGACCATAGACCATAGACGATAGACGATAGACCATAAGACCATAGACCATAGACGATAGACCGCAGACCACAGACCGCAGAACCATGCTGAATATTGGAGTTTGTCTAATTTATGCAAACAGCAGGAAAGAGGGCGTTCTATAAACGGCTGTCCATGGTCTGTGGTCTATGGTCTATGGTCTTATGGTCTATGGTCTATCGTCAATGGTCTATCGTCTATCGTCCCCAATTCAAGTCACCCTTCCTTCAACGGCCTCTTCTTCACCATTCCCCCACGCGTATCCTTGATGCTCTGCATCACGATAAAGGCATTGGGGTCGATCTTTTCTACCTCATTGGTCAAACGGCTGATTTCTAATCGGGTAACTACAGTGAAGAGAATATCGGTAGCTATATCGCTTTCTCCTCTTTTTCCAAAGCCACGGCGCCCGGAATAAACGGTAAGCCCCCTTCCCATCTTTTGTTTGATAAAAGTGGCGATCTCTTCACTGCGGGGAGAAATGATGGTAACACCCGTAAATTCTTCAACGCCTTCAAGAATAAAGTCGACTGTTTTTGAGGCCGACAGATAAGTGAGAATGGCGTAAAGTGCTGTTTCGGGAGACAATAGGTAAGCGGCTACCGAAAAGATGAGGATGTTAAACACAAGGATGAAGTCGCCCACGCTCAGACTGCGGCGCCGGCTAAGAAATATTGCCAGTATCTCCGTGCCATCAATCACGGCTCCTCCCCGGATAGTTAAGCCGATACCCGCACCAAGAAAGAAGCCGCCGAATACTGCCACAAGCAATTTATCATTGGTAACGATCGGATACGGGATCAACGCGATCGCAACAGCAAGCAAAGAGATCGCCACAATACTCCGTATACTAAACCCCTTGCTGATCTGTTGCCAGCCCAATAACAAAAAAGGAATGTTGATGAGAATGATCATCGCCGAAAGTGAAAGATGCGTCTTGGCATTGATCAGCAAAGAGATACCTGTTACTCCACCATCAATGAAGTTATTCGGCATCAGGAAACCCTTCAGCCCAAACCCGGCAGATAACACCCCGAGACCAACGAGCAATGCACTGCGTATACTTCCCCTCACCGCCTTCTTTTTCTGCCAGGATAATTTCGCCTGTCTGTACCTGCTCGTGGATTCCTGCTCAGTTTTCCCCAGTGTCAGAATAATCTTTTCCCGCAGATTGCGGATGAATCGTATCGCCATGGACGGGATTTATTGGATTTGTTGGATCATTGGGATTACCATCTTAAATATAACGTTTAATTTGCCGGGCAGAATCTCATTAATCCAACTAATCCAATAAATCCCTGTTCCATGGCTGTTGTTGCAGAAGTTATCTCCTTTCTTGAGTCTGTCGCTCATCCGTACCTGCAGGAGTCATATGATAATGCCGGACTGATCACCGGGCACCCTTCCTGGGAATGCACGGGTGTGCTTTGTTCGCTGGATGTAACAGAAGAAGTGATCAGCGAAGCGGTAGCGAAAAAATGTAACCTGATCGTAGCTCATCATCCTATCGTATTCAAGGGATTGAAGAGGATCAATGGAAATAATTATGTGGAACGGACGGTGATCGCTGCCATCAAAAATGATATCGCGATCTATGCTATCCATACCAACCTGGATAATGTTCTGCACGGCGTAAGCGGGCGCATGGCCGCTTTGCTGGGCCTGCAGAAAACAGCGATCCTGGATCCGAAAGAAAACCTGCTTAGAAAGCTGTTCACGTTTGCACCGGCAGATAAAGCTGAACAGGTGCGGAATGCATTGTTCGGAGCAGGAGCCGGGCACATCGGCAATTACAGCGAATGCAGTTTTAATGCGGATGGAACCGGCACTTTCAGGGCTGGTGCGGGAACAGCTCCCTATGTGGGGGAACAGGGCGTTCGTCACAGTGAAACGGAAACAAAGATTGAAGTGATCTACCCTGCCTTCCTGGAAGGGCAGATCCTGACAGCATTGAAAACCAGCCATCCATACGAAGAAGTAGCTTTTGATGTGGTGGCGCTGGCCAACCGTCATCATCAAACCGGAGCAGGCGTAGTGGGCGAATTGCCGGAACCCATGGAGGAAAAGCTTTTCCTTGAAAGAGTGAAATCGGTATTCGGACTGAAACTGATTCGTCATACCCCGCTGACGGGTAGAAGCATCAAAAGGGTGGCCGTTTGCGGCGGAGCTGGTAGTTTTTTGATTTCCAAAGCATTAAGAGCGAAAGCTGACATCTACATCACGGCAGACATGAAATACCATGAATTTTTTGACGCCGAAGGCCGGATGATAGTGGCGGATATAGGCCATTACGAGAGCGAACAATTCACCATAGCCTTGCTGCAAGAGGTTTTGGAGGAAAAATTCCCTACCTTTGCCGTCCTTAAAACTTCTGTCAATACCAATCCTGTGCAGTATTTTTAAGGCCTGCCGGCTGAAATGCGGCTAAAAAAACTTCAAACTATAATCAATACATGGCAAACATTAAAGAATTTTCTGTAGAGGAAAAACTTACTTCTTTAGTTACCCTGCAAAAGATCGAAAGCAAGATGGATGAGATCCGTATCCTCAAAGGAGAGCTTCCTATGGAAGTAGCGGACCTCGAAGATGAGATCCAGGGATTGAACGCCCGCCAGATGCGTATCGAAGAGGAGATCAATGGGGTGACTGATTTCATTTCGCAAAGAAAAGAGGCGATCAAAGAAGCGGATGCTCTCGTAAAAAAATACGAGAAGCAAAGCACGAACGTAAAAAACAACCGCGAGTTTGAAGCGATCAACAAAGAGATCGAAATGCAGCAGCTTGAAATAAAGCTCGCTGAAAAACATATCAAAGACGCTACAGAAGAAATTTCTGAAAAAGCTGTTCTGCTTGAAAAAGCAAAAAAGAACATCGCTGTAAAAGAAGGCGTTCTCTCCAACAAAAAAGGCGAACTCGAAAAGATCATCGCTGCAAACGAAAAAGAAGAGAGACATTTTGCGGCTCAGGCTGAAGAGGCAAAGACACATGTTGATCCACGTTTGCTCGTGAGCTATGAAAAGATCCGCAAAAGCTACCGCAATGGCCTGGCTGTTGTACCAGTTGAGCGTGACGCCTGCGGTGGTTGCTTCTACTACATCCCGCCACAAAAACAAAGCGAGATCAAACAACACAAAAAAGTGATGATCTGCGAAAACTGCGGACGCATCCTCGTTGATGAAGAACTGCACAATGCTGTCGAGATTAGCTAAGAGGATAAACCTCCTTCGCTGAAGCTCCGGCTGGCGGTGGAGTTGAAAAAGAGGTTGTCCGGTAGTTGAACATATTTTTTTCTTTTTTTTATTTTCCCCGTTCGGTTTCGGCCGCAACGGGGTTTTTTTAGGCTAAGGGGATAAGCCCTCCTACGCTAAAGCTCCGGCGGTCAGTGAAGGATTTTCTAGGTTGAAAAACTCTTTCTTCCGACAGAAGTCTATAATAAAAGAAAGTTTAATTCTCCGACAAGAATCTCTTTATCCTCTTTTCCCTCTTTCAAACTCTTAGCTTAATTTGCGTGCATGCTGAGGACATTATCGATACAGAATTATGCGATCATTGATGAGCTGGAAATTGATTTTTCGGGCAAACTCAATATTATTACCGGTGAAACAGGTGCGGGTAAATCGATCATATTGGGAGCACTCGGTTTGATACTGGGTCAGCGTGCTGATTCAGGTGTGCTGGTGAGCAAAGAGAAGAAGTGTATTGTCGAAGGGACGTTTGTTGCCGGGAGTAAGAAGGCCATCAAACAATATCTGGTAGAGAATGAATTCGATCTGCAGGAAGAAGTGGTGGTAAGAAGAGAGATCGCGGCGAGCGGAAAGAGCCGCGCGTTTATCAATGATACACCGGTTACTTTATCACAGCTGAATGAATTGAGCTCATTGCTGGTAGATCTTCATCAGCAGTTTGACACGCTGGAAATAGGAGATACGGATTTCCAACGGGAAGTGCTGGATGCACTGGCAGGTAATGGGGAGCTGTTGCAGTCCTATCAGGTGGTGTATCGACAGTGGCAGGATACAAAGAAACAATGGGAGTCTTTAAAAGATCAGCAGTTACAGTTCAATAAAGAATCCGATTATCAGCAATTCCAGTATAATGAACTGGAAGAGGCGGCCTTTAAGGAGAATGAGCTGGAAGATATTGATGCGGAGTTGAAGATGCTCAGCAATGCAGAGGGTATCAAAACGATGTTGGATAAAGTGAATTTTGAATTGCAGGAAAGTGAATCGCCTGTAGTACCGCAGTTGAAAAGTCTGTTGCACCAGGTGCATGCATTTGAAGCGTTTCATCCGGGTTTGCCGCCGCTTGCACAGCGATTGCAATCCCTGCAGATCGAGTTGCAGGATATTGCGGATGAGTTTGAGGCAGTAAGCAGCCAGATCAATTACGATCCGGTAAAGATCGAGCAATTGAATGACCGCCTTTCGATGGGATATCGTTTGCAGAAAAAACATGGTGTGGGAGATACGGCAGGTCTGATCGCGATTCAAAAGCAGTTGGGAGAGAAGCTTCAGGCTGTATTGCATATCGATGAAGAGATCGCGCAAAAGGAAAAAGACACAGCGCGTTTGAATGAAGAAGCAGGTAAGCTGGCGAAAAAGATCACGGCTGCAAGAAGTAAGGAAGTAAAGCCCCTTGAAGATAAAGTGAACAAACTGCTGGTGCAGGTGGGTATGCCGAATGCACGTATCAAGGTGGATGTTCGCGCGGATGAGCTTCGTGAGTTTGGCGCCGATGTGATCGAATTTCTTTTTGACGCCAATAAAAGCGGTCAGTTCCATCCATTGCGCAAAGTAGCGAGCGGAGGGGAGCTTAGCCGTTTGATGCTTTGCATAAAATCACTGGTAGCGCAGAGTATCGATCTGCCCACGATGATCTTTGATGAGATCGATACAGGGATCTCCGGAGAAGCTGCAAAGCAGGTGGGTATTATTATGAAAGGCCTGGCCACCAGGCGCCAGGTGATCTGTATCACGCACCAGCCGCAGATCGCAGGTAAAGCAGATGCGCACTACTTTGTATACAAGGAAAAGACTAAGGATACGATCAAGACGAATATCCGTCAGCTGAAAACAGAAGAACGGGTTACCGCGATCGCACAAATGCTGAGTGGAGAAAAACCGACGGCAGCTGCGCTGGAGAATGCGAGGGAAATGCTGGCGAATTAAAAAGTAAAAATTAAAAAGTCAAAAGTAAAAAATGGGTCGTTGAGCGATAGAAGATGTTTTGTTTGTTCGGATGTTAGAAAATAAATAAATAACGGAAATGCCGGCTATCTATAAAATAGTACTGACTGTTCTTGTAGCCGGGATTGCATTGTTTGGCGGTTACAGGCTGTTTAAATTTTTCAATGAGAAAATTCAGGATAGTGCACGAGGCAGGGACATACTGTTGTATTCGGTGTTATTTTTTTTAGTTTGCACTGGTTTGTTTTTTGGAACCTTTGCAGGTATCGCCCTGGTTTATCAATTTCTTCAGGGGAGTTGACCATCCCCCTATATTAAGTGGAAAATCACATTCTGAAACGGAGTTTTTTACTTTTAAATTTTGACTTTAGCAAAGGGTATTTTTTAATTTTTACTTTTGAATTTTGACTTTTTATCTTTACCCGCATTTTTAAACACACAATTATTATGGCTTATAATCTTTTGAAAGGTAAACGGGGCATTATTACCGGCGCGCTTGACGCCAATTCTATTGCATGGAAGGTGGCGGAAAAGGCGCATGAGGAAGGTGCAACTTTTGTACTGACCAATGCACCGATTGCTATGCGTATGGGGGAGATCAAAAAACTGGCCGAATCGACCGGTTCTGAGATCGTACCGGCAGACGCAACGAACGTTGACGAGCTGACAACGCTTTTCACGCGTTCACAGGAGATCCTTGGTGGTAAAATTGATTTTGTTTTGCACTCGATCGGTATGAGTGTCAACATCCGTAAGAATATTCCTTACACAGAATCGAACTATGAGTATTTCATGAAAGGCATTGATGTATCTGCGATGTCATTCCACAAGATGCTCGCCGTAGCAAAAAAATTGGATGCGATCAGCGAATGGGGTAGTGTTGTTGCCTTGACCTATATGGCGGCACAACGTACTTATCCATTCTACACAGATATGGCGGATATCAAAGCAATGCTTGAATCAATCGCGCGGAGCTTTGGCTATCATTATGGCGTGGATAAGAAAGTACGTATCAATACAGTTTCGCAATCTCCAACCAAAACCACTGCCGGCACAGGCATCAAGGGTTTTGGTGATTTCTATGATTACGCAAATGCCATCGCGCCATTGGGCAACGCCAGTGCAGAAGATTGTGCAAACTACTGCATCACGTTATTCTCCGATCTTACACGCATGGTAACGATGCAGAACCTGTTCCATGATGGTGGCTACTCCACAACAGGAGTAAGCAATGAAGTGATGCAGAAACTGGGAGTTGAGTAAAAAGTAAAAATTAAAAAGTAAAAAGTAAAAAAAGCCCTCCGTAAGGATGGGCTTTTTCTATTAAATAGCATGAGTAAATAAAGTCAAAAGTCAAAAGTAAAAAAGCCCTCCGGACAGGAGAGCTATTATTATCAAAAAGTTCAAAACAGTGTTCTTTTATAGAACACCAGTTTTTCACTTTTTACTTTTGATTTTTGACTTAAAAAAAGAATATCCCCGTAGAGGACATCCTTTTTTACTTTTTACTTTTTACTTTGCTTAATACTCGTCTTCATTAAAAAGGAAGTCATCCTGCGTCGGATAATCCGGCCAAATGTCTTCGATCGTTTCATACACATCGCCTTCATCTTCCAGTTCCTGAAGATTCTCCACCACTTCGATAGGAGCACCGCTGCGGATGGAATAATCAATCAGCTCGTCTTTAGTCGCCGGCCACGGCGCATCTTCCAGGTACGAAGCAAGTTCTAAGGTCCAAAACATCTTTCGAAAGGTTTTAAGTTTTTGAAATCCGGGAGTTCGGGGTGGTCAGCCGACCCCAAATTTCCCGCAAAACTAATTTTATTAACGAATTTTCCAAATCAATAGTTGCGCACAGATTTCAAGGAATTCATAAAAAGCAACTTTACGGCCAATCCGGTTTTTGCCGGAGGGCTGGTTTTATAGATATTTGAGTTTCAAAACCCTTTCCAAGATGATCAAAGGCACGAATATTCACAAAAAATATGGCACTGTAGAGGTACTGAAAGGAGTGGACATGGAGATCCAGAAAGGGGAGGTGGTTTCCATTGTGGGGCCTTCCGGCTCGGGAAAGAGTACTTTATTGCACATCCTGAGTACATTAGATCATCCGGATGCCGGGCATATCGAAGTGAGTGGCAAGAAGATAGAATACCAGCCACAGCTCAATCCGCCACCAGCTGCGTGGTGGAAAAGAGCCATCAATTTTTTGGTAGATATTATTTTAGCGGGCACCATCGCTTTCCTGATCGCACAGCTCACCGGCTTTCCGCTTTCTGATGCTGATCCTGCCCTGGCTTCTTTCGGGGATGTTTTAGCCGGGATCTCTGTGTCAGGTTACCTATACCTGGCCGGCGTGATCATCGCGTACTATACCCTCCTGGAATGGACCACAGGCCGAACCCTGGCGAAATATATCACACAAACCAAAGTGATCATAGAAGCTGAAGCTACGAAACCCGGCCTGCTCACCTGTTTTATCCGCTCTATCTGCCGTTTCCTTCCATTGGAGTTTGTCAGCGGATTTGCCAGGCGTCCCATTACCTGGCATGACAGCCTTGCATCCTCCTGTGTGATCGACAGCAAACTGGAGTATCAGAAAAAAATGAGCCATAGCCTGTCGCCCAAACAGCTTTCCCTGTTCCGCAACCAGCATATCGGCTTTGTCTTCCAGTTTCACCATCTTTTGCCTGAATTCACTGCCATTGAAAATGTATGTATCCCCGGATGGCTGGCTGGCCGTAAAAAAGCTGAAGTAAAAGAAGAGGCTGAAAGATTACTGAAACTGCTCGGGCTTTCTCACCGCATGGAAAACAAGCCCAATGAAATGAGTGGTGGTGAGCAGCAGCGTGTAGCAGTGGCCAGGGCATTGATCAACAAACCGGGGATCGTTTTTGCTGATGAGCCAACCGGTAACCTGGACTCTGCCAATGCAAAGGAATTGCACCAGCTCTTCTTCGACCTCCGCCAACAATTTGATCAGACTTTTCTTATCGTAACGCATAATGAGGAACTGGCTCAGCTGAGCGATCGGGTGCTTCATATGCGCGATGGAAGAATTGAATCAGCACGAATAGACGCGAATGGCCGCGAATAGACGCTAATTCGTGCTTCTTTCACGGTTATTCTGTAATGCGCGGTCTCCAGGGGATTTCTTGTACTTGCAACACATGTCCCGCAAAGCGGGCAAGCGTGAAAAGATAATCACTTAGGCGGTTGATGTATTTGATCACGATCTGTTCTACCTCTTCTCCTTCCGCCTGTAATCTTACACATGCCCGTTCTGCGCGGCGGCAGACACAACGGGCAATATGCAATTGAGAGATCGTCGGATGACCACCCGGAAGGATAAAGAATTTCATCACAGGGAGTGTTTCATTCATGGTGTCCATCTCCCTCTCCAGTAGCGTAATATCTTCTTCCCTGAGATCAGGGATCTTCATCTTTGGCTCCTTTTCCGGATCGCAGGCCAGCGATGAACCTACAGTGAATAAACGATCCTGGACCTCCTGCAATATTTCTGCCGGCATCAACCCTTCCAGCAGGTCTTTACAAAGCCCGATATAAGAATTTAATTCATCTACAGTGCCATAAGCTTCAATACGCAGATGTGCTTTGGATACTTTTGTTCCGCCTATCAGGGAGGTAGTTCCCTTGTCACCTGTTTTTGTATATATTTTGGAAGACATTATTGGAATGAATTTGGTTGAGAATTGGACCATAGACCATAGACGATAGACCATAGACCATGGACGATAGACCATGGATTAAATGATCTTTTACAAAAGTAAAAAAGAACATCTTGGAGCAATGCTCTTTTGAAAAGAAATAGTTGAAAGGTTTTGCATTTCTATTGTGTACTGCTGCATCCCAATAGCTCATAAGGTATTATCGTTCATGGACTATGGTCTATGGTCTATCGTCTATGGTCTATCGTCTATGGTCCATCGTCTAGGGTCTATCGTCATCGTCCATCAATGCGTCACTGTAGCCATTCTCTCCGTAGGCTTGTCGCTTTCAATAATGCCATCGCGAAGGCGTACGATACGGTTGGAGTGGTTAGCGATATCTTCTTCGTGTGTGACCAAAACAACGGTGTTACCGCGACTGTGAATATCACCGAAGATGGACATGATCTCGTAAGATGTTTTGGTGTCGAGGTTACCTGTAGGTTCGTCTGCAAGGATGAGTGCGGGATCATTAACGAGCGCGCGGGCGATGGCCACACGTTGTGATTGTCCGCCACTGAGCTCGTTGGGTTTGTGATGGCTGCGCTGGGTGAGATTCACCATGTCCAGTACATGCATGGCTTTTTCCTGCCTGATTTTTTTGCTGACGCCGGCATATACAAGCGGCAGGGCGACGTTCTCAAGAGCCGTCAAACGGGGGAGCAGGTTAAATTGCTGGAAGACAAACCCGATGGTCTTATTTCTTACTTCGGCAAGGGAGTTATCTTCCATTTTGCTGACGTCCTGGCCGTTCAGTACATATTTACCGCCGGTTGGGGTATCCAGGCAACCGAGAATATTCATCAGCGTGCTTTTCCCGGAGCCGGAGGGCCCCATCAGCGCTACATATTCATTCCTGTGAATATCCAGCGAAACGCCTTTGAGTATTTCCAGAGCGTTCTTCCCCATGAAATAGGATTTGCGGATCTCTTCCAGGTGTATGATCGATGGATTGCTCATATAGGATTGTTGTGCAATGGATTATTTCCTGATTACTTTAGGCACTTTAAAAAACTGTTCGTCATGCAGCGGCGCATTCTGCAGCGCCTTTTCTCTGGTCACCGATCCTTTGATCTCGTCTTCACGCAGCACATTGGTCTCCTCACTCATGTGAAGCACAGGCTGAACCTCATCCAGGTCCAGCTCATTCAGTTTTTCCACAAAGCTGATCATCCGCTGCAGATCCTTTTTGATCTCAACCTTTTCGTTGTCGTCAAACCGCAGCTTGGCCAGTTTTGCCAGCTTATCTACTGTGGAGTCGTTGATTTCCATCGGACAAATATAGAAGATAGTTTTAGGTAATGGAGTTAAAAATCGTTGTTCGTTGTCCGTTGACCGTTGTCCGGAGAAAAAAGGTAGCACGGTCAGCAGAGACGTGTTACGACGGATAACCGTGAATCTTCTTCGCTAAAGCTATGGCGGTCTGCAACGGACAACGGTGAACGGACAACGATCCAAAACTTCCAACTAAAACGCCTGCCTCCACCAAACTCTTGCTATCTTCGCCGCCCTGCCGGCGGGATGTAAAATGGCCTTCCGGCAGGGAAAGTGCTGAAAATTAAATGGTCAGCAAAAGAGTTATGGAAAAGAAGCAAATTGTTATGAGCGGGATCCGGCCTACAGGTTTTTTGCACCTGGGGAATTATTTCGGAGCACTCCGCAATTATGTGCGTATGCAGGATGAATTTGAGTGCTATTTTATGGTGGCTGACCTGCATTCGCTGACCACACATCCGGATACGAAAGAGCTGAAGGAGAATGTGCATAGAGTTTTGTCGGAAAATATTGCTTGCGGGCTGGATCCGGATAAAGCGGCGCTGTTCTGCCAGAGCCATGTTTATGAAACTTCAGAATTATACCTGTATCTCAATATGCTGGCTTATAAAGGCGAACTGGAAAAAACAGTTACGTTCAAGGACAAAGTGCGCCAGCACCCGGAAAATGTGAATGCCGGTTTGCTCACTTATCCTGTATTGCAAGCTGCCGACATCATTCTTCACCGGGCATCATTGGTGCCGGTAGGTAAGGATCAGGAACAGCATCTCGAAATGGCGAGAAACTTTGCCAACAGGTTCAATCACCGATATGGGGATATACTTCCTGAGCCGCATGCCTTTAATTACGGATCTGAGCTGGTGAAAGTTCCAAGCCTTGACGGTGGAGGTAAGATGAGCAAAAGTGAAAATCAGAACGCAACATTGTATCTGTCGGATACAGATGAAGATATCCGTAAAAAAATAATGAAAGCAAAAACAGATGGCGGCCCCACGGAACCGAATTCTGTAAAGCCTGATTATATCGAAAACATATTCCTGCTGATGAAGCTGGCGAGCAGTGAAGAGGTCATCGCGACGTATGAAAAAGCATTCAATGAGTGTACCATCCGCTATGGCGATATGAAAAAACAACTCGCGGAAGACATGGTGAAATTTATCTCCCCGATCCGCGAAAAAGCTGAATCCATCCGCGCAGACAAAGCATACCTCAAAGAGGTGATGGAAAAAGGCGCCGCAAAAGCCCGTGTCAGTGCACAAGCCACCATGTCGCTCGTTCGTGAGGCAATGGGACTGAATTATTACTAATATTTCTTTGCTTCAATGCAAAAACATCAGATAAATCAATACTTTTAGTAACGACGATTCGCGTTCATCCGCGCTGATTCGCGTCAACATTCGCGTTTATGGCTAAGACAAAGAAACCAAAGCATATAGCAGTAGCAGGAAATATCGGTGCAGGAAAGACGACGCTTACAGAAATGCTGAGCAAGCATTATAAATGGATACCCAACTTTGAAGATGTGGATCATAACCCATATCTCATGGATTTTTATGAAGACATGCCACGCTGGAGCTTTAACCTCCAGATCTACTTCCTCAACAGCCGTCTTCAGCAACTGGTAGATATTCATAAAGGAACTGAAACCGTGATCCAGGACCGGACCATCTATGAAGATGCCAACATCTTCGCGCCCAACCTCCATGAAATGGGATTAATGGCTAAAAGAGATTTTGATAACTACTTCAATTTCTTCCAGACATTAAAGACACTGGTTCAACCTCCCGACCTTCTTATCTACCTGAACGCTTCTGTACCTACACTCGTCGGTCAAATACAGAAACGTGGCCGTGAGTACGAAGAGAACATTCGTCTCGATTATCTGAAAAGACTGAATGAATACTACAACAAATGGATCGGTGCCTATACTGAAGGTCCATTGCTTGTTATTGACGTAGATAAAAACAAATTTGCCGAGAAGGAAGAAGACTTCGGCGACATCATCAGTAAAGTAGACAGCCAGTTGTATGGACTGTTCTAAAAGTTTTAAAGTTTAAAGGTTTACTAGTTTAAAAGTTGGACGATCAGCAAGTCGTTCCCAAACGGGAAAACTTTTAAACTAGTAAACCTTTAAACTTTTAATCCTTAATAGTTCGCATATTCCTGCAGCTTTTCCAGCCCGCTCTTGATTTTTCCGAGCCATTCGGCCTGCTTTTCTTTATTGATAGAATGATTGGTTTCGCGATCATACCTGTTCTGCATTTCTTCTTTTTCATCCATCGTATTTTCATAGATATCACGCAGATCGGTCTGATAGGTTTTTTTATCAAACTGATACGCTTTCAAACGCTGATGAAGTTTTCTCGCAAAGATCTCCGCAATATCAAAATGTCCTTGTTCGTGCGACAGGATATAATCGTTCTTATGCAGTCCCCATGATCTTGATTTGGAAAAGCTACAGGTGATCATATAGCCAAGTTTGCCATCTTTGAAATTGTATTCAACACCGAGATAAGTGGCCGTGGAAGCTGCGGCACCCGCATCAGATTCCGCTTTGCCCTGGTAATCGCTCCAGGAAAGCTGCTGGCGTTTATTCCAGTGAATAAGATCTTCATTCTTTTGCGACTGAACCAATACAGGCAGAAGAATGACCGAAAGAATTATCAGGTATTTCATTACCGGTGTTAACGCATACCGGTAATGAATTGATAAGTGAGTTTAGCTAAAATTTACTTAAGGTTGCAGTTTGCAGCTGTAACAGCAATAAACCCGGCCGGATAGCACAAACAACCCCGGAAAGGATACTTACCTGACTCTGGTCAGTGTATAAGAATAGCCATCAGCCATATTATGGGCCAGTACTAAACTGTCGTTCCTGTTCTTTAATACCACCAGTTCACTCGCGCCCAAAACAGGCACTTGCTTATCAAGTTTGATCATGAATCCATTCTCATAACCCGGTGCCGGCTCTGATGAATAATTACCGCTGGTCTGCACTCCGGACGGGTTATTTACAAACGTATAGTTGCTGAATCCAAAAGAAAGCCGGTGTTGCTGAGCGGTTGGCAGGTCAACAGTCGCTCCGGAATACCCGCCAGAATACTGCACCATTTTCCATTGAGTATTGGCCAGCGGCGGCGGCGGCGCGCATCCACAATCTTTTCTTTTACTGCAACTTGCTACTGTCACACCCAAAATAACTGTCAAAACAAAAAGATAAGGTTTCATAAAAAGCGTTTAGGTTGAAGTAGGTGACAGTGGTTTGGGGAGAAACGTTGCTTGGGAATCGTTGTCCGTTGACCGTTGTCCGTTGTCCGGGTCGTGATATCAGAAGCGAAAAATAGTTCCGACCTATATAGAAAATTATCAAGTTTCGGAATGCTGCGGACAACGGACAACGGTCAACGGACAACGAAAAAAATCCCCCGCACGGACGAAACGCGCAGGGGATACTACAGCAAGCAATCGCAGGATCTTTATGGCTTTGGCGCTGAAGCCAGCACCTCTGCTGAAACGCCATCTTTATATTTTTCAAAATTTTTGATGAACAGGCCGGCCAGGAAATTGGCTTTATTGTCATAGGCAAGTTTATCTTCCCAGGTGCTGCGCGGATCAAGAATTTCTGAAGGAACGCCAGGGCAGCTTTCCGGTATCGCTACACCAAAAACAGGGTGATTGTTGCAGGCAATACGGTCAAGTTTTCCTTCCAGCGCGGCAGTGATCATAGCACGGGTGTAGGACAGTTTCATACGGTTACCAGTTCCATAGGCGCCGCCGGTCCATCCGGTATTTACCATCCATACATTTACTTTATGTTCTTCCATTTTTTTGCCGAGCATCTCTGCATACTTACCGGGGTGTAGTGGCAGGAATGGCGCTCCGAAACATGCGCTGAAGGTTGGCTTCGGCTCTGTAACACCGGCTTCTGTACCAGCAACCTTAGCTGTGTAGCCGGAGATGAATTGATACATCGCCTGACCAGGACTGAGTTTGGAGATCGGAGGCAATACGCCGAATGCATCACATGTCAGGAAGAAAATATTTTTAGGCAGTCCACCAATCGATGGTTCAAGTGAGTTACTGATAAAATCGAGGGGATAGGACACGCGGGTGTTTTCTGTAATACCAGCATCATCAAAATTGATGCGTTCAGTACCGGGGAAGAAACGGACGTTTTCTACCAGCGCACCCGGACGGATGGCCTGAAAGATCTCCGGTTCTTTCTCTTCGGTTAAATTGATCGTTTTGGCATAACAGCCACCTTCGAAATTGAATACGCCGTCATTGGTCCAGCCATGTTCGTCATCACCGATCAGTTTGCGGGAAGGATCTGCACTCAGCGTGGTTTTACCGGTGCCGCTCAGGCCAAAGAATACGGCAGTATCACCGTTATCACCGATATTGGCGCTGCAATGCATGCTCAGTACATTCTTTTCATGAGGAAGAATGTAGTTCAGCACCGTAAAAATTCCTTTCTTGGTCTCTCCGGTATAACCTGTTCCGGCGATCAGGATCATGCGATGAGCAAAAGAAACCACTGAGGCATTTGACTGGCGGACGCCACATTCAACCGGGTCGAGTTTTAAGCCTGGCGCCGATAGAACCGTCCACTCCGCATTAAAATCTTCCAGCTCTTCTTCAGAAGGGCGTAGGAACATATTATAGGCAAAGAGATTGATCCAGGGCTTTTCGTTTACCACACGGATATTCATCCGGTAACGGGGATCCGCACAGGCCTGGCAGTCACGCACCCATAATTCGTTGCGCTCATTCAGGTAGTCCAGGATCTTTTTATGGATAATATCGAAATAGCGGGTTTCAATAGGTTGATTGAACTCATTCCAGTGAACGGAATTGGCAGTGATCGCATCTTTTACAATAAACTTGTCTTTGGGAGCACGGCCGGTAAACTCACCGGTTTTGATGACAAGTGCACCAGTGTCATTCAATACGCCATCTCCGATGCGCAGCGTATGTTGCACCAAATCCTCTGGGGTAGATTGATAATGAATGCGGTCCGGATTCATTAGACCCATTCGGGAAAGATCTTTTGGCAAAGAAGTCGTTACTGAAATTGACATAGTAGGCAATCGAATTTAGTTAGAGGACAAAAATACGCTCAAAAAACCGGTAAACACAAACAGGTGTTAGTAGTACACGATGGAAAATATATAGATAAGTGGGTTTTAAATTGAATTTTTCTAATGGAAAACGTTTTCATTGGCAGGAAATTAAGAAATATCGATTGCAATTGGAAGGTGATCATTTCTGGTCTGAAAGCGAAAAAGAGTGGAGGGGGACGGCTTCGCCGTCAGTATGGGTGAATTGCGCATAGTTGCCAGGTTGGAAACTTAAATACGCGGTGTTTGGATGTAGTTGAAGCACATAAGGCGCGGCGATGTAAAATCTGATCTACGGGAATCTTACGGAACTGGCAGCCCTTATCTTTGAAGCACATATGAAACATCTTCCTCTAAACAAGGATATATTTATCCAGAACAGGAAACGATTTGTAAGCCAAATGTCTCCGAATTCCATTGCGATTTTTGTAAGCAATGATGAAACGCCAACAAATGGCGATGCAACCTATAAATTCAAACAGAATAGTGATCTGTACTGGCTTACGGGTATTGTACAGGAAGACACGATGGTGATCTTATACCCTGATAACCCGGATACGAGATACCGGGAGGTGCTGGTACTGGTGCGACCGAATGAGATGAAGGAAAAATGGGATGGGAAAAGGTTGAGGGCTGCGGAAGGGAAAAGCATCAGTGGCATAGAAACAGTGATCTGGGTGGATAGCCTTGAAGCTGTATTGCAGACCTGGGTGCATCTGGCAGATGCAATCTATCTGGATACAAATGAAAATGACAGGAAATCGGTTTTACTGCGCACACGTGATTATCGTTTTGTAGATGAAATGCGTGAACGTTTTCCCCTGCATCGTTTTGAACGTGCAGCGAAGATCATGCGTGAGCTGAGAGGCATAAAAACTGCTGCGGAAGTTGAGGTGATCCAGCAGGCGATCGATATAACGGATAAGACCTTCAGAAGAGTGATGCAGTTTGTGCGCCCGGGCGTGATGGAGTACGAGATCGAGGCAGAGATCATGCATTCTTTCCTGAGTCAGCGCGCAACGGGTGAGGCGTACGGAACCATCATTGCAAGCGGCGACAGGGCGAGGATCCTTCATTATGTCTCAAACAACCAGGAATGTAAGGACGGTGAGCTGATCCTGATGGATTTCGGCGCAGAATACGGTGGTTACAACGCCGATCTTACCCGCACAATTCCCGTAAACGGGAAATTTACAAAACGCCAGAAAGAAGTATATAATGCCTGTTTGCATCTGCACAATTACGCGAAAAGCTTGTTGAAGCCAGGCGTTTCTTTGATACAATACACAGATGAAGTTGGTGAAGAAGCGTCGAAGCAGTTTGTAAAGATCGGCTTGCTCACAAAAGCAGACTTAAAGAATGAAGATGCCGACAACAAGGCTTTCCGGAAATATCTTTACCATGGGATCTCTCACCATCTTGGTATTGACGTGCATGACCTCGGGCCGCGTTATGAGCCGCTGAAAGCCGGTATGGTGCTGACGGTGGAGCCGGGTATTTATATCGAAGAAGAACAGATGGGGGTGCGTATTGAGAATAATGTATGGATCACACGGGATGGAAATGAGGACCTGATGAAAAATATTCCGATTACTGTGGAAGAGATTGAAGCGTTTATGAAAGGATAGCGGAGGTTTTATGGATGAATTTCGCAGGGCTCAAGGGATTAAGCTGACAGAAGAAATATCCGGCAGCAATATGGCGTATACCGAATCTGCTATCTTTGCAAAAAAAACATCCTTATCTTGTTGATCATGAATCTGCTGATGCCATCGGCGGTTTCGTTATAAAAAACCAAGACCACTTATTACATGAAGCAAATTCCGAATCTTTTTACGCTGCTTAACCTTGTATTTGGCTGTATTGCGATCGTATTTATTCTTCAAAACGGGCTGATTGCCGTAACAGACGCTAACGGAACGCAGCTGCTGGTCATTCCGGAAAAGGTTTGGATAGCTTCGCTGTTCATCGCACTTGCAGGTGTGGTTGATTTCCTGGATGGCTTTATGGCCCGTCTGTTCAAGGTTGATTCTCCGATGGGCAAACAGCTGGATTCCCTGGCAGATGTAGTAAGCTTTGGTGTTGCGCCGGGTATGATCCTCTATCAAATGCTGCGTCTCAGCTTCGCGCAGGGCGCGGATGGCCTCGATACACCCTTCATCTGGCCGGCACTGGCGTTTATTTTACCCGCCGCGGCTGCATACAGGCTCGCAAAATTCAACCTCGACAGCAGCCAGTCGCACAATTTCAAAGGCGTTCCAACGCCTGCCGTAGGCCTGGTGGTCGCTTCTTTACCCGTTATTTACTGGCAAACAGATATGGAATGGGTGAGAGATCTGCTATTAAGTAAGACGTTTCTCATCACACATATCATTGGTTTAAGCATCCTGATGGTGTCCTCTTTACCTATCATGAGCTTCAAATTCAAGGATTACAGTCTGCAAAACAATATACACCGCTATATTTTACTGCTGATCGCCGTATTAAGCATCATTTTTTTAGGCTGGTTGGCCGCTCCGGTTATTTTCATCTCCTACGTTCTTGTATCTTTGCTGTTCATAAAAAAATTATCATGACATATACAGTGCAGATCAAAGTAATGCCGCTAAAAGAGTTATTGGATCCTCAGGGTAAAGCCGTAATGGGCGGTTTGGAGAACCTCGGACTGAGTGGCGTTGAAGATGTGCGTGTTGGAAAAAATATCACCCTGCGTGTAAACGCCGATTCTCCGGAAAAAGCAAAAGCGGTAGCAGAAGAAGCAAGCAAAAAGCTGCTGTCTAACCAGGTAATGGAATACTTCGAGATTACTGTTAATTAGAACGACATAAGTAAAAAGTAAAAATTACCCCGCCTAACATTTGTTATATGCTTTCTGTTGAAAGCGGGGTTACTTTTGAATTTTTACTTTTTACTTTTAACTTATGCTCTACCTCGTCCCTACGCCGATTGGCAATTTAAAAGATATCACTCTCCGTGCGCTGGAGATACTGAAAGAGGTGGACCTGATCCTTGCAGAAGATACCCGCAATACCTCCCATCTGCTGAATCACTACCAGATCACAAAACCACTTTCACCTTATCACCAGCATAATGAACATAAGGTATTGCAGCACCTGGTAAGCCAGTTGCTGGAGGGAAAGAAAATGGCAGTGGTAACAGATGCCGGCACACCCGGAATTTCTGATCCGGCATTTTTGCTGGTGCGTGAATGTGTGAAGAATGGAGTGAAAGTCGAATGCCTTCCCGGGGCAACCGCATTTGTCCCTGCACTGGTAAACAGCGGCATCCCTTCCAACCGGTTTGTCTTCGAAGGATTTATTCCCATAAAAAAAGGCCGTCAGACCCTGCTAAAGCAGCTGGCAACAGAAGAGCGAACCATGATCTTTTACGAATCTCCTATGAGGCTCGTAAAGACGCTTGAAGAGTTTATAACCTACTTCGGCCCTGACAGACTTTGCAGCGTCAGCCGCGAACTGACCAAAATGTTCGAAGAGAATAAGCGCGGTACGCTTACAGAGCTAGTCGCTTATTTCAAGGAAAAAACGGTGAAGGGAGAGATTGTTATTGTGCTTGCGGGAGTGGAGTAGGGGCGTTGACCGTTGTCCGTTGACCGTTGTCCGTTGTCCGGAGAACTACTAACAAAGGAATTGATTTTTCGTATAGCAATAAAAGCGAAGGGCTTTTGTCAAAGACAAAAGCCCTTCGCTTTTATTGCTTCGCGGTCAACGGTCAACGGTCAACGGTCAACGGTCAACGGTCAACGGTCAAC
>VFQP010002734.1_pt1 | contig 19145 bp, 15 predicted proteins | sample 3512351 | NCBI WGS metagenome assembly VFQP01 (sample SAMN10412372, study PRJNA504923) | tailings metagenome | isolation source: Relicate 1 Philex TSF1 revegetated site | place: Philippines: Tuba, Benguet | collected 2017-08-29
GCGCGCGCCGTCGCAATGGCGGCAAACTCCCCCTGGCTTCTGGCCGACAGCTTCTGACGCGCCTCATCCTCTGCGGCCTGCGCGCTAACCACCTCGCCTTCCAGTTCACGCTGGCGGGTCAGTGCATCTTCCCGGTCGAACTTCGACCCAGCCCCCGCCGCAAGCAGCGCGTCATGCTCCTTGACCCGCTGTCGGGCAAGCGTCAGCCTGGCCTGCACGGTGCTGACCCGTCCGGCCGCGCCGCGCACCGATTCGCCGAGCTGGCGCGCCGATGCCTCGGCTTCAGCCAGCGCGGCATCATCGGCCATCAGCCTGCCTTCGAGTTGTCTGATCGAGGCCTGGTACGGAACAGGATCGATCCGCAGCAGGACATCGCCTTTCCTGTAGCGCCGATTGCCTTCGATCGGCAGTTCGACGATACGGCCGCGTACCTGCGGCACGACCTGCAGTACCTTTCCCACCACCCGTACGTCATGGGATGACGGGGCCACCACGTTGAGCGTAAGAACCAGCATCGTCATCGCGACCACGGGAATCGTGAACACGATGACCATGGACGTCGAGTTCCAAGGCAGCCATTTGAACTTGAAGAAGATCAACCAGACGGCCAGCGCGTAGACACCAAGCAGCAGCGCATCCATTCAGATCCGCTCCTTTCCGGCGTGCATGCCGCTGGCGGTGTCCATCGCCAGTGAGGTCCCCCCATGTCCGGCTACCTGCGCCGGCGACACATTTCCATGGGCTGGCGCGTCATCGTCCTCCGGCGCCTTGTCGGTGCCATACGCGGCCCGGTAGAACACGGGCTTCGTGTGTGCCCAGAGCCAGGCGAGTGGCCACAGCAAACCCCCAAAGAAGAGAGAAAGCAGGCACAGCGAATGGATGGCTTCCCTTTGCGGATGGCGCTTGCGATGCGCGATCTTCTCGGGCCAGATATGCAGCATCCAGAACAGGTAGAGCCCTGCCACCGGGACGAAGACCAGGACCACCCAGGAAATGGCATTGGCCGCGGTCTCCAGGGCCTTGCCACTGAGTGCAGATGCGAAGGCGGGTTCGCTCGATGCCAGCAGGCCTATGCCTGCCAGCAGATAGGGGCGCAGTTTCATCGAGTTGTCTTGAGATGGAGTGTTGGTGCTCGATTGCACAATGCACCGGCCGGTCAGGAGCCGGTTGCCTCGTTGCGCGTGTCGCCACGGTAGGCGTCATTGCCCGCGCGTCGCACTTGCCGGGGCAATGCTGATTCATCTGCGCCCTGATCCGCTGGCGCATCGTCGGCGTACAGGAGGTTGTACTTGCTGCTGGCCGGCTCACCGGCAGCACGGCAGACCGCAGGTGTGGTGGGGAGTCCGGCTCCTATGCACGCATCGGACTGGTTTCGCAGAGCTTGTGACTCCAGTCCGTGTGAGTTCTGCGCATACGCTTGCCCAATGCCCGCGATCAGCAGCGCAGCGCCAAAGGCCCGGGCGGCCGAAGGGGAGTTCTTGATCATGTCTGCAGGTTCCTTCGATTGAAATCGGATGTCGTCGATACGCGTTGGCACTGTCGCGACATCCCGATAGAGCGCACACGTTATGGCAACGCTTCGGTCATGACTATCAAAGGAATTAGAAAACTGCGCCTCGTACCCCGGGGCGGACCGATGCGAGTGCCGGCACTTTCTAAGTTCTTAGATAGAACTCACGGTATGGCCGACCTATCCTGTGCGCAGCCGCACAACCCTCGGGCGTAGTCCAGGCTTGCCCGACCTGCATAGCTCAATGAATAGTATTTCCTCGATCGCCGCGAACATCGTTGTCGTCGCAGCTGCAAGCACCCTGTCCGGGTGTGCAATCCCAAACGCTGAAACCTTGAACCCGTTCCAGAAACCGTGGCCATGGACGAAGATCGTCGCCGTCAATCGCACCGATCATGATGTGCTGGCGGTGCACGCCGGCCTTTGTGAAACCGGGCCCGCATCACGGCAGTCGCAATCCATCCCTTCCTATTGCTTCCTCGGCGAGAAGCCCGATCGACCCATTGCAATCACCTGGAACGATGCCGGCGCCGGTGCGCAACACACCGCCACAGCGCAGCCTCCGCCCCTGTGGCCGGAAGATCCCCGCCCCGAGGACTTGCCGGGTGGCTACCTGTGCGTGCTGTTGCGCAATGATGCGCGAGCGAGCCTGACCATCACCGGCATCGCGGAAGCTTGCGCCGCTCTGTAGAGGATCGCAATTACAGGGTTGCAGGGCGCCACTCGGCATTACGCTGGTTATACACAGACAGCTGTTCGCACAACTTCCGCAGGCTCCCCGCAATATGCGCGGACTGGATCTCGATCTCGTCGTCCCAACCATCGGCTTCCGCAGCGTAATCGCGCAGGTCTTCGCAAAATTCCGTCAGTGCCGATGGTCCGACGACGGCCAGGCTGCCCGCGACGCGGTGCAGAAGTCGCTCCAACCCGATCACGTTCTGCGCCGTCCGAATCGCATCGTACTGATCGAGGTCCGCCTCGGTCTGCGCGAGGAATGCGTCGGCATACCTGGCAGGTATCTCCGGCAGCTCGGGGAGATCATCGTCAGCAGACGATGCGGCTGTCTGCGCCACGTCCGTATGCCCCACGCCATCCTCACCGCGTGCAAGCACCGACGCCAGTCCGGCGAGAGACACCGGCTTGGTCAGATAACCCGTGAAACCCCTCGCCAGCGCTTCCGCAACGTCCTCCGGCCGTGCGTTTGCGCTCACCGCATAGACGGGGATGTCGATATTGGCGCGCTGCATTTCCCGAAGCAGGTCGAAGCCGTTCATGACGGGCATGTCGATATCAGTCAGGACCATGTCCATGTGCTGCCCCACCAATGCCGCCATCGCTTCGCTGCCATTGCCCGCGACAATGACTCGCGCACCCAGGGAACGAAGCTGGTCACGCAGCAGATTTCGGTTCAGCAAATTGTCTTCCGCGATCAGCACGGAGTGGCCCGCAAGCGGCGAGGTGAATCGCGCGATAGGACCTTCGTCGTTCCACTCTGGTGGGTGTGCGCCGGTGATGACCGCTAGCGTTGCTGCGTGGATGCCCGCGAGGCTGTAGCTGGACACCTCGCGACCGCCATCCGTCCGTGTTGTCGCAACCAGCGGACCCAACTGCTTCAGCCAGACGATCGAGGCCGGTTTCGGCCACCAGGCCAGGACATGTCCGGGATCAAATGCTTCGGTCACCAGCAGACAGTCATATCCGTCTGCATCCACGGGATCATCGAGGTTCGCGCGCACCGACGGATGGCACGCGCCCCAGTCAAAATGGTTCAGCAATCCCTCAATGCACTCGGCTTCGCGTGACAGCACCAGTGTCCGGTTCGGCGGCAAGCCCGGGCGCACACGGGGCGACGCAGTATCGGACACACCAAGCGGCAGACGAACCGTGACGCGTGTTCCCTCGCCCAGGGTGCTATCCAGCATGATGCGGCCACCCATTCGTTCCGCGAGTCGCGTGCAGATCGACAGGCCCAGCCCGGTGCCGCGCGCCTGGGCTATCCGGTTGTCGGCGACCTGGGAAAACGGCCGGAAAAGCTTGTCCTTGAAGTCTTCCGGTATGCCAATGCCCGTATCGGCGATCACGATCTCCAGATTCCCTTCCTGCCATCGCGCACGCAGAACAACCTTGCCAGACTGCGTGAACTTGAACGCGTTGCCAAGCAGGTTGTTGACGATCTGACTCAGGCGCACCGGATCGAGATCGAGCCGCGACGGAATACCGCTGCTGTACACCGCCAGGAAGCTCAGTCCGCGCTGCGCGGCAAGCGGGGCATGGGTAATCGCGATTCGGCCGAGAAGCTCGGTGAGTGAGACGGACTGCACCTCGATGCGCAAATCACCCACGTCGATGGTCGAGAAATCGAGTACGTCGTTGACGATCTGTTGCAACCCCTCGGCCGACACCTGCATCGCACCCACCCTCATGCGCTGCTCCGGCTCCAGAGGCCCCAACGTGACGAGTTCCATGTTCCCCAGCAGCGAGGCAAGCGGCGTGCGAATCTCGTGGCTCATCGACGCGAAGAAGGCCACCCTGGCGCTGGCGGCCGCTTCTGTTGCGAGTCGGGCTTCGTGCAGGAGCTGCTGCGCACGCGCCGCTTCCGCATAGGTGCCGGTCAGGAAGCGATAGTTCCAGTAGCGGTGCAGCGCGAACAGCAATGCAAGCAGCACGCAGACGATCACACCGGTGACAATCAGTTCCTCCGTCATCACCCAAATCTGATGGCCGATCGGGAGCGCGAAGATCAGGTGCCCGAAATCGGCCACGAGTGGCGGGCGGCGCAATGCCCAGCCATAGTCCGGGACCCAGTGAAACATTCCGTCCTGCCGGGCTTCCAGCCTGGCATCCACGCGTTGCGCGTTGGCGCGTGCGTCGGGCATGACCAGCGGCGCGCCAACGCTGTCGAATACGATCGGTTCAGGGATCGACAAGCTTGGCCCGGCGGGCCGCAACAGTTCGTGCAGCGGGATGCGCGTCAGCACGACCGCGTAGATCGCATCGCCCTTTGCAACCAGCGAGGCACCAACCATCTCCGGATCGTTGCCTGCCGCACTGCCCGGGACGCCCAGCCATTCAACGCGCTTTTCCCGCGCGGCCTGCAGGACGTCGATATCGCGACTCCGGAAGCGATCGAGGATTGTCTTGACGATGCGTGCCGGCGGCATTGGCGGCAGCACCCGCGGTGCCGCCGCGCCCGATGCGTCGGGCGATTCATAACGATACGTTGCACCGCTGGCGATCGAGATCATCTCGATCGACGGCCTTTGGCTGGCGGCAATCAACATTCGGACTGACTGGTCGCAGCTCCGCTGCAGGACTTCGTCGGCCGGCGCGGACGGCAAAACCTGCACGCAGAGGCCGCCCTGACTGCGCGGTGAGAGCGGAAGCGTGCGATTGGCACCTAGCTCCAGGATCAGATTGCTCGCGGCCAGTGTGCTCCGGCGCTCAAGGACGGCATCGACGACGCCCTGCTCATAGAGGCGGGCAACCTGCTCCTGGGCGCGCAGCGAGCCATTGAGCCGAACGAGCACGCTCGTGGACGCGATGGCGACGGCAAGCAATCCCAGCAATACGATCACCATCGAGAAGACCCGGCGTTCCCGCTGCAGATTGCGTTCAACTGCGCGGAGGTCGGGCGACGGCCCGAATGTGCCCAGCATCAGGTCAGACCATTGTCGCGCGCGTATGCCACAAGGTCGGCGTTGCTGGTGATGTTCAACTTGCGCATGGCCGAGCGCTTCTGTGTCGCCACGGTTCCCAGCGTGCGTTTGAGGTATTCGGCAATTTCGGTGACGGTGCTTCCCACGGCGAACATCCTCACGACTTCGATCTCCTTCGGAGACAGCCGGCTGGAGCTTCCGCCCGCCAGCGCGCCGGACCTCGACATCCTGGCCAACACTCCCGGCGAAAGGCGCAGGCCCCGACCGGAAATCACATCCATGCAAATCTGCCGCAGAATGCCTGGGGCCTCGTTCTTCCCTACGATGCCCGCGATACCTGACTCCTGGAGGCGCGTAAGTAAACCGCCGTTGGTGAGCATCGTGAAGACGACAATCGGCGTATCGGGACTGTCGTGCCTGAGTCGCTGGATAAGGCGAAGTCCATCCTCGCCTTGTTCGGAATGGCCCATTGTGAAATCCGTAACAATGAGATCGGGCCGGTGCGCCTTCAGCGCGGCGCAAAGCTCCTTGCCGGAAGAGCACATTGCGGAAACATGGACATTCGGAATCTCGCTCAGAGTGGCCTTGACGGCGAGCTGAATCACCGGGTGATCGTCGGCGATCACAGCGGAAATGGTACGTCGGAACATGCGCGTGAATACTCCGCACCCCGAATCGGCTCCGGGATGCTATCTGCTTCTACAGCCTGCAACGGATGTTCCGGTCTTGACGAGAGAAATACCTTGCTCGTTCAGTGGGACAACAATTGAACGGAGCGGTAACGGCAACCAGCCCGGGGAACAACCTGCATAGGGCTCGCGATTGTAGCAACTGGCCTAAGTGTCCGTTTGACGAATCGGGTCAGTTTTTTGACTGATCGTCCCACAGCTGCACGGGGCGCCGACAGCGCCCCGATGCTCTGCTGAACTAACTGAAGTCCATCACGATGCGGCCTTCGATCTGACCGGCCTTCATGCGGTCGAAGATCCCGTTGATGTTGTCCAGCTTCTCGGTGGACACTGTCGCCTTCACCGCGCCGTTGGCGGCGAACTCGAGTGCCTCCTGCAGGTCGCTGCGCGTGCCGACGATCGAGCCACGAATTGTGATGGCCTTCAGCACCACGTCAAAGATCGGCGTGGGGAAGTCGCCAGGCGGCAAGCCATTGAGCGAAATGGTGCCGCCCCGGCGTACCATGCCGATGGCCTGCGAGAAGGCCTGCGGCGAGACCGCCGTCACCAGCACGCCGTGCGCGCCGCCGATTTCCTTCTGCAGGAACGCGGCCGGGTCGGCCGATTTGGCATTGACAGTTACCTCCGCGCCAAGCCTGCGGGCGAGCGCGAGTTTCTCGTCATCGATGTCGACGGCCGCCACACGCAGGCCCATCGCACGTGCGTACTGCACAGCCACGTGACCAAGGCCGCCGATGCCGGAGATCACCATCCATTGGCCGGGGCGCGTGTCGGTCACCTTGAGGCCCTTGTAGACCGTCACGCCCGCGCACAGGATAGGCGCGATCTCGACGAAGCCAACGCTGTCCGGTAGTAGTCCGACATAGTTTGGATCGGCCACCACGTATTCACCGTAGCCGCCGTTGACAGAATAGCCGGTATTCTTCTGTCGCTCGCAAAGTGTTTCCCAGCCTTGCAGGCAGTGCTCGCAGTAGCCGCAGGCGCTGTAGAGCCATGGCACGCCCACGCGATCACCTTCCTTCACGCGCGTCACACCCGCGCCAACACCGGACACGAAACCCACGCCTTCATGGCCCGGGATGAACGGCAATGTAGGCTTGACCGGCCAATCACCCTGCGCTGCGTGCAGATCGGTATGGCAAACGCCCGATGCTTCGATCTTGACCTGAATCTGGCCCGGGCCTGGATGCGGCACCGGGACTTCGTCTATGGACAATGGTGCGCCGAACGCTCGCACCACTGCGGCTTTCATCATGGCTGACATTGAACCTCCTTACGACGACGGATGCACGCCACAATTTGTGCGGGGCATCATGGAATCCAGGCCCCGCTGCATGCACGCAAGTGATGATAGAAACCAGGCCACCGCGAGTCCAGAAAGTATCTGGATCGCGCCCTGCCGTGCGTACAGCGATAGTCTGATGACCGTCTACGTGGCGGCGTATCAGTCCTTGTGATTGAGATCCTCTCGGTACACTGACGCCGGCTGCTTCAGGTAAGCGTTCTCCACCTCGTCGAGCATTGCCTGCAGCGCCGCCTTCGACTTGTAACGCCCCTTCAGGAACACGCCGCCGATGCGGGCAAGATTCGCCACGTCTGCCAGCGGGTCGGCCTCCAACAACACGAGGTCGGCATTCCTACCCTCTTCCACCGTGCCCATGCTCGACGTGCGACCGAGGAACGCGGCTGCGTTCAGCGTTGTCATCTGCAAGACTTCCAACAGCGTGAAGCCGGCCTGCGCAAGCTGGCGAAATTCTGCCTGCAGACTGAAGCCGGGGATGCACCAGATGCCGGTGACGTCGGAGCCGGCCAGCATTTTCACGCCCTCGGCGCGGAACAGTTGCAACACGCGGACCTGGAAGTCGAAAAACCTGCGGAAGATCGCATCGTCTTCGGGCGGCATGGTTGCGGCGTACTGGTCGGCGAGCGACTGCCAGTTGGCGCGGCGGCCGGGCTCGATGTACTTCAGGTTGGAGTCGTTACGGTAGGTGGCATCAGTACTGAACTGCATCGTCCTGACCCGGTACAGCGTGGGCGATTGCCATGTGCCGTTCTTGACGAAGGTGCGCGCCAGCGACCGGCATTTGTCCTCGCTGAAGGTGTCCATCACGCGCTGGAACCATCGGGCTTCGGGCGCGCGCGGCAGGAACGGGCTGGTGACGTTGGGAGCCGTGGGCGGCGCCATCAGGATGTCGGCGCGGATCGCGTCCTCGTCCGTCGAGCAGCCGATCAGTACGCTCAGCGCCGGGCCGAGGTGTTCGATCGCGCGCATACCGGCGTCGGACGCGACGGCCGGTGCCACCGTCGGCGACAGGTGCCCAACCACGCTCAGTCCCTGCTTGCCCGCCTCGACCATGATCGCCGGGAACGTGGCTGGCGTCTCATTGGCGACCTTGATGAAGCCGGCTCCGTCCGCCCTGGCCTGCCGCACGAGTTGCACCGCCACGTCAGGCTGCGGCACGACGATGATTGTGCTGGGCATCGCGAGCATCTCGGGGGCGAGCACCTTGCCCGCGACACTGTCGGCATTCAGTGTCTTCGCCCGCGCGATCAGCGTCGCCGAGCCGGCCATCTCGCGGAAACCCGTGATGCCGTTGGCGATCATCTGTAGGAAGTACGTGGGCGACTGATCCGCCATGTCGAGCACGTGGGTGTGCATGTCGTTGTAGCCGGGCACAAGATACTTGCCGGTGCCATCGACAAGCGTGGCCGAGCCTTCGGCGCGGAAGCTGCCGCCCGGCGCGATCTTGCGGATCGTGCCACCGTCCAGCAGCACGGCCACGTCGCGCTTGCTGCTACCGTCGCGCGTGTCGACCACCGTGACGTGGTCGACGATGGTACCCGAGCTGATTGGCGTGGTATCGTCGCCGCCGTTGCAGGCGGCGGCGAGCGTCACGCCCGCAGCGACCAGCGCCGCGCTGTACAGGATGTGGAGTCTCATGTCACCCCCTCCCTTAGAACACGTGGCGCAGGCCGACCATCGCGCCCAGTTGCGATCCGCCGGGCGCCGGGTTCGCACCAGCCGATCCGTTGCTGACCGACAGGCCGAGTTGGCCATCGTTATTGATGTAACCCGCCGTGGCATAGACCGCCGTACGCTTCGAGAAGCTGTACATGCCGCGCAGCGCGTAGAGGATCGCCTTGTTGTCGCTGCCGTGGTAGCGCTGGTAGTAGACCTGACCGGCGAGGTTGAAGGCGGGCGTGATATCCCATGCGGCGCCGGCATACCAGAGGTCGCTCAGGCGGGTGGCGCTGCCTTCGTTGTCACGGCGCAGCCAGCCGGCGCCAAGCTTGACGCGGTCAAGCAAGCCGTAGGCGCTGAGCGAGAGCCGATCGTCCGACTTGCCGCTGGAGTTCAGCCCGCCAAATGCGCCGGGCCCGCCGCGGATTGAGTCGTAGGCCGCCGCCACGCCGAACTGCTTCGTCTCGTACTGCACCATCGCCGACCACTCGCGGCAGGCCGAGCGATCTGCCGGGTTCTCGCCCGCGCAGTTGGTGCCGGCAGGGCTCGGCCCGGCGTTGGCCACGTCACGCCCGAAGCTGTAGGTGGCGCCGACCGTCAGTCCGCCGAACTTGCCCTTGTAGGCCACGGCATTGTCGGCGCGGGCATTGGGGATGTAGCTGTCGATCGAGCCGGAGCCGAAGGTATTAGGGCCCAAAATGTCTGAGTCGAGCGTGGCCCAGAACAGCATCGTGTACTGGCGGCCGAGCGACACCTGCCCCCAATTGCCCGACAGCCCCACCCATGCCTGGCGCCCGAACAGCCGACCGCCCTGGTTCATCACGCCTGAGTCCGGCGCGAAGCCTGATTCGAGCGCGAAATTGGCCTTGGTGCCGCCGCCGAGATCCTCCGTGCCGCGCAAACCCCAACGCGACGGCACCATGCCCGACAGCGTGTTCATGCGCACAACGCTGTTGCTCGCGTTGCCGATGTGGTTGACGTATTCGATGCCGGTGTCGATCACGCCGTAAAGCGTGACGGACGACTGCGCGCAGGCGAGCGCGGGCATGGCGGTGGCACAGGCCAGCGCCAGGTTGCGGAACTTCATGGGTCTCCTCCTCGTTGTTGTCTTCTGTCTTTTTTGTATTGGCGATGAAGCAGGACTGCGGGGTGCGCTCGGGGATCAGGCTGGGCCGGCACCTCCTGTCGCCAGGTTCAGCACGGCGGCGGGATCGGTAGAGGCCGCCCCGCGCCAGGCAATGTGGTGGTCCGGGCGGACCAGTACGGCGGGGGCGCCGTACAGCGCGCGGGTCTCGGCATCGGCGACGGGCAGCAGATCGAGGCGGATACCTCGCTCCTGCGCCGCGCGTTGCCAGCCCGAACAATCGGCCCCGTCGAACGACAGCAGCGTGAAGTCCCGGCCGAAGCGGTCGAACAGCACCGCGCCGTCGACCATCGCATGCGGCGCGCGCGAGCCGGGCCAGCCTCCAGCGACGTAATGGTTGGGATCGTCCGGCGGCAGTGCGCCGGGCTCGCCGGCAACGATCGGACTATCCGCATAGCGCACGCCGAGTTGCAGACCTGGGATGTTGAATTCGGTGGCGACGTGTGCCGCCAGCGCGCGGCCCAGTGCCGCACGCGCGGCCTCGCCGTCAACACCCTCCGACTCAAGCCCCGGGACGATGGCAACGTTGCCGATGCTGTCCGCCATGCGTCGGGCGAAGGCGGTGTTGCGCACGGCCATCGGGCGGCGCTCGCTGTCGTAGCTGTCGAGCAATGCAGTCGGGGCGCTGCCTTGCAGCACGGCCGCCAGTTTCCACCCAAGATTCACGGCGTCGTCGATCGAGGTGTTGTAGCCCATGCCGCCGGTAGGCGTGAACAGGTGCGCCGCGTCGCCCGCCAGGAACATGCGGCCTGCGCTCAGCCGCGTCGCCACCAAGGTATAGCCTGCGACCCACGGCATCGTGCCAATGAGCCGGAAGTCATGCGGCGCGCCGACCACAGCCAGCGCCGTGGCCACAGGATCGATGTCGGCCTGATGCTCGCCCTCCTTCAATTGCACCGCGAGCAGGAAATGGTCCACCCCGTCGATGGCAATCAGCAGCCCGCGCTGGCTGCCGTTGACGGCCCAGTACTGCCAGGCCTTCTCCTTGCCGAGCACGTCGTACAGGTCGCTCGACTTGAAATAGATCGACAGCATTTGACCGCCGAAGAAGTCACGCTTCTCGCCGCCCTGCCCTTCGTACTGGATCCCGAGCGTCTTGCGCACGAGGCTGCGCGGCCCGTCGCAGCCGACGACGTAGCGCGCATTCACGCGCCATGGTTCGCCGCCGGTCTCCGGCATGGCATCGACCTCGACGCCATCGCCGATGTCCGCCACGCGCACCGCTCGGTGCCCGAAGCGCAGATCGACGCTCGGGTACTTCGCCGCTTCGCGCCGCAGGATCGGCTCGATGTACATCTGCTGGGCACGATGCGGCAGCTCGGGCGTCGGCCACGACGCATCGCCGTAGTCACCAAAGGCCGCGAGGCTGGCCGCCTGGGCACGGCTGGGCACGCGGAAGCGCGTGAGCTCCGCGTGCGCGAGCCGGGTACAGTAGACCAGGTCCTGCGGGTAATCGGGCGGCAGGCCTAGCGCGCGCACGTCGGCCGCAAAGCCGCGCCGGCGGTAGTGCTCCATCGTGCGGGCCGAAGTGGCGTTGGCCTTGGGGAAATCCGGTGGGTCGCGGTCCTCCTCCAGCAGCACGCAGGCCACGCCGCGGCAGCCCAGTTCAATCGCCAGCATCAGCCCGGCCGGGCCCCCGCCGACGATCACGACATCGGTGTCTACGGTATTCACGACGAAATCCTCAGTTGACGGTAGCGCCGGTGCGCTTGATCAGTTCCGTGTAGCGTTGGCTGTCACGCGTAATCCATGCGGTTACGTCGTCGCCCGTAGCCGGTGCCGGCGTGAAGCCGAACGTCGCCAGCTTCGCCTTGACATCCGCCTCACCCAGCACCGCGCGCACCGCCTTGCCGATGGCGCTTACGGTGGCCGGCGGCGTGCCGGCCGGCGCCAGCAACGCCACCCAGCTCGACGCCTCCAGGCTGCCCGGTCCGCCCGCCTCGGCGATGGTCGGCACGTTCGGCAACACAGCCGAGCGCGCGCTGTCGGCCACCGCCAATACACGCAGCTTGCCGGCCTGGATCAGCGGGCCGGCGGTGGCGTAGGTGCCCAGCGCCCACGTGACTTCCCCATTGGCCACGGCGGTGTATAGCTGAGCAGTGTCCTTGTACGGCGCGTGAAGCATGTGCGTGCCGGTGGCCAGTTCAAGCTGGGCGGCGCCAAGATGACCGGTACTGCCAACCGCCCACGAACCGTAGGTGACCGAGTCGGGCGCCTTCTTCGCGGCGGCGATCAGCTCGCTCATGCTGCGGATCGGGCTCTGCTGCGACACCACCACGAAGAACGCCGTCCGATACAGGCCGGTGACCGGCACGAAGTCGCGGCGCGGGTCGTAGGGCATTTTCTTGAAGAGCCCCGGATTGATGGCAAGGTGACCAACGTCGGCGACCACCAACTCATGCCCGGTGGCAGGCGCGCGTTTGCCGGCTTCCATTGCAATGAAACCATTCCCCCCGGGGCGCGGGTCGACGATGACCGCCTGCCCCCACTCCTTGCCGAGCCGCTCGCCGAGCAGGCGCGACACGGCGTCGGGGCCGCTGCCGGCCGGAAACGGGCTGATCAGGCGAATAGTGCGCGATGGGAACTCGTCGGCATGGACGTGCGCCGTGGCAGACAGCAACGTGGTGGCGCAGACGACAAGGGCCGCCAGGCGGTTCTGCGGCACGCGGGAATGGGGGCGGGTCATGGTTGTCTCCGTTTCGTTTTATGTATGTATGGCGTCATGCTAGGCATCACCAGTGCGCTCGAATAGATGGCAGAATTACCCCATTGATGCCTATCAGCTATCGGTCGCAATGCCCCCATGAAACTCCACCACCTGCGCGACTTTGTCGCCATCGCCGAAAACCGCAGCATCCGTGGTGCCTCGCGCAGCCTCGGCCTGACCCAGCCGGCGCTGACCCGCAGCCTGCGTGAACTGGAGGCCGAACTCGGCACCCCCCTGCTGGAGCGGCACGCGCGCGGCGTCGTCGTCACGACCATCGGAGAAGCCTTCCTGCGTCGCGCCCACGCCGCGCTCGAGGAAATCCGCCGGGCGCAGGAGGAAGTCGAACAGATGCAGGGGCGGCAGACCGGGTCGGTGGCCGTGGGGCTGTCCGGCGCGACGTGGCTGGCGCTGGTGCCCGAGGTCTTCCCGTCCTTCCGCAAGTCCCACCCGGACGTAAGGCTGCGCATGGTCGAGGGATTCTTCCCGGCACTCGAAGCGCGGCTGGCCGATGGCTCGCTTGACTTCTACATCGGCGCGTCGCCTGAGCGGATCGACGCGGACCGCTACAAGGTCGACCTGCTGTTCGAGAACATCCGCCTGGTGGCCGGGCGCAAGGGCCACCCGCGCCGGCACGCGCGCCGGCTGGCGGACCTGATCGATGCCGAATGGATCCTCACCGGTGTGCGCGAGCCGCTTGAAACGGAGTTCGCCGAGGTCTTCGCCCGCCACGGCCTTCCGCCGCCCGTGGCGATGGTGCAGGCCGAGTCGATGATCGGTGTGGCCGCGCTGCTGTCGATGACCGACGCGTTGACACTGCTGCCCCGGCAATGGGTCGACTCGCCGCTGCTCTCGGGCATGGTCGAAGTCATCCCCATCGAGGAACGGATCAAGAGCGCCGATATCGTTCGCATCGCCCGCGCCGGCCTACCGTTGACGCCGGCGGCGGCACATCTGGCCGCGCTATTCGAGCGGGCGGCCGGGCACTATGTGCGAACGCATGGAGATTGAGGTTAGTTGGCGCAGTGATGATGGCTACGTGGTGGGAGTGTCGGTGCGTGCTGCGCTGCTCCCATACGTGCTGGCCCGGCACCAAGGCGATCAGGCCGAACCCTTTCACTCCGATTGCGGATTGGCGCCGATCCTTTCGAAGATCACGCCCTGTGGCGCGTCAGTCTGCGGAAGTATCGCCGTGGCAAGCGCAGTCGCTTCCGGCTCCGTGACGCCGAGTGCCCGCAGTACTGCGAGGATGACCTGCTCGGGGTAGTCGTCCGGCGCGCCGGGGCGCAGCATGGTGCCAATGCCGTAGACAAGTGCGCCGAGTGCCAGGTCGCGCGCCACTTCGACGTGCGGCACGACGAACCGGCCCTGGGCGATGCCGACCTCGAGGTCTCGCGTCATATACGCATCGAGCCGACGTCCGCGCGAACCGCGCCGCGTACCTACGCGCGTGATGAAAGCACCCCACAATGGATAACGGACTGCCATATGCATATAGAGCCGACAGCCCACGGCCATGCGCATGGCGGGGTCGTCGGACTGACGCACGACCGGGTCGATCACGGCCAGTACCTCGTCGCTGACCTCGGCAGCCACGGCCGACAACAACTCGCCTGTGGTGCGAAAGTAGTTGTAAAACGTGCCCCGCGCGACGCCCGCCGCGGCAATGAAGTCGTCGATCATCGCGCCGTCCGGCCCCTTCTCCGCGAACACGCCGAGTGCCGACTCGATCAGCCGGTTGCGCGTCTTCTCCCTGCGAATGGCTGCCACGCGGGTGCGGTGGTCTTCGGCGCCTTCGTTTTCGACTGTGGTGTCTGACATGTTTGTCATTCCGTAACTGTCCTGAATTCTATCAGCGCTTCTTACCTCGGGTTTTTCCTAGGCAATTTCATATTGATGAATTCGTCAACTTGACTAGAATTCGATCTGACAAGTTCGTCAATATGAAATTTCAGGAGACCGCAGATGCGTTTCGTCAGTTTCGAATTCCAGGGTCGGCAGGCAGTCGGTGTGCGCGAAGGGGCGCAAATCCGTGTGGTAAGCGACGAATCACTCGAATCCCTGCTGGCGCGCGGCGCAGACCTTGCAGCGCTGGGCCAGTCGGCCAAGGGCGAAGTGCTGACGGAGAGCGATGTCACGCTGCTGCCACCGCTGTCCCGCCCACCCAAGATCATCTGCGTTGGCCTCAACTACGCCGACCACACCAAGGAAAGCCCGTACGAGCAACCCAACTATCCGACGCTGTTCTTCCGCGTTCACACAAGTCTGGTCGCGCATGGGCAGGCGCTGGTCCGCCCCGCGGTGGCCGACTGCGCCGGCCTCGACTTCGAGGGTGAAGTGGCCGTGATCCTCGGCAAGGGCGGCCGCCATATCCGCAAGGAAGACGCGTTGTCGCACGTGGCAGGCTATTCGCTGTTCAACGATGGCTCCGTACGCGAGTACCAGTTCAAGGCGCCTCAGTGGACTGTCGGGAAGAACTTTGACGGAACCGGCGCGTTCGGCCCCGACCTCGTCACCGCCGACGAACTGCCGCCTGGCGCGCGTGGCCTGCTGCTGCAGACGAAACTGAATGGACAGGTTGTGCAATCGGCCAGCACCGACGACATGATCTTCGACGTCGAGACGCTGATCTCGATCATTTCCGAGGCCATCACGCTGGAAGCGGGCGACGTGATTGTGTCGGGCACCCCGGCCGGGATTGGCTGGGCGCGCGAACCGAAGCTGCTGATGAAGCAGGGCGACGTGTGCGAAGTGATCGTGGAGAAGATTGGCACGCTGACGAATCCCATCGTCGACGAAGCGAAATAACCTCATAGAACTGACCGCCGGCAACGTGAGCCGGCGGCAAACCCGGAGACAGTCATGCCCGACAACCAGGTGGCAGGATCGCACGCGGCCATGCAAACTGCCGTGCATTCGATCGACCACTTTACGCTGAACGTGCCGTCCATTGCCGACGCCGCCCGCTTCTATCGGGCATTCGGCCTTGACGTGAAGGAAGTCCGTGACGGCTGTGAACTTGAACTGCGCGCCGCCGACGGCCACCGCTGGGCGCGCATCCAGGCCGCGCCAGCCAAGTCGCTCGCCTACCTGAGTTTCAACTGCTACGCGCGCGACTTTGACACGCTGGCGCGCCAGGTCGAACAATCAGGCGCGGGACGCGCCGATGCCCCGCAGGGGGCCGAGCCCGGCAGTCTGTGGTTCCACGATCCGGATGGCAACCTGCTGCAGGTGCGGGTCGGCCCCAAGACCAGCCCCAGCGCCAAGACACCGCACGTGACGGTGGGCGCCGGCGCCAACGCCCGCGGTGCAGTGGTGCGCTCGCAGGTACAGACGGTACACCCGGAACGACTGTCGCACGTGCTACTGTTCACGCCCGACGTGCCGCGCGCGATCGACTTCTACGCGCGCGCCATCGGCCTGCGCCTGTCCGACAAGTCGCTCGACATCATCGCCTTCACGCACGCCCCACATGGCAGCGACCATCATCTGGTGGCATTCGCCAGAAGCGCCGCGCGCGGATGGCATCACGCGGCATGGGACGTGCGCGACATCGATATGGTCGGCCAGGGCGCCGCCCAGATGGCCGCCGCGGGCTACGCGCGCGGCTGGGGCACGGGCCGCCACGTGCTCGGCTCAAACTACTTCCACTACGTGCAGGACCCGTGGGGGTCGTTCAACGAATACTCGGCCGACATCGACTTCGTGGCCGCCGACCAGCCGTGGCCCGCCGGCGACTTCCCGCCCGAAGACTCGCTCTACCAATGGGGCCCCGACGTCCCGCCGGACTTCATCCACAACACCGAAGCGCCGGACACCTCCGCGCACTAACCGCAGCATCCCCGCGTGAGCAAACCAGATGGCAGTCGGCCTGGCCGACCGCCAGGGGAAAGCTCGCGCCTGCAGCAAGGAAGCCATCATGACTGACACCCAAATCCTCGACGTCGCAATCGTCGGCTACGGCCCCGTAGGCCAATCCCTGTCCATCCTGCTCGGCGGCCGCGGCTACCGCGTGGCGGCATTCGACCGCTGGCCATCGCTCTACCCGCTGCCGCGCGCGGTGTTCCACGACCACGAGATCCGGCGGGTGTTCCACGCGATGGGCATCGGCGCTGAGGTGGCCGCGATCTCGCAACCGTCGGCCACCTACCAGTGGTTCAACGCGGAATGGAAGACGCTGGTCGAGATCGACTGGTCTGCCGAGTCGATCAGCGACGGCCCGGTCGGCTACCTGTTCAACCAACCCACGCTCGAAAAGCTGCTCGATGGCAAGGCACGCTCGCTGCCAACGGTCGAGGTCAACCAAGGCTGGGAAGCCACGGCGCTAGTGCAGCACCCCGACCACTGCGAGGTGCAGCTTCGCCACGGCGCGATGCAGGACGGCCAGTGGGTGCCGGACGGCCAGACGCGCACCGTGCGTGCCCGCTACGTGATCGGTGCCGACGGCGCCAACAGCTTCATACGCAGGGCCTTGAATATCGGCCAGGAGGACCTCGGCTTCCAGGAGGACTGGCTGGTGATCGACGTCCAGCCGAATCCCGGCGTGAAGCTCGACGTGCCCGACATCGGCCAGTGGTGCAACCCCGCCCGGCCGACGACGATGGTGCCCGGCGGTCCCGGCTACCGCCGCTGGGAATTCATGCGGCTGCCGCACGAGACCATCGGGGACCTGCAGAACGAGGACAAGGTGTGGGAACTGCTGTCGCCGTGGGTCAACCCCGACAACGCGACGCTGGTGCGCTACGCGGTCTACAAGTTCCGCTCGTTGCTGGCGCAGCAATGGCACCAGGGCCGCGTGCTGCTGGCCGGCGACGCCGCGCACCTGATGCCGCCGTTCATGGGCCAGGGCATGTGCTCGGGCATTCGCGATGCATGGAATCTTGCGTGGCGGTTGGACCTGCTGCTGCGGGGCGTTGCCACGGACGACGTGCTCGACACTTACACGCCCGAGCGCCTGCCGCAGGTGCGCGCCGTGATCGATGCGTCGATCGAGATGGGTCAGGTCGTCTGCATCGCAGACCCTGAGGCCGCCGCGCGTCGCGACGCCGCCTTCCTGAGCGGAAACGTACCACCGCTGCCCCCATTCCCCGGTCTGACCGGCGGCGTGATCAGCACGGACTTCGGCGTGTCCGGCATTGCAGGCCTGCTTGGCGTTCACGGTCAGGTCGAGGACGACGGCCGCACCGCACGCTTTGACGATCTGGTCGCCAACGGCTTCCATGTGATCGCTATCGACGCCGACCCAGGCGAGTACATCGACGGGGAATCGGCTGGCCTGCTCACCCGGCTGGGCGCCAGCACGCTCGGCGTGACCACCGACCCTTCAAAGGTCAGTCCGGGGCGGGTGCTACGCGATATCAGCGGCCGCTACGCGCGCTTTTTCGCCGAGCACGGTGTGCGCGTGATCGTGGTGCGCCCGGACTACTACGTCTACGGTGGCGTGAGCGATCTGGCACAACTGCCGGCATTGCTGACGAAGCTGGGCGGCCAGCTTGCCCTGGCCAACGCCCCGGCGCAGCGCAAAGCCGCCTGAACCACAGGACGGGCTGCGGCCCGTCTTCCAAGACAAGAACATTCGGAGACAACATGCGGTACCCCTTTGCACCGCTCGCGCTGGCGGCGGCGCTGCCCCTTTGCGCCCATGCCCAGAGCAGCGTCACACTCTTCGGCATGCTCGATGCCGGCATCAGCTACGTGTCAAATGAGTCCGGCCATCACAACCTGAAGGCCGATGATTCGATCTGGACCCCCAGCCTCTGGGGCATTCGCGGCACCGAGGATCTCGGTGCCGGCTACAAGGCCGTGTTCGAGCTGGCCTCCCAGTTCTCCGTCAACGACGGCAAGGGCATTCCCGGGCCATCGGCTGACTTCAACCGGCAGGCCTTCGTGGGCCTGTCAAAAGACGGCCTCGGCAAGCTGACCTTCGGCCAGCAGTACAACCTGATGACCGACTTCCTGTTCTTCCCGCCTGCCCGGCTCGACGGCACGTTCGGCTACGGCGGTCTCTACAACATGCGCCATGGACCGTTCGCGGCGCTCGGCATTCCGAACAATCCGACCGGAGCGTTCGACTTCGACCAGACCGCCGGCACGTCGCGCGTGTCGAACTCGGTCAAGCTGACCAGCGAGAGCTTCGGCGGCTTGCGCTTCGGCGCGCTGTACGCCTTCGGTGAGACACCAGGGTCGGTCTCGACCGGCAACACGGTTGGCTTCGGTCTGAACTACCTGCGCGGCGGTTTCGCCTTCGGCGCGGCGTATAACGACACGAAGTACGCGCAGCTCGACAACGGCCGCGACGGCATCCGCAACATCGGCGTCGGTGTCGGCCAGCAATTCGGCGACCTGTTTGCCAGCGCGCTCTACACTTACACGCGCAACACGCTGACGGGCGCCACCGTGCAGGTCGCGCAGATCGGTGGGCTATACGCGCTTGGTGGGGCGTGGCACCTCGGTGCCAATTACCAGTACATGAAGGGCAAC
>VFQP010002735.1_pt1 | contig 19139 bp, 12 predicted proteins | sample 3512351 | NCBI WGS metagenome assembly VFQP01 (sample SAMN10412372, study PRJNA504923) | tailings metagenome | isolation source: Relicate 1 Philex TSF1 revegetated site | place: Philippines: Tuba, Benguet | collected 2017-08-29
CTCCTCTTTCATTGTCGGAGAACTGCGTTTACACAAACCTTTTTACACCCTCTCTCATGGCAACCATCGCTAAGATGCCATAGGCTTCGTTGCATTCCATTTTCATTGCGCCAAGCTAGAACGAAACGACCATCAACAGCAGATAAGTGATGTGGATAGCCCACCGGCCTATGTTTGCCATCGTTTCGAACACACTTGCCGCTGCGCTAATCGATATCTCCTGTCGAGAACCATCTCAGACTCCGGAGTGCCGGGAGGCAGGTACTCAGGGCGCGGCTGCATAGGCAAATTTGAAAATTGATGAATTTCCGTAATGCGATCGCGAGAAATGGTGAAGCTGGGATTACGGTTGCGAAGGGCCGTTTGGCGGCGACGCCGTGAAAGATCCCGGATGGCGAGTGCATGTTTGGTGCGGGAAGCTGATCGAACCCGGATACAATTGATGTTTACCTGGGTTCACGCTAGGTCCAAACGCGGCAGCCGGAATGAGTGAAAACTCCTCATGCCGATGAGCAGTAGTCAGTTTCGCGGTGAGACAGAGTTGCCGTCAGAACCTGCAAGAGGTCCTGTTCTAGTTGGGTTCTCTCTTGGGAGAGGAACAACGAGGGCCCATTAACCGATCGGCAGGAGTTCCGCGGCGCGGGCTCCGTACTGTGTAGTAACTGGTTCCCGGCTCGAAGAAGATACCCGATGCTTGCGATTGCTTCACTTTCTCCATTTTTCCTGATGCCAGTTGCTCTGTGGCTCGGCAGGTATCCGCGTTGGGCTGCATTGCTTGCCATTGGCCCGGCAGTTCTCGCAATATATTTCGGCAGCATGATGCAGCGTGTAGCAACAATGGGCCCAATTACGGCCTCGCTGCCATGGGCGGCATCGCTGGGGCTGACGCTGACTTTTTATGCGGACGGACTGAGCCTGCTTTTCGCGACTCTGATTTGCGCGATCGGCTCGCTAATTGTCGTCTTCGCGAGCGGGTACTTCAAGGAAGAGCCGCAGGCAGGCCGATTCCTGGCGACGCTGCTCGGATTCATGGGGTCGATGCTAGGAGTGGTCCTATCCGATAACCTTTTCGCGCTTTTCGTTTTCTGGGAACTGACCGGATTCACCTCCTTCCTGCTTATCGGTTTCCAGCATGAGCGCAGTGAAGCCCGCAGTTCCGCTGTTCAGGCCCTGGTCGTAACCGGAGTTGGCGGCATGGGATTACTTGCCGCTGCAGCGCTCATCGGATTGGCAGCAGGCTCGCATGAATTATCTGTATTGCGGGCGGGGGGCGCGGTACTTCGGGAATCGGGTGCGTATGAGTGGATCGCTTTGCTGGTCCTTGCGGCGGCTTTTACGAAGTCCGCGCAAACGCCATTCCACTTTTGGCTACCCAACGCCATGGCGGCGCCGACACCTGTCAGCGCCTATCTTCATTCGGCGACGATGGTGAAGGCGGGCTTGTATCTCGTTGCAAGGATGACGCCGCTACTGGGCGGCACAGCGTTGTGGACGGGAGTGGTGACTACGGTGGGAGCGGTCACCATGACGGTGGGGGCGTGGCGCGCGTTAGCGGAAACAGACCTAAAGCGAATTCTGGCTTACTCCACGATCAGCGCGCTGGGCCTAATGACGATGCTGCTTGGACTCGGAACCGAGCAAGCGGTGACTGCGGCATTTGTATACCTGCTCGCCCACGCCTGCTACAAGGGAGCGTTGTTTCTGGTCGCGGGCACGTTGGAACATGAAACCGGCACAAGGGAGGTGACGCAACTTAGCGGACTTCGGAGTGCAATGCCCGCCACTGCCCTGGCGGGTCTGCTAGCGGCCTGCTCTATGATTGGCCTGCCGCTGTTCGCGGGCTTTGCCGGGAAAGAGCTTCTTTACGAGGCATTGCTAGGGCACGCTTCGCGTTCGGCGCTCGCGCTGCTCGCATTGGCGGTGGGAGTGAGCGCGCTGCTAGGCGCGGCGGGACTGATCTCCGGGCTTTCGCCCTTTGCCGGAAAGCCACAAGGGGCAGCGCCCACGCATGCGGTGGCACGAGCGATGGCGATACCGCCTCTGACGCTCGCAGCGGCGGGTCTGGTTGCCGGTTTGTACCCGGGGATGGTCAATGTTCCTATCAGCCAAGCTGTAAGGAGCACAGTAGCGGGCGCCGCGCCGGTCCATCTCGCTCTATGGCACGGATTTAGCGGGGTTCTAGCGCTTAGCCTGCTCACACTGGGTATAGCCGTAGCGTTGTATGCGTGGCGTGACGCAATACGCGAGCGGATATGGCCGCGCTCGCTCGGGACCGAGATTCTGTATACGGGACCTTTGCGCGGGTTGGACAGCATAAGCGCTTGGATGCTGCCCGCGCTGCAAAGCGCTTCGTTGCGGTCCTATGTACTGGTGCTAATTCTGACGGCGGCAACATTGATCACGGGAGCTCTACTGTGGACCGGATTGCCCGCCATACCGCAGATCAAAGAGGTGCACGCCGCCGAGGCAGCGGCGGCGTTGATGACCATCGCCGGGGCGATTTCGGCAGTGCGAGCGCGGGCTACCATCACCGCTGTCTTGGCGCTTGGAGTCACGGGCAACGGAGTCGCGCTGACGTTTCTGTTCTTCGGCGCGCCCGATCTTGCAATGACGCAGTTTTCGGTGGAAACACTGACCGTGATCATATTCACACTTGTCTTCGTTCACTTCCAGAGATTCCGCTCCCTTTCCAATCGATTTATCCGAATGCGAGACCTGAGCGTCGCGGTGGTGTTTGGAAGTTCCATCGCCCTTGTATTGTTTTTTGTCGGCGCAAGCATCACGCCATTCGGACTCGGCAAATACTTCGCCGAGAATAGTGCAGTGCTAGGCCACGGCCTGAACATCGTCAATGTAATTCTGGTCGACTTCCGCGCCCTGGACACCATGGGCGAGATTACGGTGCTGGCGACAGCGGCTCTTGGCGTACGGGCGTTGTTTCAACAAGGCCCGCGTAGCGAGGGCAAGCAAGAGAGTTCTTTAATTTTGCGGACAGCGGCGCGCTACCTGATGCCGTTGTTGCTTCTTTATGGCGTCTTTCTGCTGTTGCGCGGGCACAACGCCCCCGGAGGCGGATTTGCAGGCGGGTTAGTGGTGGCGGCCGCCTATTCGTTGAATGCGTTTGCGTTCGGCGCCGTGGCAGCGCGCCGGGCCCTAATTGTGGATCCGTCGATACTCATCGGGGCAGGGCTGCTGTTGGCGCTGGGGAGCGGCCTTTTCCCGGTGCTGGCTGGCCAAGCGTTTCTGACCGCGCAATGGCCGGCCCCGGCGATCGGACTCGGGAGTCCTTTGATTTTCGATCTTGGGGTGTTCTGCGTGGTGATAGGCGTAGTGCTGACGATGACATTCAAGTTGGGCGAGGAGTAGCCATGGAACTTTTGCTTGCAATTACCGCCGGAACGCTTTACGGTGCTGGATTCTATCTCATGCTGCGCCGCAGGCTGGCGCAACTGATCGTGGGTTTAGGGCTGCTAAGCAATGGTACGAATCTACTGATCTTTACAGCAGGCGGACTGACCCGGTCTCGCCCGCCAATCATTCCGGAAGGGCAGACCGCGATGGCTGGAGCCTTCGCAGACCCCGTACCGCAATCGCTGGTTCTCACGGCCATTGTGATCGGATTCGGAGTGCTGGCCTTCTCACTGGTTCTCGCGCACCGCGTTCACGAGATGACCGGCTCCGATGACATTGACGAGATGGGCAAAGCGAAATGACGAATGCGCTGGTGGCGCCCGTGGTCGCGCCACTGCTGACCGCAATCATCCTACTGCTCGCACCGGGAAAGCCGAGAGTGCAGCGTTGGATATCCTTCATTGGCTCACTGGCGATGGCGACGTCGGCAGTGAGCCTGTTTGTCACTGTGCAGAGGGAAGGAATCCTTGTGCTGCAGTCCGGGGCATGGCCCGCTCCTTACGGCATCACCCTGGTTGCGGACCTGCTGGCCTCGATGCTGGTGCTAGCCACGGGTATCGTCGGCCTTGCGGTTACGGCTTCGTCCTTTGCAGGAGTGGATCCGGCGCGCGAAGCCTCTGGATATCATGGTCTGCTTCAAGTTCTTTTGATGGGCGTGTCCGGGGCGTTTCTGACGGGCGATTTGTTCAACTTGTACGTTTGGTTCGAAGTCATGCTGGTCGCCTCGTTCGTTCTGATGGCGATGCATAGAACCCGGGCGCAAATCGAGGCGGCATTCAAATATGTGACGCTGAACCTGATCGCTTCGTCGCTGTTTCTCACCGCCCTCGGGCTGCTTTACGGAGGGACCGGAACACTTAACATGGCGGGCCTGGCTGCAATGTTTCGGCAGCGTGAGATAGGGACGTTCGAACTCGTGCTTGCCATGTTGTTCTTTGCGGCGTTCAGCGTGAAGGCCGCACTTTTTCCTTTGTTTTTCTGGCTGCCTGCTTCTTATCACACCCCGCCCGCAGCCGTGGGCGCGGTGTTCGCGGGGCTACTGACCAAGGTGGGGGTTTATGCACTCTTGCGTGTGTTCACGCTCCTGTTTCAAAGCGCACCGCCGCAGTTTTACGATCTATTGCTGGCCCAGGCGGGATGCACCATGCTGATTGGACTGTTGGGCGCATTGGCCCAACGGGATTTTCGCAGAGTGCTTTCCTTCAATCTCGTCGGTCATCTGGGATACACGACCGTAGGCCTTGGCCTGATGACGCAGGCCGCGATGGCGGCATCAGTCTTTTACATGCTTCACCACATCTTTGTCATAACGAATTTGTATCTGATCAGCGGCATCTTTCTCAGATTGCGAAGGACTACAGAGTTCCCGGCGTTGGGCTCGATCTTCCGCGAATTCCCCTGGGTGGCAGCCATAGCGGCGATCCCTTTGTTCGCTCTTGCGGGCGTCCCGCCGCTGTCTGGATTTGTTGGGAAGCTCGCGCTCATCCGTGCGACGTTGGCAGCGGACGCCTGGTGGACGAGCGCCATCATCATTTTGGTAAGCGTGCTCACGATGATTTCAATGGCGCGGCTGTGGGACGAAGCGTTCTGGAAGCCCGCGCCGGAAGCGGACAAAGCGACGATGAGCCGAGTGATGCTGCTGCCCATTGCCGGCCTGGCGGCCATCACGCTCGCGATTGCGTTCGCGGCCGAACCGTTGTTCCAACTAACGCTGCGGGCGTCCGAGCAATTGCTCAACCCGCAGTTCTACATCGATGCCGTTTTGAAGGGAGAATACCGTCAGTGATCTTCGCCAATCTTCTGCTAGCGCTCGCCTGGGTTGGGTTGAATGGACAATTTACTCTCGAGAACCTCATCGTGGGGACTTTACTCGGGCGCGTGGTGCTGCTGATTCTCGCCAAGGGCGAGGTCCTGCCCCGTACCGAGGTCCGCCTAGTGGAACGCGCGATTTCGCTGCTGGCGTACCTGCTGTGGCAGATCTTTATTGCCAACTTACGGATCACCAGAGATGTCTTGAGCATTCGCCATCGCATAAGGCCAGGGGTGATCCGGGTGCCTCTGTCGGTTAGGAGCGACGGGGAAATTCTGCTGTTAGCGGCGATGATCAACATCACTCCTGGCAGCGTCGCGCTTGACGTTTCCGAGGACCGCCGGACGATGTATGTGCACGTGATGGACATCACAACGGCCGAGAATGCAAGGTGGGAAATCAAGGATGGTTTCGAGCGCCGCATTCTTGAATTGAGAGGGGAAGAAGGGGAGATAGCCGATGCAGCCTGATGTGCTTGTGAATGCCGCGCTGGTTATGGTTTCCAGCGCATTGTTTGTCGCGCTAGTTCGAGTTATACGAAGCCCCTCGCTTCCGGACCGGGTGGTCGCTATCGATCTCATCGCGGTGATATCGGTCTGTCTGATGCTTCTCGCCGCAGCGGCAAACAAGGAAGCGGCATTCCTGGACGCAGCCGTTGTAATCGCGCTGCTTGGCTTCCTAGGCACGGTCGCTTACGCGCGATACGCCGAACGGAAGGGTCGACCATGATGGATTGGGTGATGGGTTTGCTGGCGCTGCTGGGCGCGACGCTAGTCCTGCTGGCTGCGATTGGCATAGTACGCATGCCGGATCTATTTACCCGAATGCAGGCGGCCACCAAAGCTTCAACGCTTGGCCTTGGCTGCATCTTAGGGGCTACGGTGATTGCACTTGACGACTCCGCTACGCTCGTTCGCGCGGTTAGCATCGGTGCATTTGTGATGCTGACCTCGCCGGTGTCGAACCATGTGATAGCGCGCGCGGCGTATTTGACGAAAGTACCGCTCTGGAAAGGCACAGTGATCGACGAATGGAGTTCCGACCGCGATCTTCCACCGGAACATTCTCAAGATTAATTGGCTGCGTGTTATGACCACCTCGCTCCCAGGCGAGACGAAGAGCGGGCAAGTTGCGAGGCTCTACCGCGGCATCACCAGCAAAGCGGCGAATCGGAATTAGATATCCGGCGAAGACCAGGCGGCTCCTCCAGAGGGGGACAGGCTTTGTATGGCCTCGCTGGATTTATAGCAGTTGCCGCAATGGAGACGCCAAAGGCGGAGTATTACGTTATTCCTTCTGGCCAAGCGCCGATGGCTGTTTTCGCGTGGCGATTCGAGATTGGGCTTTCAGCTTTGGTCTTCGCCCGAGAGCAGGGGCCGCCGAGTAGACGGGCAACTTCGCGTGCGGTTTTGTATTGATTTGACGGAAGAGCGGGCTTGCGCTTTCGTTTCGTATTTTTGAAGCAAACAGCGGGCAGGCGAGGAAGGGTCCGGTAGACTGTGGGATGGGAATTGCAGCCGACTTTGTATTGATCGTGATCGCCGGGCTGGCCGGAGGCATGCTGGCGCGTCTGCTAAGACTGCCGACGTTGGCGGGATATGTGTTGGCTGGGGTGATGGTTGGGCCTAATACGGGTGGGCCGACAGTTGGGCAAGTACATGAAATTGAACTGCTGGCGGAAATCGGGGCGGCTCTATTGTTGTTTTCGCTTGGATTGGAAATTTCGTTCGGCGACATGTTGCAGGTGAAGAGGGTTGCACTGATTGGCGGCCCGATTCAAGTCTTGGCGATCACCGCCCTGGGCGCAGTGGGCGGGCACTACTTATTGACGCTGCCATGGACGGAGGCGATTTGGTGCGGCGCGATGTTGTCACTCTCGAGCACAGTAGTGGTATTGAAGACGCTGTCGGCGCAGGGCGTTACATCGACGCTGGCGAGCCGCGTGATGATCGGGATGCTGGTGTTGCAGGATCTAGCGGTAATTCCGATGATGGTGATTTTGCCATCGTTGGGGGCGTCCGAGAATTTGCTACCCACGGTGTTGAAAAGCGTGGGCGTAGCGGGGGCATTCCTGTTTGCCGTTTACTTCGTGGGTACGCGATTGTTCCCGAAGGTGCTGGAGTTTGTTCTGATGTGGGGAGGGCGGGAGTTGTTCCTGGTGGCCGTTGTTTCGACGGGCGTGGGCGTGGGGTACGCGACGCATTCGGTGGGGATCTCATTTGCGTTGGGGGCGTTTATCGCGGGCATCATTTTGTCTGAATCCGAATTCAGCCATCAGGCGATGAGCGATGTGGTGCCGTTGCGCGATGTGTTTGGATTGTTGTTCTTCGTGACGGTGGGTATGTTGTTCGATCCTAGTTATGCGATTGAGCATTGGAAGGAAACGCTGGTGATCCTGCTGGTGGTGTTTGGCGTGAAGTCGCTGGTGTTTGGCGGGTTGGCGCGGGCCTTCGGTTATGTGAATATGGCGCCGTGGATTATTGGATTGGGGTTGTCGCAGGTGGGCGAGTTTTCGTTCGTGCTGGCGCGGGCGGGGTTGGCGGGGAATTTTCTGAGCAAGCCGACGTATGACCTGGCGCTGACGGTGACGATCTTGACGATGGGCCTGGCGCCGATGGTGGCGAGCCTGGCTTTGCCGCTGGGGCGGAGGTGGAGAAACTGGACGAAGCAGGATCAGGTGGTGACAACCTTCGACGCTGTGGGGCCGGAAGTTACTGGGCACATCATTGTGGCTGGGTATGGACGGACGGGGAAGGCGATCGCCTCCGCCTTGCAAGAGGCGGGCATGCCGTTTTTGATCGTGGAGTCGAATTATGCGGTGGTTTCGGATCTGCGGCGGGAGGGGATCGACGCGTTCTGGGGGGATGTGACGCGGCCGGAGATTTTGCAGGCGGCGCATATCGAAAGGGCGCGGTGTTTGGCGCTGGCGATGCCGGACCCGGCGGTGATTGAGTTGGCGCTGGTGGAGGCGAGAAGGCTTGCGCCGGGGATTCCGATTATTGCGCGGGCGGCGCGGGTGCAGCATTTGGCGCACTTGAAGGCTTTGGGGGTGACGAGCGCGATACAGCCGGAGTTTGAGGGTGGGGTGAGCATGGTGCGGGCGACGCTGCGGGCATTGGATAAGGACACGGCTTCGATACGGCCGATTTTGGAGAGGACGCGGGCGGCGATGTACCGGGGGGCGGTGTGAGGAGCAGGTGGATTCAAGTCCGCAGATGTAACTAGAGTGGGGGGAGAAGAAACCTCGCGCCCACGCGACTGACCCTCGACATTCCGAATGAAATCGCCACGCATCTCAAGGAGACTGGAGGGGATCTGGCGCGACGAGCGTTGGAGGCTTTTGCGCTGGAGGAGTTGCGTGCTGGTCGAATTTCCGAGTTCCTATTGAGAATCTTATTGGGGTAGGGGTGGATCGAAGTGGATGGCCTCCTAAAGCCGCATGGGGATTACGAAAACCACCAAAGGAAGATTTCGAAGAGGACTACTTGCGTTGAAGGAACTGGGCTCCTAGACTCCCGCGATGAATAAATGACTGGTAATCGCCGATATCAGGCCACTCAACGATTTGATCCAGATCGACGAGATTGACATACAGCCGCGACTATTCGAACGAGCAGTACTTCCTGGAAAGGTACAGGTCGAGCCGCCCATCCGGGTGCGGCTCCCGCAGTTCGGCAACGAGCAGAGATAGCACCCGATTTAGAAGAACTTCACCAGAATGAGGATCAGCAAAATGTTGTAATCATTGAGGCAGGCAAGGCCGAGGCCTTGTTACTGGCTGCCTGCCTCAAGGCCAGTTCGATGAAGAGTAATTTTTCTCGATTGAGCCTTGACAAAGACACCGATAGAGCCATACTAATCCCATGACAGCTCTTTCCTTGAAACTATTGCTCCCGAACTTTTTAGCCGTGATGGAGATGACTCAGCCGGATTTCGCCTTTAGGCCTCTCGATGGAATTACAAGGGAAAGCGTCGAATGTCGACCTTCAACGTCATCGAAACCAGGCAAAGTTGAATCGCGTGGAAACCCCGGCGGTAATGGTTACTGTGCGTGTTATGAAAACTACAATTGCAATAACCTGTATCCAAATGTCTTTTGCATTAACGGCTGCAACCCTGGGTCGATAAAGATCACGATCTTTACTGGATACTGCGGAAGCTATTGAGCGCGATGCGAAAACTCTCGCTCTGGCTTTGGCTTGTGGCCTCCAACCATCTGACGGGTCAGCCGACGAAGACGGCGTGCGATGAGGGTTGCCTCGGCGCGTGGCTAAAGGCAGAACTGCGGAGCCTTGACTCATTCCCAACGGAAGTCCAGCTATTTGAGCTACAACAAAGAGCGGAAGGCGAAAGCGAAGTAGCCAAGGTGAAGCTTCTCGTAGAAGCCATTCAACAACTCTTGCCTGAACTTCCAGAACCGTACCCAGTAAGAAACTTTCTCCCCCTTACCGATTCGGAAGCTGGATTCGCGGCCCGGTTGTCGTTCCAGCAACCTAACCGTTTGTCTGCGCACCTCTCGAGTATCAAGGCGCTCTTTCGAATTGATCCTCGCGCTGCAGTTCGCGAAATGCTGGAATGGAGCCCGCCGAACAATTTGCAGCAGTCCTGGGACCGGGACGAAGTGGCCTCTTTGAGGCCTTTCTTCGACCTCGTATTAGATTTCACAGAGCGGCTCACGAAGCTGGGGTTGCAGTTTGAGTCAAACCGTCTTCTAGTAAAGGCGGTCACACTTCCAAACTCTCTTGACAATCTTGCCGACCTGCACATCGCACTCAATCAAGCGAGCCGCACGAGTCGAATCGCTCCGCCATTGCTGCAGATCTACATCGCTCACATCAGACGGATGAAACCAACTTATGCCCCGCACCCTTCGATGTGGGCGCCAGTGCTTACGTACTGGCGCAGTCTCTTGCAGGGAGAGATGAAAGAAAGCAGGGAAGAACTCCTTGAGGCCATCGCCCAACTCCTAACATCTATTCCAGCGCATGGAGAATGGATCTATACCCTTGAATCCAGTTCCGGACCGATTACAACTAAGAAGTACTGGCCGGATGGAGCACGCCGCTTTTGGGACGGCATGATCGCCGACATCGAGTATTCAAAGGAGGAACAAATAACACTCCAGAGGGTGACAGCACAGATTTTCAACACAAGGGCCGATGGAAATCTGACAGTTCGTAAACGAAGTTTGATGTGGGCCCGCCCAGAGGCGAAAGAGTTTGAAAAGGCGAGGGCTGAATTGGGGCGAGACTTTGCAAAGTTGCAGCCCATTGGCGCATGGGAGGCTAGGGTGAACGGATATCTACGTGATATCCGAAACTACAATCCCAAGTGCAACAACGACACAGATCGCATTCTCACTTTTCTTGAGAGGCACTCGCTTTGGCGCCATCTACTTGCTCTTTCTCCTTACCAAGGGCCCCAAACTGGAGTAAGATTCGACCCCGATGAGGGCGCACGTGAGGCGAGGAAACGGCTTCAACATTCCGCTAAAGAGACCATCTTACGAGACGCTATAGCATCACTCGAGAGCGAAGAAGGGCGATGGGTTTACGGGTATCGCAGGCTTTTCTTCTTTGGGATTTGGAAACTGTACTGGGAGGAAATTGAGGAATCGCAACCGGAGTTGAAAGACAAATTGAAAAGACTTGCGGCAGTCTCATCTAACGATATCATTCGCTACTACGGCACGCACTAGAGCCCGTGGGTATTGTTCGAGAGGGATTGACCGCAGGCTACTGGGATGATCTTCATTCTCCAGAGTGTCTAAGCCTGTCAGCAACGCAACTGCCTACTTCGAAGGGAGATTTAGAAATCGTAGATCCCCCAGCATTGGCCAAGCAGGCCCATGTCGAGTGGCTTCTGCATCATGTGGAATCCATTTCAGCCAATCATGATGCGGCAGAATGCTAATCACCCAATCTTCTTAGCGGCAGCCACTCGCGCACTCTGGACACCGCCTCCGGACATCTGCAACCAGTTTCACGGCCTCAGCACCCGCGCCCATGCTGGCGAGTCTGGCATTGCCGCTGGGGCGGAAGTGGAGGGCTTGGACGAAGCAGGATCAGGTGGTGCTGACCTTTGACGTTGTGGGGCCGGAGGTTACTGGGCACATTAGTGCAGCTGGGTATGGGCGGACGGGGAAGGCGGTTGCTTCGGCGTTGCAGGAGGCGGGGCTGCCGTTTCTTGGTGCGGGAGCCGAGCCCTTGCAAGATTCAGTTGTCCGCCTCGGGCTTTTATACACAGGAACAGTCATTGCAGTTTGTGAATGTAGGGGAACGACGCGATCATAAGCTAGGCAGGTTGATTATGTATCGCACGGGGAGCATCAAAGATGTGGCCGGGCGGACATCTCTGGCTTCGTCCGTCTCGCGAATAAGCAGCCGATTTCCGAGGCGCGGGTCTATCTTTTGAGAGCCGCGGCGGGGAGAGGGGCGAAACGGTTGCAGCTGGCAGATTCCATCGCGACAGCCAAGAATGGGGCGTTTTCTTTTGGAGGGCCGAAGGCGGGGATGTATTATCTGCTTTCCAGCGCCCCGCAGACGGGGAAGAATGGCAAGAATATGCTCGCTCCCACCTATTATCCTTCGGCCTTGACGCCAGACGCAGCCCTGCCTATTCGAGTCAACGCGGGCGACCGCCTTATGGAATTGCTTCTTGAAGTGCAAGAAGTAAATGTCCACAGAATATCCGGCCGCATCATGACCAACGACCGGATGATGGACATTGGCAAAGTACTCAGTTTGGACTTGATTCGGCGGATACGAGGAAGTAGCAGTTCCGTAATCGTGGACCCGGTTCGGGCTCCGCTACCGCAGCCATACGAGAAGCTCATGCTTAGTCCCGACGGTTCTTTCCATATCGACGGAGTCCTGCCTGGAAGTTACGACCTGCTCTATAAGTGGAAGGGAAGCTATGGGAAAAGTCTGGCCTCGGAAATCGAGATGCCAAACAAAGATCTTGACGATCTAAAGGTGGAATTTCAACTGCCTATACGGGTCTCCGGCAGGCTGGAGGTTGATCCGGGAAAAGAGGCTGAAGCATCCACGGCGAGTGAAGCGCTCCCGTTACCAAAGGCGATTTGGATCGGCAGCGATGAGGATGTGGATCTCGCAAACTTTTCCGTCCCAGTGGATGCCAAAGGAAACTTTTCAATTCCGGCCCTGACAGTTGGCAAGTATCAGGTGTATCTGTTTGGCGGCATAGCTGGTGCGACCAAGTTCCATGTTGCATCCATCAATTGGAATGGTACGGTCATGCCAACCCTTTCCTTTGGCGTAACAGGGGTGGGCGAGGGAAGGCTACTGGTGAAGCTAAAGGCCGGCCGAGCCGAGGTGAAGGGCATAGCTCCCGCAGGGTCGACAAAGGCGATTTTATTCCCGATCCCCCTCCGAGATCTCGATCTTATCCGGGGAGCCGTCTTGACTGCCGATATCGATTCGCAAGGCGCATTCGGGCATCAGGGCGTAGTTCCTGGAAGGTATAGCGCTTGTGCCGTGGATACCTTGGCTGAGGTGAATTTTCAGAGTTGGGCCAATGATCCTGGAAATGCGGCGACATTGGATAGTTACTGCGAGAAACTTGAAGTCAAGGGTAGTGAGGCTGTACGGCTACTTATCAGGCGGACGTTGAAAATGGATGGTCGCGAGGCGGTGGGTGCCGAACTAGGCGCGAAAACTTCGTTTTATGTTGGCGAAGCAGGTGTGCATTTTCGCTTTGACGCGTTGGTTCAGGGCGGCTACTTTTTTGAGGGCGGCGGGGCGGTCCTGGTAGATGGCCATGAGGGCGTCGCCCATGGGGGCGGCTGGGGTGGTGCGGAGGTCGAAGTTCCAGTCGCCGATGCCGAAGTCGTTGAACATTTGGAATTTGCGGCCGTAGGCGAAGTCGTAGAGGTGGATGCAGGGGATGCCGTTGGCGAGGGCGAAGATCATGGAGTGCGGTTCGGGGGTGAAGAGACTGTGGGATTGGAGGAAGAGGCTCAAAGCTTCGTCGGGGAGCCAGAAGGCGTTGTCCTTGAGGATCATCTTTTTCTTGATCTCCTCAGGCATGGGATCGATGAGCCATTGCTTGCCGAGCTCGACTTCGCGTTCGTCTTCGGCTACTACGAGGATCGGCAAGTTTGTTTCTTTCACCCAGCGTTGGAGGACGGCGCGGTGTTTTTCCAAGTGTGAGGCGCCGAAGTCTTTGACGCCGGGGCGGTCCATGTTGGAGTAGTGGACCATCGTCACTAGGAATTTTCCATTTTCGAGGCCTTTGGATTTGAGGAATTCGTGCGCGGGGGCGTCGTTGCGGAGGTGGAAGTGGAAGGCGATGTCTGGACCGAGATCCATGGTCTTCGGCTGCACGTTCAGGCTTTGTAGGTACTTGAGGGAGTTCGTGTCGCGGGTGTAGACGAAGTCGGCGCCGCCGAGGACGTGGCGGAAGAGGACAGGGCTGGGCCAAGCGAAACGGTCGTAGCTTTGGCCATACATGCCGTAGGGGACGCCGCGTTCTTTCGCATACATGGCAAAGAGGGCGTTGGGCATGGAGTTGTCCCAGCTATAGGTTTCGTGGAGGCCGTAGCTATAGATGGGACCGGAGTTGAAGAGCAAGAGATCGGCTTCGCCGAAGGCTTTTTCGAGGGCGGGGTCCATCTCCTGGCCTTTGGCGCCGAATTGCGCATTGAGCAGTTCGGCCTTCGGGTGAGCGCGGCGGATCATGGCGTTGACGTCGTCGTGGTTGGAGGCAAGCCAACAGATAACGCGCGTGCCGGGCAGGTATTCTTCGATGGCGCTCAGCATGCTCGGGGTGAAGCAGACATCGCCGATGTTGCGGCGTTGCCAAGCGGTGCGGAGCAGGATGGTTTTGGGTTTTTGGGCGGCGGCGGCCGCTAGGGTGGCGGCCGCCGTGGAGACAAGGAAGTTGCGTCGTTGCATGGTGAATGCTCCGTTGGTGGGTTCGGATTGTTGCGCGAGCTGGGGTAGCGGTTAGAACGTCAGACGCATGCCGAGTTGCATGCGGCGGGGTTCGAGAGCGCCCAGGATACGGCCGAAGTTGGCGTTTTGGTTGACGCCTTGGGCGTTGGGCTGGAAGGTGACGTTGGGCGCGTTGTAGTTCACCGTGTTGATGGCGTTGAACATTTCGACGCGGGTTTCGAGGCGGAAGCGCTCGGCGAAGCTGAAGGTCTTGAAGATGGAGAAGTTGATCTCGCTCAAGCCCGGGCCGCGGGTGCGGGGCAAGGTGCGGGGCGCGTTGCCGATGGTGAAGTTCGCGGGGTTGGCGAAGGCGGCTGTGTCGAACCAACGCACGGGGGTGCGTTCACCGGCGGGCAGCGTGGGATCGCGGAGGACATCGGGATAAGCGATACCGGTGAAGTTATTCGTACCGCGAACGGCGAGAGGGAGACCGGATTGGAAGGTACCGATACCGTTGATTTGCCAGCCACCGATTAAGACGTTGGCCACGCGGTTGAGATTTGGGAGCACGGCTTTGCCTTTGCCGATGGGGAGTTCGTAATTGCTGGAGAGGACGAAGCGCTGTGCGACGTCGTCCTGATCGATGGAGCGATCCAGGCGGCGGTTGAAGCGGCCGACGCGGTATTCGCCGGCGCAGCCATCGCCGGAGTTGCCACCACCGAAGGCGAAGCATTCGGTGATGAGCTTGCCTTTGACATAGTTGGCAAGGAGAGAGAGGCCGTTGGAGAAGCGCTTCTCCAAGGTCATCTGCAGGGAGTGGTAGCTGGAACTCAAATTGGCGTTCGCCCAGGTGACGACGTTGTTGTAGTCGGGGAAGGGGCGCAGGAGTTGGCTGCGTTGGACAGTGGCGCCGGCGAGGATGCCGTTTCGGATTTGTCCCGCGTAGGGATTCGGCACGAGCTGCTGGAGGGCGAGGCCCTGGCTGAAGAAGGCGGGGTCGAGTTGGTTCAAGTTGTAGTTGCCGCCAAAGAGCTTGGTGCCCTTGGAGCCGGCATAGGCGGCGCTGACGGTCCATCCGCCCTTCAAGGCGTGTTGGATGGTGAAGTTCCACTGTTGGGTGTAGCCGGTGGGCTGGTTGCGGTCCTGGGCGCGAACGTCCAAGCCGCGGAAGGCGTTGGGGCCGCCAGCGGGGCCGAGGGGTTGGATGATGTTGGGCGGGCCTTGGCTGAATTGGAAGGCCTTGAAGGGGCCGCCGCCGGGAGCGACGAAGGGCGTCTCCGTCGAGAAGCCGAAGGAGTTAGCGTTGTCGGGAACGGCGGCGCCGGATTCGTTCATGAGATAGACGAGGCCATAGCCGCCGCGGATGGCGGTACGGCCGTTGCCGCGGGGATCCCAAGCGAAACCGACGCGGGGGCCGAAGTTGTTTTTATCGAGATTGATAAAGGTGTCAGGCTGGCTGCCGGCGCCGGCGTAGGTCATGACGCCGTTGGTACCGGTAGAGGAGTTGGCGACAAAGGGATCGAAGTTCGAGTAGCGATTGTGCATCTCGCGCGGGCCGAAGCTGATGTCGTAGCGGAGGCCGAGGTTCAGAGTGAGGCGCGAGGTGATCTTCCAGTCGTCCTGAATGTAGGTGCCGAATGGGTTGGCACGGAACTGGAAGAAGGGGCGGATGCCGAGTTGGCCGCCGGAGACTTCGCCCAGGAGATAGGTGGCGAGACCGAAGCCCGTGCCGGCGGGGGCGAGGGGGTTATTGGTGAGGCCGGCGCCGAAGTCGAAGCGGCCGGAGGGGTTCAAGCGATTGATGAAGCTCAAGCGCCACCAGCGGAAGTCGAAGCCGGCTTTGAAGCTGTGTTTGCCTTTGATCCAGGAGACGCTGTCGACGATCTGCACGGTTTGTTGCGCGCGGAGACCGCCGGAGAAACCAGGGTTCGAGATCGCCATCAGGCCATCGATTTGGATGGGCGGGAATTGGTCTTGCGGAATGTTGGAGGGGAAGCCGAGCTTCTGGGGCCAACCTTCGTCGAAGCTCGGGTGAGCGAAGGGAAGCCATTGCCGGGTGACGCCCATGCGGAAGTCGTTGACGACGGAACTCGAGAGGGTGCGCGTGTAATTGAAGACGGCGTTGTGGTTGTCGCGCTGGTCATTGCGGGCGGCGGAATCCGCGGCGCCGAGGCCGAAGCCGCGTTGCTCCAGGGTGTTGCGGTTGGAAGAGTAGCGGAAGAAGATGCTGTCGCGTTCGCTGAAGCGGTGGTCGACACGGCTGGTGAAGACGCCTTGGTCCGAGGGACTGCCGACGAGGCTCACGAAGTTGTTTTGCTGGGTGAACTGATTCGTGGGTGTGGCGTTGGGCAGCGGCATGTATTCGAGAACCCGGAGGCTCAGGGCATCCATGCGAGCACGAGGGACGATGTTGCCGGGGAAGACTTGGCGGGAGAAGCCGCCGCTGGCGACGGCTGTGGTGGTGGCGGGGTCATAGATGGGAATGAGCGCGCCGTTGGCGCCGCGCGTCTCCGAGAAATTGCCGGAGCGTTGCAGGGCAGTAGCGACGGTGGCTATGCGGGGAGCGCCGGTGGAGCGCCAGCGCCATTGTTCATAGCCGGCGAAGAAGAAGGTCTTGTTGCGGCCGTCGTAGAGTTTGGGGATCCAGACGGGACCGCCGACGGTGCCGCCGTATTGGTTGTAGCGGAGGACTTGCTTCAAGCGGCCGGTGCGGGGATCGGGTTGGGTGGAGAAGGCATTGCGGGCGTCGAGAGCGTCGTTACGCAGAAACTCATAGAGGCTGCCGTGGAATTGGTTGGTGCCGGATTTGGTGACGGTGTTGACGATGCCGCCGGAAGTTTGGCCCCATTCAGCCTTGAGGGCGTTGGTTTCGACGCGGAACTCTTCGACGGAGTCCGATTGGGGGACGACGGAGATTTCGTTGTGGACGGCAGCGGCGTTGGAAACGCCATCGAGCATGAACTGGTTGCCGTAAGCGGGGCCGCCGTTGATGCGCATTTGGCTGAAGGTCTGGTTGTTGACTTCGGCGAAGCCGTCGGTGGCGTTGGAACGGGGGACGACGCCGGGGACGATCTTCATGAGGTTGAAGACGTGGCGGCCGTTGAGGGGGAGTTCTTCGATGCGCTTGCGTTCGATGACGGTGCCGAGGCTGGAATCTTCGGTCTGGATGCGGGGAATTTCGGCGACGACATCGACGCGATCCGTGACCGCGCCGATTTCGAGGACGAAGTCCAGGCGAAGACGTTGGGCGACTTCGACGGTGACGTTGGAGCGGCGGGACTGCTTGAAGCCGGTACCGGTGGCGGTGACTTCGTATTCGCCGATGGGGAGATTCAGGATGACGTAAGTGCCGGTGTCGTTGGTGGTGGCTTTATATGTGAGGTTGGTGCCCAGATTGCGGGCGGTGATTTCGATGTTGGTGGCGGGGGCCTGTTGGGGGTCGGTTACGGTGCCGGTGATGGTGCCGAGGCTGGCTTGGCCCCAAAGTGATGCTGCGAGAAGACTAACAAGGCTTAATGCAGTGATTCCAAAGCGCTTCATGGTGGAGACACTATATCTGGAAGTTGATGAGTTTGGAGTGTGTGGAACGTTCGCGAACGTTGATACCCTGAAAAATCGAGGTATTTTGAGTGGCTGCGCCATCTTCGCCATCGCGTCCGGGATCGTTGCTGCAGGAGGTTGAGGCTATTCTGGCGAGCCCGGAATTTGCCAGTGCCCGGCAGTTGCGGGACTTCTTCCTTTACATTGCGCAGCAGGCAGCAAGCGGGCGGGAGAGTTTGGACCAGCATGACATCGCTTTTGCGGTTTTGAACCGGGACGAGAATTTCGATCCGGCGACGGATGCTTCGGTGCGGCGGCTGGCGACGCAGCTTCGGCAGCGATTGGAGAAGTATTATGCGGGGACGGGCCGTGGGGCGGCTTACGAGGTGTATTTGCCGAGCCGGTCGTACTTGCCGGTTCTGCGGGAGCGGTTGATAGAGGGGGAAGCGGTAAGCGAGGCCAAGGCGATTGTGCCCTGGCGATTGGTGGCGGCGTTCTTGATGGCATTGGCCGCGTTGGGGTGGTGGGTTTGGGTTCGTTCGAGGCCGGGTGGAGACGTATCCGATGCGTTTATCCGGATTTATACGGCGAAGGGCGATCTGATGGGTGTGGGCGGGAATGCGGCGCCAGACGCCGTTCGGCTGTGGGGTGAGTTGGAAGAGGGGGAGACGGTGTTTGCCGCGATTCGATTCACGCCCAGGGAGGAGCGGCAGCAGGCGGGGTTGATTTTGTATCAGGGGCAGGACGACTATGTGCGCTTTGGGCGCTTCTTTGGGTCGCGGACGACACTGGAGATGGGGCAGGAAGTGCGGGGCCAGACTTCGGTGTTGCGGGTGAATTCAGTTTACGATCCAGCGGGGCAGACGGGGCGGAAGTTGCATTTGGCGTTGGAACGGAAGGCGGGGAAGTTGTGGGGATATACGTCGCAGGATGGGCTGGCGTATCAGAAGTTTGGCGAGGCGATCGATTGGCCGGAGACGTTTGCGAAGGCGAGAGTGGGAGTGTATGCGTTGAATGGGCGGCGGGATTCGCCGTCGATCGCGGCAGATTTCTTGACGGTGCGGAAGGGGGTGTTGTTGGGTGGAGCGAGCGCAGAGTCACCGGCTTGGAAAGTGAGTTCGAGTTGCGTGGAGGAGCCGGCGCCGTTGTTTTTTGCGGCGGCGCGGATCGATCCGAAGCAGGAGTGTATACAGAGGCTGGAGCACGCGGCGCCAAAGGGCGCCTGGACCTTGGATACGCACTTTGAAAAGACTTCGGAGTTCGGTTCGCACTTGGGAATCGGGGCGCGGGGAGACAAGGGGAGTGTTTCGTTGAGCCGGTACTTCAACAAGGTTCCGGTGATCGCATGGATTTGGTACGGAGTGCGATTTGAGAGCATTCCGGATTATCCGGGGGCGCCACCGGTATATTTGCGGGTACGGACGAATGGGCGCGAGGTGTGGGGCGAGGCGAGCGCGAATGGTGACGTCTTCGACCGGGTGGGG
>VFQP010002736.1_pt1 | contig 19137 bp, 20 predicted proteins | sample 3512351 | NCBI WGS metagenome assembly VFQP01 (sample SAMN10412372, study PRJNA504923) | tailings metagenome | isolation source: Relicate 1 Philex TSF1 revegetated site | place: Philippines: Tuba, Benguet | collected 2017-08-29
CGCGCGCCCCTGGGCCCATCCCCACGCAGGTGGCTCAAGGAGCTGCGGGAGAGCGGCGACTCGCTGCGGGACCGCGGCATGGCGGCGGCCGACGGCGACACGCGCTCCATCACCCAGCTGCTGGTGGACCAGGCACGCGGCCCTCGCCTGCTGCACATTGCGTGGGATTTGCAGACGTCCGCGAGGGGTGGGGGGGGGGGCCGGAGGGCCAAAACGCTTCCCCCCCGTGTGCATGATGATGTCTGCGCGTGTGCGCAGGTCGAGTTTGCCGACGTGGTCATCATCAACAAGTGCGACCTGGCCACTGAGCAGCAGGCCGACGAGCTGGAGCACGTGCTCAGGTCCGCCCGCCTGGCGCTCAGTGGCATGCCAGACACGACACGACGGGGTGGCGCCCATGACCTTACTGTGGCCACGGCCTCCTGCGTGCTGCAGGCGGCTCAACCCGTCCGCCCACGTGCTGCGGTCCACGTACGCCAAGGTGGACGTGCGCGAGGTGCTCCACTCGGGGCGCTTCAGCTACGAGGCAGCGCAGACGGCGGCCGGGTGGCAGAAGGCGCTGACAGGCGAGGACCACACGCCCGAGTCACAGGAGTACGGCATCAGCAGCTTTGTGTGGCGCGCGCGGCGGCCGCTGAGCGCCGCGCGCGTGTGGAGCTTTATGGGCGACCCCAGCACGGCGGGCATGGGCGGCGTGGTGCGCAGCAAGGGGCTGGTGCACCTCGCCAACATGCCCGGCGTGCTGTGGGAGTGGGCCTCGGCGGGTGAGCAGCAGCTGCGCGTGCCAGGCGTGCGCGCCTTGCTGCTCTCGCTGCGCTGGCCTGCCGGGAGTGGGTGGCCCACGTGCGGCGCTTGCTGCTTGCCCCCACGACGCAGGAGACACCAGGAGCTTCCAGCCATGCGGCCGCCTGGAGGCCGCGGGCGACGGAGAGGCCTGCACGCTGGAGCACGGCGACGGCCACCCGCACGCGCACGGCGAGGAGCACCAGCACCTGGGGCCAGAGGACGTGGAGGCCATGCTGGACCAGGTGGAGCAGCAGCTCGTCTTCATCGGCGTGGGCATGGACAAGGACGCCATCAAGCGCAAGCTGGACAGCTGCGTGCTCACGGACGAGGAGATGGCCGCCGGGCCCAGCGCGTGGGCCAAGTGGCCTCTGCCGTGGACGCCGGGAGCGCAGGTCATCAAGGTGCCAGCAGACATGCGCCTGGAGATCGTGGGTTGATCGTGCACGGGCAGGCAACCCTGGCGCATGCCGCCCGTCAAGGTGCCAGCAGACATGCGCCTGGAGATCGTGGGTTGAGCTGTGCACGGGCAGGCAACCCTGGCGCGGCCGTCGTCCGCAAACGCTGCGCCCCAAAGCTCCCCCCCTTCACGCGCATGCTAGCTCGCATCCTGCGCACGGCGTGCACCACCACCAGCGCAGCAGCAGGCCTTGCAGCGCGCGAGAGTATCCCTGTGCTCGGTCCTGCCGCAGCGGCGTTCTCGCGCATCTCAAGCGCCGCGATGTCGACGCCAGAGCAGGCACAACAGTGAGCAGCCTGAGCTCGCTCGCAAGAGGTCTCTTGGGAGCTCTCGAGCCGCACGCGGCGGGTCCCGGCAAGCTTTCGGCATCTTGCGGACGGCAAAGAGAGGACTGGTGCACTCTGACACGCAGGCCAGACACCGAGGGGCCCACTATCTTCGACAAGATCGTGTCCAAGCAGATCCCTGCCTCCATCATCTACGAGGACGACCGGGCGCTCGCCTTCCGAGACATTGACCCGCAGGCCAAGGTGCACTTCCTGGTCATCCCCAAGGTGTGGGGCACTGCACAGGAGGGTCCTGTGCACCACTGTGAGCATTGGCAGTGCCCGGGCTCTTGACCACGGGCTCCACCACGGTCCTGCGCACGCAGGACCGCAGCGGCCTGACGCGGCTTTCCAAGGCCACCGAGCAGCACCGCGACCTTCTCGGCCATCTGCTCTACGTGGCTCAGCTCGTCGCCAAGCAAGGTGAGCCAAGGGAGCTTTCGTGTGGCACGTCTCTTGACGTCCGGTGCGCACCGTGGGCCACACCGGGGGACCACAGCTCGCGCGTTGTGCTGTTGTGCAGAGGGGCTGGAGCCCGGGTTCCGCGTGGTCGTCAACGACGGCCCCCAAGGCTGTGAGTGCGCTCTTTTGCGCAAGGCTTGCAGTCAATCACCGCGTCCCGCGGCGCGCGGGTCAACATGTTGACACTGATGCACACCGTCGGACGCAGGCCAGGCGGTGCCGCACCTGCACCTGCACGTCCTGGGCGGCCAGCAGCTCGGATGGCCGCCTGGATGAGGAGAAGCCTGCGAGGAGCGCCCCTGGACGGCAGGCGCGACATGAGTGTTGAGGGTGCACCACGCTCGCTCCGTTGCAGCCTTGACGCCTTGACGTGCAGAGAGACAATGGCGCCGCTGTAATTGATCGCCACGACTCGCGCCGCTCGCGCTGGGTCTTCCTCGTGGGTCTAGAGCTTGAGGCAGGCGGCCCCGCCCGCACCAACGCGCGGGTAGAGGAGCGGAAACCCGCGGCGCTCTTTGGCGCTGGACCACAGCGAGCGTAGTTCTCAGCATTGTTCCTTCGAGCACCAGCTGGCGGCTGGAGAGGCTGCTCGAGCGAGCGCACACACACGCTGCTTCCTGAGGTACGCCGTGCGCATCAAGGCGCCGTGCACACGCAGCGCATCGCTGATATCGAAAGGAAAAACTGAAAGCAAGTGCTCGTTCCTCTTTTGGGTGTCGCGAGCGCGCGAGGCCGCACGCCGCCCAAAAGGTCGAGCACGCGGGACGCGCCTTTGCAAACCTGTTCGCCGCGCTCCTGCCTGCAGAGGCCGAGCACCTAGCAAGAGCCCAAGTTCTTCATCCGCACTAGCGCGATTTCCAGGACTCCCAGCGAGCGCCCGCGGCGCCCGTCGTGCCGCGCTGGCCCACCATGAGCAGCAGCAAGGAGGCGCGTCCTCGCTCGGCCAGCGCCTCGCGCGTGCGCAGCGACAAGTCCTACGCGCAAGCCCACGCCACAGCCGCCGCTGCGACCGGCCGCGCCCGCACCCCCCCGCCCGCCGCGGCGCTCCCGGCGCCCCCGTCTCCAGGGCGCCGGAGCCGGCGGCGCCGCTCCAAGGCGCATCACAAGGGGAGCCCCCGCGGCGCAGCAGCAGCAGCAGCGCCCCATGACGGCGCTGCCGAGCTGGCAGCGCACCACGCGGACGCGAGCGTGGCCCGCGCCATGCACACGGCCATTGAGGCCCTGCACCGGCAGCCCACCAGCGCCAGGGGCCACCAGCGCCGGAGCAGCAGAGCGCACGGCTGCAGCGTGCTGGACACAGCCGCCGACCAGCTGCTCGTCACGGTGCCCACCGTTGAGTCGGGCAGCAAGGCGGCAGCGGAGCCCCGGCCACACCAGCTGGACACGAGCCCCTCGGCACGGCCGCGGTGCCAGGGCACCCTCTTGCTGCAGGTCAGCGACTCACACGCGGCGGCAGTCGCGCGCGAACAAGAGGCGCCGGCGCTGGCCCAACCCGCCACAGGTGCGTGCAGGGCCTTGGAGGGGGGGGCATTTGCGTGCTCTTTGCACCGGCTTGGTATTCACTCTCTCTCGCCTGCGGGAATGCCGCGACGCAGGCCTGCACCACAGCGCGGCTGCCCACTCCCCCGACGAGGACTTCATGGCAGACCTCCAGGCCTGGGCGGCCGCCGCCGGCGTGACGGCAACATCCCGGCCTCTCCCACGTGATGACCCAGCCGCGCCGCCCACAGCCGGCACCTCCGCAGCGGCATGCCCTGGGGAGGCGCCGGACGTGGCGGCCGCCGCCGCCGCGCACGCAGGCACCACAGCACAGCTGCGCACGCAGCCGCCCGCGGACGAGAGCGGAGGCTCTGACACGGCCGCCGCAGGTTCCGGGGCCCAAGGCCCCCCACACGCTGCTGACGGCGGCGACCGCGCGGCGCCCTGCGCAGCCCCTGTGGCGGCTCCAACGTCAGGCGTGCCACCGCCGTCCTCTCCCACGCTCATGGAAGGCGCCGCCCTCAGCCGCGGTGGGACGTGCGACAGCTGCGCAATGCCTCGCGCGCCCCTGCCCGCCACCCGCGCCAGCGGCGGCGGCGAGCGGCGCAGCCAGCAGCAGCACGCGCAGCACGTCAAGCAGAAGAAGCAGGCGGCCAAGGCGCGGGGCGCGCCTCGCGCGGCGCAGCAGGCGCGCCGGCGCGCCGGATCGGCGGCCACGGCGGCCTGGTGGTGGGCCTGCCTTGGCCGCGACCAGCCCGAAAGCCTCTGCTCCTCCCTCTCCAGCATCGCCGTCCCCACCGCCACTGAGCCAACGCACGCTGCCGCAGCTCGTGCCGCGGCCGCTCCACCACCAGCCAGTGCGAGCAACGGCCGCGGCGGCGGCGTGGCTGAGGGCCCTGCATCGCGGAGCGCAGCCGAGGCGTGCAGCGGCGGCGGGGCTATGACGGCGGCGGCGGAGGAGGAGGAGCGGCTGCTGAGGGAGCACGCCGGCATCAACAGCCCTGTGCGCGGCAGCGCGTGGGCGCCGCCCGCTGGCAGCGCGGGGCGCGCCGGCGCCGCCCTCGCGTCGTGTCCCTTGGGGGATGGGGCGCTGTGGGCGCCGCCAGCGCTGCAGAACCCCCTCGCGCACGCCGTGTCCCTTGGCGGGGGGCCGGGGGCCGCGCCGCTGGCCGGCGGGGCGCGCGGCGCCGCCAGCTGCGGAGGCGGTGGCGGCGCGAGCGGGATGGGCGGCCGCGTGGCCCTGGCGGGCACCACCATCCCCACGACGGTGGCGCAGCGCGCGCAGCGTGGCAGCGGCACGGGGGCGGCGGCCGCCGTCCGCAGCGCGGGCGGCGACGTGCAAGGGTTGGCCTTCGCTCCTGGCCACCTCTCCAACGCCTCCCTGGGAGGAGCCGTCGCCGCTGCCCCGCTGCATCACCCAGCCGCCGGTGGCGCGGGTGCAGCGGCGGCGACGGCTGGCGGTCTGCTTTCCGCACCCGAGCAGCTGCCTACGCTGCCACTGGCAGGTGGTGCGCGCGGCGCGCCGCAGGGCGCCCCCAGCGCCGGCCTGGAGGGTCCGTGGTGCGCTCAGGAGGACGCGGCGGCGCTGCTGGACGTGCCGCCGCTCGCGCAAGAGGAGAGCTCCCAGCTGCTCCTCCCGCACCCGACCACGCTGCCCTTTGCCGCCGCGGCGCCGCCCCACCCCGGCGCCGCCCGCCCGCCCCTGCCGCCCTCCGCCCAGAAGAAGCGGGGCGCCGGCGGCCGCCGCGCCACCGGGCGCAAGAGCGCCTCTAGCAGCCGCCGAACCACCTCCACCACCGCCACCGCCGCGCACCCCGCCCCGGCACGCAGGGGCCCCGGTGGCCTCGTGGCGGCGGCCCTGCGTCTCACCGCCGACGGCGGCGTCTTCAAGCGCCGCTCGCTCTCCGCCACGGGCGCCCCGCCGCCCCCCGCGCCGCCTAGCGCCAGCAAGGCAGGGCGAGCCGCCCACCGGGTGCAGCGCGGCAAGGCCCAGCAGCCGCCCGGCGGCGCCGCGCGCGCTGGCACTGGCAGGCCGGGCGGGGCGACGCCGCGGCGGCGCACGCGCGCGCAGGCGCCGGGCGCTGCGGCCGGCGGCGGCAGGCACGTGGTGGACGGCAAGGCCGTCGCGCTGCCCGCCTGGCTGGCCAAGAGCCCCCGCCTCAAGGCCTACCTGCCGCCCTGGCAGCGCCTGCCCAGCGCCGGCGTCTCGGGATGGAGCGCCGCGCTGCCATCCGCAACGGCAACGCCGCCGCCACCAGCCACAGCGCCGCCGCAGCACAAGCAGCAGCAGCAGCAGCAGCAGCGGTGGCAGGTGCCGTCACGCACCGCGGCCCACCCAGCGCTCGGGTCGCCTGGCGCCGCGCCGTCGGGGCAGAGGGCCTCCCCCGCTCGCCCCGCCCGCGCAAGCCCCTCGCCGCAGCGCGTCCGCGGCACGCCGCCCACGACCAGCACGCCGCCGCCGCCGCCGCCGCCGTCGCACGGCGCTGACAGCGGCGCGGCGGCCAGCCTACTGTCGCGGCTGGAGAGCCTGCAGGCCGCGCGGCTGGGCACGCCGTCCTTGCCCGTGGCGCCGGCGGCCGCGCCGGCTGGGCCCGGAGGAGGGGTGATGAGGGCGGTGCCGGGCGTGGAGTCGTCGCCGCTGCGCCGCTCGACTGCGTCACTGGCGGCGTCGCCGCTGTGGCACCCGGGGGGCAGCCCCTGCCCGCGTGGCACCTACTACGAGCTGCAGACCGAGGCCAAGCGCCTCGACACGCTCAGGTGGGTCGCCCTCAGGGGCCACCTTGAACCCGACCTCTTCAGATTGAGTCGGGGTGGCCTCACGCACACAGCGTGTCAATCAGCTTGCCCCATCGCGTTGCGTGGTTTGTGGTGTGCAGGTGCAGCATCGGCTCGTCCGCTTGCTCGCTCAGCTTCAACCTCGTCTCGGCCGCCAGCCAGTTTGCCGCCGCCGGCGACGCCGCCGGGGTGGCGTGGGGCCTCCCCGCCGCCGTGGCTGCGGCCGCCGCCGCCGCCGCCGCGGCAGCCGCCGCCGCTGGCAAGCACGTGCCTGCCGCTGCGGCTGCGCTCGGGGCGGGTGGGCCACAGCCGCAGGGCACATGTGGCATGATGGAGGCGCTGGTGGGATCCCCGCGCGGGCTGCCAAGGAGTGCGGTGGTGGCGCCCACGGCAGCGCTGCGGCAGCAGCTGACGCCCGTGCGGGCTCGGCCGTCGGCGGCGGCGGCAGGTGCGGCGCCGTCCACCGCGCCCTCCATCCTGCAGGCGTACAGTGGCGCCTGGGCCCTGGCTGGAGGCAGCAGGGCGCGCCCCACAACGCCCTCGCGGCAGGCGGCGGGGCGGCCGGCGCCGCACTGCGGCAGGGCCGCACAGCGCAACCCCCCATCTGTGCGGCAGGGAGGGCTGGAGAGCACCAGCCCTGGGGCTGGGGGCGTGCTCCTGGATGGCGCGGCGTCGCTCAAGTCCGGCAGGCACTGCCGGTGCTCGTCTGTGGCCGACGACGAGCAGCAGCTGCCGCAGCCAGCGGGCGCCGTGGACGTTTGCAGCGGCCCGGCCACGACCGCCATCTCCCTCGCGCAGCTGCTGGACCTCGCGATGGGCCCGTCGCCGCTGGCCGCCGCAGCCGAGCAGGGGAGGCCTCTCACTTCGCCAGCAGAGGCCGAGGCGCCTGGCGTCGAGGAGGCAGAGGAGGAGGCGAGCAGCGCGCGCCTGCCTGCGACCCGCCTCGGCGATGCGGGGGACGACGAGGACCCCGTCCACGAGGGCGACGACGAGGACGGCGGCGAGAAGGCAGCAGCGCTGCACGCCGCCCACAGCGTTTCGGCGAGGCGCACCGTCGAGGTGTTTGCGTCTGACGACCACGCCGCCGTGCACGCGCACGAGCAGCAGCAGCTGCTGCAGCAGCAGAAGGGCAGGGAGGAGGCGGCGAGCACAGCAGCCGCGGCCGACACGGTGGCCACGCCCGACGCTCCAGGCGACGACGCGCGACCGGCCGCATCACCTCGCGAGGCGGCCACAGCCGCCGACGGCGCCCTCGCGCTGTCCAGCCCCAGGGAGCCCAGTGGCCGGATGGGCCGGTGGATGCGCAAGCTGCGCACTCCCACGCCGCCTAAGGAGCGCGTCGCCGCCGCAGGGACCACGGCGGACGCAGCTCCTCAGGGTGACGGCAGCGTCGTGTCAGCAGGGCACGGCGGCGCTGGCGACGCGGCCCTCACGCCCAGGAGCGCCGCGTTGGGCGCTGGGCGCCAGTTCCTCGGCTCCCTCCGGCGGTTCATGGGCCTCGACAGCGGCAAGATGGCGGCAGCGGACGCCGCGGCCGTGCTGTCACCCGCCACCACCAAGGCCGCTCCATCGGCCGACGCATCCTCGCACCCACAGCCAGAGTCCCTGGTGTGGCACGACGGGCTAGAAACGGCAGCCGCGACGGCAGCGCCCCCGCGCGCCGGCGGCAGCGGCGCCGGCGCCAGCACCTGCAGCGGCGCCACCGCCACAGACGCGGGTGGCGGCAGCAGCAGCATCACCGCTTCTGGCAGCCTTGCGAGCGGCGGCGACTGGACGGCGTCGGTGCCCTCCTCTGACGGCCAGGCCCGCGTCTCCCCCTTGCCCGCGCGCGCCGCGCTCCTGCCTGGCGGAGCGCTGCGCGGCGCGGAGGCGCCCGTGCCCGCCACGCCCCGGGGCACCCACCACCTCGCCCCCGGCGGCGCGCAGGCACTGCAGCCCGCGTCCGCCTCACCCGGCACCCAGCGCGCGGCCCCCGGCGGCTGGCCGGTCTCTGCGGCTTCCGCCGGTGCGATGGGCCAGGCGTCGCCGCTGCGCGCGGGCACGCCCAGGGCGGCCTCCGCCTCCCACCTGCTCATGGTGAGTGCCGTGCCCTGCAGTACTCCGAACAGTTTCAGAACGCAGACGCTGAGCCCGCTCGGCAGAGCATGGTTAGGGAGGGCATGGCAGGGCGGTGCAGCGCGTGGCAGGGCACGGCGAGGCAGCGCGGCAGGACGCTCCGGGCGCCGTTGCTCTGGTGCGTGCGTGCAGGCGGCGCTGGATCCCCTGGCCACGTGCCTGCCCTGCGACCTGACGAGCGCCAGCCTGGGCCGCTACGAGGCCACGCTTCACGCGGTGCAGTCCATCCTGGACCAGGACCAAGGGCAGGACCACGCAGCCCTGGCCGCCATGCTCGCCTCGCCCCGGGCGCTGCAGCGCCTGGAGGAGGCGCTTTGATGATTTACAACGCGTCGCGCTTGCGGCGTACGCGCCCTCGGGACCTCAGCCTGTCAGGCATGGATGGACAGAAGGAGGATGGGGCGGGGACCAGAATCGAGTCGCCCGCCCCCACAGCACTCAGGCTTTGGTGGGATGACTGGGAGACTGCACACGTTGTGGGCCCTAGAGAAACGCACGGGGTTCTCCGGTGGGGCTGCCTTAGCTGGGCGGTGCTGACCAGCGGCCAAGCGCCCAGCGCTGGTAGAGCACACGCGCCTTCTTGTTCCTTGTCGTCTCCTGCATTTGCGCCCCTGGCCTCACTCACCAGCGCTCCGGCCACCTTCCTCTGACTTGCGTCACGCGTTCTGCCTCAGCGCTCCTCCGCATCGTCGTTCCCTCCCACAGGGCTGCCTCCTTGAGCCCCGGCACCGCACCGTCATCATGACGACGCCCCCTCCTGGCGGGCGGGTCCTCCTCACCGACAGTCCACCAGGGGGCCTGCCCGCGCCTCGACGACTCAGAGACCCAGGTCCCTCACTCTGGCCGACGCTTCCGTCCCGCACTGCCGACGTCTCCCTTTGCCTTCCTCCTCGTGCCCTCAGCACTGCCTGCATCCGTGTTTCCCTCCTCTTCCCCTTTGGTTTTAGCCTGGAGACTGGGACCCTGGTCCTCTGCCTGGAAACTGCGGCGACGACGGAGCGCAGAGAGGCCACCCCGCTGGCCCCGCACAGAAGCCACAAATGCTCGCACGCACGTGCCAGCTCGACGTCCCAACGATGGAAAAACTCATGCTGCCGCCACCGCGCCGCGAATCCCCCCAACGTGCGCCTCGGACCTTCGCCGCCCCGCCCCCCGCTGCATGACTGCCCGCCCGCGCCCCACGCCACCGTGTACGTGTACGCCGACCGCGACCGCGAAACGCCCACCCACCCTGCCTGCACCACTGCGACCTCACGCGCCCCACGTGGCCCCCGGCTGCAACACTGCATACGTCCTGCGCACAGGTTGCATCCTGCCAGCGTCACCAACGTCACATCAAAGCACGCAGGTCTCGAGCCAGAGAGGGAGAGGCCCACAAGGCAGGCCGCTACTCGAGCGGCAGCGCCGCCGTGAGCGCCGGCAGGTCCTGGTCGTCCACGTGCTTGAGCAGGTCGAGCGCGTTGGCGCACGCCAGGCTGGTGCGCAGGTAGCCCCACACGTGCGCCGCGCTGGGGTTGAGCGCCAGCGCGCGTACGTAGAAGCGGGCCGACCTGCCGTGCGCGCGAAAACGCGGCACGCACGCAGTGGGTGCGATCCTCTGCCAACGGGCTGCAGCACCCCGAACGCTCCGAAGCGAGCACCGCTGCGCCACGCAGGCGCCACACACCACCCACTGCCCCACGGCCCCGGCAGCCTGCCCAGCGCAGGAGAGAGAGTGGCGGGCGCCGGGGGGGGGCCCAGCATGCACATGCGCCCCCGGGCCCTAGCGGCGCGCCCCCGCCGCGCACCTGTCGTAGTCGCCGATGTTGGCGAAGCTGATGCCCATGTTGGTCCACGCCCGCATGTAGTTGGGCTTGAGGTCCAGCGCCTTTTGGTACGCGTGGATGGCCTCGGGGCTGCGCAGCACACAGAGCACGCGCAGCATGGACAGCACGCGCGCAGCGACAGCGAGGTGTGAGAAAGAGGCGCGATGGCAAGCAAACGGGCGCGCTCGGACGGTTGGGAGGTGCGCCTGCGTGTGGCGCGGTCGTCTGCGCGCACCTCCTGCCGTTGTTGGCGAGCGTGGCTCCCAACTTGTTCCACAGCGAGTAGTCCTGGGGCCGCAGCTTGAGCGCCGCCTCAAACGCGCCAATCGCCTCGGGGTACTGCGGCACGCATGCATGCGTCAGGGCTCAGGCTAGGGCTCAGCGTCCACACACGCAGGTGGTGCGTAGATTTCGTGGACGCCGCGGACAGCGCGTCGCGGCGCTGCGCGCTGCGCTTTGTGAGTGCAAGGGAGTGCAAGGGAGCGTGGCGTGAGGTGCTGCGCACCTGCCGGCCCAAGTGGTGCAGCACGCCAAGCGCCACGGCCAGCTCTGCGTCCTGCGGGTGCTGCCGCGCCACCTCCTTGAACACGCGCAGCTGCGGCGCGCACACGCGGTGGCAGCGCAGCAATGACGGCAACAGGGCCGTGAGCGGGCTCCCTGGAGCAAGTGCGGCTGCGGCGCCACGCGCGCGCACCGCCACACCACACCACAACAGCACTAGGGCCAGTGGGCTTGCTGGAGCAGTGCGACGCAAAGCTGCACAGCCACTGCCCGGGTGAACTGAACTACAGTCGGCGTCCATCGTCGGCGGCGGCAGCGCCGCTCACGCAACCAGGCGCGGCGTCGTCACGCACGCATTTGCAGGCGAGCAAAGCCCTCACCGTGTGGGAGAGCGCCTGGCTGCTGTCGGGGGGCCCGCCGAAGGTGGCCGCCACCTCGCGGTACTGGGGGTGGCTCGACAGCCAAGTGAAGAGGTGCCCCACCGCCTCCCCTGCGAGCCCACGCACAGCGACGATACCCACACGCGCGCGCGCACACGTTGGCAGGCAGTGCTGGTCGCGCCGCCTGCCCCAGGGGCGCCGCCGCCGTCGGAAACGTTGCGCTGGGCGGCCCGGCCACTCCCGTGACGGCTAGCCACGGGCGTCTGCGCTGCGCGTTGAGCCCGGGCGGAGCGCGTGTGCCCCGTGGTTTGCGTGCGAGGCACGTGCCGCTCGCAGCGTGGCGGGAGCAAGGGGAGGGCGCACGCACACACATGCGTGCGTATGCCTTTGGCTCGCTTGCCTGGCTCGCTTGCCTTTGTGCTGCGAGACATCTGATACGCCCGGTAGTTGGGCTCCGGCCCCGCCGAGGTGTCCAAACACATGCAAAATCCCACACCCACACCCACACCCACACCCACACCCACACCCACACCCACACCCACACCCACATGCGGCGCAAGGCAGGGAGGCACACAAGAGCGCGGCGCACGCACCGATGTCTAGCTCGTTGACGTGCGAGACGCCGAGCGCCAGCAGCACGTCGGGGTCGGTCGGGTTGGCGCCCAGCGCGCGCAGCATGGCGGCAATCGCCTGCGAGCACACGGTGGGCAGGCGCCGCACGCGATGGCTGAGGACGGGCGTGGCGGCTGGTGCCAGCCAGAGCGCGCGCCCCGCTGCCACCAGCACGATGACGGCGTTAAGCGCGCCGCTCGGAGCACGGCCGCCCGAATCCAAGCAACGGAAACGCCCGCCTGCACGCCTGCGCCGCACGCCTGGACCCCACAGCCTCCCAAAGTCATGCATCCCGCCCCTTGGCCCCCCAGCGCCCAGGAAAGCGCCCCTGCTGGTCGACGCCGTCTTCCACGTGCCCAAGAAGCCTCCCAAAGTCCTTCACCCCGCCCCCCAACCCGCTCCAAAGGCGCCCCACCTGCTGGTCGTCGTCGTTCTCAGCGTGCACCGTGCCCAGCAGCCGCCACGCCTCTGCGTTGTCGGGGCGCGCCTGCACCTCGGCCTCCAGAGCCAGCGCCGCCTCGCTCAGCACGCCGCGCCTGCGGGCGCACGCACACACAACAGCGCCGTCATCAACAGCAGCGGCCGGCGAAGATGGCAGTGAGCGAGCGTCCCAACCGTGTAGCGCGTGCAGCGCTCTCCACCAGCAGTGAGTGAGGGCAAGGCTGCACGGCCTTGGGCAGGCAAGAGAGAGGGCAAGGGAAGAGAGAAGAGGGAAGGGCGGTTGCTCGTGCTGACCTGAAGAGGTCCTTGCCCTTCTCTAGGGCTTGCGCGTCGCCCATGAAGGGGTTGTCCCGCGTAAAGACGTACTCGCCCTTGAGCCGTGATGCCGCCGCCGCCGCCGCCGCCGCCGTGCCAGGCCCCTGAAGCGCCTCCTCCACGTGGCCCAGCCCGTAGATGCGCTCCCACTCCTGCAGGGAGCGCAGCCGGGGCGCAGCGCGCACGGCACGCCGGGGGCGTGGGGTCGCGCGGGGGACGCGCAGCCCTCGTTGCTGCTCCCGACCGGCTGACCTCCAGGCGCGATCCCACAGCGCGTGCTCTGCGCTGAGATCTGGGCGTTGGCGGACGTGCCTCTGCACTGCCTCGTCCCCCCGCCTTGCCGGCGCCACCCCTGCTTGCCGCGCTCTCCGTCTCCTCACCTGAAAAAACCTCGCGCCCCCGGCCCGTTTCCCCTTCCCTCACCTTGAACACCTCGTCGTCCCCCTCCTGGTTGAACTGCTCCACCCACGCGTCGCCCTGCGGCCCCGGCGCGGCGCCCGCCCGCTGCTCCTGCGACACGGACGCGCCGCACACGCCGCAAGCCACGCACCGCCGACCCAATGCTGCTATCCAAATCGTGGAGCCTGGAGCTTGCCACCACGCAAACACTGCAAACGGGGACGGCGACGAAGGCCACGCGACTCGCCTGCTGCCTCCACGCCGCCTCCAGCTCCGCCTCGTTGCCCAGATCGATGCCGGCGGCAAACTTGCGGGCGAATTCGTCGGCCCACCTCGCGTCCGAGGGAAGCGCCGCCGCCTCTGCGCTGGACGTGGACGGGCCGGTGGTGGTGCCCTGCACGCCGCCGGCGAACTCGTCCGCCCAGGCCCCCGCCTGCGCCGGCCGCTCCACGACCTGCACAGGGGCAACGCCGTGCGCCGCAGTGACGGCGCGCGTTTGGCGCCGGCGTGGCTGCTGGGAAGGATTGGCGGGGCACGGCGCGAGAGCGGCGGCCGCGGGCCCCCTCCCCGCGACGCTGACACGGGCGGAGGTGCGGTGGGCGCGCGCGGTGTTCTGGGCACGGGCGCAGCGTGCTCAGCACGCAGGTCAGGTCCGCCGCGGAAATCGTGCACCGAGGCGTCTGATGGCCAGAAGAGAGAGATGCAGAGGCGGCGTGGACGTTGTCGTCACCACGTGCGCACCTTGTTGTCCTCAAAGATGAGCTCCCCCTTGCTCATCTTGCTGACGAACTGCAAAAACTTGGAGGCGCGGATCTTGGGGTCGCCGTCCTTGCTCAGCACGTCCACCAGCGCGCGCGTGCTGGCCAGGGCGTCGGCGTTGCTCGCCCTGCGCTCGCCAAAGGCGCATGCAGCAGCAGCAACGCGCGACACGAGAGCGCGCTTGCGGCAGGATGCCGACGGGGCTGCGGCGCTGGCCCTGCGCTCCCCGGCCCAGGCACACACGGCGGCAGCACGTGCTGGCTCGCCGAACGCACGCAACACCCGTGCTTCCTCTTTGCCCTGGAAATCCGCACACTGGCGACGAGCTGCCGCGCAAGCACCGCCTGCCAGGAGGAGCCACCTGCTGGCCATATCCCTGTCCTGGGCCAGCGCAGGATCGGACGTGAGTGCTTCACCGGGCGGGCGCGCACCTTGCCCGCTGGTCGACGCCCGCGCCGTTCTCCGTGGCGAACTCGCTGGCCCACGCCGCGCCCGGCCGCTGCTCCTCCGCAAACTGCTCCGCCCAGGCGCCCTGCCCGCCCGCGCCCGCCGCCTGCTGCTGCTGCTGCTGCTGCTGCTCGGCGAACTCGGTGGCCCACCCTGTCGACGGGGGACGCCTGCGCACAACGCACACGTGCACGCACCGGTTCAGTGATGCCGGCACGCGCCTGCCTCCGCCTGCCCTCGCCCTACCAGCTTATGACCCATGACCCCCCAAAGGGCCCCAAAAAGCACACTGACGAGCGCCCGCACAGGCGGCTCACATGGCGGCGTGCGGTCCCGCGCCGTTCGGCCCCGCCGCCCGCCCGCCGCTCCAGATCTGCTCCCACTGCTGCTGCGCCGCCGCCGCGCCGCCCGCCGCCAGCTCCGCAGCCAGCGACGCGGCCGCCACGCCCGGCCCCTGCTGCTGCTGCTGCTGCTGCTGGTTCCACACGTCGTGCCACGACGCGTCGTGCGCGTGCGACAGCGCGGCGGGCAGGTCCTGGGGGCGGATGTGCATGGAAGCCAGCAGGTTGCCCACCTGCGCACACACACAGCACGGCGTGACGCAACGCAACGATCGTGGAGGCTGACAAGGATGAGAGGGAACGCGGCTTGGTAGCTGCTTCCCTTCCTGGTGCGGCCCCTTTGTGGCACATCTGCAAGGAGTGCTGCAGGTGGCGCCGCTCCGCCGCTAGGAGTGCTGCTCCTGCTCCTGCTGCTGCTCGGCCCTGCGACCGTACGCCCGCGCCGCCCCGGAGCAGGTGCGCCTCTCCAGACGCACCTGCTGGTCCGCGAAGGCCTCTCCCTGGTCGGCAAACACGTGCCGGGCCAGGATAGTGGCGCGGTCCCTGATCCTGCACCTGTCCTGCACGCTGAGCGAGGAGGTGAGCTCGGGCGGGAGCACGCCGCGGGGCCCCGCCGCCGCCGGGCCCTGGCGCGCCGCGGCGCTGAAGAAGCTGCGCAGGTGCTCGCCGACGGCCGGCGGCGGCGCGCCCGGCAGCAGCGGGCCCTGCGGCGGCTGCGCCAGCGCGGGGCCTGCTGCGCCGGGGGGCCGGGCGAGGAGCGGGCCGCCGGGGGGCAGCAGCATGCCGGGCGCGCCCTTGCCGGCGGCGTGGCCGTTGCCCTGGAAGATGGCGTCCCAGTCGGCTGGCATGGCGGAGGGCCCGGCGATGCTGGACATGAGCGCGTGGGCGCCTGATGCTTCCTGCGAGTGCGCGAGGAGGGATGCGCCCCGGGTGGTTGGCGGCGCCTCGCTGCGTCACGGCGTGAGGTAAGCCCGAGCCGCCGCTGCAGAGCAGGCGCACCGCGGCGTGGCCTGGCATGATGCCCGGCACGTGCACGGCGCTGGGTCCTGCCATGGACGCCAGCGCCGCTTGCTCCGGGCTGAGCGGGATGGCAGGGCCCGCTGCGCCCCAGCCGGGCTGCTGAAGCGCAGGCAGCTGCAGCGTGGGGAGCAAAGGAAGACTACACAGTGCACCACGGTGAGACACCGCGTGTGGCTGCAGTTCTGGCCTGTGCACAAGTTGCGCCACGGGTGCCTCCCCCCGCCTCTTCGTCCACAGGGAAGGCCGCACCTCGCGCTGCTGCTCGTGCTGCTTAGAGCTGCCACCCAGCAGCGTGTTGACGAGCGCGCCCATGGCGTTCGAGGGCCCCGCGCCGCTGTCGTCCGCCGTGCAGGCGTCGCTGCCCGTCACCAAGTCCCGCAGAGACGCCATCCTGCTGCTGCTAGCTCCGCCTCCTCCTGCGCTGCCTACCGAGTTCGCGTTTTGCACGCACCGCCTGGAACGGGAAGGCAGAGCTTCACAGGCAAAGATTTCAGGGTTCAGGGCAGTCACGGCGAGAAGCGCTCCAATTGGCGCGCGTGCTGGAGCGCGTGCTGGAGCAATCCGAAGCTCAACCTCACCATGCAGACCGCTCAGGCCATCAGCGGGGCCGCCAAGCTCACGAGCGAGCTGACCAAGGAGCTCGACGAGTGAGGGGCGAGCACGACGCGTGAAGCGCGCCACGCCACCAATTGCTCTGCACCGCACCTGCGAGCAATTCACGTGTGCTGTGCCTCTGCCCCCGCAGTGTGAGCGACCGGTGCGCGGCTCTCCACCGCGCCTTGTCCACGCTCAACGAGCGCGTCTCCAAGACCGGCTACTCGGAGAAGGGCGTGCAGGCGGACTTTGGCTCGACGAGCTCCTACCTGAGTGAGCGTTGCGCGCGTTCGTTCCCACGCCCTCGTGCGCGCCCGTCGTCCAGAGCAGCAGCCCGCCACGAGCGCCTCTGGTGGGAAAAGTCTGTGTGCGCCTTGCCTGTGGGCGCAGAGCTGGAGCGTGCCCGGCGCCTGGCACCCTTTGCGTTCGGGGACTGCGCGCCGCGCAAGCTCAACTGGCCGCGCATCCGGGCCATGTCCATCGACCGCATCGTGCGTGCGCACCGTGGGGCGTTGCTGCCAGTGGCGCCTCCAGCTTGTGCTGGCTCGCCTTGGCTTCATGCAGCTCACGCCCGTGGGTCCCGTGGTGGCAGGTGCGTGAGACGGACACGCGGACGCTGATGGAGGTGTTTGACGAGCTGGCGCACGCCGACCTGGAGGCGGAGAGCGGCTACAACCTCACCGAGGCCAACCTCATCAAAGTGAGGGACCGTGCCGGCAGGAAAAGCCACGCACTGGCGCTCACCACGGGCTGGCGCTCACGCGGTGCCGTGGCCGTGCTGTGTGCGGGGGCGCAGCTGCTGCAGGTGGCGCAGCTGCTGCTGCAGTTCATGCAGTGGAACGTGGAGCAGGGCGCCCACGCCTGCCAGCTGCTGCAAGAGGAGCGCTCGGGCGTCCTATCTGGTCAGTCCGCTGCCCTTTGCGGTCGCAGCACGCTGTGCCTGTGCGCCATGCCTGTGCAGCAGCGCAGAGCAGGGCCTGCGTGCCTGCCGCCCACAACTGCCACGCGCACGCAGCCATGCGCATGATCCCCGACATGAGCCTGCGCGAGGTGGACGAGGGCATGGGCGCCCTGGGCAAGGGCTTTGCCAAGGTGGCGGACGCCGACCTCGACGCCATGTTTGTGCAGGTGCGCTGCCCTGTCTGCTGGCGCGTGCACGCGTAGGCCCACCCGCCCTGCAGCACGCTCCGCTGAGCCTCACGGGACGCAAGCAGCGCCCACCAGCCCACAAGGAGTCATGCACGCGCCTCCTACGCACGCGCAGGTTCGCACCGACGAGCAGACCCAGGCGCGCGACATTGTGGCCGGCGTTGTGGAGGCGGCCAAGCAGGAGCTGTCCAAGCGCACCGCCCACCTCCCTGACGCGCCCGCCTCCACCTCTGCGGACGACACCCTAGCCATGCGCCGCGACCAGGGCCCCGCCATGGCCGTGTACGTCGTGGCGGCGCCCGGAGCCTCCCCAGAGGTCATGACGGCGGCGGCGGCCGCCGCCGCGTCAGCAGGCATGGCGCCGGCGGTGCAGCAGCACTTTGAGCAGCAGCAGCTGCAGCAGCAGCACAGCGGCGCGCCGTTGCCGCAGCTGACGCGGCCAGAGGCGTATCGCGCGCCGTTCCGGGGCCTGCCCACCGAGGATGCTGCCGCGGCGGGCCCTCGGGCGCAGGCAGAGGCGTCGCTGCTGGCGGCGCGGTTGTCCGGGGGCGCGCCGGGGGCGCAGGCGGCGGCAGGCGGCGGCGGCGCGTGGGGCGCGCGCGGCCGCGGCGCGCCCTCTGACGCGAGGTTCAGCGGCAGCTTGTTCGCCGACGGCCTGGCCACGTCCCTGACCAGCTTTGTCAAGCAGAAGCAGGCGGCCGGCGCGCAGGCGGCGGCGGCGGCGGCGGCGGCCAACACCGGGTGGGACGGGGCGGTGGGCGCGTCCGCTGCACGCCACGCAGGCCAGGCCAGCGCCCAGCTTGCCAGCGTGGGCATGGCTCCCGGTGCGCCGGTGCAGCCCTCGGGCTTGGCGACGGCCATGGCGGCGTTTGATGCCCAAGCTAGGGCGGGACCCACCTCCTCCATGCCCTCCCGCGGCCAGCCGCCAGCTCCGCCTCCCAGCGGGGCGTACGTCATGCACGCCTCGCTGGCGCAAGCACACCCGGCGGCGGCGCTCCCGCCCCAGCCCCCCGCCCCCGCACCGTCGGCGGCGTCGGCGGACGACCCCTTTGTGTTTGCGCGGGCGGCGGCCCTGGCCCAGCACGGCGGCGGCGCGTCCAGCCAGGGGGCCGGAGCCACCACCGCGGAGCAGCCCGCGCCCGCTGGAGCGGGGCCCCATGGCGTCGCGCTGGCACCGCCCCGCGCGCCCCTGCAGGCGCTGTTCCGGCCTGGGCTGTCCGTCGGGTGGCCACCACAGCAGCAGCAGCAGCAGCAGCAGCAGCGGTGAGCAGGGGCGACGCTGAGCAGGAGCGACGCCCCCGTCGTTGGCTTGTGTGCTGAGCGCTGCTGCTGCCGAGAGAGCCGACACTTCCCAGTGGCGAGGCGTGCCCCGTGGCTACCCCGTGGCTACAGAACTGCTGCAAGGACGCTCCACGTGTGGGCGATGTTGCGCACCAGCGGGGCTCGTAGGTAGGAGTGCAGCAGCGGCCACCAGTGAGCAGTGTGCATCGCAGGCAAGACCGCGAGGCTGTGGTGTCTGCGGCCAGCACAGCGTGCGCGATTGGAGCGTCGATCCATCTTATGGCCAGTACCGCCCCCTCGTGGCCATGTGCACCCGTGCGCCCGGAACACCATCCAGCAGACTGGTGGGATCACAGGCGCACTGTGCGTTTCATACACACCGACGAGCCTCAGGCGACCGTCGGGTGACGCGCAGTGCGCAGCTCGTGGGCGAGAGCGCGCCTGCCTGGTGACCGACCGAGGCAGAGGCGACGCCCAGGCCTGCGTCGACCAGGCCGCGCGCCAGCGGGCCCATCAGCACATCAGCGGGAGGCCGCCGGCGCCCTGCCGGAGCTTGAGGAGCGCTCCTGCTCTGCCTCTGGCCACCAGGTGAGGAGAAGCGCCAGCTGGAACGATGAGCCGCCAAGTCCCACGGCCCATTCGCCACACCAGCGCCGCCATCGGACCGGCGCGCACGGCGCCCAGGCCGGCGCA
>VFQP010002737.1_pt1 | contig 19119 bp, 20 predicted proteins | sample 3512351 | NCBI WGS metagenome assembly VFQP01 (sample SAMN10412372, study PRJNA504923) | tailings metagenome | isolation source: Relicate 1 Philex TSF1 revegetated site | place: Philippines: Tuba, Benguet | collected 2017-08-29
GCTAAACCTACCCACCCGAATCCGATGCGGTCTTTCTACTACCCACGGTTTCCGGATCGAGCCGCTAGTGAAGTGGACTCGAATCTTTAGAAACCAACAAGAAGCCTAAAACCAAACTTTACTACACTTTGGAGCCATTTGCAGCCCCAAACTGGCGTTCACCAAGCTAGAGTACCCGTACGTGGATGCTCTTCCGGGTTTGGCAAATAGATCGTCCGGCACTTCTCACAACGATAGATCTCCGCCTCGGCCCCAAATTCCGCCCGCACTTCTTCCCCATACAAATACCAGCGCTTGAGGTGCCCGGCACACAATTTGCCCTTTTCGTTTTTCTCATTACAGGCCCGCTGCTTCAGGACTCTGATCTTCACCAGCGTGCCATTCAGCAGGCGCCGTGCTTCTTCTGAGGGCGTTTGGATTGCGTCTTCCAAACCAAATTGTAACAACGCACTGAGCGCCGAACTGAGTCAATCCGACACACCCAAACGGATTATGGACTCAGGCGACTGCCCGCGCCTTAAGCCGTCCCGGCAAATTGGACTCAAGGATCCAGTCCAACTGCTCCCGCTCAATCGGCGCTGAACAGTAGTCCACTGCTCCCGCTTCAATGGCGTCCAGCCAGTCGTTCACTTCAGGCAGACGGCTGACAACCACCACCGGCATTTTCACTGCCTGCAGCATGGCGATTAAGTCACTCCGGCCTATGTCACAAAATGCGAGGGCGCAGTTACCGGCCTGCTCTGCGTCCAAGCCGTCTAACTTCTCGCAGGACTTGACGCTCAAGCCACGAGTACGCAAATGACCGCTCAACTCTTCGGCTACCTTTTGGTCCAGGCCAGCCAGGACAATCTCGGAAGGGCTAGTTGCAATAGGCAATTCGACAGGATCCAGATGAAGAGATTTCAAGGGATCACGCTCCTTAATTCAGCGCTACATGGATTGGAGCTCTCCCAAAAGGCGGGAGTTTCAAGTTACCAATCGATTCGCGGGCTGAGGTAGTGCTATCGGTCTTCAGAAACTCTCCAAATTTCTGAATGAAGCTCACACAAGGAGAGAACCGGGGGAGGTTCATGCGCGTGGGCCGGCGGGGCCACTAGCGCTAAACGTTCTTCTTTAGTATATCGGCTTTCCTTTATTGCGTTGCTAAAATCAGTAGCTAGGAGCCTCAATTTCTCAAGCATGCCCATCCAACGCCGGAAGACCGTCACGGTTGACATCGGAGGTGTAAAAGTCGGTAGCGAGCACCCGATCATGGTGCAGTCCATGACCAACACGGATACCGCTGACGTCACCGCCACGGCCAAACAGGTGATGGAGCTCGCTAAGGCCGGCTCGGAAGTCGTGCGGATTACCGTGAACACGGACGAAGCCGCCGCCGCCGTGCCCAAAATCGCCGACACGCTCATGCTCCACGGCGTAAACGTACCCCTCGTGGGCGACTTCCATTACAACGGCCACCTGCTTCTCAAGAAGTACCCCGACTGCGCCCGCACCCTCGCCAAGTACCGTATCAACCCCGGCAACGTGAACATCGGCCGCAAGACCGACGACAACTTCCGCACCATGATCGAGCGCGCGATTGAATACGACAAGCCCGTCCGCATCGGCGTCAACTGGGGCTCGCTCGACGGCGCGCTGCTGACGCAGATGATGGACGACAACGCCAAGCTCGCCGAACCACTCGATGCCCGCGAAGTCACAATGAATGCCATCGTCGAAAGCTGCCTGCGCTCGGCGGAAGCCGCCGAGAAGTACGGTCTCGCGCACAACAAGATCCTTCTCTCGGCGAAGGTCAGCGGCGTCCAGGACCTCATCATCGTTTACCGCAAACTGGCGCCGCGCTGCGACTATCCGCTCCACCTTGGTCTAACCGAAGCCGGCCTCGGCTCGAAAGGCATCGCTTACACGACCGCCGCGCTGAGCGTACTTCTTCAGGAAGGCATCGGCGATACGATCCGCGCCTCGCTCACACCGCTGCCCAATGGAGACCGCACTGAGGAAGTCCTCGTTTGCCAGCAAATCCTCCAGGCGCTGGAGATCCGCACTTTCACGCCCCAGGTCACCGCCTGTCCCGGCTGTGGCCGCACCACCAGCACCTTCTTCCAGGACATGGCCGACCAAATTCAGACCTACCTGCGCAATCAGATGCCGGTCTGGAAGTCACAGTATCCTGGCGTTGAAACCATGAAGGTCGCCGTCATGGGCTGTATTGTCAATGGCCCCGGCGAATCCAAGCACGCCAACATCGGCATTTCCCTGCCGGGCACTTTCGAAGAGCCCGTCGCCCCGGTCTACGTCGACTCCAAGCTCTTCAAGACTCTGCGCGGAGATCACATTGTCGCGGAGTTCACGGACCTGCTGAACGACTACGTCGCCCGCAACTACAAGGCCGAAGAACGCGAAACGGTCGGCGTCTAGGCGCGGGCGGCAAGCCACGCAACAAGATCACGAATCACTTCATCTGAGTTGCTTTCAAGCAGCAAATTGTGGCGCGCGCCCGGGTAGACTTTGCGCACTTTGTCCGGAGAACCAGCGTTCGCAATAAATCGCTCGGAGGCTTCGGCTGGCGCGATCCGGTCAGCGCTTCCATGAAGCACGAGCAGCGGCACTTGCGTGCTTTTCGCCCCAGCCTGCACCGCCTGCATTCCTTCCATTAGAGCCATGGCGAGGCCAGGCGAACACTTCCGCCGGAACATTTCATCGCGCAGGTACTCGGCTACAGCCGTGGCGTCCCGGGAAATTTGCTTTGGCCTCAGACCTGTAGGCAAGGGCGTCGCGTGAGTGAAGCGTGCAATCCAGGGAAGCATCTTTCGCAGGATCCATGGCGCTCCTTGCGGACTGAGCGCCGGCGCTAGGGCCACTACTCACTCAAGGTTCCCTCGCCTGGCATGAAGCGCGGCATTCAAGGCGAGAAGTCCGCCCATGCTCAAACCCACGACGAATATCCCGCGGTTCTCTCGCTCAGCCGCTACCTCCATCACATCGTTTACGTCATCGCTAAGGCAACGCCAAGCCGGCGTATAGACCGGTTCGCCTTCGCTCAAGCCATGCCCAGGCAGATCGAAAGAGTAAACCCGCCAGCCGGCATCCACTAGCGCGGAACGTAGTCGCAGATACGGTAGGGCTCTTGCGTGATCGCCGAGTCCGTGGATGAGCAGTGCGGCTCGGCCTGCGCGGCCTTCCACGTGCCCACGCAGCCGCAGGCCGTTGCGAGTCAAAAATCCGGCAAGAAAATCCACAACTGCTTTACGAGCGCATAGCCGTGTTCAGTTTTTCGACCAAGGCAGGCAATCGTGAGGGATTCTTGAGCGTCTGGCGCACCGATTCCATGCCGTCCATCGCGATCCATTCTTCCACGGCCAGCAATCCGTAGGCATAGGCGGTAGAGGCTTGAGCATCGCTGAGCCCCATCCAAGCGCCAGAAAGTTTCTCAATCCCAGGGAGTTTGCCGCTCGCCAGCGCTTGCTTGAGCGCCCGGCGCGAATCCGCGCTTAAGCGAACGCCACTCAAGTGCTGTGCCAAGCCTTCGTGCAACCAAGTAGGATGATCCCCAAAGCGCGCGATACAGGCGTGAACGATCTCGTGCGCAAACACTTCCCGCATCTTCGGTCCCACGCGCGACCGCTCGTAGACCAAGGGCACTTGGATCCGGCCATCGAACAAGCCGCCCGCCCAAGGCGAGTGCCCCATCTGTTCCCAAGTTGCTAGCGGAATGATCAATGTGTCGATCTTCTTGCCGATCACGCAGCCCAGTTCATGACGCACACGGGCGTACTCTTCATCGAGCGCGTCCAGCATCTCGCGCGCCACGGTTGGGCTTACCTGCCCGCTGGGATAGTGGAGCGTCAAATCCACCGATCCGGTCGTCGCATCCTGCGCCAACAGCAGCGTCAAGGCAAGCCAAGTCATAAGCATCTATCGACTGGGTCCATAGAAAACTTTTCACGTTCAGGAACTTGAACTTTTTTGTCTGCGTCATATAATTGCAGGAACATATCGGAACAGCCGATATGGGATTGAGTAGTTGTTGAGTAGTAGTAGTAGCGAGGTAACTATGGACATTCTTGGCGAACGTAAATTCGTGGAGATTCCAGGAGACCGCACGCACGAACTGCCCCCGTTGCTAGTCCGTTCCACGCCGGTCCGACGTCTGGAAAAAATGATGTCGATGGCTAACGATGTAATCGAAGCCGGAGACGTAATTCATCAGCCGCCGCTCCCGGACCCCGCGCTCGAGCTCGATTTCGAACGCCGCCGCATGGATCTGGCGCTGAATCTGGTGGACCAATACATCACCTTCCAAACGCAATGGGCCTGGGGCGATTCGATCCTGGAATGGATCCGCCAATGCGAGATGACATTCGAAACCCGCTGCGACTTGCGCCCCTTACTCAAGGCGGACGTTTGGCCTCATGCCGGCCGCAAAAGCTTCGTGACGCTGCTTGAGGACAAGGCAAAGAACATTCGTTCCGCGGATGGCATTCCGTTGGAAGGAGCCGTCGGCCTACGCCTCACCTTTCGGCAGCCGCCACCGCTGGGTTGCTTCAGCGACCAGTTCCTCTTCTACTTGAACGGCTCGCTCGCCAAGTCCGCGTTTGAAACCTGGGCGCACATGAGCACAGGCCCTGCTTCGGACCTGCCGCCGGAGCGCTTCAAGTTCGACGTCGTGACAATGTAGCTCAAAGCCTGTAGCCGTTAAGCCTACTTTGTTAACCTCATAGGTTCGTATGAACCTAGCAATTGTCGGCTTGGGCTTCATGGGCGCGACGCACCTGAAGGCCGCCCGCTCGATCCCTGGCTTAAACCTCGCCGTCGTTTCTCGCAACCCGAAAAAACTCGCCGGAGACCTCTCCGAGGTCGCGGGCAACATGTCGGGCTTTGAAACTTCCGTCGACTTCTCCAACATCAAGACCTTTGGCAGCTTCCGGGAAGTCCTGGCCGATCCGGCTATCGACGCCGTCGATCTTTGTCTGCCCACCGCCCTCCACGAGCCCTACACCATCGAGGCACTTCAAGCCGGCAAGCACGTACTCGTTGAGAAGCCAATGGCCATTGAAGAAGCCGCTTGCGCCCGCATGATCTCGGCGGCGAAGCAAGCGAAGAAAACCCTCATGGTCGCGCAGGTCCTTCGCTTCTTCCCTGCCTACGATGGGTTGAAGCAATGGGTCGCCAAGCAACTAAGTGGCCCGATTCGCTCCGGCTTTTTCCGCCGCCGCACCGCCGCTCCCGGTTGGGGGCCCTGGTTAAAGGACAAAGGCCAATCCGGCGGCGGCGTCTTCGATCTCTTGATTCACGACATCGACATGGCGCTCTACCTCTTCGGCGTGCCGCAAAGCGTATCGGCCACCGGATTTGAGGCTCTTGAACGCCAGGTCGATGTGATCTCCGCCGAACTCTTCTACCCAGGCCATACCGTCACCATCACCGGCGGCTGGTATCACGAGGGCTATCCCTTCTCGATGGAGTTCACCGTAACCGGCGAAGCCGGAACCATGGAATACCATCTGCGCGATTCCAAGCCAACGCTCTACCAGGCGGGCCAGGCCCCCGCGGAAGTCGATGGCGGCGGTGAAGCCGATGGCTATAAAGCCGAACTCGAATACTTCCTCCAATGCGCCGGCAGCGGCGCGTATCCCGAGAAGTGTTCCCCCGAAGATTCTCAGCGCGCCGTGGCGCTTGCCAATTTACTGCTCGCCTCGCGCTCCCAACAAGGAAAGGTACTTGCATGTCAGATCTAAAACCACTCGAAACCGGCGTGATCTTTTGGGCCGCGAACGATAAGCCCGCCGCCGAACAACTTAAGGCCCTAAAGGCCCTCGGCGTAAGCTGCGCCCAACTCGGCTTAAGCGGCGACTTCATCGCCATCGGTAAAGCCGCCGAATGGAAAGCCGCCTGCGCCAGCGAAGGCTTCACGCTTTTAACCGTCACCGCGGCCTACAGCGGCGAAGACTACGCCGACATCCCGACCGTCGAACGCACCGTTGGATTCATCCCCCCCGCCACGCGCGCAGAGCGCGAGGCGCGCACCATAGAGCTTTGCGACTTCGCCGCCTCCGTGGGCATCCCCGTCTTCGCCTGCCACATCGGCTTTGTCCCCCACGACAAGACGAATGAGAACTACATCGCCGTGCAAGCTATGGTCCGCCGCATCTGCGAACATTGCGCCAAGCTCGGCATGAGCTTCCACCTGGAGACCGGCCAGGAGCCCGCGGACGTTTTGTTGGACTTCCTGAAAGACACCAACTGCGCCAATCTGGCCATCAATTTCGATCCCGCCAACATGATCCTCTACGGCACCAGCGACCCCATTGAGGCCATGGAGATCTTGAAAGGCCACATTCGCTCCGTGCACGTGAAGGACGGCGACTGGCCCGACAAGGACAAGCCAGGTTCGCTTGGAACGGAGAAGCCGCTCGGCCAAGGCTCCGTCGGCATGGAACGCTACATCGCGAAGTTGAAGGAAATCGGTTACGCCGGCCCGCTGGTGATCGAACGCGAAGGCACCGACCCCGAACGTTGGAAGCAAGACGTCACTATGGCTATCGCCATGATGCAACGCCTTGCAGCCGTCTAGTCATACGAAGTCCGTGAAACGCAGCCTCTGGAACCGAATGCTCTACGGTGTCAGAGGCCCTCGGCCCAGCCTGGTTGGCTACCTGGCTGGGCTTCATGCTTTCGCAATTCCATTCTTCGCTTGCATACCAGCAATCTTCCTCCCTATCTATTGGCTTCCCCTCTTCGCCATCCTCCCTGCTTTCGCTGTCACCGCGTGGCTGAAATTTGAATTCAGCTTCTGGCGCTTCGCGCTTGTCGGCTTCTTTCCGCTTTTCGCCATCTCCCGGCAAAGGACCGGGATGTGGGAGTTTCCCTCCCTGCTCTTGACGGAGCTAGAGCCAGGTAATTCTTGGAAAGCGATTCTCTGTTTTGAGCTCTACCTCGCCGCTTATGTTCTATTCACTTGGCTCTTCCGCTGGAAACAAACCGAGTTGAAACAGTCCTGATCCACAATGGATTCATGCGTCTCGCCGCGTTCCTCCTCTTTGCATACCTTGCTGCCTCTGGCCAGCACAATCCACTGATCGTCATCAGTGTCGACGGGTTAGACCAGCGTTACCTCCGCGATGCCGACAAGTTGGGACTGAAGATCCCTACGATCCGCAAGCTAATGCGCGAAGGCGAATGGGCCCAAGGCGTGCTCGGTGTCGTTCCTACCGTGACGTGGCCGTCGCACACGACCTTGATCACCGGCGTGCCACCTCGGGTGCATGGCATATTGAACAACCGGCGGCCACGTTCCGAAAGTGGCGATTATTACTGGATGGCGGAGATGCTCAGGTCCAAGACTCTCTGGCATGCCACTCGCGCGGCGGGCTTGAAGAGCGCCGCCATCACGTGGCCGGTTACCGTCAATGCCGATATCGATTACAACCTGCCGGAATACTTCCGAGGCCGCAACGGCGGCGGCATGGACCGGATCTCCATTTGGGAGAAAGCCACGCCGGGCCTAGTCGAGGACATCGAGAAATTCGACCCCAGCTTTCGACAGCAGTGGGTGGACGACCGTACGCGCAAGATAGCCACCGTGTATCTCTTGAAAGAACGCCGGCCGGATCTTTTGCTGCTCCACTTCGTCGATCTCGATTCCACCGCTCATACCCATGGCCCTTACACAAAGCAAGCCCACGACTGTCTAGAACTCACGGACGCCTACATCGCGGAGATCCTCACCGCCGCGCCGAATAACGCCGTCGTCGCACTTGTCTCCGATCATGGCTTCGAACGTGTGGATCGTGAGATCAGCGTCCCGATCCTCGACATGGAACTGGAACTCCAGGGGAAGGTCCAAACCCAAGGCGGCCTTCTTCTCGCCACAAGCGCGGACGCGGCCAGAAAGATCGCCCAATCCGGCTATGCCGGCCGCCGCGTTCCCCGCGCTGAAGTCATTCAGTTCGCGCCAGAACTCAACCGCAAGGACATCTACGCGGCCTTCGAGCCGAAACGCAACGAAGCCTGGCTCCCCGCCCATGGCGCCAAGGCCCTCAACAACCCACCACACGAACTGGGCAACCATGGCTTCTGGCCGGGCCTGCCGGAGTACCGCTCCGTCTTCGTGCTCTGGGGCCCAGGAATCGCGGCGAAGAAGACTCCCGAAATGCGAATGGAATCGGCAGCCGCACGCTTCGCCAAGATCCTCGGCGTACCACTCGTAAACTAATTCGCTAACCTCTTGGCCGGCATTTCCCGCCCGCCTTGCTGCAAGACCAGACCCGTCACCTTGCCATCCTCGCGGGTCATGCGCAAGGTCGCGGGCATCGCCGTGGGGAACAAGATGTCCTTCGCCTCCGCGTAAACCGGGATCTTGCCTTGCCCCGTGGCTTGCGTGATCAATTGATCGCCCTCGCGGGTAATTGTCAGGATGAAGTTCGGCGCAAGCTCGTAACGTCCCAGATATTCATCGAGGGTCGAAGAAGGCAACGCAATCGCCTTTCGCTCCACGGGCATCTCCACCTTGGCGCCCGTCGCCAAGGCTTGCAAGGCAGGTTCCACGATTTGCCCCGGCATGTCTTCAAAATTCGAGAGCACCACAATCGCCAAGCCGTCCTCGCCAAATCGTTGGAAAGTGGAGACGAAACCATCGATGCCCCCGTCGTGCCCGTCGAGTTTCTTGCCGCGCACGTCCTCTACCGTCGTTCCATAGCCGTAGTTTCCTTTTTCTACAGTCAACATTCGCGCGCGGCTGGCAGCGCTAATCACCTTATTCCCGCTCAACGCCCGTTCCCAAAGCACAAGATCGCCCACTGTCGAAAGCACGGCGCCCGCCGCCCCCGGAATGCGCATGTCGATGAATGGCGCTCGCTGGATTTTGCCGCCATTGGAGCGATAGCCTTCTGCCCGTTTGGGGATCAGAGCGCCGGGCGCCTCGACAGTGGTGGAAGTCATGCCTGCCGGCGCGAAAATCTCTTTTTCAAAGTAGGCCTCAAAAGGCAGGCCGCTCGCCTTCTCGATGATCTTGCCCAGCAAGAGGTAGCCGGTGTTTGAGTAGTTGAACTTCTCACCTGGCGCGAATTCCAGTGGGTAATCCAGCACCACCTTCACCTGCGCTTCATAGCGCGATGGCTTGACCTTCACTTCGGAATAAGCGGGTATCGCCGTAAAATTCTTGATCCCGGAAGTGTGGGTCAACAGTTGATGAACGGTGATGGGTTTCCAGGCCTCGGGACATTCGGGCAAGTATTGGCAGGCCGCGTCGCCGGTTTTCAGCTTGCCTTGCTCCTCCAACTTCAATATCGCCGCGGCGGTAAATTGCTTCGTAATGCTTCCCACGCGAAAGCGCGTGTCGATCGTGTTCGGCGTCTGCCACTCGTAGTTCGCCATGCCATAAGCCTTCGCAAGGATGGGCTGGCCGTCCTTGGCAATCATCACCGCGCCGCTAAACTTCTTCTGCGCCGTCAGGGCCTGAAAGAAGGCATCAGCCTGACTCGCCGCATCCGGCGCAATCGTTTGGCCGAAGGCCGAGCAGATAGCAAGAGAGAAGAAACAGAGGAATCGCCTGGTCACAACTTGCTTACGAAGCAAGCCCGGCAGAAGTTCCCGCGGGCCAGTTAGAATAAGCGCATGAGCGCCGATCCATCCCGCCGCTGCCCCAAGTGTGCCTCGCCCCAAGAAATCGGTTTCGGCGTTGACGTAGGCCATTCCTTGATCAAGCCAAGCCGCTGGATCGAAGGCCCGCCCGAGTCCTCTTGGTGGCAAGGCGTGAAGACCTCCGGCATGACCTGCCGCCGCATCGACTACTGGCGCTGCACGAAATGCGGTTATCTCGAAACCTTCGCGATAGAGAAGGTCGACCCTCCCAGCTTCTTCAGCACTTAGTCCACCCGCCGGTAGACCAGAATATTTTTGAACGGAGTTCCATCCTTGCGCGCCCCACGCGAATCGATGGTCATGGTCTTGCCGTCCTTGGATATTGTCCGGGTGGCCCGCACGGTCACCTTCCCCTGCAAAGTGAAGGTCTGTTCCACGACATGCGGCGACTTCAATTGCAGAGCCACCGCGTCATATAAGGTCCCACCTACAAAGGGCGCCGGCTTGCCGTCGTATTTGACAGTGAACTCGGTATGAAAAGGCTTGCCTTCGGCGTTTACGCCGTCATGCAGGAACTGCACTGTGTCCCCTTTGTCGCCTTTGGCGATCCACTGCCGCTTGGACTCCTTCGGCGCCGGACCCGACTCATACGTCGACTTGTCCGGCACAAAGATCCAAGTACCCAACCCGAGATCTTTCGTTTGGGCGCCGAGCGCCAACGAAAGCAACAGCGGCAGCCAACGAAGCATGGGACTAGCTCCAGAACGTGAGATAAGGTTTCCCTTGCGCCATCCTTTGTACCAGAAGCGCGGCCTCGCGTAAATGGTAGTCGCCCCACATGCAACTCTCGCCGCAAGGCACTTTCTGCCCCGGCGGAATGTGATCCCAACCGTTCGGGCGATGGTAGACGGAATGCAACAGCAAGCCTTGATGCTTCGCGTCGGTGGATAGATAAGGCTCTTGCAGGATGGCCTTCAGTACCTGCAATCCTGCCTTCGTGTATTTGTCTTCCTTCAGGTAAGCGCCCAGGCGGATCAAGCCTTGCGCGGCAATCGCGGCCGCCGAGGAATCGACCGGCTCGTGCGCATTAAAGGGATCCGCGGGCCGACCGAGATAGTCGCCCATTTGCGCCAAACCCGGCGCGCCGGTATCCCAATAGGGCACGCCGCAAACCGGCGTATGCTGCAAATAAAAGTCGCAGGTCGCCAAGGCCGCCTTCTTCATCGTTTCCTTCGCTTCGGCGAGACCTTGGCCGGGCAGCGTTTCCAGGAATTCCAACTCTTCCGCAAATCCGCACATCGCCCACGCCAGCCCTCGCGTCCAAGTAGTGAACGGAGCGTAGCCTTGCTGCGAGTTCGGGCAGCGGAAGTTGCCGTCGTTACGATTGAACACCGCCTCGTGCACAGTGCGTCCGCGGGTCGTCGGCGTATCGTAAGAATCGCGCCCATCGCCGTAATAGATGCTGTACTTCGCGGTAGCTTCGGCATGCTCGATCAAGCGAGCGAGTAGCGAAATGCGCACGTCGTTTTCACCCGTCAGCACATGGCCCAGACGATGCCCCAGCGCCAGCGCCCGTAAACTGCGGATCGTATCCACGAACAACGAATGCGGGCCGTTGAAGGAGTAAATGTAACCGCCGCCCCCACGAATGGTCGACCAACGCGCGGCTTGCACCGCGCCCGAGGCCTTCAGCGCAAACTCGTAAAAATTCTTCTCCCACTCGTTGTGAGGAATCCGGCCTTCGTTCATCAGCCGCAACAGATTACCGTAGGTGGAAACGTTGTTGAAGCCATGGTCGTGCACGCCAATGTGCGTAACGTGAGGGGCCATCAGTTCCACGGTTCGCTTCCGCCCCGCCTCTAGAAATTCCGTCTCTCCCGTGGCGTCGAATTGCAGCAGCGCCGCCCCAAACTGGAAGCCTTGCGTCCACTCCGTCCAGCCGCGCGAAGTGTACTTTCCTTCAATCGTGAAGACCGGTGAGCCCTGCTCCGGCTTCCAGCCGGACTCAATCGAGCGGATCTTGGCCGCGCTCGCCGCCCACATTTTGTCAATAAAAGGTACTAGAGCACCTGGGGTAATTGCCGGATCGACTTTGATCATGAAACCTATAGAATACGACTAGATCCCCATGCGTTCCTGCGTTTTCCCCGCGATTTTATTGACCGCCAGCGTCCTTCCTAGCGTTTCGCTCGCGCAGCCCAGCCAGCCTCCGCTCGACGCCGATGCCCGCCTCCAATGGTTCAAAGATTCCAAGTTCGGCATCTTCATCCACTGGGGTGCCTACTCGGTGATCGGCCGCCACGAATGGGCCCGCCACCGCTTCCAGATTCCCCAGGCCGAGTACGACGTCTACGCACGCCAATTCAATCCCGAGAAGTTCAACGCGAACGAGTGGATGAGTCTCTTTGATCGAGCGGGCGCGAAGTACGTCGTGATTACGTCCAAACACCACGACGGATTCGCGATCTGGCGCTCCAAGGTGAGCGATTACGACATCGAGATGACGCCCTATAAAGGCGACCCGCTGAAAGACCTCGCCGAGGCCGCCAAGCGCCGCAACCTGCGCTTCGGCTTCTATCACTCGATCATGGACTGGCATCATCCCTTATACCGTCCGCGCCGCGCTTGGGAAGTGAAAGACCCGAAAGACGCGAAAGTTGGCGGCGATAATTCGCGCTACGTCGATTTCATGAAGGAGCAACTGCGTGAATTGCTCACCGGCTATGGCGACGTGGCCGTGATCTGGTTCGATGGCGAGTGGGAACACACCCTCGCCGAGTTGAAGCGCGACGACGAAGTCTACGACTTCATCCGCATGCTGCAACCGAACACGCTCATCAACGACCGCCTCTATGAGCGCAAGCCCGGCAGCCGCGGAGACTTCGGCACCCCCGAACAATTCGTCCCCGCCACCGGCGTGAAGGACCCTTCCGGCAAGGACGCTCTCTGGGAGTCCTGCGTCACGATCAACATGGATTCCTGGGGCTACAACAAATACGAGACGGACTTCAAGACCGACCGCGACCTGATCCGCATGCTCGTCGAAGTGGTCTCCAAGGGCGGCAACCTGTTGCTTAACATTGGCCCCAAACCCGACGGCACGATCCAGCCCGAGTTCGTAACGCGCCTGGAAGCGATGGGCGAATGGATGAAGGTAAATGGCGAATCCATTTACGGAACCAAAGCGAGCCCCTTCGCCCGCATGCCTTTCTTCGGCCGCGCCACGCAAAAAGACAACACGCTTTACCTGCACGCCTTCGCCTGGCCTCAGGACGGCCAACTCCGCGTGCCCGGCCTCAAGAACCTGATCCACTCCGCTTACTTGCTGGCCGACCCGAAGAAGACGCCGCTTACCTGGCGCCGGGACGGCGCCGATATCCTGGTCAACGTGCCGAAGACCGCGCCAGATGAACGCGCCAGCGTGGTTGTCCTAAAGCTGGACAGCGCCCCTGTGGTGGAACCCTTCCTGGTGCGCCCGAACGATAAAGGCGTCCTCACCCTCGGCATCGAATCGAGCGAGATCGAAACTCGCTTCGAGCAGCGCGCCAAGAAAGAAAACGCGCTCGGACACGTTTTCCTAACGCGCTGGAGCCGGCATGATGACATTCCTACCTGGAAGCTGGAAACCCCACGCGCCGGTCGCTATCGCGTCCACGTCTCCTACGGCTCCACCCGTACCGGTACGGACCGCGATTACGTCGTGAGCGTCGGCCAACAAAGCGTGCCGGGCAAAACCGTCAATACCGGCGGCGAGTGGGTTTTCCACACGCAAAATCTGGGCACGTTGAATTTGAGCAAGGGGGAACACACTTTGCAGGTAAAAAGTGCGAACCAACAAGGCCTCGATGGCGTAACCCTAGAGAAGGTTACCCTTGTCCCTCTCGACTAGAAGTTACGCGGCCGCCTTGGCGCCCGCGCTCTTGCTCCTGTCCTGCGGCGAGTTCGAAAGATCCGCCGGTCCCTCCACGGTTGACAACAAATCCGCCAGTCTCGCCAAAGCGGAACTCCTGCGCACGGAAATCCGCATGGCCGCGGGCGAGCTCCGCGTGGAAGGAGGATTGAAGCGGGAAATCAAGGCGCGCCTGCAATACAACAAGGGCGGCATGGAGCCTCGCTTTCAATTCGACGACTCCAGCTTTCGCGCCCGGCTGCTCCTCGACCACGAAGAAAAATCTCTCCAGATTGGCGGCGACAACCGCAACGTCTGGGAAGTTTATCTGCCAGACGACGTGCCTACGGACCTCGATATTAAGATGGGCGCTGGCGATTCCCACCTGCGCATCGGGTCGATGGATCTGCGGAGCGTGAAGTTCCACATCGGCGCGGGGCGCGTCGTGGCGGATCTACGCGGCGCCCCGAAACGTGATTACGACATCGAGATCAACGGCGGTGTCGGCGATTGCGAGGTAGCCCTACCGCGCGAAGCGGGCTTGCGCGTCGAGGCCCACGGAGGCATCGGCTCCATCGACATCAGCGGACTCGAACGCCATGGTGACGTTTGGGAAAACGAAGCCTACTCGAAATCGGGCGTCAAAGTCCGGCTGAAGGCTCGCGGCGGCATCGGCCGGATTCAGGTTCGCGCGGAGTAGGAACGGCGGCCGCTTAACCCGCCATTTCCAGCACCGTCCCCAACAACACATTCGCTCCCTGGGCGCAGTCTTTCCACGAGGTCAATTCCTTCGGCGAATGACTGATCCCACCGATACTCGGTACGAAAATCATACCCATCGGCATTAACTTCGCCATCATCTGCGCATCATGTCCCGCGCCGCTCGGTAAATGCATCGTGCGCAGCCCCAACCGCTTCGCAGTCTCTTCGATGACGCCCTGTATTTTCGCGTCCGCCAATGCCGCTTCGTTGTGCCCGTTCCGCGTCATCGTGATCTCGGTCTTGGTGGACGTGGCGATCGCGCTGGCCCGCGAACGAATCTTCTCCCCCAGACGCTCCAGCTTCTCAGACGACAAATCGCGCAGTTCGATACTCAACCTCACCTGCCCGGGAATTACGTTCACCGCGTTCGGGCTCACCTCCAGATGTCCAACTGTGCCTACCTGCGCACCCACCTCTGCAGTCACAATCTCGCGTACGGCCAAGGTTAATTGCGCTGCCGCAATCATTGCGTCCCGACGCTCGCTCATCGGCGTCGTCCCCGCGTGATTCGCCGCGCCCGTCACCACCACATCGTAATCGTCGATCGAAACAATCCCATCCACCACGCCGATGGGCACACCGGCCCTTTCCAACTTCGCACCTTGTTCGATATGCAATTCGAGATAGGCGTGATAATCTCCCTGCGCGATCCGCGCCGTTTCGATCCGTTCCGGGTCGCCGCCAATCCGCCGGATCGCCTCTGCTTTCGTCAATCCTCTGGAGACCTTCTTCATATCCTGCGCCATCCCCGCCGCCGCGCGGCTTCCGTTCAATGCCGACCCCGCGAACGAGGACTCCTCGCAGGCCCAGACCACTGCCGTCAATCCTCGTCGAGTGGTGATGCGCTGACTATCCAGCACTCGAAGCACCTCGATTGCAGCCAAGGCTCCTAACGCTCCATCGAAATTGCCGCCTTCTGGTACCGAATCCGCATGCGAGCCAAATAGTAGAGGAGCGAGACCTGCATCCGTTCCAGCGCGCGAGGCGAAAATGTTACCCGCTGCGTCCACCCGGACCTTTGCCCCGGTCTTCCGCATCAGGTCCATCACATAGGCCCTCCCTGCCAAGTCTTCATCCGTGTACCCCACTCGGCTCACGCCGCTCGCAAATGTGCCGCCCGCCGGCCGCCCGATCTCGCTCAAGCCTTCCAGCAATCGGCGCAACGCCGCTTCGTCGATACGTGGCGTTTCCGGCCGTTGGGCTATGGCCAGGTTTGCGGCCATCACCGCCAATAGTTCTCGCCGCTTCATTTGAGTTCCAGTGAGTATAAAACATCCCCTCACCGGGAACTATCAGCGCCTGCCGCCAAGCATCAGCGTTCGCTCGCTTGTAAAGGTCTTGAACTTGTTTTCAAAATCCTTGATCACCTTCTCGGCCATGGTCTTGTCATAGGCGGCCCAGGTCAAAGCGAACTGGCTCTCCATCAAACTGATGCACCAGTTATAAAGCAGCGTGAACTCTGCACGCATCTGCACGCCCGGCGCCTTGGCAAGCACGCGGCGTTCGACGGCGTGCAGAGCCTTCTGAATGTGCGTCATATCGCGACGCATCTGGGCGATCTTGTCGAGAGCCTGCGAATGCGGCGTGCCCCCATAAAAGGTCGCGATCATCTTGCCGTTCTCTAGTGGCATCTTGGGATTCCAATCCTTTCCAGTGAAGGCCAGGCCGGAGAGAACGGCGAAACTACCCTCTAAAGCCTGAAGCGAAATCCCTCGAATTTTTGGCGGGCAATTTTTCTACAATCCGCTTCGCCGCTTGGCCAACTCGTCGGTCACCGGACCTGTGGGCCTCGGATAACTACCCGCGCCCGTTTGTCGGCCGATCATCGCGTAGAAGGCCTCCTGGTCCGCCTTTCCTTGCATCATGACGACCTTCCCGTCCGGATACACCGCATAAGCCGCGTCGTCACTGAGACCCATCTTGCTCTGATCCTGCGCCCCATGGAGCACGCGCGGTTGATCGAGGCGTTTGTTCACAGCCTTCGCCGCCTTCTCGACATCCGGACCCGTCCAGTTGCCCTTGACGGGATCTTTGGGCACTACGGAAATGTTCCGCCCTTGGGATTTCATGGGAATCGCGCCCAGCATGTCGTAATCGCCCACCACGGGCTTGTGCAGCTTTGGATCGATCACTTGGCCCCGCTTCACCGGCCAAAAGGGGCTCTTGATCGGGATCGTCTCGCTTATTTGTTTACCGCCCTTGGTCACCACGCGAATCGCCCAGTTGTTGTCAGCCATGATGTAGTAGCCGTGTTTGTAGACCAGTTCCACGTCATCCTTCGCGGTTGCGGTCAGGATGCCGGTCTGGGGATCGCTCTTAAACTTGAAGAAAAACGGTTTTCCCGGCGCGCCTTTTTCAATCCACTGCACCGCCGCTTGCTTGTTCGCGCGGAAGACCAGAATCATATCGGTTTCCTTGGCCGCCTCGGCGATGGCATCGAAATGTTTGGCTGGGATTCCCATCCCAGGCTGATGCCCCTTTACGAAGGCGAGCGCCCGCTCCACCATCCTGGCGCCTTTCTTCGCCATGGCCTTGGCCATCAATCGCCCTCCCAAACGGCTTAGGCTGCGCCCAAGTCCTTTTGCAATTCCCACGCCGATCTTACCAACCAAGGCGCCTGCTACTCGCGCCAAAGTCAGGTATTCCAACGGGCCGTCGACGGAAATTGCGACGCCATTGGTACTTTCCGAATGCGTTTGCTCAATTACTTCCCCATCAATTCCCGCGACCACAGTGTGTCGGTACCAACTGTTGCCATTGCGGATTTTCCTCCAGCCCTCTGGGACGGGCGCTCCAGGATTGTCAGGCAGCAAGACGGGGATATCCGGATACTCGGAAAGAATCTGATGCAGTCCTTCGAGTTGCGGCGAAATGTCCGCTGGTACCCAAAGACTGTATTCGCTCACGGTGCCAATGTGTCCAATCACCGTGTAGTGCTCGTCGACGATCGGCATGAACTTGAAGTCGCCTTTGTGAATCAGCGAACTCCACCACCACTCCCAACTCGTCGCATGCTTCGAGAAGTCCTGAGCCATTTTGGGCACGATGACGATCTCCTTGGCTGTTTGCCCGCTTAACTGCATGGCCGTGAATTGTTTATATGTATTCGGATCCTCCAATCCCCGCCGCCGCAAATCTGTCTTTGGCTCGACCTTAGGGATCTTCGGCCCTGGGAAGGGCTGCAATGTGCCATTCTGCTTTCCCACGATCTGCGGCTCAAAATCGGGAAAGTCAACCCAGATCTTGTTCCCGGTGCCCTTGGTGCCGTGGCAACCCATCTTGCACAGGTGTTTGGAAGGGTCGAAGAGCAGAAAAGTGCGGTGATAAGCGACTTCTTCGTCGTGGGTCATATACTACTTAGCGAAAAGCAAAGATTTTTTAGCGGTGGAATGATCAACTTTCCATTGCGCAACGGGCGGGTTGCAGGAGCATTGGGAAAAGTGAATTTGGATGCCGACTTTCGTCAATGTGCAAATCGCGGGGATTCAGTTCCCGCCGCAATGCCCCGCTTGTGGCGGGGAAGGCACTGTAACTGTGCCTATCGTGAAAGCCTTCCCTCCTCGGGCGGAAGACGAGGAAGAACGGGAAAGGACCCTAAGCTTCGACATTTCGTTTTGTATGAGCTGCGCTTTACGGCATGCAAAAGAGCAGCGTAGGCCGGAGCTTGTCGATCATTTGAAAAGGCTTTGTTCCAACCCGGGTAACGCTCTGGGGGCCACGATCGTAGGAGTAATTGGCCTCTTCTTCATACGGGAAGCGCTGGCGAAACTTTCCCTTGCGCTCTTTGTGTTTTCTCTCTTGCCCATTGGGATTGCGCTCTGGCTGCTCCGTCTGAACTGGAGTTTGCACCCTAGCAAGTTCCTCCCTCCACCGACTTCGGTGACCGCCAGTGTCGACTTCGGCGAGTATCTGTCGAAGGAATTCGAGCCGCTATGGCTGCAGTTTTCATTTCAGTCCTCCGCATATGCTCAAGCCTTTCGCGAATTGAACGCAGCTCGGCTTTGGGATCCAGGTAGCGGAGAAGCCATGGCCGCGCGGCAGAAAAGAGCCTGGAAGGAGAAGCGGAACCGATGGGCCTACTGGATATTCGCCGCACTCGTTTTGCTGCTGTCCTTGGTCTCCTGGCTGATGGGATGGGATTCCTAAGCTTCGCGTGCTTCTGTATACTGAGCAGCGATGAAATTCACGATCCTGGCCCTGTTGCTTACGGCATTCGCGTTTGCGCAATCCAGCGCCACCAATAGAATCACGCAAAAGGCGCAAGCCTTCCTTGCCACGTTCGACGATGCCGGCAAACAGAAGCTGCTCTTTGCATTCGACGACAATGAGCAGCGGAAGCGTTGGTCAAATTTGCCTACTGGAATCTTTGCGCGCAAAGGAATTCGATTGACGGATATGAACGCGGCCCAAAAGTCGGCGGCGCATGATTTGCTGGCGGCCGCATTGAGTCCGGAGGGATATCGAAAGACCCTCGCCGTTATGGAGGGCGATGGGAAATTGCCTCCCGCGGGCAATCCTCAGATCGTGTTTGGCAAGGAAGAGTATTACTTCTCCTTTCTGGGCAAACCCTCGGCGAAGGATCCGTGGGCATTGCAGTTCGGCGGGCATCATTTCGCGATCAATCTCTTGGTGGCGGGCAAGGAAGGAATTCTGACGCCCAGCCATACGGCAGCGCAGCCGGCCTCTTATGAAGTGAACGGCAAAACGGTGCGGCCGCTCGGAGCGGAGAACGACAAAGCCTTTGCGTTGATGCAGGCGCTTGATGAGGGGCAGCGGAAGGAGGCGATCCTTGGCTTTGAGATTCGCAATCTGGTACTGGGGCCATTGGAAGACGGCAAGACGATTCAGCCCGAGGGGCTTCGAGTGTCGAAGATGAACGCCAAGCA
>VFQP010002738.1_pt1 | contig 19118 bp, 22 predicted proteins | sample 3512351 | NCBI WGS metagenome assembly VFQP01 (sample SAMN10412372, study PRJNA504923) | tailings metagenome | isolation source: Relicate 1 Philex TSF1 revegetated site | place: Philippines: Tuba, Benguet | collected 2017-08-29
CTGCAGCTCGACCGTCTCCTTCTCGGCCATCACCTTGGCCTCCTGCAGGCGAGGGGGGGGGGGGAGGGCGGCGCAGGGGGCGCCGCAGCACGCGCATCGCACTCAGGCGCCGCTGGACGCTTGAGGCGCTTCACGAGTGCCCCACCTCCCGTGCACCCTTCCCGGCAGGCAGGACACCCCAGGCGCCAAGTCTGAGCGTCACGAGCCCCTGTGCTCCTGGCCGAGCGGCGCCCGCCACAAACAGGGATGCCCCACACAGCGGCTTGCCAGCACAGCAGGGCGACCCCAGGCGCAGCACAAGCCGGCTCACGTTGGCGCGGGAGACGTGCAGCTCGTCCTGCAGGCGCGCCATGAGGCTGAGCTCCGCCTCGAGGCGCTGCGACAGCACTAACACCTCCTGCTTGCACGCCTCGAGCCGCTCCCACAAGCTGAGCAGCTGCCTGCACGGCGGCGGCCAGGGAAAACGCAGCAGAGCAGGAGGAGGAGGTGTTGTCGTGCGCTGCGGCGGGGCACGACCAGCGAGCGCTGGGCGGCGCGAGGCAGCGCAGAGCTTGGCGTGCCTGCTGGTGACGAGGATGGACCGCTGCGCCGCGCCGAGCGGGCCCATGACGCCCCACCCCTTGTCGTTGGCCTTGGGCACGCCGTCGGTGCCCTGGGCCTCGAGCGTCCGGCAGAGGTTGTTGAGCATGTCGCGCACCGAGCCCAGCTCGTTGTCCAGGTCGCGGCAGCGGTTGTCCGTGTGCGCCAGCCTGCGCGCGCGCTCGGCGGAGGGGTCGGAGGCGCTCGCTCGCCTGGGCTCGACGCGGGCGATCGCGCGCCCACCCTGCGCGACGGCACTGGACTCACTTGTGCGAGGTGTCTGCGAGCGTGTCGCGCGTCTGGCGCAGGTCCGTCTCGGTCTCGTCGAGCTTCTTGGCCGCCTCCGCCAGCTCGGCGTCCATCCTCGCCTGCAAGCACAGCGGTGGGCGTGCGCCAAACGTGCGATCGGCCCGCCGCGACCTCCCCAACCATCCTCTGCCGCCCTGGTCAAGGCGAACGCACCTGCAGCGCCACCAGCGCGTCGCTCTTGCCCTGCAGCGCCGCCTGCAGCACGACCGGGCAGGCAATGCGCACAAGAGGCGCACCACGCCAGGTCAGGTGCGCCCGGCGACGTGGCTTGGGGCACACTTCCACAGGCGAAGGGCAAACAGAGAAGGCGCTCCGCGTGCGCCCACACCCTCCCTCTCCACCCTTTAGCGCACCTGCGTCTCCGCCAGGCTCTTCTCCGTGCTGTCCAAGGTGCCCTCGAGCTCGGCGATGCGCGCGTTGCGTGCCGACAGGTCGGCCTGCGCGGCACGCGTGCAGGGTCACCACTCACGCGGGCACCGCACCAAGCCACACCCTCAGAGCGTACATGCTCAGTGCGACTTGCCCTCAGAATCGCCGCACCTGCAGCTTGCCCTTGTCAATCTCCAGCGCCTCCTTGTCGGCGGCCACCGCGCTCAGCTTGAGCGCCTGCTCGCGCTGGAAGGCCTTGAGCTGCGACAGCTGCGTCTCCAGGTCCCGCACCTGCGCCACACGCAGCAGCAGCGCAGCCCTTCATGCCTTGCTGCGCTGTGTCCGCGTCCTGGCCGCCAGCCCAGCGTGCAGCAGCAGCGTCGGCGGATGTGCATGCGCGCACCTGCTGCTTGAAGCTGACGATGAGGATTTCGTCCGTCTCAAAGTCCCGCTTCATGCGCGACATGTCCACCTCCTGCTCCACGTGCGCCTGCGTGCTCACAGAAGCCACGCCGCATGGCACGGCACGCAGCTTCACTCCCTCCTGCTCTTCCTGCGCAACCCGCGCTGAGCAGACGGAGGCGCGCACGTGCGCCGTGCTCAGACCTGCATGAGGGCGGAGAACTCGCGGTGCGCGGTGTCCTGGGCCACCGAGGCGGCCTCGAGCTCGGCGTGCGCCCCCGACAGCCGCCGCCGCAGGTCCTCGTTCTCCTGCTGCAGCTGCTGGACCTGCGCGGCCGTCCATATCGGTCAGCACCACGCGCGCAGCGAAGTTGTGGAGCGCGTCCGTGCGACCGTGCGCGTTTGGTCCTGCCGCCACAGTCGTGCGCTTGCCTGCGCGCGGAAGGCCAGCCACTCGTTCTCCGACTTGCTGAGCAGCTGCTTGGTGGTCTCGAGCTGCTTCTCCGCCGCCGTGCGCCGCTCGACCTCGTGGCTCAGCGCCAGGTCCGCGACCTGCGCGCAGTGCGGCGGGACCGGCACCTCTCGTCGCTCTTGCCCGTGGGCTTGGACGAAGCGAGCACGCGCAAAGCACCCGAGGCTGGCCTCACACCTTGTAGTGCGAGGTGAGCTCCTCGGCCTGCGCCTGCGCCGCCGCGAGCTTGCCCGCCAGCGAGCGCGAGCTCTGCGCCGTCGCGGCCTCGGCGAAGGCCGCATCGCGCTCCTTCTGCGCCAGCTCACGGTTGAGCCCCGCCACGTTGGCGCTGAGCTTGTCGCGCGCGTCCATCAGGCGCGTGTACTCGGCCTGCGAGGTGAGGGAGCGGCAGCACCCGCCGTCGCCCCAAAGCTCACGAGCCGCAGCATCGGCGGACGATAAAGCCGCGAGCCACCTCGACGCGAACGCGCGCACCTGCATCGCGCCCAGCCAGACCTCGGCCGCAAGGTTGGTCCGCAGCTCCACCGCCGAGCTCCAGTGGTCCCACAGCGTGCCCAGCAGCGCGGCGCGCTCCTTGCACTCGCTGCCCACCTGCGCTCGCAACGCCGCTCCCACGCTCCGCTCCGTGCACGCCTGCCGCACGCCTGGCCCGCGCAACCCAAGGAGCGCAACGTCCCGGCCACGCACCTGCCGCTTGAGCTCCTCGAACGCCACCTGGTACACCTGCAGCACGCCGTTGGCCAGCTCCAGCACGCTGCTGGGGCCCTCGCCACCCGCCTCCGCCGCCGCCGGGCCCAGCGTGTTGGTCGCCGTGGCCAACAGCGGGGGCGCCGGCGTCGCCTTGATCTGCGCGCGCCGCGCAAGAAAGGCTTTTGTGCAGGTGGTGATCAACGCGCCGCCCTCCTGCTCCGCGCTGTGGGCCCTGGGTCTTCCTCGGCCTGCTTCCTCGACCCTCCCAGCTGCGCCCACACGCACCTGCGCCGCCAGCGCCGCCGCCTGCTTGCTGGTGAGCTGCCCCACCATGTCCTGGAGCCACTGCGCCAGCAACGCCGCGTCCTCGCGCCGGTCCGGGCGCATGCTGGGGAACACCGTCTTCCTGCGCACGCGCACGGCCACCCAACCACGCCCACACTTGCACCCGTGAACGACGGCGCCCACCATGCTTCTTGTCCACCGCCTCTGGCAGGTGGTATCCAAGTCCCCCGTCAACGCAATGAAGGGTGCCTGGCCCACCCGCTGGCCCTTGACACGGCTGCTTGACAGGCGAGCCATCGTCGTGATCTGTCCCTGCCGCGCGCGCACCTGAAGCCGGACCCGGACGCGTCCAGTGCCACCTGAGGGCTCCGCTCGTCCGCCACGTACAGCGGAGAACCCTCGCTGTACGTCACCAGGCTGCGCACCCACCCCAGGCTGTCCCGCCCGCCCTCAGCCGCGCCCCACCGCGGCCCCAGCACCACTCGCGCCGGCGAGTCCGCCCCGCCGCCGCTGCCGGGCCGCGCCGCCGCCACGCCGCGCGCGGGCGTGGGCGGCGCCAGCGCCGCCGCCATGCGGCCCGGGCTGGCGGCCAGCGATGCCGGCGCGGCGGGCGCACCGCCCGCCGCCGGCCGCACGCTGGGCGCCGCCGACGCCGCGTGCAGGCTGCCGGTGACAGCCGCCGCGCCCGCCGCGCCGCTGGCGAGGCTCCGGGACGGTGCAGCGTCGACGACGACGGCGTCGGCGGTCTCGCGGATGGCCTGCAGCGCCGCGGCGTTGCGGCTGGCTAGTTCCTGGAGCGCGTCGCGCAGCACGCCGTCCAGCGTGTCCATGGCGGGGCCGAGGCGGGCCATGCCGGGGCCGGGGCGGGTGTCACCGGCGCCCAGCTGCGCCGAGGCGGAGGCGGCGGCGGCGGCAAGGCTGCCGCTGCTGCCCAGCGCCGCGGCCATGAGGGGGCTGATGGCTGCTGCGGCGGCATCGCTGCCGTGGGACGCTGTGATGGCGGCGCGGAAGGCGCCCCGGGGGTAGTGCCCTGCGGGAATTTGGTTGCGGGGAAGTCAGCGGGGTGGTCCTGTGTGCGTTCTGCTGCAGCGCAAGAGCTCCTTTTGTGCTGTGCAGCGTGCCCACGGACCTGAGTGGCCGAGTCGCTCGTCCGGCAGTGGCCTCTCCGCCGTGAACAGCGCGGCGTCTGCAGGAGGATTTGCCTGCTGGTTATTACTGTGGTGCTGGTGCGACGCCGAGGCCGGCCGCAGCGAAGGAAGCGTGGTCGCCATCAATGATGGCGCAGGACGCGGCGAGCAGTTCAGCGAGGGAAGCCGCACATCGCTCCGCTGCGTCGCGCTAGCCACGCCATGACGCTGCCAAATCGACCCATCCTGTCGGAGGTCGCGCTGCACCGCTCGCCCGTATTTCTGCATGGCGCCGGGCCCACCTCCGAGGGAAACTCCTGGCAGAACTCGTGCAGCGCCCCTTCCAACGATGTCCTCCACCAAGCGCAAGACGGTGATCGTGGATGGCGAGATCATGTACGAGGACGACCCACGGCTCTTGGCGCGGCAGCAGGCCGCACGTGCACCGCCACCGCCACAGGCTGCAGCTCCCCCGCGTGGCGGAGCAGCGCCACACCCTCAGCAAGGAGGAGCCGCCGCTGGCGCCGGTGCTGGCGCGGGGCAGCCGCTATTCCGCCTTCTGGAGGCGCAGCCCAACGCGCCGCTCGGTGAGCCAGGCTCGCGTGCTCTCTCTGCGCTTCAGTCGCTCCGTGGCATGGAGGCACAAGGGTGGCACGTGTGCGTCACCCATTGCGTTCTGGCAGGCATTCCGGACGCCGAGGTGCTGGGCAATCGCGTGCCGGGCGTGCTCCTGGTGGTGATGGCGCTGGGCGGCTTCATGCTTGGCTGGTGAGCTTGCCCGCGCTTGGGCAGCATCAAGTGGCTTTGCTGCAGGGGCTCGTGCGCCACCGCAGCACCTAGCCTGCTCCACCTGGCCGCGGGCGTGCGCGGCGGTCCTCTTGCTCTCGCAGGCGGGTCGTCCTGGCGGGAGGCTTGCTCTTCTACCTGTGGAGCCTGAACACGAGAGCGGGAGGGGCTGCCCCACCGCAGCAACAGCAGCAGCAGCAGCAGCAGGGAGGACGGCCGCAGGGCGGCAGCGGCGGCGGTGCTGGCGGTGGCCTCGGGGGCCTTGGCGACCTGATGGGCTCGCTGGGGCTGGGTGGCGGGGCGGCAGGGGGCGCAGGAGCTGGGCCCGGGGCGGGGCAGGGCGCTGGCGGCGGGCAGCAGGATGCTGGGCAGGCGCGCACGCCTGGCGGTGGGGCAGCGGGGGCGCGGGGAGCGTCGTCGGCCTTCTCAGGGCGGGGCAACAAGCTGGGTTCCTCTTGAGCGCGCCAGTGGTGATGCAGGCGTGCGGATGCGAGCGGATGTGCACGAGCGACTGGGCCTGGAGGCGTGGCGGACGTTTTGCAGAAGACGAGCATGCTGATCGCACTCATTCGCGTGATCCTCAGCCGGTGGCTGCGGCATCCGATGGTCTTGACCGTGATTGCCGTGCAGCAGGCAGGGCGCAGGCCGTCTTGAACGCGTCTACGAGGTGCTGGCACTGCGTGCGGGGGCGGGGCGGGGCGTGCGAGTGGGTGTCACGGTTCTGGCCAAACGCTTGTGATCGTGCGTGCTGGCGCTCACCGCGTGCCTGCCTGCGCGCGTCACACACCTTGGTGGCGTCGCCGTCGTGCTCCTTGAGGCACTTCTGCAACGCGCCCACGTCGCAGACCTGTGGCAGCGGCTGAGGCGGCCAAGGTTGCTGCTGGTCTTGCTGCTGTTGGTGTTGCTGCTGCTGTTGGTCCTGTTGCGTCATGCTGGGCAATCAAATCAATCGCTCTGCTGCTCGAGAGGAGCGGAAGATATCGCCATGGCCCGAGGGCACGCGGGCCGCGCTGGCTGGACGTGAGCGACTCTCGAATCGCGAATTCGACATCAAGGCGGCTAGCATCTCAATGGCAGAATGGCAGCAGCGCGTTGCTCGTGGAGGAGCGGCTCCTGGTGATGCGCAGTGACGCTCGCCGAGGGGGCCATCACCAGGATGCAGGTCCACCAGGGCCTCGCGATGCTGCAGGTGCGCCGCTGAGCCCTTGTGCAGCCTCTGCTGGGCGCCAGATCTCTCTTGCAGCCATTGACAGGGGGCGGGACGCGCGACATGTCCCGCTCATGCAGCGCGCCTGCACCGTGCAGCACGCTCTGAGGATCATCCTCCACCACCACGCGCGTGCACAACGCACGCGCAGGCGCTGCGCGCGGAGCTGCAGCAGGCGCAGCAGGAGCGCACGGCGCTGCTCACCAGCGTCATGGCCTCCGCAGCGGCCGACGACGATGACAGCAACGACGGCTTCTTCGCGGGGCACGACGGCGAGCAGGATGAGGAGGAGGAGCCGCGCTACGCCTGGGAGCCCTCTGGCACCACTGGTGCGCAAGCGGGCTGCATTGGGCGTGCACGCCCGCCGCCACCGCGGTCACACACAAAGCATCCTCTCAGGCTTGCCGCACCGCACTTGCTCTCGCAGGCGCTCTGGAGCACCAGCATCAGCCGCAGCCGTTCAGCGCCTGGGCGCCTGCGGGTGCCGACCCTCCGCTCGCCCCGACGTCCACCACCACCGTCATCAAGCGGAAGCTGAGCTGGGGCAAACAGCCGGCACCCACCAGCACAGCCGCCAGCACCCAGCCGCCCCCACCCAACCTGCCCGCACCCCCCGGCGGCGGCGCGCCCACCCCCGCCAGCCCCAGCGGAAACCCCAGCGACGGGGACGCCTCATGCGACGCCTCCACGTCCACCGAGGCGCACGACCACCCCGCCGCCACCGCCGCCGCCGCCACCGAGGCGCTCAACAGCACCAGCCGGCCGCGGCCTTTCGCCACCCCCATGGTCGACCGCAAGTCCAAGGCGGGCGCGGGCAGCGCGCCGCCGCGCCCGCCGCCCAGCGGCGCGCAGGCTCCGGCGACGGCTGCGGCGACAGCGCGCGCAGCCAGTGGCCGGGTCAGCGGAGGCGGCGGGGGGAAAGGGAGGGCGTCGGCGGACGGCGGCGGCGCCGCGGACGCCAAGGGTGGCAGGGCGTCGGCGGATGGCGAAGGCAGCGTGGGCGGGATGAGGACCCAGAGCCGAAAGGGCAGCAGGGACGGCGAGGACGGGCGTGGGGAGGACGTTGTCAGCCAGGCGCCACCTGCAGCAGCAGCAGCAGCGGTGCCGGCGGCGCGGGCGGCGCGCGAGCAGGTGCTGAGGGAGGTGCTGCTTGTGCTGCTGGGGCCGGAGGCGGCAGCGCACGTGGACAACTTCCGCCTAGACGTGCAGGTGCGTTTGGTTGTTTTGCGGGGCTGGGGATGGAGGAAAGGGCAAGGTGATGCCACTGGTCACGTCAACCTGCGTCGCGTGGTGGTGGTTGCCCGTCGCAGACGGTGCGCGAGCTGGCGGAGCGCAGCGTGCAGCAGGCGGCGGCCCGGGCGCGGCACGAGTGTCAGGCGCAGCAGGAGCGCGCCGTGCGCGAGGCGAGGGAGCAGGCGGCCAGGGAGGCGCGCGCGCAGGCCGACAGGGACGCCGAGGCCGCCAGGTCCCAGGTGCGTGCGCCCTCGCGCAGATCGAGCGCCACTCCGGGCTCGTGACGAGCGCGGCTGCCAACCACGCTGCTTGCTCGCTGCTCGCAATCCCCTCGAGCGCTGTGCAGGCGGAGCGCCAAGTCGCGGACCTCCGCGGCCAGCTCGACAGGGCGCGCAAGGAGGCGGCAGCGCTGGGCGGCGAGAAGAAGGCGCTGCTGGCCAAGGCCGGGCAGCAGGGCCGCGAGCGGCGCGAGGCCTCCGACCAGCTTCAGGTTTGTGCGGTCGCTCTCACTTCCTCGCCTTCCTTGAGCGACCTCGCGACCACAACCATCGCGGGAGCACGACACCAAGAGCGTGCGCCGGCGCGCTGTTCTGGCCCCGCAGGCGGCTCAAGAGCGAGCGGCCGCGCTGGAGAAGCAGCTCGCCGCCGCCAAGTCCCAGGCGGGCTCGACAGACAAGGCACGTCAGGACGCACTGGCCCGCGCCCAGTCCGCCGAGCAGCGCGCCTCGGAGGCCGAGGCCAGGCTGGCGGAAGCCGAGCGGAAGCTGGCGTCGGGCGCCGCCGAAGCCGAGCGGAAGCTGGCCAGGGCGCTGTCGGGCCGCGACCGCGCCGCGGCGGAGCGCGAGGAGCTGCGGGCCGAGCGCGACAGGCTGGCAGTGGAGCGGGACGAGGTGCTCCGGCGGGCGGCGGAGCAGGCGGACGCGGCGGCGGCGCAGGCGCGCGAGGCGGTGGAGGCGGCGGCCGAGGCGGTCGAGTGGGCGCGCGGCGAGGTGGCGGGGACGGCGCTGCCCGACGCGTGGGCGGCGTGGTTCGCCGGCGAGGGCGGCGAGGCGCTGGCAGCGCTGCGGCACGAGGCGCTCGGCGCGCTGGTCGCGCTGCGCGGCGCGGCGGGCGAGGCGCGCGAGGGCGTGCGGGCGGCGGCGGCGGCGGCGCGGGCGGCGGTCGAGGCGCGGGCGGCCGAGGTGCAGCGGCGGGTGGAGGCGGTGCTGGGCATGGACAGGCAGCTGGCGTCGCTGGGGCCAGAGGGCCTAGACGGGCTGTGCGACCAGATCCAGCAGGTGAGCAGTCGTGGCGGGTCGAGGAATGGCGCGTGTTGGCGTTGTTGTCGGTGTCGTCAGCGGCAGCGGCAGCCCAGGATTCATCAACTGGGTGTGCGTGGTCGTCGCCGCGCAGGCCCGCCAGCAGGTGGCGCGCCTGACAGAGCGGTGCGCGCAGCTCGAGTCGGAGGCCGCCGCCGCCGACAAAGCCAAGTGCGCCGTCTGTGCTTTGAAGCAAAGCCTTTTGTGCACTGCAGCTGCGAAAGGCAGCTGCTCAACGGTTTGTGCGCTCTGCCCGCTGGCGCGCCCGCAGGCAGGCGATGCAGACGCAGCAGCAGGTGCAGCGCGCCGAGGTGGAGATGCTCACGCGCTCCCAGGTGACTAGCATTGCACGTCAACCGCACCTGGCACAGGCGCCCACCCTGCGGCCAAGCGCCACCTCATCCCACCCGCTTGCCTGCCCTCCCTATGCAGGCGGACCTGGCACGCGAGCTCCACGTCGCCAAGCAGGTGCGTGCGGGCGGGCCGCCCAACCAACGCTCAACCGACTGCACCTGCACGATCCCCACCCCCAACCGCGCCTTGACACACGGCGCCCCTCGCCCCTGTCACCTGTGGCGCGCAGGAGTCGGCGCGGCACGCCGAGCGCGCAGCAACGTGGCAGCAGCGCCACGCCGACCTCGCCGCCGAGTCCGCCTCCACGCTCACCGAGCTCTCCAAAGCGCAGCAGAAGCTTGCCGAGTCCGAGGCGCGCGTGCGCGAACTTACCAGGGCGCTCGAGGCGGCCGAGGCCGCCGCCCGCCGCGCCGACGACGCGCGCCGCGGCGAGCGCCAGCAGCAGGCCCGCGCGGCGCGTGAGCGGGCGGCGGCCGAGCGGGAGGCGCTGGCGGCGCAGCTGCGGGCGCTGCGCGCCGCCTACTTCCGCCCGGTCGGGCCGCCTCCCGGCGCCGCCGTTGCCGCCGGCGACGTGGGCAGGCACGCGCGCGGCGCCGTGGAGGAGGCCGAGGCGGTGGTGGGCCTCGGCGTCTGCGAGTTGTCGCACGAGCAGGTCATGGCGGCGATGGAGCGCTACGTCGAGAGGCAGCGTCAGGTCACGTCCGAGGCGCTGCAGGCCGCCGCGTCGTCACCATCATCGCAGCACGCAGCCTCAGGCTCAGGCGAGGGCGAGGCTGCCGCAGAGGAGGCCGTGGGCAAGGAACTGCTGTGGCTCGAGGGCTGCATGCTGCTAGTGCTAGTGCAGCTGCGGCAGCGCGAGCACGAGCTTCGGAGCGGCGCGCCCCGCGACGCGGCGGCGACAAACATCGACTCTGCGTCGTCGCCGAGGAGCCACGCCGGCAGCGGCGGCTCGGCGCCGTCCGCCGCGGGCCTGGTGCAGCAGATGCTGAAGGCCATGGCGCAGGACAAGCGGCGGCTGCAGCAGCAGGTGTCGACGCTGTCAGCCGCCGCCGCCGCCGCCGCCGCCGCGCATCATCAGCAGCAGGTGAGCTCACGTGCTTCTCGATGCTGTCGCGCCAGGGCCGCCTTGCTGCACAATCGGGCTGGTTGGGCAAGCGCCTGACGCTTTTGCCGCGGTCGCAACCGTGCGAGTGCAGGCGGGGCCTGGTGTGCAGCCGTCAGGCCGCCTGGCGGACAAGCCGCCGGCGTCCTTCCTGGCCTACATGCCGCTCCGCCGCTCCCTCTCCGCGCGCTCCAGCACGCCGCCGCCGCCGCCCCAGCAGCCCGCCCCGCCGCCCCACCCCCCAGGCGCCACAGCGCACGCCTGGCTCGAGTCGCAGCGCTCTACACCCACTCCAGGCCCTCAGCAGCAGCCAAGCCCGGACGCCGCCGCGCCCTGGGTCATGATGAGCGGCCAGCACCACACCTCTGCATCCTCGCAGCAGCCACCCGGTCCAAGCGCTGGCACCGCGGGGGGCCCAACCTCGCTGCGGCGCTCCAGCGAGCCGAGCGGCATCGGCATCCTCGCAGCCACGCACAGCGCCACGCGGCCGGACCACGGCGCTGCCGCCAGCGGAGGCGGCGGCGGTGGCGGTCTCGCCGGCATCACCGCCCGGCAGCTCATGCGCGGCGCCCTCGCCGCCGCCGGCCCCGCGCCCCACCCCACCACCAGCCTCGGCCCCAGCTACTCCGTGCTCACTAATGGCAGCGTCGTCGGCGACGCGCGCGCTCAGCAGCACCACTACCAGCAGCCCGTGGACGAGTTGGCCCGCACGGCGGCTAGCACGCCGACCGTGTTTTCCGAGGTGGACGATGACGTGATGCACGTGATGATGGTCCTGGACGAGTCGGGCCTGCGGTCCAGCCGGGGCATGCTGGGGCTCGGGCCGCGGCTACCCGGCGGGCCCTACGCGGCTCGGGGCCCGGCGGCGAAGGTGGCGGCGGGGCGGCTGCCTGGGCAGGGGGCTGGGAGGGGCGGGTCGCAGCATCGCAGCGATGGGCGCGGCGGCGGCGGGGTGGTGGCTCAGCGGTGACGTCGTTCCCGCTCCACCTGTACAGACCTTGCTTTGAGCCTTGCCGAGGGGGAGAGCTTGCTGAACACCGTCGTCGCTGCAGATTCATTGTGAAGCCCTTCCGCACTTCTCGCCTGCTGCATGCCGTCGCCCCCGTCATATTTGTGGCAGGCATCCCTCAGGTGGCCCCAACGAGCCCGTTGCAGCGATGCCGACCCTGGCCAAAGATGCAAATGAGCAACTGAGGGAGCAAGAAGCAGCGGCCGCTCGGCAGGCGCAATACACAGCCCTCACAGCACCCCACAGCGGCGGCAGCAGCAGCAGGAAGAAGCACACGGAGAGCGTGGCGCCAGGCCAGACCCCGTCGGCGACGGCGGCCTCGCAGCCCCGAACCGGGCTGGCGTGGCCCGGCTTGCTCAGACCTTGTTGGCCACGGCGACCTGCAGGCTCTTGAGCTGCGTGGCCCACTTGTCCAGCGCCGTGTACTTGCGCGCCGCCTGCGTCTTGTCGCCCACCTCGAGCAGCTGGTGCACCTGCGATCAATGGATTCAAGGCGGAGAGGTGAGGGAGGAGTGAGCCTAGAGAAGAGGGCGGACGTGAGCTGAACGAAATGTTGACAGCTGCGCGGCCAGGCTGGCTGGGGCAGAGGCAGGGCAGGAGGCGACCGCGAGTGCGCTGAGGAAGGGCGCACAAAGAGAGGGCACTGCGGATGGCCTGCCTGTGCGACTTGTGGTGGCCTGCCTCCTCCCCACCTGGTCAATGTGCCCCTGCAGGCGCCCGTCCAGGATGAGCGTCACCAGCAGCCCCTCCACGTCCGCCTCGGGCACGTTGAGCTTCTTGCTGATGAAGGGGATGCGCACGCGCGTGTAGGGCTGGATCAGCTTGAGCAGCACCTGCGTCAGGGGGCAGCAGCACACAGAACGGTCGCGCGGCTGGTAGCGCTCCGCGCGCCCCGCGTGCCCTTGCTCAGCGGGACACCTGCTGCGCCCGGCGGATTGCCCTCGGACCATGCCGTGGCGTCCGAACGAACGCGAGCATCCGCTTGCCAGCGCGCGCGCGCCGCACCCAGGTGCGGATCTCGCGCCGCGCGCCCTCTGCACACTGTCCTCCTGGCCCAACGTTCCGACCCAGCGCCGCACCTGCGTGCGGATCTTGCGCAGGAGGTCCTCCACGTAGTCCTGGATGAACGTGTCCTCCAAGATGGTGCGCCTACGCCCATACGCACGCGCGCATCCCCGCATGCAGGAGGGTGCGTGTGCTCGGGCCAGGCGCTCAGGGCGCAGGGTGGCGCCGTGCAGGACGAGGCGCCGTGCAGGACGAGGCGCGCCCCAGCGGCCCTCCGCAGCTACCGCTCACCCGTTTGCTGCGCCACCCGCAGGCCCTCCGCCGTTAACGCTCCCCTGTGCCGCACGCATTCACTTGCTGCTGCGCCACCCGCCCGCATGCTCTCCCCCGCAGCGGCCACTCGCTTTAGCTGCGCCACCCGCGCTCTCCCTCCTGTGACCACCAGTGTGAGCTGTGTGACCAACGGCACTCACTTGTTGTTGCGCAGCACCTTTTCGAACTCGTTGATGTCGCACCGCTGGTACGCGTCCACCAGGTTGGTCATGGCCACGATCTCGGGGTCCTGCAACCGGCAACCAACCGAAAGCGGCGGCGGCGGCAGGCGCACCGCTTGCGGATCCCGCGCGCCGCTGCGCCGCCACTGCCTGCCCGCCGCCAGCCTCGCAGCCTTGAGGCAACGTCAAGGCGTGCGCACGCGCCCCCTGCGCATCCCGAGCCTTGGCTTCAAGCGACGCAGCGCAACGCTGGGAGGCGGGGTGGACCTGCTTGGGGCCTGGCCTCCTGTTTGCGGCCCCTCACCGCCACCCCCACGGCAGCGGCACAGGCGGCACTGACCTGCTTGTATGGCCTGGCCTCCTGCGCGTCAAAGGGGTCCACCTTGCTCTCCATGAGCATGTAGGCCAGCACCACGTACTTGAGGCACTGCACGCGCCGCGGCACGCCCGCCTCGTCGTACGACTTGAACGCCTGCAAGCGATGAGGACAGAGGGCGCTAAGGGCGTTGGTGGTGCATGCCCGCCTCGTCGCACGACTTGGAACGCATGCGAGGAGGGAGACCAGATGGCAACGGATGCAAAGGGGCGCCTGGGTGGTGCACGCCCGCCTCATCGCGACGAAGTGAGCGTTGGCGGACAGATGGGCAAGGGACGGAACAGGGCGGACGGGGGAGGTGGAGAGGAAGACAAGGCGCCGCACGGAGGCCTGCCGACGCTCACGTGGGGTGGAAAGAGAGCAACGACGGCCGCGGGAGGGAGGTGGAGAGAACAACGCCAGGCGCCCGCACCTCGAAAAAGTCGGTGGCGGCCTCCTGCCAGTTCTGGTCGCGCATGTACATCTTGCCGCCGCACTCGCGGATGATGCCGAGGATGCGCGGGTGCGGGATGGCAGACTTGACGGCCAGCGCCTTTTGGTAGAGCTGCTTGAGCTTCTTGTTGTTGCGCTGCTCCGTGTACATCTGGATCTCCAGCGCGTAGACCTGCAGTTGGGGGTGCGGGGGGAGCAAGGGCCAGGCAAGAGGCGTGTGGAGCGGGGTGTGCGCGCAAGTGCTGGATCTCCAGCGCATAGACCTGCAGTTGGGGCGGGGGGAGCAGGCACGAGGCGTGTGATGCGTCGCGTGAGTGTGCACATCTGGATCTCCCAGGTGGTAGACCTGCAGAGGGCGGGGAGCAGGCGCGAGCAGGCGGGGCGGGGCGGGGGCGCGCAGGCCGTAAGCATGCGCGCACCGGGCGCGCGCGTGCTCGGGCATCCCGGCAGGGCCCCGGAACCCACGAGTTGGGGCCAAGCGGGCGTCGCACCTCCATGAGCTGGCTGCCCTTCTTGATGTCGTCGGTGCCGTCCGGGTTCTGGCACGACCTGCGGAGAGCGCCCGCAACACAACACGGCGCTCGGTCCGGCGCGGAACGCGCTCCGGGGTGCGCGCGCGGCGGGGCGCAGCTGGATGTGCTTGCGGCCAACACCGGGGCGCAGCCCCAAACTGCTCTCCACGCCCTCCAAAGCGCTTGACGCACTGGTGCAGCTGCTCGAGGCTCCTGGGTGGGAGAGGTTGAGACGCGTGCCGGCTTCGACGCCCCCACGCCCCCTTCACCCCTACCCCCCCCCCCCCCCATCCTCACTTGTGCAGCTCCTTGAGGCTCCCAAGCCCCGCTACCCCTCCCAACCCCCACCCGCCCCATCCTCACTTGTGCAGCTCCTTGAGGCTCCTGGCCAGCCGCCCGTACTCGTGCTTCTTGGCCCACAGGCTCGCCAGCTTGAGCGACGTCTTGAAGTGCAGCCGCTCGTTCTTGCTCTTCTCCAGCGCCGCCAGCGTCGTCTCGTAAAAGTCCTGCGAGCCACGATGATGATGGATGATGGGTGATGCCGGGAGAGCACCACGAGCAGCAGCGCGGACGCACCACAGCGCCTCCTCACGGCTGCAGGCGTGGGATGCGTGGCGGCGCCGTGGGATGCACGGCGGGGACGCGAGCGTGCGTCGCGGCGTTGGCAGCGGCGTGTTGCGTGGCGGCGAGCGCACCTGCAGCACCTGGACGTCCTGCGCCTGGCCCATGAAGTCGAGCAGGCTGTTGATCTTCTTCTCGCTGGCGTTGCGCGTGATGGCGGGGCTGTCCATGTACGTCAGCATCTTCCTGCGCACGCACGGTTTGAGAACGCGCACACGCAAGCGGCCGCGCAAACATGTGTTCGCGTAGGCGGTTGCCGCGCAAGCGCCTGGGGTCTGGGCAGAACTGGGAGGTGCACCGTGGGCCGCGCAAGGACGGCGCAGGACGCGAACAGCCGGGGCACTCACTTGTACGCGTCCATCATCTTGGTGTACTGCTTGATCTTGTAGTACACCTTGACCAGCTGCTTGAGCGCCTTGAAGCCCCTGCAGGAGTTGTCACGTGGAGCCCGGACGTGGTGAGGACAGGTGGGGCCGGGCGGGCGTCGAACGCCGTCGCCCTCACGCCCTCACGGCAGCCACGATTGCTGCGGCGCCGTTGGGCTGCAGAGCGTCCCTGGCAAGCAGCAGCCTTGACTGGCGCAGGAAGGAGTGCCCGAGGCGCGTCGCCCGCCGCTCACCACTCGCCCTTGCCGTCCTCCATGGTGACGACCTGGTTGAAGCCCTCGATGGCCTGCTTGGGGTCCTCGTCCTCCAGCATGCCTGCGAGCGGTGTGTGGAGGTGCGCTGGTCTGGTTGAGCGCCTGGCGCCCGCCCACCCTGAACATCGCCGTCTGCTTCCGCTGCTGGACGGCCTCTGTTGAGCAGCACCCTCAAGCTGCAAGCTCCTCCTGGCGCTCCGCGCGCGGCGTGGGCGGGAGGGAGAGGCCCCGATGACGACCGGCCCGCCGTGCAACGCGGCCCGTCCGCCTCCCAGCAGGCTGATCCCCTCCAGCCTCTGGCGCCTCACCCTTGCTGTTGTAGTACTGGTTCTCGATGTCCACGTCCTCTCCCTCCTGCTCCTCCTCCGAGTACTCGAAGCCATAGTCTGCGAAGGAGCGAGCGGGCCAGCGCCCGATGGGAAGTCGCCACGGCGCAGCGTGGCGTCTCTGCTGAGATGGCACGCTCGCGCTCCTCGCACCTTCCATGTCATCGTCGCTCATCTTGGCTCACGGCTCGGGCTGCGCAAAGCAAGAGATCTGCGCGATCCGGCACGACCTCCGGCTGAGCGCGGGAAGTGGAGGGGGCCGTGCACGCGTGTGCCGTATGCTGGTGGCACACTGATGAAGGAGTGCACAGCTTGGCTGCTTGCCCCCCCCAAATGCTTTGCGCGTGCTGCGGCGGATTCTTGCTTCCCGCGCGAAAGCACACAGAGCGAGCGCAAGCGAGCTGTGCGCAGCGCACCACCGATGACGTGCTGACAGTCGCCGCGAGCACACACAGCAACACCATGGCGCCCCCGGCTGCGAGCGCCAAGGCGCAGCAGCAAGGCAAGAAGGAGGCGCAGCGCGCAGCAGAGCCCGCGCCACCGGCCAAGGGAGACGGCAGCAAGAAGCCTGCGGCGGCGCGCAAGGTGCTGCTGCCCCTGCTGCCCCAGGCGCCGGCACAGCAGCAGCAACGGGCGCACGACAGCCGCGCCACGCCCCCCCGCCCCGCACGCAAGCAGCAGCCGCAGCAGGCCCAGGATGGCGAGCAGCAGCACCGCACAAGCCCCAGGCTGCACCCCAAGAAGGCGGCGGCCAAGCCAGCAGGCGGCAAGGTCACCGCGCCCGGTGCCGCGTCGCCCGTCGCTGCCAAGAAAAAGGCCTCTCCCGCCAACGCCCCCAAGGACCGCCAGCCTCAAGCGGCGGCAGCACGCCCAGCCCACGGCCTGCTCGGTGCGCCCGCCGCTGGCCGCAGCAGGGGCGGCGGCGTGGACCAGGCCGAGCTAGCGTCCCTGGCCAAGCGCCTGGCGACAAAGGCGCCCAAGGACGCCACCGTCAAGGCGCTCAAGGTGAGCGCGTGTGTGCCGTGTTGCGTGCGTGCGGGGCGGTGGGGACGGGTGGGGGGCTGCTGGGGCAGCCAAACCTTGGTGCGTCGTGGCACGCCGCTCGTGCTGCTAAAGGCTGCGTTGAGAGGCTAAGTGCACGTACGAGGGGGGCTCGCAGCGCGCAGCCGTGCACAGGCGTGTGCAGGGGTGCAGAGGGTGCAGCGTGCAGGGATGGGGTGAGGGCATGCGCACAGCAGCAGGTGCTGTGCACGCAACAGGCAACCGGGCACCGCCTTTGGCCACCCAACCGCGCTATGGCCCCACTTCAGCGTGTGGCCACGTGCTCGCCGCCGCCGTGGAACCCGACGCAGCACCACGGTGTGCACACTGCACGCGCCTGCACCGCGCAGCGGCTGGCCGAGGTGCTGGACGAGGCTCCCCAGGAGGTTGCCTGCCTAGGCAACCACGGCGACGCGCTGGCCGCCCGCCTGCTGGAGCTCGGCACGGGCCACGGCGCCGGCGGCAAGCCCGACAAGGTGCGCACCTCTCTCCTTTCTCCTCTCTCCTTCCAGCTGGCGGCTGTGCTCGCCTGTTGCTGTAGGATGAGCAGCGGGCTGCGCCGCGGCAGCACTGCAAGTGTCGCCTGCGGCCACGCGCGGGTAGTGGGACGCATGCGGCGAGCCGGCCAGCCGTCAGGGACGCGCGGCGCGCGCAGCGCCCCACACTGTGCGACATGTGGGGGGCGGCGGTGGCGTGGCGCAGGACGTGGAGCTGTACGCCGCCTACTGCGTCGCGCTGGTGCTGCGCATCTACGCGCCCGACACGCCGTTTGAGCCCGACGACCTCTCGGTGCGTGTGGCCCCTGCAGCTGGCGCTTTCGCAGCTGGCGCTTTCGCAGCTGGCGCTTTCGCAGCTGGCGCCCTCCGCCCCGCGCACCGCACGTCATTCGTGCCCAACCCCGCCATGCGCATAGCTGTGCCTCGTGTGCCACTGGAGGGCGCGCCCTGGCGTGGCCCTGGAGTGGCTCAGCGGCCTTACTTGCCCCCCCCCCCTGGCGCGTGCGTGCTGTGCCCCGTGTGGTTCGCAGGAGGCCTTCATGCTGGTGGGCCGGGCGCTGGCGCGCCTCTCGCAGCCTTCGGCGCCGCTCTTCGGCACCGTGGTGCTGGCCATGCTGCAGGTGGTGGCCGAGACGGATCAGGCCATGCTGCTGCCGGCGCTGGTCAACGCGGACGAGGCCACCGAGGCGTGGGCCAAGGCGCTGCTTGAGGCGCCCCGGTGAGTGAGGACGACAGCGGCTCTAGCCTGCTGCAGGCCCGAGGCAGCTTGGACGCAGCAAGCACGCTGAGCGCAGAGAGCAGAGAGCACGAATGGGCGGCGAGGCTGAGAGCGCGCAGAGGGCTGGGCGCGCGTGCACGCTGGCGAGTCGTGGTGCGCCCTTGGGTGTTGATGCTCGCAGGTCGGAGAACATCGACGCGATCGAGGCGCCGGCGCAGCGCATCCTGTGCGCCATCCTGAGCCCGGCGGACGGGGACGACGAGGACGGCGAGGCGCCCGTCACGGACGGCGTGCTCGAGGCGCTGCTGCGCGCGCTGGCCGGCGCCCCGCCCGGCGGCGCCGCCGCGCAGAGGTGCGTCGAAGTCACGTTGCAGCGCAGCGGGCGCAGCGCTCGCTGACGCTCAGCGCACGGACGCCTGCCTCCTACGTCGCGTGCACGCTGCGCGGTTTGCAGGCTGGCGAGCCGCGTGCTGCAGCGCAGCGAGCCCGCGCTGCGGCCGGGCGTGCAACGCCTGCTGAGCCAGCTGGTGCTGCCGCCGGCCGAGCCGCCGCCCGGCGCGCCGCCGCCGTCCAAGGGCGGCAAGGCCGCGGCTGCGCACATGCACCCGCTCAAGCCGCACACCGCGTCCATCCTAGCGCAGGTGCGTTCGCCAGTCACCGCGAGTGGGCCTCGCTTCGAAGCCCGTTGCGCGCGCGTGTTGATGCTGCGGCGTCTGTGCTCCTTTCGTGGTGCACCACGCCATTCTCGCACCTGTGCGATCACTGTCTCGCGCGCAGGTGCACCTGGTGGCGCCGTCCGTGCTGCTGCCCGTGGTGCCGCAAATCAAGTCCGAGCTCGAGGCGCCCGACGAGGCGAGGCGGGCGGCCGCCGCAGCGCTGGCCACCTGCCTGCTGGCCAGCTCGCTCGACGCGCCGTGGGGCTTCGCCGACGAGTTCAACGGCCTCGCCGTGGTGCGCCTCGCCTCTCACGGCCAAGCCTGCTCCTCCTCTCGATCTCCTCCCTCGGGTGGCGCTGCTGTGTGTCGTGCAGAGGAGGGGAGAGGAGAGGAGAGGCCTGTTCCCTGGCACGCGCGTATCCACCTGCGCAGGCTTACGTGGCCCGCTACCGGGACATATCGGCGAGCGTGCGGCTGCAGATGGTGGCCGCCACGCGCGACCTCCTGACGAAGTGCAGCATCGCCGTCCTGCAAGACAAGGCAAGCGGCCCGGCGCAACTGGACCGGGCTCGTTCCGC
>VFQP010002739.1_pt1 | contig 19117 bp, 21 predicted proteins | sample 3512351 | NCBI WGS metagenome assembly VFQP01 (sample SAMN10412372, study PRJNA504923) | tailings metagenome | isolation source: Relicate 1 Philex TSF1 revegetated site | place: Philippines: Tuba, Benguet | collected 2017-08-29
GTGGAGGCGCGCCAGCTCTCCCGCATCGGCACCTTCGGCCGGCTCGATGTGCAGCCCTTTCGGGCCCAGCCACAGCTTCATCATGCCGGAATCCGCGCGATGCGCGCCTTGTCCTGCGGCTTGGCGTCGGCCCCGCGGATATAGGCCGCATGCGGCGGCCAGCGCTCCGGATCGGCTGCGGCTGCGAACCGCGCGACCGCAGCGATGTCGACGAATGGCCCGGCGATGCGGGTCGCCTCTGGCCTAAGCAAGCTTACGGCCTCCGAGGAGGGTAGCAGTCGGGGCTCGCCCTTGGGCTCGCCGGGGCCCGAGAAGGTCTGAAAGTAGGCTTCGTCGCGCCGGGCATCGACAAGCACGTCGACCGGACCGTCAGGTGCGGACAGCGACAGGGCCAGCAGCGAGGGGATGCCGAGCACCGGCACGTCGAGCGCCACGCCGAGCCCGCGGGCCGCGGAAAGCCCGATGCGCAGGCCGGTGAACGACCCCGGGCCGGTGGTCGAGGCGACGCGGCGGAGGTCTCGGTAGGCGACGCCGTTGCGTTCGAGCAGCACGGCGATGGCCGGGAACAGCGCCTCGGCCTGCCCCTTGGGCATGTCGTCCACCAGCACATTGACACGACCAGCCGCCAGCAGCGCGAGCTGCAGGCGGGGCGCGGCGGTGTCGATGGCGAGGAGGGGCCCGGTCATGGCGCTGAAATAGTGCGCCGGCCGGTCCGAGTCGAGTTCAGACCTGCTGGACGTGCTCGACGCCGGGCACGAAGTGCCGCAGCAGGTTCTCGATGCCGTTCTTCAGCGTCGCCGTCGAAGACGGGCAGCCCGAGCAGGCACCCTGCATGTGCAGGAACACCGTGCCCTCGCGGAAACCCTTGAAGGTGATGTCGCCGCCATCCATGGCCACGGCCGGGCGGACGCGGGTGGCGAGCAGTTCCTTGATCACCTCGACCGTCTCGCCGTCGCCTTCGTCGAAGAACTCGCCGTCGTCAGTGACGTCATCGACAGTGGCGCCGCCGTCGAGCACCGTCGGGCGGCCGGACAGATAGTGCTCCATGATTGCGCCGAGCACCTGCGGCTTGATGTGCGACCACTCGACGGTATCCTTCGTCACCGAAATGAAATCGGAGCCGAGGAACACCCCTGTGACGCCCGGTACGGTGAACAGGGTGGAGGCGAGCGGCGAGGTGGCCGCCGCGTCGGGCGAGCGGAAATCGCGTGGCTCACCCAGCACCACGTCGCGCCCCGGTAGGAATTTCAGGGTCGCCGGATTGGGCGTGGCTTCGGTCTGGATGAACATCGGGCGGCCGATCGATGGAATTGGAACGGTTCTAAGATAGAACTTTCGGGGGGTTAAGCAAGGGGTGCCTAACCCCGTTCTAGGGCCTCCCGGCGTTCGCTGGGACGAGGGCAGCGGGGGTGAGGGATACTAACCCGCAATCTTCGAGAAGTCGGCGACCTTGTGCATGGTGTCGCGCAGGCGGGCGAGGAGGGTCAGGCGGTCGCCCCGCTTTGCAGGATCGGTATCGTTGACCAGCACCGCCGTGAAAAACGCATCGACCGGGGCGCGCAGCGTCGCCAGGGCCGTGATCGCCCCGCGATAATCGTCCGCCTCGACCCTGGCGGAGACGTCGGAAAACACCCGCGCCACGGCCCGGCGCAGTTCGAATTCCTCGCCTTCGGGCTCCGCCGCAAAGGCGTCGGAACCGTATGTGCGCGAATCCTTCTTTTCCTCGGCGGCGAGGATGTTGGCGGCGCGCCGATAGCCGGCCAGAAGGTTCTTGCCATCCTCGCCTTCGAGCAGAGCCGAAAGGGCCTCGACGCGGCGGGTGATCTCGAGGATGTCGTCCGATTTCGGGGTGATCACCGCATCGACGAGATCGTGCCGCGCGCCCGCATCGCGCAGCGACACTTTGAGCCGTTCGTGGAAGAAGGCGAGGAGGTCCGGTGAGACGCGCAGCGGGAACCGTAGTCCGTTCTCTGTGACGATGCGGATGACGCCGAGCGCCGCCCGGCGGAGCGCGAAGGGATCGCGCGAGCCGGTCGGCTTTTCGTCGATGGCCCAGAAGCTCGTGAGCAGGTCGAGCTTGTCGGCCAGCGCCACGGCGATGGCGACCGGCTCGGTCGGCACGATGTCCGTCGGCCCGAGCGGCTTGTAGTGGAGGGCGATGGCTTCGGCCACCGCCGGCTCCTCGCCCTGCGCCAGCGCGTAGTAGCGCCCCATCAGACCTTGCAGCTCGGGAAATTCGCCCACCATGCCGGTAACGAGATCGGCCTTGGCGAGGCGGGCGGCGCGCTTGGCCTTTTCCGGATCGGCGCCAACTTGCGGGGCGATCTCGGCCGCCAGTGTCTCGATGCGCGCTAACCGCTCGGCGACGGTGCCGAGCTTCTGGTGAAACACGATGTCGCCAAGCTTCGGCACATTGTCGGCCAGCGGCACGGCGAGGTCGGTGGTGTAGAAGAACCGCGCATCCGACAGGCGCGCGCGGATGACCCGCTCGTTGCCGGCGATGATCTGCGCCCCGCCGTCATCGGCTACCTGGTTGGCGGTGATGATGAAGTTGGGCGCCAGCTTTCCCGACGCATCGCGCAGGCAGAAGCACTTCTGGTTGGCGCGGATGGTGGCGATGATCGCCTCCTCAGGCACCTCGAGGAAGGCCGGATCGAACGACCCCATCATCACCACCGGCCATTCGACGAGGCCGGCGACTTCCTCGAGCAGGCCCTCGTCGGCGATGACGCTGAGACCCTGCGCAAACGCGAGGTTGTCGGCATCGGCGCGGATGATGTCCTTGCGCCGGTCGATATCGAGCACGACCCTGGCCCGCTCCAGCGCCTGCACGTAGTCGTCGAAGCGGCGCACGCGAATGGCGCCGGGCGCGAGGAAGCGGTGGCCGTAGGTGGTCTGCCCCGCCGTGACGGTGTTGGACGCGAAGGGGATGACCTCGGGCTCGTCGTTCTCGGTGCCGAAGGTGGCGGTGATGGCGCGCAGCGGCCGCACCCAGTTGAGCCCGCCATTGCCCCACTGCATCGACTTGGGCCACGAGAAGCCGGAAATCACGCCCGGCAGGAGCTTCGACAGGATGTCGACGGCTCCCGCACCCGGCTTTTCGACGACGGCGACATAGAACTCGCCCTTCTTGGGGTCGCTCTCGATCTTGGCCTCTTCGATCGACGACAGCCCCGCTGCCTTGAGAAAGCCGTCGATGGCCTGCTGCGGCGCGCCGACGCGCGGGCCCTTCTTTTCCTCGCGCGTATCGGGCGAGCGGGCCGGCAGCCCCGTTACGGTCAGCGCCAGCCGGCGCGGCGTCACGAAGGCCTGCGCGCTCTCGTAGAGGAGGCCGTTTTCCACCAGGGCGTCGGTGACGCTCTTTTTCAGCGCCTCGGCCGCCTTGCGCTGCATGCGGGCGGGGATTTCCTCGGAGAACAGTTCGAGCAGGAGTTCGGGCATGGTTCGGCGCTCGTTTGCGGGCGCCGTGCCCTAGCAAGGCCGCCCCGCCAAGTCCACGATTTCGCGTGTGGGAGCGCGACTCTGTACGAGGTGCCGGCCCCCGCGGCGGTAACCTGAATGGCACTCACTTTACTCACGCGCCTCCCCGGCGAAGGCCGGGGTTCATCGTGCCGTGTACATGGCCTCGCAGTGACGAGCTGAAATTTGGGCTCCGGCCTTCGCCGGGGAGGTGCACAGGGGAGAGAGTGTGCCGTGAAGCAACACCTGAGAGGGTAGCTCACCCGCCGGCGAGCGCCTCGAACGCCGCGATGAACCGCTCGTAGGCCTCGCGCGCCGGCCAGGGGCGGATCAGGCGTTCGAAACCATCGAGGTCGAACGCATTGAGCTGCGGCACTCCGAACCACTTTCGGGCTTCGGCCACCTCGAAGCCTGCAAGGTGCGTCGCCTCGAGGTAGGCCGCTTCGCGATCGGCCTTCTTGATCTGCCGCGACAGCGCCGCCGGCGCTTCGGCGGGGAGGGCGAAACGCAGGTGCACGGCGCGCTGCAGGCGCTGCTCGACCTCCTTGTAGCTGCCGCCCATCGCCGCCTTGAAGGGGGAGATGATGTCGCCCATCACGTATTCGGGCGCGTCGTGCAGCAGGGCATGGAGCCGGTCGCGCGACGTCGCCTGCGGGCTGAGCGCCGCGAAGATTTCGACCACCAGCACCGAATGCTGGGCAACGGAGAAGGAAAAATCACCCGCCGTCTGGCCGTTCCAGCGGGCGACGCGGGCAAGGCCGTGGGCGATGTCGCTCAGTTCGACGTCGAGCGGGGAGGGGTCGAGGATATCGAGCCGCCGCCCCGAAAGCATGCGCTGCCATGCGCGCGATGCCGCTGCCTTTGCCGCCATCCCTGCCCCCGCATGGTGGCGCGGCTCAGTCTTCCGCGCCGGCTGATTCGCCGAAAGCGTAAGTCGCCCAGGCGGGGAGCGCCAGCGTCGCGGGCGCATCGCCTACGGTGACCGCCGACGGATCGGCGATGCGATCGAGCCGGACGATGGCCACCGCCCGGCCCTCGTGCACGGCGCCGACCGTGCCGGACTCGCGCCCGCTGGCGACGATGGCGGCGCCGGGCGTCAGCGCCGCGCCGCTGACGATGACGGGCCGCCGGCGCGCCGTGCCGCGGTGCTTCATCCGGCTCACCACTTCCTGGCCGACATAGCAGCCTTTGACGAAGTCGATGCCGTTGAGGATGTCGAGCCCGATGTCATGTGCAAAGACTTCGCCCGGCGGAAAGTCGGCGCCCATTTCGGGAATGCCATGGCCGATGCGCGCCGCCTCGAAGGCGACGCTGCCCGCTGCGATCGGCACGACATCCGCGCGGGGGACGATATAGCGGGTGCCAAGGCCGATGGTGCGGGTGTCGAGATAGGCGATGGCGTCGGGTACCGGCGGCGCTCCGGCATGGGCGTCGTCGGTCCACCACACCACGTGGTCGGCGGAGGCGTCGGCGATCTCGGCCTTGGCCCGCAGCCGGTAGAGGCTCATGCGCTTGATGAAATCCGGCGCGGCGGCGCGGGGCAGGTCGAACCAGTAGGCGCCGGCGGCGAAGGTCACGAGCCCCTCCGCCAGCACCTTGCCCTGCGGGCTCAGCAGCGCAGTCCAGCGACCCTCGAGGCCCATGGCGTCGTCGATGCGGCCGGTCAGGGTGTCGCGCAGCAGCTTTTCGGCATCGGGACCGGCGACGCGCACCACGGCGCGATCGAGGATGGCGGTGCTGGTCATCGAGGAACTCCGTGCCTTGCAGGCGCTGCGGCCCCGGGCGATACACCGGGACGACGGCATCCGGGTCAGAACGAGACATGGCGCACTACGACACGATCTTCAAGAACGGCACAGTGGCCAATCAGGACGGCGTTCACGCCGCCGATGTCGGCGTTAGCGGGGGCCGCATCGCCGCCATCGGCGATCTCGCTGCGGCGTCAGCCGGCGAGACGGTGGATTGCACGGGCCTCCATGTCCTGCCCGGCGTCATCGACACGCAGGTGCATTTTCGCGAGCCGGGGCTGACGCACAAGGAAGACCTCGCTTCGGGGTCGCTCGGTGCGGTGCTCGGCGGCGTCACCGGCGTTTTCGAGATGCCCAATACCAGCCCGCTGACCACGACCCGCGAGACGTTCGCCGACAAGATCGGGCGGGCGACGGGTCGCATGCACTGCGATTTCGCCTTCTACATCGGCGGCACGCACGAGAACGTGGCCGAGCTTCCCGAACTCGAGCGCCTGCCCGGCTGTGCCGGGGTGAAGGTGTTCATGGGCTCCTCCACCGGCTCGCTGCTGGTGCCAGACGACGACGGCGTCGAGTCGATCCTGCGGGCGATCTCGCGCCGTGCCGCCTTCCATTCCGAAGACGAGTACATGCTCGAGGCGCGCAAGGATCTGCGGGTACCCGGCGACCCGTCGAGCCACCCGGTCTGGCGTTCGCCCGAAGTGGCGCTGAACTCGACCAGGCGCCTCGTGGCGCTGGCACGAAAGACCGGCAAGCGCATCCACGTCCTCCACATCTCGACGGCCGAGGAGATGGTCTTCCTGGCCAACCACAAGGACGTCGCGAGCACCGAGGTGACGCCGCATCACCTGACGCTCGACGAGACGGCGTACACGCGGCTCGGCACCTATGCGCAGATGAACCCGCCGGTGCGCGACAAGGCGCATCGCGCCGGCCTCTGGGCCGGCGTCGCCGATGGCACGGCCGATATCCTCGGCTCCGACCACGCGCCGCACACCCGCGAGGAAAAGGACCATCCCTATCCGCAAAGCCACTCCGGCATGACCGGGGTGCAGACGCTGGTGCCGGTCATGCTCGACCACGTCAATGCCGGGCGGCTGAGCCTCGAACGCTTCGTCGACATGACCAGCGCCGGTCCGCAGCGGCTGTTCGGGCTCGCCGGCAAGGGCCGCATCGCCGCCGGCTACGATGCCGACTTCACCATCGTCGACCTCAAGCGGCGCGAGACCATCCGCAACGAGTGGATCGCCAGCAAGGCCGGCTGGTCGCCCTACGACGGCGTCGCCGTCACCGGCTGGCCGGTGGGGACGATCATCCGCGGCAGGACCGTGATGTGGCAGGGCGAGCTCGTCACGCCCGCCGCCGGCCAGCCCATCCGCTTCCTCGAAACGCTGCAGCCCGAGGGCTGAGGTCAGTCGCCGGCGACGAACGCCTGCACGTCGCCGGTGCTGCTCATGAACAGCCGCCAGTCGAGCCAGTAGCCGAGGCTCTGCATGTCGCGGAATCGCTCGGTGCCGATCAGGCGAATGCCCTCGACCTCCTGCGCCGGCGGAACCTCGGTGATGTCGTCCATCACGGCCAGCGAGGGCCAGACGTAGAGAACGCTGCCATCGCCGCCATCGAGCGCGGCAAAGTTCGCGCTCAGCACATTGGCGAGGATGGCGAGGATTTCCGGCTCGCCGCCTTCCCCGGCGGTGCGCAGGTACTCGACCGGATCGTCCGGCGCACCGAAACTGGTATTGGGGGGACCGCCGGGCTGGTCGTTGAGGATCGCGGCCACCGCATCGAAATCGCCGGCAGCTGCGGCCGCGAGCAGGGCGTCGCGCTTTTCGCGCACCGCCTCGGGCAGCTGCGACAGGTCGCTGCCGAGAGCATAGCCACCGGCGGGCGGCAGCAGGTCTTCGGCAAGAGCGGGAGCGGCAAGGGCGAGCCCCGCGACGAACGAAAGCAGCAGCTGGCGCATGGCGTCATCCTCCGGTTGGCCGCCGGTACTGTAGCGGATGATGCGGCGTCGAGAAGGCGGGTCGGTCGCGTCGCCTACTGCAGATTGCGCTCGAGCGTGTACTCGCCCGAGGCGATGCGGTCGGGCAGGGCGGCCACGAGATCGGCCGTCGCCGCCTCGCCATGGCGCTTGACCAGTGTCGCCAGCGCCGCGAACAGCGAGGCATGGGCCAGCGCCAGGCTCTCTATGCCTTCGTCCTCGGCCGTGTTCCAGGCCTCGGCGAGATACTCGAGGGCCACCTGGCACTGCTCGTCGGCGGCGTCGTCGGCACGGACGCGCAGGGGGCTGGCAAGGAGCGGTTTGAACACGGTCATGCTGGCTGCCTAGCAGGTCCGCCGTCCCGATTCGCCCCGGAAGTCACCCGAAGGTTAACGCCGGGTCAGGAGTTTTACTTAACGGCAGAGCGCCTACTCGGCAAAGCGCTGGTGGATATCGCGAGCCGTCTGCTCGGCTTCGACGAGGAGCCGCGCGATGGCTTCCCGTGCCGATGGCGTGCAGGCGACGTAGAAGCGGGCGAAGGCGGTGTAGCCGGAGTTGAAGGCGCCGGCGAGCCGCTGCCGGCGGTCCTCGTCGGGATCGTCGAGGCTGATCAGCTCGGCCATCTGCTGCCGCCAGTCCTCGGTACTCGTCCGACACAGCGGCTCGAGGAAATAGAGGCTGCCCATGATCTCGGAGAGTCGCTCCATCTGGCCCTGGTAGGGCGGATCGATCGCCGCTGCCGGCAGTGGCAGGGCAATCAGCAGGGCAGCGAGCAGCGGCACGGGGCGAAGCATGCCCGCCTCCTATCAGCTTTGCCCGCAGGCGGCGAAAGCCTTTTCGAGAACGTGATGAAGTCCGGCCGTCGTTCGCAGCGCCGCCACCTCGTCGCGCTGCATCCAGCGATGATCGGCGATCTCGTCGGACGGCACTAGCGCTCCGGCAAATCTGCGCGTGGCGAACACCGCGAGACGCCATGAAGCGCCGCTGCTCTCGAGCGTCTGCACCATGACCGGGTGCAGGTCGGCGATGGTGAGCGCCAGTTCCTCGGCGATCTCGCGCATCGCACAGGCCTCCGGCATTTCGCCGGGCTCGGCACGGCCGCCGGGCAGCGTCCACAGCAGGCGATATGGCGCACGGGCACGCTGGATGAGCAGCACCCGGTCGCCGTCGAAGATCGCCACGCTGGCCGCATCAGCCGGAACCATGGCCATGGCCATCGCAGTTTGCAGCAGCGGCCGCAAGCGCTTACCTAGACGGCAGGAGACCTGACACGCCATGTGTGGACGTTACGCCTTCATCCTGCCGCCCGAGGCGATGGCCGAGCTGTTCAAGGTGCTGAACGAGCTCGTCTATCCGCCCCGCTACAACCTCGCGCCCACGCAGCCGATCGCCGTGGTGCGCGAGGGGGGCGGCGGGCGCCGGGCCGATCTGATGCGCTGGGGGCTGGTCCCGGGCTGGGTCAAAGAGCCGGCAAAGTTCAAGCTGGTGATCAATGCCCGCGCCGACGGCCTGCTCGACAAGCCGGCCTTTCGCACCGCCATCCGCTATCACCGCTGCATCGTCCCCGCCTCCGGCTATTACGAGTGGATGGTCGGCAATGACGGGCGCAAGCTGCCGTTCTACATCACCCATGCCGATGGCGCGCCACTCGCCTTCGCCGGGCTCTATGCCACCTGGGAAGGGCCCAATGGCGAGGAGATGGATACGGCGGCCATCGTCACCACCGAGACCGGGCCCGACACCGCGGGCATCCACGACCGCATGCCTGCGATCCTCGAGGGCGAACAGATCGACATGTGGCTCGACACGCGCCACGTGAAGGCCGAGCAGGCGCAGGCCATGATCCATCCGCTGCCGGAAGCGTCCCTCGCCTATCGCCGGGTCAACAACAAGGTCGGCAATCACCTGAACGAGGGGCCGGAGCTGCTCGACCCGCCCACGCTCGAAGACGACACGCCGCACCGGCCAGCCCGGCTGAAGAAGGCTGCCTCCGGCCAGCTCGACCTGTTCTAGCGCCCGGCGATCATCCGTCGCGACGTATCGCGCAGCTTGCGCCGTCGTCGGCACCTGCCGCTGCGACCGGCAGGGCGGTCAGCAGAGGGCGATGATCTCGTCGTCGCTCATCGCGCCCGGAACGATGGTCAACAGCACCGGCAGCGACTGCGCGCGGCCGGCAAAGTGCGTGACCAGTGGCCCCGGGCCGTCCGGGCCCGTGGCGGCGGCCAGAACCAGGATGCCGACGCCGCGGTCGGCGCGGAGCACCTCTTCGATCGGCTCCGGCCCCTGGCCCTCGCGGATCACGGTCTCGATGCGGATGTTGCCGAGCTGCCCGATGCGGGCGATCCGCGCGTCGAGGTTGCGCTCCGCCTCCTCGCGCGCCTCGGCCCGCATCACGTCCTCGACGCCGATGAACTGCGCGAAGTCGGCAGTGTCGATGACGCTCATCAGCACCACGGTGCCGCCGGTGCGCTTGGTGCGGTAGGCAGCGAAGGTCACGGCGCGGTCGCACTCGGCCGTGCCGTCCACGATCACGAGGAATTTCCGCGCATAGTCGGGGCTGATGTCAGCCATGGCGCCGCTCCGTGACCGCTGCCGCAGTCCGCATCATCCCATTCCGCGCGAAGGCTCGCAAGTTCAGCGGATGAAGCCGACGATCCGCCGGACTTCGCCCATCGTCGCCTCGGCGATGCCGCGCGCCCGCTCGGCACCGTCGCGCAGGATGGCGTCGATGGTCGCCGGGTCGTCCACCAGTCGCCGCATCTCGCCGGCGATCGGCGCCAGCACGGACACCGCGAGCTCGGCCAGGGCGGGCTTGAAGGCGCCGAACCCCTTGCCGCCGAACTCCGCGATCACCTCGGCTTTGGTCTTGTCCGAAAGCGCGGCATAGATGCCGACGAGGTTGTCGGCTTCCGGCCGCCCGGCGAGGCCGTCGACCGTTTCGGGCAGCGGCTCGGGGTCGGTCTTGGCGCGCTTGATCTTGTTGGCGATGGCGTCGGCGGTGTCGAGCAGGCTGATGCGCGACTGGTCCGACGGATCGGACTTGCTCATCTTCTTCTGCCCGTCGCGCAGGCTCATGATCCGCGCCGCCGGCCCCGCGATCAACGGCTCGGTGATCGGGAAGAACTCCGGCTCCAGTCCCTCGTGGGCGATCGAGGCGGCAAAATCGTTGTTGAACTTGGCGGCGATGTCGCGCGTCAGCTCCAGGTGCTGCTTCTGGTCGTCGCCCACCGGCACGTGCGTGGCCTTGTAGAGCAGGATGTCGGCCGCCATCAGCGAGGGATAGGCGAACAGGCCCAGCGACACGTTCTCGCTGTTCTTGCCGGCCTTGTCCTTGAACTGCGTCATGCGGCTCATCCAGCCCATGCGCGCCACGCAGTTGAACACCCAGGCGAGCTCGGCGTGCTCGACGACCTGGCTCTGGTTGAAGACGATCGAGCGCTTGGGATCGACGCCGGCGGCGATGAAGGCCGCGGCGACTTCGCGCGTGGCCCGGCGCAGCGCCTCGGGCTCCTGCCAGACGGTGATCGCGTGCATGTCGACGACGCAGTAGATCGTCTGGTGCGTGTCCTGCAGCGGCACGAAGCGGCGGATGGCGCCGAGGTAATTGCCCAGGTGCAGGTCGCCGGAAGGCTGGATTCCCGAGAAGACGCGCGGCGTGAACGGCATTTCCGAGACCGATCGTTGAGAGAGGCAAGGCTGATACAGTCCCCGCCACCCGAGGGCAAGCGCCGGTCTTCCAAGCGTGCCGCAAATCCAATAGGTTCGCCGCGGTTTCGCGAGCTTTCCAGATGAGATTCGGCCTCGATTTGCCGCCGCAGATGCGGGTCTATGGCGGCTTCTATGTCTATTCGTTCTGCATGGGCAGCCTGCCGCCGCGCCTGCCCGACATGCAGCGCGCCATGGGCATTGCCGAAGGCGCGCTTGGCTTCGGCCTGATCGGCGCCGCTGTCGGCACGCTGGTGTCGCTGAGCTTTGCCGGCCCCATCCTCGAGCGCATCGGCTATCGCCGGGCCATCCTGGCGCTCATCCCGCTGCTCGCCTTCTGCTATGCCTGCGCCACCTTCGCCACCGGCCCGCTCGCCTTCTTCGTTCTGCTGTTCCCTGTCGGCGTCATCATCGGCGGCATCGAGATCATCCTCAACCTCGAGGCCGACCGTACCGAGCATCTGCTCGGCCACCGCATCATGAACCGGGCCCATGCCTTCTGGAGCTTCGGTTTCTTTTCGGCCGGTATCATCGGGGCGCTGATCGCCCAGACCGGGTTGTCGGTCCAGGCCCATCTCTTCCTCATGGTTCCGGTGGTCATCGTCGCCGTCATCCTGTTGCTCGGCCGCTTCGATCCGGCGCCGCACCGCACCGGCGTTTCCACCGAGCCGCCGCCGCGCTTCGCCGCGCCTACGCTCGCCATCATGGTGCTCGTTGCCGTCACCCTGTCGGCGATGATCCTCGAAGGCGCCGGCATCGACTGGTCGGCCATCTTCATGCGCGACATCTTCGGCGCCTCGCCCTTCATCGCCGGCTTCGCGGTGGCGCTCGGGGCGCTCACCCAGGCGGTGACCCGGTTCTTCGCCGACAGCTTCGTCGAGCGCTATTCGCCAACGGCCGTGTCGCGCGTGCTCCTCGCAATCCTGCTGGCCGGTACGCTGCTGGTGTTCTTCTCCGGCAGCGACTGGATGGCGCTTGTCGGCTTCGCGCTCATGGGCGTGGGCACCTCGGCCATTTTCCCGCTCGCCATGTCGGCAGCCGCGCAGCGCACCGACCGGCCGGCGGCGACCAACGTCGCCTCGCTGGCGCAGATTTCGTTCGTAGCCTTCCTGCTTGGGCCGCCGCTCCTCGGTTACGTCGCCGAGCACTTCGGCATCCGCTGGAGTTTCGGCGTCGGTGTGCCGCTCGTCATCCTGTCGCTGGTCTTTGCCGGCGCCCTCGGCTCGCGCCCCATCGCCCACAAGGTGGATTGATCCCGTGCAGCAGCACCACCGCGTCTACGGCATCTTCTTCATCTTCGCGCTGTCGATGGGCGCGCTGCTGTCGCGCCTGCCCGACCTGCAGGTGAGCCTCGGCCTGACCGAGGGCCAGCTCGGCCTGACGCTGATCTTCATGTCGATGGGGGCCCTGTTCGGCCTGACCGTCTCGAGCCCGCTGATTGCCCGCCTCGGAGCCCGCAACACCGCCTTCGTGACGGTGTTCGGCGCCTCGGTCCTCTATGCCATCATCCCGTTCGCCCCGTCCGCCTATGTGGCTGCACCGCTGTTCTTCATTGCCGGCATCCTTGCGGGCGCGCTCGAGATCAACGTCAACTTCGAGACCGACAAGCACGAGGCGCGCCTCGGCTACCGCATCATGAACCGCGCCCATGGCATGTGGAGCCTGGGCTTCTTCATCACCGCCTTCATCTCGGCCGGCGTCCGCCAGCTCGGGGTGCCGATGCAGGCGCACCTGCTGTTCGCGCTGGTCATCGTCGTCGTCGCCGGCGTCGTCGTCTTCACGCCGCTCAAGACCGCGCCGGCCCGGCCGGATTCGCACACAGGCGAAGCCCCGCGGTTCGCCTTCCCTACCATCGGCCTCGCCGCGCTCTGCCTCATCGGCGCCGCGCCCCTGCTGGTCGAAGGCGCCGGCATCGACTGGTCGGCGATCTACATGCGCGACGTCTTTGCGGTCGAGCCGTTCATCGGCGGGCTGTCGGTCACGATCTTCGCCGGCACCATGGCCTTCGCCCGCCTCACCATCGATCCGGTGGTCGATCGCTACAGCCCGCGCAGCGTGGCGGCGACGCTGCTGGTCATCGCCGGCCTTGGGCTCGTCCTCGTGGCGACCGCGCCGCACCCCTACCTCGCGCTCTTCGGCTTCGCGCTCATGGGCGCAGGCTCCTCGGCCGTCTATCCGCTGGCCGTGTCGGCGGCGGCGCAGCGCACCGACCGGCCGGCGGCCGTCAACGTCGCGGCGCTCGGCCAGCTGACCTTCGTCGTCTTCTTCCTCGGGCCGCCGCTCCTCGGCTTCATCGCTGAGCATTTCGGCATCCGCTTCTCCTACTGGACCTGCATTCCGCTGGTGGTTGCCGCCCTGCTGGTCATCCGTGCCCTGCCGGGCGTGCGCAGCCGCGTCACCGGCGAGGCCGAACCGGTGACGCCGCATGGGTGAACTCGGTCCCTATATCGACCTCAGGCAGTCGCAGACCGCGCTGCGCGTGCAGCGGGGCGTCATGCGGCTGTTGCGCGACCAGTTCGATTTCTGCTGCTACGCCGAGGTGCCGCTCGCCAATGGCCGCCGCGCCGACGTGCTCGGGATGGGGCCAAAGGGCGAGATCTGGATCGTCGAGATCAAGTCGTCGCTGATCGACTTCCAGGTCGACAGCAAGTGGCCGCACTACAAGGATTTCTGCGATCGCTTCTTCTTCGCCAAGCCGCCCGAGCTCGATGCAGCGATTTTCCCGCACAGCGAAGGTCTGATCGTTGCCGACGGCTATGAGGGCGCGGTGCTGCGCGAGGCGCCGCACGAGCCCCTGGCCAGCGCCCGCCGCAAGGCCCTGCTGCTGAAGCTGGCCCGCATGGGCGCCGATCGCATGCATGGACTGATGGACCCGGGCCCGCCGTCGTGAGCCAAGCGGCCCACGGCCTCTCGCCGCTGAGGATCAAGCTGGTCTTTCTCGTCCATGCCCTCGCCTCGGGCAGCATGTTCCCGCGCATACCCGACCTGCAGCAACAGCTCGGCATCGACGCCGGCGTGCTCGGCCTCGCCTTCATCGGGCAGCCGGTCGGCGCCATCGCCATGTTCCTGGTCTCGAGCCGCATCGTCGAGCGCCTCGGCACGCGGACTGTATTGATGGCCGGCATTCCGCTGATGGCGGCCGGGCTGGTGCTGATGGCCCTCGCGCCATCTCCTGCCGCACTGTTCGCCGCCATTGCCGGTTTTGCCGCGGTCTTCGCGCTCACCAACGTCGCGATGAACGTCGAGGCCGACCGCATCGAGGCCGCAACCGGACGGCGCGTGATGAACATGTGCCACGGCGTCTGGTCGCTCGGTCAGCTTACCGTCTTTGCGCTGGGCGTGCTGGCCCGCGGCCTCGATGTGTCGCCGCTCGTCCACTTCGGCGCGCTGCTGCCGGTGGTCGCTGTCGCCACCCTCGCCGTGCTGGTTCCGATGCAGGCAGCGCCGGTCCGCATCCACACCGGCACCGTCCGGCGTGGCCTCGCGCTCCCCTCGCCGGCGACCATCCGGCTCCTCGGATTCATGGTCGGCAGCGGTCTCGTCGAGGCCGCAGCCCGCACCTGGTCGGTGATCTATGCCCGCGACTCCTTCGACTCGCCGCCCTGGGCCGACGCGCTGACGCTGCCGGTGTTCGTCGGCGGCATCGCGCTGGGCCGTTTCCTCGCCGATGGCTGGACGGCCCGCTACGGTCCCGCCGCAATCGCCCGGGTGCTGTTCGCCGTGGCGCTCGGCGGCGTCGCCGTCATCGTCGCCGCGCCGAGCCTGCCCGTGGCGCTGGCGGGCTTCGCCCTCGCAGGTTTCGGCATCTGCACCGGCTTTCCGGCCAGCACCTCGGCTGCGGCCCAGATCGGCGACCGGCCGGCGTCGGAGAATGTTGCAGCGCTCACGCTCTCGACCTCGGTCGTGATGCTGGGTGCACCGCCCCTCATGGGGCTGGTGGCCGACGCCTTGGGCATCCGCGCCACCTTTGCGCTGACGATTCCCATGCTGGTGGTGGCGATCGCCCTCGCCAGCGCCCTCGAGCCCCGGCGCCGCTGACTATTCGCCGCCCGGCTCCATATGCACCGCGCCCGGCTGCGTGACCACCGGCGGCACCACCAGCGCTTCGCCCCCCAGTTCCCCCTTGAGGCGGGTGATGAGGGCCAGCCGGTCCGTGTCGGTCGGGGCGGTCTGCAACCGGTGCGACAGCTCCAGCACCAGCTGCGCATAGGCATTGTGCCAGTCGCTCGTCACCTGTCCGAGGTCGATGCGCGGCACCGCCGGCTTTACCACGCCGGCAACGCCCGAAGCGCGCAGCTGGAAGGCATCGTCGAGCAGCGGTAGGATCACCTGGTCGCCGCCGAGCCCGAGCTTGATCACGGCATCGCGCAGGGCGTGGCGCTCTTCCTCCTCGCCATGCGTCAGGAACACCGCGCCATGGGCCGGCAGCCGCGCCTTGATCCAGGCCATGAGCTCGGAATGGTCGGCATGGGCGGAATAGTTGCCCATCGAACGGATGCGCGCCCGCACTGGCACCTCGAAGCCGTGGATGCGCACGTCGCGGGCGCCGGACAGGATGATCTGCCCCAGCGTCCCCGGCGCCTGGTAGCCGACGAACAGCACGGTCGCCTCCGGGCGGATGAGGTTGTTGCGCAGGTGGTGCTTGATGCGCCCGGCATCGGCCATGCCGGACGCGGAGATGATGATGGCCCCGCCGCGGATGGAATTGATCGCCTTGCTCTCCTCCACCGATTCCACGATGCGGAAGCGCGGATCGTTGAAGAGTTCGTTGGCCGAAAGCTCGGTATCCTCGAACATCGAGGCGTACTTCTGGTAGACCGCCGTCACCTTGCTGGCGAGCGGCGAGTCGAGGAACACCAGCTGCGGTTTGATCTCGCCGTCGCGGATCAGCGTGCCGATGTCGTGCAGCAGCTCCTGGCTGCGCTCGACGGCAAAGGCCGGGATGACCAGATTGCCGCCGCGCGCCAGCGCCTCGTTGACCTCGGCCTTGAGCGCCGCCCGGCGTTCCTCCAGCGAATAGTCGGTGCGCTCGCGCCCGCCATAGGTGGATTCGCACAGGATATAGTCGAAGTCCGAGGGCGCCTCGGGGTTGTTGTAGAAGACCTTCTCGTTGGGACCGATGTCGCCGGAAAACAGCAGCCGCACCGGCTTGTCGCCGTCAGCGACCTCCACCTCGATAGAAGCCGAGCCGAGGATGTGGCCGGCATTCCACCAGCGCGCCCGCACACCGGGACCGGGTTCCACCCACGCGCCGTATTCCACCGGCTGCCGAAGTTTCAGCGCTTCCTGTGCGTCGGCGATCTCGTAGAGCGGCTCGGCCGGCAGGTCGCCCTTGCGCTCGCGCTTGGTCGTCTCGCGATCGGCCTCGCTTTCCTGGATTCCGGCGCTGTCGAGCAGCAGGTATTCCAACAGGCCAGAGGTCGGTGCCGTCATCAGCAGCGGCTTGCGGAAGCCGTTGCGCGTCAGCTTGGGGATGAGGCCGCAATGGTCGATATGAGCGTGCGTCAAGAGCAGATAGTCGATGGCGCGGGCGTCGAACGGAAACGGCTTGAGGTTGAGGTCGCGGACCGTCTTGTTGCCCTGGAACATGCCGCAATCGACGAGGAACTGGCCGCGCTCGTGGACGACGCGGTAGCACGACCCGGTTACGGTGCCGGCGGCGCCGTGGAAATTGAGGGTGACGGTCACGACGACTCTCCTTGGCTGGGCGCGACTTGGCCAGAGCCGGGTCGCGTTGTCGAGTGCACCGGCGCAACCCGCGGTCGCGCCGCTGCGTTGCGCCCGATCACCAAGGGAGACCGAACATGCCTTACGTCGATGGATTTATTGCTGCCGTGCCCAGGGCCAACAAGGAGGCCTATATCAAGCACGCGCGAGAGGCCGCGGAACTGTTCCGGGAATGGGGTGCCACGCGCTGTGTCGAGACCTGGGGCGACGATGTCCCAGCTGGCGAGCAGACCGATTTCATGCGCGCCGTCGCCGCCAGGCCCGACGAGGTGGTCGTGTTCTCGTGGGTCGAGTATCCCGACAAGGCGACCCGAGACGCCGCCGGCGAAAAGATGATGACCGACGCGCGCATGCAGGCGATGCAGATGCCGTTCGACGGCGCCCGCCTTATCTACGGCGGCTTCGAGATGCTGTTCAGCCGCTAGCGCGGCGCCCGCTTGGCGAGGATCCGCTGCAGGGTGCGCCGGTGCATGTTGAGCCGGCGCGCCGTTTCCGAGACGTTGCGCTCGCACAGCTCGTAGACGCGCTGGATGTGTTCCCAGCGCACGCGGTCGGCCGACATCGGGTTTTCCGGCGGCTCCGGCTTGTCCTCGCCGGTGGCGAGCAGGGCGTTTATCACGTCGTCCGCATCGGCGGGTTTGGCCAGATAGTCGACGGCGCCGAATTTCACGGCCGTTACCGCCGTCGCGATGTTGCCATAGCCGGTCAGCACCACGGCACGCGCATCCGGCCGCTTCTCGTGCAGCTTGCGGATGACTTCGAGCCCGTTGCCGTCCTCGAGGCGCAGGTCGACCACGGCGTAGGCCGGCGGCTCGCCCGAGACGGCCGCCAGCCCCTCGGCCACCGAGCCGGCAATGCGCACATCGAAGCCGCGGCGCGCCATGGCCCGTTCCAGCCGGGTGAGGAAAGCCGCATCGTCATCCACAAGCAGCAGGCTGCGGTCGGCAGCCAGCAGGTCTTCCACGGTACTCATGTCGCTCACATAGGGTCTTGGCGGGCAAAGGTCAAAGCAGGGCGTCAGCGGGCGATTGCACTTCTCGGCCAGGATACGCGCACCTGCGCCTGCCCGTTCACCGAAAGATTCTGGAAACTCACGGTCGCGCCAGTGCGCTCGAGCAGGGTCTTGGCAATGAAGATGCCGAGGCCGAGACCGCCCCCGCGCCGTTCTGCTGCCTCGCCGCGGCTGGTGAGGTATGGCTCCCCGAGCCGGGCCAGGAGGTCGAGCGGAAAGCCCGGGCCGTCGTCGACGATGGTGACGCTGACGTCCCTCTCGTCCCAGGCGTATTCGATATCGACGCGGCTGCGCGCGAAGGTCACGGCGTTCTCGATGATGTTGCCGAGCCCGTAGAGCAGGGCCACGTGCCGGCGGATCACCGGCTCCGGCCCGCTGAAGCGGCCCGGCCGCGTGCGCACGTCCTTGCCGTCGCCGGCATGCGGCTGGATCACTTCGGCGATGAGATCGATCAGCGGCACAGCCGCGAACGGGTCGCCGTCGTCGCTACCGAGATTGCGGAGCTTGCCGAGGATGGCGCGGCAGCGGGCCGTCTGCGCGATGATGAGCTCGAGGTCCTGCCGCATCGGGCCGGCAGGCGCTTCGGCGGCCATCTCCTTGGCCGCCAGCGCGATGGTCGAAAGCGGCGTGCCCAGCTCGTGCGCCGCCGCCGCCGCGAGGCCGTCGAGCGCCGACAGCCGCTCGTGCCGGGACAGCGCCAGTTCGGTGGCGGCCAATGCATCCGTCAGCTGCCGCGCTTCCAGCGCCACGCGGTTGGTATAGGCGGCGATGAACACCACGCCGCAGATCAGCGACACCCAGATGCCGATGACGTAGATGCGGTCGAAGACGATGCGCGTGTCGGGGTCCCAGGGCAGGGGCAGGTGAAACACCGCGAGCAGCGAGGTAAGGACGACCACCAGCGTCGACAGCAGCAGCGTCGCCCGCTGCGGCAGGGTCGTCGCCGATACCGAGACGGGCGCCAGCAAGAGGAGCGAGAACGGATTCTGAAGCCCGCCGGTCAGCGCCAGCAGGCCCCCGAGCTGCAGGCAGTCATAGGCGAGCTGGATCACCGCATGCCGCGGCTCGGGCCGGTCGGAGACGCCGTAGCGCAGCAGCAGCCCGAGGTTGACCAGCGCCGACAGCGCCACCAGCGCGAGGCATGGCCACAGCGGCAGCGGGTAGCCGAGGCCGAACTCGACGAACAGAACGCCGGTCAGCTGGCCGCCGACGGCCAGCCAGCGCAGGCCGACGAGGGTGCCGAGGCGCAGCGGCCGCCAGGCCGGGGGCTGCAGGGCCGCGGCGGGCTCGGAAATGGTGGTCATCGGGCCTCTCCAGCGCGGTCCCATGGTGGACCGCAAAACCCATTTCAAGGGCAATTTTCCGCGAGGCTGCCGGTTGACCCCCGCATGCAAGGGGCCACATCAGCCTCGTTCGTGACTGGAGATAATGCAAATGAACACCGCAATCATCAAACCGCAATGGGGCCCGCTCACCATCGCCCTG
>VFQP010002740.1_pt1 | contig 19109 bp, 14 predicted proteins | sample 3512351 | NCBI WGS metagenome assembly VFQP01 (sample SAMN10412372, study PRJNA504923) | tailings metagenome | isolation source: Relicate 1 Philex TSF1 revegetated site | place: Philippines: Tuba, Benguet | collected 2017-08-29
GCCGAGGTCATGGCGCATCAGGGCTGGGAGGCGGTCACCATCGACCTCCAGCACGGCGCGGTCGATTACCAGGCGGCAGTCGGCATGATGCAGGCCATCTCGACGACGAACGCCGTGCCGATGGCGCGCGTGCCGTGGAACGAGCCCGGCATCATCATGAAGATGCTCGACGCCGGCGCCTACGGCATCATCTGTCCGATGATCAACAATCGCGCCGAAGCTGAGCAGTTTGTCTCGGCCGGCCGCTACCCGCCGATCGGCGGCCGGTCGATGGGCCCGAACCGCGCCGTGCAGTACGGCGGCGCCGACTACTGGCAGGGCGCGAACGAGGAAGTCCTGCTGCTCGCCATGATCGAGACGCGCGACGGCCTCAAGAATCTCGACGAGATCCTGAGCGTGAAGGGCCTGAGCGGCGTATACGTCGGCCCGTCGGACCTCTCCATGGCGCACGGCAAGCCGCCGACGCTCGATCCCTCGGACCCCGAGGTTGTCGATGCGATCAAGCTCATCGCCAAGAAGACGCGCGACAAGGGCCTCATTGCCGGCGTGCATACGGATGGCCCGAAGACGGCGCTGACCCGCTTCGAGCAGGGCTACCACTTCTGCACGATCCTCAATGACGCGCGCCTGCTGGCCGTTGCCGCGGCGCAGGCGATCAAGGATGTCCGCGGTGGCGGCGAGGTCGCCAAGCCGAAGACGTACTGAGCTCGCAGCAAAGCGCTCAAACGAAATGACCGGCCGCACGGCCGGTCATTTTGCTTTCACCAATCCAATGGCGATCAAGCCTCGGACATCAGCCAGCGCTCGAGCGCCTTGAGGCCCACGACTGCGCCGGCAACGATCGCCGCCAACGTGACGAACGAGCCGAGCGCCAGCGTCGAGACGCCCGTGATGCCCTGCCCGACCGTGCAGCCGAGCGCCATCACGCCGCCGATGCCCATCATGGCGGCGCCGAGCAGGCTGCGCACCGTGTCGCCGGGATCCGAGAACGTCAGAAGCCGGAAGCGGCCCATGGACTTCGCCGCGGCGAACGCACCGAGGATCGCGCCGAACACGGTCGCGACGCCGAAGCCTGGCATGGGCGCCGCCGTAAAGCGCTGCAGCCATTCCAGCGCGTCGCCGCTCGGGCGGACATAGGTGAGCGAAATCGGCGCCGTCGGGCGCTCGGCAAGCTCGTCGAAGGCGAGGCCCGTCAGCGCCCAGCCCGCGACCGCGCAGAGACCGACCGCAATGCCCGACCAGATGTGCACGGGCGAGGACCGGAATTCTGGATCCTTGAAGCAGTAGGCGAGCCCGGCGAGCACGATGATCCACGACGCGAAGATGCGCCCGAAGCCCGCCGAGAGTGCCAGTGCGCGATCGACAAGATCGCCAATCCCCTGTGTCGCCGTCGGCAGCGGGATGTTCGTTGCCTGCTCGATTGCCGCGCGCGCAGGGCCAAGGAGGCCGCCAATGGTCATGTAGGCGAAAATACCAACCACGACGAGCGTCAGCAGCGCGCGCAAGTCGCCGCCGCCGGCACGCGCGAGGTTGCGGCTCGGGCAGCCACCCGCGAAGACCATGCCGAAGCCGAAGATCAAGCCGCCGGCAATGTGGCCGACCCAGTTGAAGGTCGCGCCGAGATACATCGATTTCGTGAGATCGACGACGCCGAGCCAATGGAGCGTCTGTGCGCCCGCAAGCGCGACGACGGCCGCCAGCAACCACGCGCGGAAGCGCCGCCAGTCGCTAAGGTTCACGATGTCGGAGACCGAGCCCATGGTGCAGAAGTTCGTGCGGAAGACGACGGCACCGAACACGAAGCCGATCGCGAGGCCGCCGATCGCCAGCCACTGCGGGCCGTTTTCGACGATCATTTCTCTCATGTTCTCCTCCCCGGCGCGCGATGGGCCACACCAGTATATTCGCAAATGTGAATATAGGAGCCTTCGAGAGGGCGCAAGCTGCGCCGAACGTCACGCTGCGCCGGCCTGGGCGCCTTCGTGGCCGTTCTCGATGATCCGCTCGGCGGTGGCGAGGTCGACCGAGACGAGCTGCGAGACGCCGCGCTCGGCCATGGTCACACCGAACAGGCGATCCATGCGCGCCATGGTCATCGGGTGGTGGGTGATGACGAGGAAGCGGGTCTCGGTTTCCGCCGCCATGCGCTCCATCATCGAGCAGAAGCGGTCGACGTTTGCGTCGTCGAGCGGCGCGTCCACCTCGTCGAGCACGCATATCGGCGAAGGGTTCGTCAGAAACACCGCGAAGATCAGCGAGAGCGCGGTCAGTGTCTGCTCGCCGCCGGAGAGCAACGAGAGCGTCGCGGGCTTCTTGCCGGGGGGCCGGGCGATGATTTCGAGGCCGCCTTCGAGCGGATCCTCCTCGCTCTCGATCATCTCGAGCCGCGCCTCGCCACCACCGAACAGCGTGCCGAACAGTCGCTGGAAGTGACCGTTCACAAGCTCGAAGGCCTCGCCGAGGCGCTTCTTCGCCTCGCGATTGAGCTGGCCGATCGCGCCACGCAGCTTGTTGATCGCCTGCTCGACGTCGAGCCGCTCGAGATCCATGGTCGCGAATTGCTCGTTGAGCTTCTGCAGCTCGTCGTCGGCCGCAAGATTGACCCCGCCGAGCCGTTCGCGGTCCGCCTTCAAGCGCTGTAGCGAGCGATCGACCTCGGCAAGCGCGGGCAGGTTTGCTTCATCCTCGACCTCGGCAAGCGCAAGACAAGCTTCCGGCGCGCAATTCATCGTCTCGCGAATGCGGTGCGCTTCTTCCGAGCGCTTCTGGCGCGCGGCCTCCAGCTTTGCCTCGGCGCGCGCGCGCGTCTCGCGCTGATCGGCGACAGCAGCCTGCGCCGCCCTGAGTGCCTGCTGGCTCTCTCGGTGCGCGGACTGGGATTCAGCCAGGCGATCCGCCGCGGCACTGCGCGCAGCGTCTGCCGCCTGCATCTGATCGTGCAGCCTCACGCGCTGCGCCTCGATCTCGGCCGGGAGATCGGCCATCTCCGCGAGTTCACTCTCCGTCTCGCTCATGCGCTCGCTCAGCGTCGCGACGTGGCTGCCGGCAGCCTCGCAGCGCGCTTCCCAGCGCGTGCGCTCGACGGAAATGGCATTGAGCCGCTCAGCGCGGACGTGCGTGTCGCGCTCCAGTCTCCCGAGCATCTGGCGGATTTCGCCGACAGTGCCTCGATGCTCCGTCGTCACGCGCTCGGCGACCGCGACCTCGGCTTCGAGCGCATCGTCATCATCGAGCGCGTCGATCGCAGCCTCGCTCTCCGCAAGGCGCTCTTTGGCTTCGACGAGCGCTGCCTCGGCTGACGTGCGGTTCTCAGCAACGGCCGCGAGGCGCTGCTCGGTCTCGCGCGCCTGGCGTTCGATCACCGTGAGACTTTCGCGCGTGCGGGCAAGCTCGGCCTGGGTCTCGCGCCCTGCCTGACGCAGTCGACGCTCTTCGCTCTCAGCGACGCGGTGCACTTCGCGCGCCGCGCGCGCTGCGGTGGCCAGATGATCGGACTCGCGCCGCGCCCCGTCCTCCAGCACTTCGAGCTCGGACAGCCTGTTGCGCTCGGCAAGCCGCAAAGCTGCCGCCGTCGGCGCCGTGGCTGCGACCGTGAAACCGTCCCAGCGCCAGAGGTCGCCTTCCGGGGACACGAGCCGCTGCCCGGGCCGTAGATACGGCTGCATGAGGCGTCCGTCCTCACGCGCGACGACACCGATCTGCGCGAGCCTTCGCGCGAGCTCCAGCGGCGCATCGACTTCGTGCGCGAGCGGGTGCACGCCGACCGGCAGCGGTGGATCGTCCGCGGCGCGACCGACACGGCGCCAGTGCATGTCCGCCTCTTCCGCGATCGGCGCATCGAGGTCGTCGCCAAGCGCCGCGCCGAGCGCGCGCTCGTACCCCGGTGCCACGCGAAGCTCGTCGATCATCGGCGGCAAGCCATCGTCGCGCATGGGAAGCAGCAGCTTCGCGAGCGTCTCGACTTCCGTGCGAAGCTGGCCGGCAGTCAGCAGCGCGGCCTGGCTCTCCTGCTCACGCGCACGCGCGTCGAGGGCGAGTTCGGCTGCACGCTCCTCGGAGTAGACTGCCTGCTCCTCGATAGCGGCTGCCTCTCGCATGAGACGCTGCCCAGCCTCGCTGAGCTGCTGCAAGCGTTCCGCATCCGGGGCACGCGCCGCAATTTCACGCGCCTGCGTCGCGAGCGAAACGAGCTGACCTTCGATGCGCTTGATCTGCCCGAGGCGCTCGGCGTGCGCGCTCTCGAGGCTGCGGCGGCGCGTCCGCGCTTCAATGGCGCGAGCCGTCACCTCGGTGAGGCGCGCCTGTGCCTCGCCAAGCTTCGACTCGGCATCATCCAGACGCGCGCGGGTCTCTTCCTCAGCGTGCTGACCGGCCTCGGCCTCGCCGGTGATCGTCTCGGCTTCGGTCGCGAGGCGCTCGAGGATCGCGCGCGCCTCCGCGAGTTGCTGCTGCTCGCGCTCGATGTCGCGACGCATCTGCTCGGCGCGCGATTCGAGCTCGCGCTGGCGCTCGGCGAGACGACGCGCCTCCTTCTCGAAATTTTCCTGCTCGATGCGGATTCGGGAAAGTGCTGCCCCGCGGCGAACCTCGTCCTCACGGAGCGGATCGATGGCGGTCGCGCGCTCGGCTTCCTCGACGACGAGGGCGGCCTCACGCTCCGTAGCTGCGGCGAGGGCACCGAGGCCCTGCCAGAGGGCGGCTTCAGTGGCGACGACCTCGGCCTGGGCAGCCGTCCACGAGAGGTGAAGCAGCAGCGCCTCGGCCTTGCGGATCTCGCCCGACAGCTCGCGGTACCGCTTGGCCTGCCGCGTCTGGCGTTTCAGCGCCTCGATCTGGCTCGTGAGCTGGCCGAGCACGTCATTGACGCGCGCGAGGTTGCCTTCAGCGGCCCTGAGGCGCAGCTCCGCCTCGTGCCGGCGGCTGTGCAGACCGGCGATGCCCGCCGCGTCCTCGAGAATGCGTCGGCGCTGCTCGGGCTTCGCGTTGACGATCTCGGCAATCTGGCCCTGGCGAACGAGCGAGGGCGAGCGGGCTCCGGTCGAAGCGTCCTCGAACAGCAGCTTGATGTCGCGCGCGCGAACCTCGTCGCCGTTGACACGGTAGGCGGAGCCGGCATCGCGTTCGATACGGCGCGTGACCTCGAGCTCGTCGGCGTCGTTGAGCTCGGCGGGTGCCTTGCGCGCCGCATTGTCGATCGAGATCGTGACCTCGGCCATGTTGCGGGCCGGCCGGGCATTCGTCCCGGAGAAGATCACGTCCTCCATGGTAGAGGCGCGCATGGATTTGTAAGACGTCTCGCCCATGACCCAGCGAAGCGCCTCGAGCAGGTTCGACTTGCCGCAGCCGTTCGGCCCGACAACGCCGGTCAAACCTTTTTCGATGACGAGCTCGGTCGGCTCCACGAACGATTTGAAGCCGAGCAGCCGGAGTCGCGTGATCTGCACGTCAGCCTCCGCGTTTAGTGTGATGATCTAGAAATTCGCCGGCGCACGCGGCACTGTGATGATCGAATTTCTCGATCTGAATCACACTAACGAGACCATGTCTTCTAGTGTCCCTTCTGATTCCGAAGTTCGCTCTCAAGCGAATTTCAAGCACTGGCGAACTTCGGAATCGGGACACTAGCAAGCGGTGGATCGGTCCCTGTCCGAACGCCATATACGGAAAAAAGCTCAACGCGGCACGGATACCGGTGTCGCGGCTACAGCCGGACCTGCAATCAGGGGATCGATGATCTCGCGCAGCTCGCTCAAATCGAGCGTTTTCTTGACCAGCCGCCCGTTGACGAAGAAGTTCGGCGTCCCGATCACCCCAAGCTCCCGACCACGGTCTTTGACCTGGTTCAGGGCACTGATCATGCCGTGATTCTGGCGGCACTTGTCAAATTCGGCCGCAGTCAAGCCGACACCCTGCGCGACCTTGAGGATCGGCTCGGTCCGCACTTCCTGCGAGACCCACTGCGCCTGCATTGAAAGAAAGCGCCCGTACAGCTCCAGGTAGCGGTCCATCGGCGCGCAGCGCAGCGCGATCGTCGCCATGCCGCTGGTCTTGCCGATGGGGAACTCGCGGATGATGAACCGCACCTTGCCCTTGTCGATGTAGTCCCGCTTCAGCACCGGGAACACCTCGGCCTGGAAGCGACGGCAATAGGGGCAGGTGAGCGACGCGTACTTGATGACGGTGACAGGCGCGTCCTCCCGCCCGATCGTGAACTCGGGAAGCGGCCCCGGCCGCATGACCTCGGCGAGCGTCGGGTTCTCAATGACCTGACGCATCGGCACGGACGTCGCTGGGCTGTCGGAAAACGGGTCGAAGGCGGGCTCCGGCGGGCGAGCCGCCGCACCAACGGCAGCCGTCTCCAAAGTCAGAGCCGTCGGCGTGCGCCCCGGATCAAGCGCATTGAGGGCATCACCCGAGCATCCCGTGACCGCGAAGGCTACCCCAAGCGCGACGATCGCCATGGCGGCGTGTCGCGCCCGCGCGCGAATCGACGGGCCTCTTGGCAGGCGGGCGCGCACTGAATTCTCAGCCGCCGAGGAAGGGCGCGAGCGCCTGGTCGAACGCCTCGATCGTGTCCGTCCGGCCGCGGAAGCGCTTCCCATTGATGAAGAACGTCGGCGTGGCGTTGACACCGAACTCCTCGCTCGCGTGCTGGCGGGCGGAGATCATCTGATCGAGCGTGGTCTGGTCCTTGATGCAGGTGTCGAAGCGTTCCTGCGAGAACCCGGCCTGCTGAGCGACCTTGAACAGCTCCGGCACCGGGTTGCCGCGCACGAAGGCCCACTTCTCCTGAGTCTTGAAGAGCGCGCTGATCATGGCCTGCGTCGCATCCCCGCCCGCGCATCGCGCGAGCAACGAGGCGGCGGCAGCCAGATTGTCGAGCGGGAATTCGCGGAAGACGAACCGCACCTTGCCCGTGTCGATGTATTTCTCTTTGAGCGCCGGATACACATTGTTGTGGAAATTGGCGCAATGGCCACAGGTCATCGAGGCGTACTCGACGACCGTGACCGGCGCGTCGGCCTTGCCGACCGTCAGCTCGGGCAGAGCACCGGGCTTCATCAGCGCCTCGACCGGCACCTGGTCCGGCCCCCGCTCGCTGCGGCGCTGCGCCAGGACGGGCGCGCTTCCCATAACGGTCGAGAGCGCGGCGACGCTCGCCGCGCCGAGCAGGATTGCCCGGCGATTGAGATTGCGCACAAGGGAGGCAATAGGTGTCGCCGTCACGTCGTTCTCCTTCACCGCAAGGACAAGTCGCCAGCGCCCCGGCCATACGGCCGACGGGCCCGACAGACATTATTGGGCTGAAGCATTACGGCATTTCGGCGCCAGACGCCAATTGAACTGGTCGTGAGCCGCAGGCGGGAGAGTTTCCCAGCGGCCCCAGTTCCCCGAAGTCGGCGAATCGCAGGTCACCCGTCGACCGCAGAGCGACCGCTTGCCGCGGTACTGCCGGGGCCCAAGGCCCCAGCAGTGCGCTACGGAAAGCTCAAAGGCTCGCGCTGATCCCCGCGCCAACACCGTTCGGCTTTTGAACGGAATAGGCTGGCTCCGCGACCTCGAACCCCTGGAACATGCGATCGAACTCGAAGTAATTGCAGATGAGTTCTTCGCCCGGGTGGATGTCCGCGATGGCGTAGCCGACGTCCGGCCGCGTGAAGTCGGTATTCGGCGTCAGGCTGTGGTTCATGAAGCGTCCGTTGTCGAGCTCGAGCACGACAAAGCCGTCCCGCTCCATGTGCGGGTAGCCGTAGCGCTCGAAGTAGTCTTGGACGTTCTTCGGGAAGCTTGCGACCTCTTCCTCGGTGAAGACCTTGTCGAAGCGCTCGTCGAGCGCCCAGATCGGCGTCCCCGCCGGGATGAAGTCCACTGCAAATACGCCAACGCCTTCGATCGCGCTGGCACGCACGGACGTAGCGACGAGCATCATGATACTTGTCTCCAGCTATTCAGCATTTTCGAGAGAGAAAAGTGAGGTGATCGAGGGCAAGGTCCACTTGGCCCCGCAGTGCGAGCATTCTGTCCTGACGGACATGCGCAGGTGGTCTCCAGTCACCGTCCCGCGCTGTCTTGCGGATCATGATGGACGCGCGTTCTTGGAAGACGACGATCGCCCGAGAGATCTGGAGCCGGCCCGCATTCCCGCGGCGCCTCGTCCATGCCCCCCGAACCCGGGACCGATTTGGTCCCGATGCGCGGAGCTTGTAGAGGTGGCGTAGCGCATGTCAAATCCCATTTTGTACGGACTGTGAAACTGTCACCAACTTGCTACAAGCGGGCCTGCCCAAAATGGTTCCGCGGCGCGCTGGACAATGAAGAACGCGAGGACGCCGGCCGGTGACGATGCGCGAGCCTAGCTGGTGGTATTCCCCCTCTTCCGACTCGGTGAGTCGGCTGCTCGGACCTTTCGGCTCGCTCTGGGGAGCGCTCGTGCGACGCCGATTCGCGCGCGCCACGCCATTCCGCGCGCCGGTCCCCGTCATCTGCATCGGAAATTTCACGGCGGGCGGCGCCGGCAAGACGCCGCTCGCGCTCGAGATCGCCGCGCTCGCCGGCGGCATGGGACTAGCGTGTGCCTTTCTTTCTCGCGGCTACGGCGGCCGTCTCGCCGGTCCGCACTGGGTCGATCCCGCGCGCGACCGGGCCCGCGACGTCGGCGACGAGCCACTGCTCCTCGCCGCCGCCCGCCCGACGCTCATCTGCCGCGACCGGGCCGCGGGCGCGCGCGCCATCGCGGTAGGCGCCGCCGAGGGCAGGGCCTCCGCCGATCTCATCATCATGGACGACGGCCTGCAGAACCCGGGTCTCGCGAAGGACCTGACCCTCGCGGTCGTCGATGGTGCACGCGGCGTCGGCAACGGCCAAGTCATCCCGGCAGGCCCCCTCCGGGCGCCTCTGGATTTCCAGCTCGCGTTGGTCGATGCGGTGATCATCAACCGTGGCTCCACGGAGAGCCCAGGACAGAGTGATTTCGCCGTGCGGCTGCGCCACGACTTCGAGGGGCCGGTGCTCGAGGGCCGCATCGTCCCCGGCGGCACGACCGAGTGGCTCACAACAGCGCCCGTGGTTGCCTTCGCGGGCATCGGCGTGCCGGAACGGTTCTTCGCGACGCTGGCTGCCCTCGGCGCCAACCTCACCGCGAAGGTCGATTTTCCGGATCACCACGCCTTCACGTCCGCCGATGCCGGCCGCCTGCTCGATCTCGCGCGCACGCACGGCGCAATCCTCGTCACCACGGAAAAGGACCGCGTCCGCCTCGCTGGCGGGGACGGTGTCCTTGCCGAGCTTTATGCCCAGGCGCGGGCGCTGCCGATCCGCCTCAAGCTCGAGACACGCGACGAGAGCCGCCTTCTCGCATTGATTGAAGGAGCCGTCGGCCGCCGCGCGCAGAAGGCGCGCTAGCGGCGGCCTCGTCGCTCAGTTCGCCCGCTCGTAGCCGGGGCGCGGCACCTGGCCCATGAGGATCGTATTGGCGCCGCCGTCGACCAGCACTTCCGTGCCGTTCACATATCCTGCCCGGTCCGAGACGAGAAACGTGATGACCTGCGCGAGGTCATCGCCCGTCGCAACCCGGCCGATCGGAACCAGCTTCGAGCGCGCCTCGAGCACGCCCGGCACCTGATAGTAGCTCTCGCTCAACGCCGTGCGGACGAAGCCGGGGCTCACGACATTCGAGCGCACGCCCTCCGGTCCCCACTCATAGGCAAGCTGCCGCGAGAGCATGTGGACGCCAGCCTTGGCCGTGCTGTAGGCGCCGGAGAACGGCTGCGGCTCAGTCGCCGCGATCGAGGCAATGTGCACCATCGCGCCGCGGCGCCGCTTGCGCATCCCCTCGCCGAAGGCTTGCGCCGCGAGCAGGTAGCCGGTCAGGTTCACGGCTAGGATTTTGTTCCAGTCCGCGAGCGAGAGCTTGTCGAGCCCGCCGGGGCGCAGGATGCCCGCGTTGTTGACGAGGATGTCTGCCCCGCCCAGCGCTGCCTCGACCTCCTTGCGCGCGGCGGCGATGCTCGCCTCGCTGGTCGTATCGCAGGAAACGGCGATGGCCTTGCCACCCGTCTCGACAATCGCTTGGGCTGCGGCCTTCGCGCCTTCGAGATTGATATCGAGGAGCGCAACGGCCGCCCCCACACTCGATAGGCTGTTGGCGGCCGCCCGCCCGATACCGCTCGCCCCGCCCGTCACCACTGCAATGCGGCCGCCTAGGCCCAGCCAGTCGCCACCTGTCGCGCTCATCGTCGTCGTCCTCCCGCTGAAACGTTCTTTCGCTCAGCGTATCGCACTCTAGGCAGCATTGGGTAGCGCCGCTAAGCTCCGGGCTGCGGTAGAAGGCAGACACACGGATCCCGATGACGACCTCGCTTCCCCTTGATGGCCTGCGCGTCCTCGACGTCAGCTCCTTCATTGCCGCGCCTGCCGCGGCCGTCGTCCTCGGCGACTATGGCGCCGATGTCATCAAGGTGGAGCCGCCGGGCGAAGGCGATCCTCACCGCAGCAACATCAATCTCACGAGCTTCCCCAAGTCCGAGGTCAACTATCCTTGGCACCTCGATGCTCGAAACAAGCGCTCGATCGCGCTCGACCTCAAACACCCGCAAGGCCGCTCTGCCCTCGACCGGCTGATCGACACCGCCGACATCCTGATCACCAACTACCCCTTTCCCGTGCGCGCGCGTCTGCGGCTCAGCTACGAGGAAGTTTCCGCCCGCAACCCGCGGCTGATCTACGCTTCATTCTCGGGCTATGGCGAGGAAGGCGCCGACAAGGACCAGCCGGGCTACGATACCAACGCCTACTTCGCGCGCTCCGGCCTTCTAGATGCCATCCACTTCGAGGGACAGCCGCCGGGCTTCGCGCTTCCCGCCCAGGGGGACCGACCTTCGGCCATGGCGCTGCTCTCCGCGATCCTCATCGCCCTCATCGACCGCGCACGCACGGGCAAGGGCACGTGGGTCGCGAGCAACCTGCTCGCCAATGGTCTCTGGTCGAATGGCGTCTATGCGCAAGCTGCACTGGTCGGATCGTATCTGCCGAACCGCCCGCCTCGCGAGCGCCCCCGCTCGGCCCTCGCCAATATCTACCTGACGTCCGACGACCGCTGGCTCCAGATCAACGTCACGAACGAGACCCGCGACTGGCCAGCCATTCTGGAGATGATCGAGCGGACTGATCTCATCGCCGACCCGCGCTTCGCCGGCAGGAACGAGCGCCATGCCAATTCCGTCGCGCTTACGGAAATCCTCGACGAGGCCATTCGCAAACGGCCATTCGCGCACTGGAACCGGCTGCTGAAGGCACGCGCCATTCCCCATTCGCGCATCAATAGGCTCCAGGACATTCCCGAGGACGCACAAGCCGTCGCCGCACGCGCCGTCGTGCAAACCGACACGCCCGAAATGCCGCTGACCCTGGCGGCGCCCTTCCAGATCGGTCATGCTGCACCCCGTCGGCCAGGCCCGGGCCCCGCACTAGGCCAACACACAGATGTGATCCTGCTCGAGGCGGGCCTTAGCGAGAATGAGATTGCGGCATTGAGAGCGAGTGGGGCTGCCGCGTGACGGCGTAACAGACTTGGAGGTCTCAATGCGCGTGAGGACATTGCTCGTTGCTGCCGCCATGTTCCTATTGCCGGCAGCCCTGCTGATCCTCGGCGCACCTCCGACCAGAGCCCAGACGCCGAGCCAGGGAAAGATCGCGCCTGATCTCTGCCTCGCCCTTGCCGAAGCGCCGACCCGCCGTGGCCCCGGCGGCATCACACTGCCATCACTGATCCAGAAAGCTCAGCTCAAGATCGGCGAGACGCGGATCAGCTACGTCGGTCACTCGACGTTCCTGCTCGAGACGCAACGCGGCGTCCGCATCGCAACGGACTACAACGACTACGTGCGCCCGGCCGTGATCCCTGAGATCGTGACCATGAACCGGGCCCACTCGACCCACTACACCAATCACCCCGATCCCTCGATCCGATACGTCCTGCGCGGCTGGAACCCGGAAGGCGGGCACGCCCAGCACGACATCACTCTCGAGGATGTGCGGGTGCGCAACGTCCCGACGAACATCAGAAGCTATTCGGGCGGCACGGACGTCTGGGGCAATTCGATCTTCGTGTTCGAGACCGGCAATCTCTGCATTGGGCATCTGGGCCACCTGCACCATACGCTGACCACCCAGCAGCTCGCCCAGATCGGCCAGCTCGACGTGGTGCTCGTGCCGGTGGACGGCAGCTTCACGCTCGACGTGCAGGGCATGATGGAGGTTCTGAAGGCGCTGAGGGCGCCGCTCATGATCCCCATGCACTACTTCTCGTCCTACACGCTGGAGCGCTTCCTCCACGAGGCGCGCCCGGTCTTCGATGTCGAGATGAGCGAGGTGCCGACCTTGGTCGTGTCGCGCGCGACGCTGCCGAAAAAGCCGAAGATCCTCGTCCTGCCGGGGAGCTGACCGGCCTCAGCCGAGCAGGAGCCGGCGGATGTCGGCAGCGGCATCCTCGCTCGGTGCGATGACCAGCCCACCCGTGCTGTCACCCGGCCGGTACGCGCTGCCATCATGCTTCGAGTAGACGAAGCCGAGCTCGCTCGCGAGCACGAGGCCCGGCAGATGATCCCAGGGCTCGGATTTGTTGTAGATCGCGAAATGCGCGCTGCCGGAGAGCAGCCGCGGATAGTCCAGGCCGGCACACGACACATTCTGGAGATCGGCAAAGGCCTCACCGCGTGACTTGATCTCGGCGCGGCGCGCGTCGCTCATGTGGCGGCGGCCGAGGAGACCGATCAGCTCTTTATGCCGCGTGGGAATTGCCGGCCGCCCCAACGGCTCGACCCCGCCATGCCGGACGCGCCAGACACCACTTCCGCGCTCACCCATGTGCATCTCGCCACTTGCGGGCGCAAGGATCCATCCAGCGATAAGATCCTCGCCGCGCACGAGCGCGACCATCACGGCGAATGCGGTCTCACCCTTGGCGAAGGCGCTCGTGCCATCGATCGGATCGATCACCCAGACAGGATCGCCGCTCGCGAAGCGCTGCAAGACTGCCGGATCGGCGTGCACGCCTTCCTCGCCGATGACGCGCGAGCCGGGAACGATCTCTGCAAGACGACGCGATAGCTGCACCTCGGCCGCGCTGTCCGCGACCGTCACGATGTCGCTCGGACCGCTCTTCTCGATGACATCTGCACCTGCAAGATTGCGCCAGCGCGGCATGATTTCTTGCGCCGCAACCTCGCGCATGATTCGCGCAACTCGTTCGATTTCGACCACTTCTCTGCCCTCGACAGCGCGCTCACGCGCTTTTTCTCGCACATTCTTGCGTGAAATTTTCGAGGCCGTCCAGATGCATGTGCGATCGAATGAATATGACCGGTTTTATTGCATTACTTTCATTTCAGCGTTACAGAAAGCGGCGCAAAAATTTATTCCGATTATCTCGACCGAGTATCGAGATTTGATTTCATTAACTTCCCATTAACCACCGAATCCCAAATTCGTCCTTGCAAGTGGACACGATTCGTCTTGACAGGCGAGTGACTTGCTACCGGGAAGAGATAGGAGATATCAACATGGCTAAGGTTGCAAAGAAGACGAAGACGGTGAAGAAGGCGGCTCCGAAGAAGGTTGCCGCGAAGAAGACTGCGAAGAAGGCTCCGGCGAAGCGCGCCGCGAAGAAGACCGCCACGAAGCGGGCCGGCCCCGCCCGCCGCAAGGCCGCCGCGAAGACCCGCCGCGCCCCCGCTAAGAAGGCCGCTGCCCGCAAGCCGGCCGCCCGCAAGAGCGCCTAGAGCGATTTCCCGTAGTCGCTCGCCGCGTTTCTTATGTCCCAGTCGACCGGTGCCGTTCGATCGCGGCCCCGGTCGATTTATTTTTGGGGCTCCATCTGCTGGCCCCGATAAGCCGAATTAGCATGTATGTCCCTCCGCGAGCGCGGCGCAGCCGTCCTCCCGCGGGGTTCCATTGCCTCCCAACCTCGGACAAACTGCCGATAGCCCGGCATCCGGGGCCGCTGCTGTGGGATCAACCTGCAGGCGATTGGGCGGGGAGGCGCACCCATGAATTTCGGTATCTTCAATCTCATGGGCTACCGCACGCGCGGGACGGCCGCGGCGGCGCTTTATGACGGTGCCATTTCCCAGGTAAAGGTGGCCGAGGCCGCCGGTTTCGACATTGCCTGGTTTGCCGAGCACCATTTCTCGAATTATTGCACATGCCCCTCGCCGCTGATGATGGTCGCCAGGCTTGCCGGCGAGACCTCGCAAATCAAGCTGGCGACTGGCGTGGTCGTCGTCCCGCTCTATGATCCCGTCCGGTTGGTCTCGGAAATCGGAATGGTCGATCAGCTCACGCATGGCCGCCTCGTGCTCGGCATCGGCAGCGGCTATCAGCCCTACGAGTTCGAGCGCTTTGGCGAGGACCTTGCAGATTCGGCCCCGAAGCTCGTCGAATTCGTCGAGATCCTCGAAAAGGCCTTCGACGGCGAGACATTCACTCATCAAGGCCGCTACTGGCAACTCCCCGAGACGCATATCGCCCCGCGCCCGGTCGACAGGCTTCCCGACATCTGGATTGCAGGCGACAACCGGACGCTTCAGGGCCTCGCCGCGCGCAAGGGCTGGCCCATCATGTTGACGCCGCGGCACGCCTCGGTCGCCCAGCTCACGGACGTGAAGGCCCGCATCGGCGAGATCTACGCCGAGCAGGGCCTCGACCCGAAGCGCACGGCCATCGCGCCGCTGCGCCACGTGTGCATTACGGACAGCAGGGCCGAGGCCGCGGATTTCGTCGATAATGTCCGCCACCAGATCCGCCTCTCGCAGAGCCTTCGCCGCCGTGAGGAGCTCATCGACGGCGCCATGCTCATCGAGAAGCCTTACGATGGCGAGCCGCCGCTGGACGTGCTCGCGAACTCGCTGCTGGTCGGCGATGCCGCATCGGTCGCCGAGCGCATGGCGGCACTCATCAGCGCTGCCGAGCCGGTGCACATGCTGCTCCAGTTCCAGGCCGGGGCCTCGCCGTTCGCGACGGCGCTGCGATCGATCGAACGTTTCGCCGGCGAGGTCGTGCCGATGCTAGAGCGCGCTATCGGGCCGCTGGAAAAGATCGGCGCGACGCGCCACCACTGAGTTGCAGAGGGACACGACAATGACCGACGAGCTCATCCGCATGACAGCCCGCGAGGCGGCGCGCCGCCTCAAGGCAAAGGAGATCACCCCGCTCGATCTCATCGACGCCGCGGAGAAGCGTATTGCAGCATGCGAAGGCGCGCTCAATGCGCTCCCGACGCTCTGCCTTGACCGTGCGCGCGATCACGCCCGCGCCCTCATGCGCGGGGAGCGACGCGAGGCCGAGGGCGAGGCGGGCTGGCTTGCCGGCCTCCCAGTGACCATCAAGGATCTGACGGACGTCGCAGGCGTGCGCACGACCTACGGCTCGCCAATCTTCAAGGATCATGTGCCCACGGCCTCGCATCCACTCGTCGAGCGTATCGAGCGCAAGGGCGGCATCGTCATTGCCAAGTCGAACACGCCGGAGTTCGGCTCGGGCGGCTCGACATTCAACGAGGTCTTCGGGCGCACGACCAATCCATGGAACACCTCGCTGACCTGCGGTGGCTCCACCGGCGGCGGTGCCGCTTCGCTCGCGGCGGGCGAAGCCTGGCTCGCGCACGGTAGCGACCATGCGGGTAGCCTAAGGCGGCCTGCGACCTACTGCAGCGTCGTGGGCCTCAGGCCCTCACCGGGACGCGTCACGCGTGGCACGTCGAACAACCTTTACGCCCCGCTCTCCGTGCAAGGCCCCATGGCGCGCAACGTGCCTGATGTGGCCCTCTTCCTCGACAGCATGGCCGGCTTCTGCCCGCGCGATCCGCAGACCTTCGACGCCCCCGCGCAGTCCTTCAGCGATGCCGTCGCCGCCCGCGGGCTGCCGCGACGCGTCGCGTGGTCGGCCGACTTCGGCGGCGCCGCACCCATGGACAGCGAGACGCGCGAGATCTGCGCCAAGGCCGCCCTTCGCTTCAAGGAGCTCGGCGCAACGGTCGAGGAAGCGTCACCCGATGTTGGCCAGATCGCCGACGCCTTCATGGTCTTGCGCGCGCAATCCTACGTCGTCGACCGCGAGTTGCAGATCGCGCAGTATCCCGACAAGTTCAAGCAGGACATCGTCTGGAACACCAAGCTAGGGCTCGAGGCGACGCCCTCGCGCATCGGCTGGGCCGAGCGTGAGCGCGCGGCCTTCTATCGGCGCGTTGCGGCCTTCTTCGACACCTACGACCTGCTGATTACGCCCGGCGCCTCGACGCCCGCCTTCGATGTCGCGCGACGGATGCCCGAGAAGATCGGCGGTAAGGTCGTCGAGCACTATCTCGGCGGCTCACTGATCACCGCGATCCCGACTCTCATGGGCGTGCCGTCGCTTGCCGTGCCCTGCGGCTTCGATCAGTACGGCCGGCCCGTAGGGTTGCAGATCGTCGCCCCGCCGCGTGGCGAGGCGGCACTACTCGCCGCCGGCGCGGCCTTCGAGGAGCTGACCGGCCTCGACAAGCTCGTGCCGATCGATCCGCGCGCCGGCACCGTGCCGCCGGCGTAGGACGCGCCGCTACCTGAGGCGGATGTCGACGCGGTCGCTTTTGCCCTTGGCATCTATGACGGTGATGCGCATGAAGCCGCGACCGTCCGGGCGCCATTCGACCTCGCGCCGCTGCGGATCGGACGTGATCGGCGCGCCGTCCGCGAGCCACGTCAGTGGCAGCGCACCGCCCTCGGCCTTGAGCATCACGGCAGCATCATCGCCGTCATCATGCTCGAGCTCCGCGCGGTCCGGCGGAAAGGCTATGCGCACGAGCGGCTCGACGAAGGTCGCGACTTCCTGGGGCTGCGCATCATTGCCGAAGCGCCGTAGCGGCGGCGGCAGCGTGCCGCTCGTGGCGCGGATCACGCCCGGCGGCGCCGCGGGCAAGGGCGTCGACTTCTCGGCAATGCGCGCGAAGGCATCGAAGAGCAGCGGTGCCGCGGCGGTGTGCCCGCTCAAACCTGGCGTCGCCGTGCCATCGGCCCGGCCGATCCACACCGCAATGACGTGCTTGCCGTCGTAACCGACGGCCCAGGCATCCCGGTAGCCGTAGGACGTTCCGGTCTTGTAGGCGATCCGCCCGCCCCGCGCGTTGGCTGGCGGCGGCGCATCCTTGAGGATGTCGGTCACATACCACGCCGCAACTGGCGACAGCAGCCGCGGCGGCGCCTTGGCGAGCGCGCGCCGCTCACCACGCACGTAGTTGAGCTCCATCGCGCGACCGCCGCTGGCGAGGCCGGCATAGAGCACGCCCAAGTCCTGCAACCGAAGACCGATGCCGCCGAGCGCGATGGCGAGCGTCGGCTGTGCGCCCGCCGGAAGCTCCGTCTTGATGCCTGCGCGACGCAGGCGCCCGTTAAGGCGTGCGGGCCCGATCTCGGAGAGCACCTGCACGGCCGGGATATTCAGTGAGTGGCCGAGCGCCTCGCGGATCGAAACCGTGCCGCGGAAGCTCTGATCGAAGTTCTTCGGATTGTACGTACCGAAACGCGTCGGCCGGTCGTCGATCAGCGTCTCCGGATGCGCGCGGCCTGCCTCGAACGCAAGGCCGTAGATGATCGGCTTCAGCGTCGAGCCCGGCGAGCGCACGGCCTGCACCATGTCGATTGCACCGAGCCGGACTGTGTCGAAGTAATCTGCCGACCCGATATAGGCGAGGATGTCACCGGTCGTGTGATCGAGGGCCAGCACGGCACTCGAAAGGCGCGAGCCCAGGGCCTCGGTATGCTCACGCGCGAGCCGTTCCAGGGCCGTCTGGGCGTCGCGATCGAGCGTCAAGCGGTGGACGCGCTTATCCGGCAGGCGCGCGACCTCGCTCTCGGCGAGATGCGGGGCAAGCATTCCGAAGGGGCGCCGCGCTGTCGGCACAGCCTCGGATAGCGCAATGCGCGCCTCCTCCTCCTTGACGACGCCGGCCTCCACCGCGCGCGCCAGCACACGATCACGTGCACGCCGTGCATTCTCCGGATTGCGATCGGGCCGGCGCATGGCAGGACTCTGCGGGAGTGCCACGAGTAGCGCCGCTTCGCCGGGCGAGAGCCGCCGGGGTTCCTTGCCGAAGTAAGCGAGCGACGCCGCGCGCACACCTTCGATGTTGCCGCCGAAGGGCGCGAGCAGCAAATAGAGATCGAGGATCTCGTCCTTCGTGAGCTTCAGCTCGAGCTGGCGCGCGCGGACCATCTGCGCGAGCTTCCCCGAGAGCGTGCGCGGATGCTCCCCGCTCAGCAGGCGCGCCGTCTGCATGGTGATTGTCGAGGATCCCGAGACAATGCGACCGTGGCTGACGAACTGCCATCCGGCCCGGAGCGTTGCCAGAAAATCGACGCCAATGTGGGAGCGAAACCGTCGATCCTCGAAAGCCAGCAGCATGTCGAGATAGCGCGTATCGACATCGCCGACCGCGACGGGCAAGCGCCAGATGCCATCCGGTGTCGTGAAGGCGCGCAGGAGGCGATCGCGGCGGTCGAGCACGATTGTCGAGGCGTGCCCGGCGCGCTCGAGGCTCGGCGGTGCCGACAAGCGCGCAGTCAGCTCGAGCACTGCAATGGGAGCGAAGATGAGGACTGTCGCCAGCGCGGCAACTAAACCACATCGAACGATGGCGCCGCGGGCTCGCGTCTTTGACGTCTCACCGCGGCGCCAGGGCGCCTGACCCGTGCCTGGCGCCTCCCCCGTCTGATGCCGTCCTGTTGATGCCTGTGACAGGCGGCGCCATGGTGGCCGCCGGAAGAGGGCAAAAGCGTGGCGCACAGGGCGATATGCCCAACGGAACCGCGACGATCCCTGCACGCGATCTGCGCCGGTCCGGTCGCCGCCCATGCGAAAAGTCTCCAATCTTCGTTGCTTCTCGCATACATGGTACGAATTGCGGCGGAAATCGTTGGCGCCAAACTGATGCCGGTCCAGATCATGCGCGCGCGGTTGCTCTTTCTTGCCGTCCAACGGCATTCAACCGCGGCGCTTGCCGGTATCCAGCGGTCGCGGGGCATGGACCGAGGCGACGAGCACGAAGCTGATGATCATCAGCAGGAACCACGAGCCGAGCT
>VFQP010002741.1_pt1 | contig 19104 bp, 19 predicted proteins | sample 3512351 | NCBI WGS metagenome assembly VFQP01 (sample SAMN10412372, study PRJNA504923) | tailings metagenome | isolation source: Relicate 1 Philex TSF1 revegetated site | place: Philippines: Tuba, Benguet | collected 2017-08-29
AACAGGTTGATGCCGAGCGCCACCAGGTCGACGTTGCCGGTGCGCTCGCCGTTGCCGAACAAGCAGCCTTCGATGCGGTCCGCGCCGGCGAGATAGCCGAGCTCGGCGGCGGCGACCGCAGTTCCGCGGTCGTTGTGGGGGTGCAGGGACAGGATGACGTTCTCGCGGTGGTTGAGGTGCCGCGACATCCACTCGATCGAGTCGGCGTACACGTTCGGGGTGGCCATCTCCACGGTCGCCGGAAGGTTGATGATGACCTTGCGGTCCGCACGTGGCTCGAACACTTCGAGCACCTGATTGCACACGTCGACGGCGAACTCGAGCTCGGTGCCCGTGTAGCTCTCCGGCGAGTACTCGTAGTAGATCTCCGTGCCGGGTACGAGCGACTCGTTGTCGCGGCACCAGCGGGCACCCTGCAGAGCGATGTCGATGATGCCCTGCTTGTCGGTGCGGAACACGACGTCGCGCTGCAAGATGCTCGTCGAGTTGTAGAGGTGCACGATCGCGCGCTTCGCGCCCGCGAGCGACTCGTAGGTGCGTCGGATGAGCTCCTCGCGGGCCTGGGTCAGCACCTGGATGGTGACGTCGTCAGGGATGAGGTTCTCTTCGATGAGCTGGCGCACGAAGTCGAAGTCCGTCTGGCTGGCCGAAGGGAACCCGACCTCGATCTCCTTGTAGCCCATGCGCACGAGCAGATCGAACATGATGCGCTTGCGCTCGGGGCTCATCGGGTCGATGAGGGCCTGGTTGCCGTCGCGCAGGTCGACGGCACACCAGCGCGGGGCCTGCGTGATCTTCTTGTCCGGCCACGTGCGGTCGGGCAGATCCACGCGGATGGTCTCGTGGAACGGACGGTAGCGATGAACCGGCATCGCGGAGGGGGTCTGGGTGTTCTTCATGAGATGGCTTCTTTTCGTCTGCGTTCGGGGAGGTCAGACCGACGACGAAACTCCGCGACGGGGAGGGCCTGAGGTTAGGCCCCGTCGCGGCAGCTAAGAAGAAGCAGGCCGAACACGCTTTCAGGGTAGCACTTGCCGACGATTCACTCGTGCGGAACGTTGGGTGGTGGTTGCGCGCACTGCTGCCGAATACTGGATTCATGAGGCCATTCCGCACCCCCGTCGGCGTGCTCGCTGCGGCGACGCTCGCCCTCTCGCTGACCGCGTGCGCGACGACCGCGACGCCCGGCGACACCCCCGAACCGACCCCGGTCAGCCCCATCGAGGTCGCCGGCGAAGGCACCGTCATCCAAGTGGGCGACGCCGCACCGCAGTTCTGCCTGGGTCCGGTCGCCGCGTCCTATCCTCCGCAGTGCACCGGCCCCGAGCTGGTCGGGTGGAACTGGGACGACGTGGACGGCGACGAGACCGCGGCGGACACCACCTGGGGCACCTACGCACTCACGGGTACCTGGGACGGTGAGCGGCTGACCGTGTCGACCGCCATCCAGCTGGCTCTGTTCGACCCGATGCCGATGCCGGACCCCGCACTCGACCCCGACAACGCGGGAACGACGCCGGAGGCGGAGCTCCAGACGATCCAGGACGGGATCGCCGACGAGTTCCCTGTCGAGGTGCTCGGCACGTGGACCGAGAACGGGTACGTCTTCGTGAGCGTGCTCGTGGATGCGGACGGCGCCCTGCAGGCGTGGGCGGACGAGCGCTACGGGCCGGACGTCGTTCAGGTCCGCCCGGCCCTGCGCTCGTAGCCTCCGACTACTCGACGGCCAGAGCGACCACGGGCGCCACCGCGGTCGCCCGCCGCGCGGGTACCGCGGAGGCGACGACCGTGAGCAGCAGTCCGGCCGCCGCGACCGCGACGACGAGCCACCACGGCACGACCGGAAGCACGATCCCGCCCGCGAGGATGCCGAGCAGGGACTGAGCACCGGCCCAGCCGTACACGATGCCGAGCACGAACCCCGTCGCGAGTGCGGCAACGGTCAGCTGCGCCGCCTCCGCCCGCACGAGGGAACGCAACTGGGCCGCGGTGAACCCGAGCGCGCGGAGGAGGCCGAGCTCGCGCGTGCGCTGGAGAACGCTCAGGGACAGGTTGTTGACGAGACCGACCGCGGCGATGAGCGCACTGAAGCCGAGCAGCACGGAGAAGACCGCCACCGTGATCGCGAGCGCGGTGTCGACGCCCTGGTAGACCTCCGGCTGCGCCTCCTGAGCGGCGCGGAGGATCGCGGCGTAGGTCTCGACCACCACCGCGAACATCGTCACGAGCGTGACTCCGATGACGAGACCGATCGTCGTGCGCGCGGCGCGCTCCGGGTACCGCATCGCGTTCTGCGCCGCGAGCCGCGCGGGCGCCCGGCGGCCGAGCAGGCGCCCGGCGAGATGCAGGGCCGGAGGCATGACGCGCTGCGCACCGAGCACGACGCCGGTGAAGGAGAGAACGCCACCGGCGAGGCCGACGAGCACGCCGAGCGGCGAGGTCAGGCCGATCACGACACCGATCAGGAGCAGGACCCCGCCGATGATCGCGAGGGTCGCGGCAACCGCGTTGCGCCCGCGTCGGCCCGCGGCCTCCTCGTAGGAGGAGTCGTGCGCGGCACCGGCGGCGGCGAGCGGCGACACGACGAGCACGCGGCGCGAGCCCGCCCAGGAGGCCGCCCACGTCGTGATGACGACGGCGACCACGGGCAGCAGCAGAACCGGCTGGAAGTACGAGTACGTGATCGCCGGGAGCACATCCGTGGCGATGCAGATCGTCACGATCGCCCACGCGACCAGGGTGCCGCCGAGGGCACCGATCGCACTTCCCGCCGCACCGACGAGAAGGCCTTCCCGTGCAACCGCCCTGCGCTGCTGTCGCGCCGTCGCGCCGATCAGCCGCATGAGCGCGATCGAGCGGGTGCGACCGGCGATGACGGTCGCGAAGGTGTTCGCCGTCACCACCGCGCTCACGTAGATCGAGATCACGATGAAGACGATGGCGACGAGGGTGAGGAAGACCGAGACGGTCCCGCTCGACCCCGTCGTGTCGTCCCCCCGGATCACCGCGTCGAGCGCTCCCGTCAGCTGCAGCAGGGTCACGCCAAAGGCGGAGGCGAGGGCCGCCACGAGCATGCTCGCGCCGTGGTCGCGCCACGTCATGCGGGTCACGAGCCGACCTCCATGCCAAGCATGAGCTCACTGATCTGCGCGGCCGTCGACCGGGGCCGGTCGTCGACGATGCGGCCGTCGGCGAGGAAGAGGATGCGATCGGCGAAGCTCGCCGCGATGGGGTCGTGCGTGACCATCGCGATCGACTGGCCGTAGGCCGCGGCGGAGGCCGCGAGGAGCGAGAGCACTTCCCGGCCGGTCCGGGAGTCGAGGTTGCCGGTCGGCTCGTCCGCGAACAGCAGATCGGGCTGGGTGCCGAGGGCGCGGGCAATCGCGACGCGCTGCTGCTGCCCGCCCGACAACTCGTGCGGCCGGTGCCGGAGCCGATCGCGCAGACCGAGCGACTCGATGAGTCCGTCGATGCGTTCGCGCTCCTTGTTCGTGGGGCGTCGCCCGTCGAGCTCGAACGGCAGCAGGATGTTGCCCTCGATGTCGAGTGTCGGCACCAGGTTGAACGACTGGAACACGAACCCGACTCGGCGACGGCGGATGAGCGTGAGATCGGCGTCGCCAAGGCTCGTGATCTCGGTCTTGCCGAGCCACACCCGACCGGTCGTCGCCGTGTCGAGCCCCGCCATGATGTGCATGAGCGTCGACTTGCCCGAGCCGCTCGGGCCCATGATGGCGGTGAACTGGCCCTCGCGGATGCCGACCGAGACGTCGTCGAGGGCGGTGATGGCCGTGCTCCCGCGGCCATAGCTCTTGGTGAGGTTCGCGACGCGGGCCACCAGCCCGAGGTCGTCTACAGGAATCGTCATGCCTCAAGGCTAGGAAGACGCCCCTCGTGCGCTCGTCGGCCGATGGTCGCGACCGCGTCAATCGCAGGGATGATCACGCCAGGCCGTGCTCGTAGGCGAAGACGACAAGCTGCACGCGGTCTCGCAGCGCCAGCTTCGTGAGGATGCGACTCACGTGCGTCTTCACGGTCGCCTCGCTCACGAACTCCAGACGCGCGATCTCGGTGTTGCTCAGGCCGCGTGCGGCGTGCGCGAAGATCTCCCGCTCGCGGTCGGTGAGGGTCGCGAACGTGTCGGGCACCGCACGGGTCGTGCCGCTCTGCGCGGCCAGCAGGGCGAGGGTCGCGGAGGCCGCGACGACCTGCGTGCCAGCGTGCACGGCGCGGATCGCCGCGAGCAGGAACTCCGGGTCGGCATCCTTGAGCAGAAACCCGCTCGCGCCTGCCCGGATGGCGCGTGCGGCCGCTTCGTCCTGCTCGAACGTCGTCAGCACGACGATGCGCGGCGCGGGCGTGCCTGCGGAGTCGGCCGCGTCGAGGATGGCGCTCGTCGCCTGGATGCCGTCCAGCACGGGCATCCGCACATCCATGAGCATGACGTCGAGCCGGGCGGCCGCCGCGAGCGCGACCGCCTCGCGACCGTTCGCGGCCTCGCCTACGACAGCGAGGTCGGGTTGGGAACCGATGAGCATCGACAGTCCGGCGCGGAAGAGGGCCTGATCGTCGACCAACGCGACCCGGATTCTGCTCACGCGCCGACCTCCGCGCGCGCCGGAATGCGCGCCTTCACCACAAACCGTGTGTCGACGGCGGCCGCCTCGAGGGTGCCGCCGACGAGGAGTGCTCGCTCGCGCATGCCCGTGATGCCGTGACCCGGTGTCGTGCGCAAGGGTTCGCCACGGCGCAGCGCACTATCCACGACCACCTCGACGACGCCGTGGGAGCCCGTGACCGCGACCGCCACCGGGGCGGACGGGTCGGCGTGCCGCAGCGCATTGGTGAGCGCCTCCTGCACGATGCGGAACACCGCGAGCTGGTGGCTCGCCGCGAGCTCCCCTTCGCCCAGATCAAGCTCGAGCGTCACATCGAGACCGGAGCCGCGGACTTGCGCGACGAGAGCGGGCAGGTCATCGAGAGTCGGCTGGGGGCCCGTGCCCCAGTCGTTGCGCAACTGCCCGAGCAACAGTCGCACGTCGGCGAGGGCTTCGCGCGCGGTCGTCGCGATGGTCGAGAGAGCCGTACCGGCCGCACTGGGATCCGTGGCTGCCGCGTACCGGGCACCGTCGGCCTGCGCGATCACGACCGCGAGCGAGTGGGCCACGACATCGTGCATGTCGCGCGCGATGCGGTTGCGTTCCTGTTCGATGACGGCGACGCGTTCGGCTTCCTCCTGGGTGCGCTTCGCCTCCCGCCCGACGGCGATGCTGCGCACGAGCAGGCCGATCGTCCAGCTGAGTCCGAGCACCGCGAAGAAGCCGAAGAAGAGCAGCAGGAACTGCAGCGCGGCGTGGCCGGGGGCGGAGATGATGAGGCCCCCGTCGCCGCCCGAGGTGCCGACGAGAAACGCCGCGGCCACCGCCGCGCCGACGACCGCCGATGCGGCGCCGATCCACCGCAACGGCGGCGTTCCGTGTCGCGCAGTCGAGTAGAGCACGACGAGCACGGCCAGGTTGACGGCGTCGGGGCCGATCCCCGCCGCCATCTGCGTGATGGCGGCAACCCACGCCACCGCAAGCGCGATCGCCGGCGAGAGTCGATGGATCGCGAAGGCGACACCGAAACCCACGACGGCCACCACAAAGAGCGGCGGATCGGCCGGCAGCGCCAAGCGCAACGCGACCGCAACGACCGCGAGCACGAGGTCGACGGCGAGGTGCACGGGGGAAATGCGGCGGATCACGCCATCCAACCTAGGCGCAGCGCCGTGGCGCGGAGCCGGAAATCCGTCGAGCGATGCAGCGGATGTCATCCGCTCGGTGGACGACCGTCAGGCGGTGGCGCGCGACCGGCGTCGCTCCACGGCAAGGACGACCGCGCCGACGCCGGCGACCGCGAGACCGATGAGCGCCACAGCGAGCACCGGGGAGCTGCCCGTGCTCGGCAGCGACGGCGACACGGCCACGAGTCGGTTGGTGACACTGCACGTGACCACCGGGCGTTCGTCGGTCAGCCTCACGACGACGAAGCCACCGGGAATGTTGGCACGGGAAAGCCCGTCGTCGCACGAGAACGAATCGAAGATCCAGTCGAACCCGTTCTCCCCCGGAGGCAGCAACTCCCGGATCACGAGGTACCGGTCCTCGTCGCCGACGATGAGGTGGTCCAAGCCATCGCCCACCGCGGTGGCGGGCACCTCGGGGGCGGTCGTCGTCGCGGTCGCCGAGTAGACCGTGACCATCTGGCTGGCCTCGTCGACCTCGTACACCTCGAAGCCGAACTCGCCGATGCCGCTCACGCTCGTCTTCTCGAGCACGAGCGCACCCGCGGGCGTGAAGACGTTCGTCATGGTGCACACCTCGGTGTCGTCGACCGCGACCGTGCGCGACGCGGAAGCCGTGTTGCCGTCGATCGTGAGAGGCACATCCTCGCCGTCGCAGGTCGCCGACTCCGCCCGCCACGACCCGCGTACGGTCGGGTCGGGCAGCGTCTCGGTGGCCGTGTACGTGCCGGGGAACCCGAAGCCGCTGTCCACCTCGACCTGCTCCCCCGCGACGAGCGTCGTCGTCGTGGTGGTGACGTCGTCTCCGGGGCTCGGGACGTCGATCTCGAAGGGGAACGTTCCGACCCCGCCGAGCGTCATCTTGCCGAGGTAGAGGTACCCGGTGCGCTCGAGGTCGTTGACGTAGGTGCACGTCACCACGTCGCCCGCAGCGAGCCTGACGGACACCGCCGCCCCCGTGACGTCGACGTCGGAGTCGCCTTCGGCGGTGCATGTGGGTTCGCCACCGACGAGCTGCCAGCCCGGCTGTGAAAGCTCCTCGAAGGTCCACGGGTCATCGTCGCCGGTGACCGCGCCGCGAATGAACGTGATGCTCGCGGGCGAACCCACTCCGGGGGTGAGCACGAAGTCGTTCTGCCCGTTGCCGTTCGAGTCGCCGTAGGAGATGTTGCCCGTGAACATGAAGCTGTTCGGGTTCGCGTCGGGGGCCAGTTCCTTGCGCACGATGATCGTGCCCGCTTCCGGTGGCGGTTGCACGGCGTAGTAGTAGCAGAACACGTGCCGCGCCGCGCCCGGGTAGGCGATCCATTCGACGTTGTCGCCGTTGACGTTATCGACCGCGCACCGCAGCGCCGCGAAGCCGTACTCCTCCTGGAGGCCGTTGAGCGGCTGCGCGGGGGTGCCGCCCTGAGTCCACAGGTTCTGGCCGGACTGCGCCCGGCGCACCTGCGCATCGGTGAGGGCGACCGTGACGGCGCCGGCGAGCTGCTGACCCGTCGGGTTGCCCGCCGAATCCAGCCACGGCGTGGATGCCTGGGTGAGGATCGAGGTGCCGTAGGGCGACGTGACCGTGCTCAACTGGAGTGTCGAGGCGCTCTTGCCGACGTATCCCTGGCCGAGCGTGAAACGCCATCCGGGCAACGGGTCGCAGTCGCGCCCCACCGGGGGCGCGGTCTCCTCGACGCTCGGGGTGATGGCCTGACCGGGGGTGTAGACGGTGTCCGGGCCGAGGTCCCGGAGCGACTCCTGCAGGTTGTTGCGCGCGAGGTTGGCCATGACGTCGGTGTAGGTCGCGCACGTGCGCGCGACGAAGGTCACCAAGTAGGGCGGTTCGGTCGCCGCCGACGCGGCGCCAGCCGAGATCGTCGCCATGAGCACGGCACCGAGCGCTGCCAGCCCCGTGATCCGACGCCACTGTCGCATCCGCGCTCCCTTCCGCTCGTCAGTATAGGGAGGGTCCGAGCGCGGTTCAGAAACCGAGGCGCCCGAGTTGCTTCGCGTCGCGTTGCCACTCCTTGGCGACCTTCACGCGCAGGGAGAGGAAGACGCGGCGACCCAGCAGGCGCTCGATCTCGGCGCGTGCCCGTGAACCGACCTCCTGGAGCCGCTGCCCGCCTCGCCCGATGATGATGCCCTTCTGGCTGTCGCGCTCGACCCACAGGTTCGCGTAGATGTCGAGCAGATCGGAGTCGTCCCGCTCGATCATGTCGTCGATCGTGACGGTGATGGAGTGGGGCAGTTCGTCCTGCACGTCCTCGAGGGCGGCCTCCCGGATGAGTTCGGCCACGCGTGCCTGATTCGACTCGTCCGTGACCGCGTCGTGGGGGTACAGCGGCGGCGAGACGGGCATGAGAGCGATGAGTTCACGTGCCAGCACGTCCACCTGAATCTGGCCGAGCGAGGACACGGGAATGACGAGGTCCCACTCGCGGAGCTCATTGACCGCGTTGAGTTGCACGGCGACGGCCGCCTTGCTCGCCGCATCCACCTTGGTGACGATCGCGACCTTGCGGGCGCGCGGGAACCGGTCGAGTTGCTCGTTGATGTAGCGATCCCCCGGTCCCAGTTTCTCGTCCGCGGGAACGCACAGTCCGATGACATCCACCTCGGCGAGCGTGTCCTGGACGACTGCGTTGAGCCGCTCCCCGAGCAGGGTGCGCGGACGATGCATTCCGGGCGTGTCCACGACGACGAGCTGCCCGGTCGGAGTGTGCACGATGCCGCGGATCGCCCGCCGGGTCGTCTGCGGCTTCGAGGAGGTGATGGCGACCTTCTCGCCCACGAGCGCGTTCGTGAGGGTGGACTTGCCGACGTTCGGGCGTCCGACGAATGTCACGAACCCGGCCCGGAACTCTTCTGTCACTGGTCCTGCTCCTCGCTGAACGCCGTCTGCGCATCGATGAGCGCCTGATCACGCTCGACGATCACCGTCATGAGCCGCCTGCGGCGACCCTCGAATCGGTCGGCCGTGAGCACGAGACCCGAGTAGCTGCCCATGGACTTCGGCTCGGGCAACTGTCCGAGCACCTTGGTGAGCAGACCCCCGGCGGTATCGACGTCATCATCGTCGAGTTCGATGCCGAACAGATCTCCGAGCTCGTCGATCGGAAGCCGCGCGCTCACGCGATACCTGCCGTCACCGAGGTCTTCCACGTCCTCGACCTCGCGGTCGTACTCGTCCGAGATGTCGCCGACCAGTTCCTCGATGAGGTCTTCGAGCGTGACGAGACCCGCGATTCCGCCGTACTCGTCCACGACCATCGCCAAGTGCGTCGATTCACGCTGCAACTGACTCAGCAGGCTGTCGGCCTTCTGCGACTCGGGCACGAAGATGGCCGCCCGTGCCAGCTCGCCGGCCGTCAACCGGTCACGGTCGAGCGTCTGCTCGAAGACGATCCGGGTGACGTCCTTGAGGTAGAGCACACCGACGACCTCGTCGATGTCCTCCCCGATGACGGGAATGCGGGAGACGCCCTTGTGCAGGAAGAGCGCCATCGCCTCGCCGGTCGTTGCGGTCGCCTCGATCGTCACCATGTCGGTGCGCGGCACCATCACTTCCCGAACGACGGTGTCGTTGAACTCGAAGATCGAGTGGATCAGTTCCCGGTCGTCCTCCTCGAGCACCTCCAGCTCGGTCGCTTCATCGACCATGCTCAGAAGCTGCTCCTCGCTGGAGAACGCCGAGGTGCGGGGACGCCCGGGTGTCACCCGATTGCCGATCGCGACGAGCGCTGCCGCCAGGGGCCCGAGGATGACCCGCGTCGCGCGGACGATGGGCGCGGCGAAGCGCAGGATGGGCCGGGCGTGCGCGCGGCCCACGCTGCGCGGACTGGACCCCACGATCACGAAGGACGTGGCCGTCATGATTCCCGCGCTCAACAGGAGAGTCCACCACCAGTCCTCGAACGTGTAGGCGAAGGCGAGCGTCACGAGCACGGCCGCCGTCGTCTCCGCGACGATGCGCATGAAGCTGATCGCGTTCAGGTGTGCACCGGGATCCCGCGAGATCGCCAGCAGCGACCGGCGAGCACGGCTCGTCAAGGCAAGATCCACGAGGTCGGAGCGGCTCAGCGCTCCGAGAGCGGCATCGGCGGCAGCGAGCAAGCCGCCGAACGCCACGAGCAGCACTGCGACCGCGATGAAGATGCCGATGACCATCGCGGCTACCGTCGTCGTTCAGAGAGGGCGAAACCGACGAGGATGTCGCGCTGAACGCCGAACATCTCCCGTTCCTCCTCCGGCTCGGCGTGATCGAAGCCGAGCAGGTGGAGCATTCCGTGGGTGGTCAACAGGAGGATCTCCTCGAGCGGCGAGTGGCCGGCGGCCTCCGCCTGCGCGATCGCGACCTGCGGGCATACGACGATGTCCCCGAGCAGGCCTGCGGGAGTGATGCTGTCCTCGGTTCCGGGCCGCAACTCGTCCATGGGAAAGCTCAGCACGTCGGTCGGTCCCGGTTCGTCCATCCACTGCACGTGCAGCTGCTCCATGGCGGCCTCGTCGACGAAGACGATCGCCAGCTCCGCGTCGGGGTGCACGTGCAGCTGATCGAGCGCGTACACGGCGAGGCGCTGCACCGCTTGCTCGTCGACGGCGACGCCTGACTCGTTGTTGATCTCGATCGACACAGCTACCTCCGGCCCTTCCGGCCCGCGCGTGGCGTGTCCGGCTTGTCGCGCTCTCGGCGCTCGAACTTCTCCACCTGCCGCTTGGCGTCGTAGGCGGTGTACGCGTCGACGATCCGGCCGACGAGCGTGTGGCGCACCACGTCGTCGCTCGTCAGCCGCGCGAAGTAGATGTCGTCGATACCGTCGAGCACCGTGGTGACGAGTTTCAGTCCGCTCGCCCCCGCCGGGAGGTCGACCTGGGTGATATCGCCTGTGATGACCATCTTCGAACCGAAGCCGAGCCGGGTCAGGAACATCTTCATCTGCTCGGGCGTCGTGTTCTGCGCCTCATCCAGCACGACGAACGAATTGTTCAGGGTTCGTCCGCGCATGTAGGCCAACGGCGCAACCTCGACGGTGCCTGCCGCGAGCAGTTTGGGCACCAACTCAGGATCCATCATCTCGTTGAGCGCGTCGTAGAGGGGGCGCAGGTACGGATCGATCTTGTCGGTGAGCGTGCCGGGCAGGAACCCCAGTCGCTCCCCCGCTTCGATCGCCGGGCGGCTGAGGATGATGCGGTCGACTTCCTTGCGCTGCAGGGCCTGCACCGCCTTGGCCATCGCCAGATAGGTCTTGCCGGTGCCCGCAGGGCCGATGCCGAACACGATCGTGTTGTGATCGATCGCATCCACGTAGTGCTTCTGGCCGAGCGTCTTGGGTCGGATGGAGCGCCCACGGCTGGTGAGGATGGCCTGGCTGAGCAGTTCGGCGGGACTGCCCGACCCGGAATCGAGGATGCGCGCCGACGACGTCACCTCGACGGGGCCGAGGTCGTGTCCTCCGCGCACCATCGTGACGAGTTCGTCGACGAGCGCACGCGCTGCCGCGACCTGCGCGGGATCGCCGGTCAGGGTCACCCGGTTGCCCCGCACGAGTACGTCGACGGCCGGGTACTGCTTCTCGATGGTCGCCAGCAGGCGATCCTGCGGGCCGAGGAGCCGCACCATCGCCACACCGTCGACCTCGATCTCCTCCCGTGCGGCGCCGTGCGGAACCGCGTCGGGCAGGTCGTTGCTGGTCAGGTCGTTAGTGGGCAAGGCTTCCTTCCGTCAGGCCGCCGGCAAGCACGTGGGCGTGCACATGGAACACCGTCTGTCCGGCACCCGCGCCGGTGTTGAAGACCAGCCGGAAGTCTCCGTCGGCGTGTTCGCGAGCGATCGCCTGCGCGACCGCCACCACTTCGGCGAGGAGGGGTGCGTCGTGCTCGGCAAGTTCGACGACGCTCGAGTACTGCTCGGTCTTGGGCACGACGAGCACGTGCACCGGCGCCTGCGGAGCGATGTCACGGAAGGCGATGATGCGGTCGTTCTCGTACACGATGTCGGCGGGAATCTCCCGCGAGACGATCCGGGAGAAGATCGAACGCTCGTCTGACATGACTGACAGCCTATCCGCGCGCGCCCGGCGCATCCCAGCGGCCGAGGGAGACGCTCAGCACGGCGAGCGCCGCGGGACCGGCCGTCGAGGTGCGCAGCACTTCCGGACCGAGTCGCACCGTTTCGGCGCCCGCGTCGGTGAGCGCCGTGAACTCCGCCGGGGCGATCCCGCCCTCTGGTCCGACGACGACAATGAGGTCCCGACCGTCGTAGCGGACGTCCGCAAGGGAGCGATCGGCGAGGGGGTCGAGCACGAGCAGCCTGCCGCTCGACGCGAGCGCGCACAGTTCCTTCAGACCGACGACGTCGAGAACGTCGGGGAGCCAGGCACGCACGGACTGTTTGGTCGCCTCGCGCACGATCGACGCCCAGCGCTCGCGCCCCTTCTGGCGCTTGGGCCCGTCCCAGCGCACGACGCTGCGCGCTGCCTGCCACGGGACGACGACGTCGACACCCAGTTCGGTGGCCGCCTGAATGGCGAGCTCGTCGCGATCCCCCTTGGCGAGCGCCTGCACGAGAACCACGTGGGGTGAGCGGCGGGGCGACTCGACGACGGACTCCACATCGACGACCAACCGGGTCGATTCGGCGCTCGTGACGACCCCCTCGGCCAGATGCCCGGCACCATCCCCGAGGCGGAGACGATCGCCGACCGCCACCCGACTGACGACAACCGCATGGCGAGCTTCCGGGCCGGTCAGTTCGAGCGACTCGCCCGCCCTCGGCACGGCGTCCTCGGCGAGGTAGAAGTGGGCCATGCGCCTAGAAGCCGAGGAACCGGTCGCGCAGCTTCGCGAAGATCCCCTGCTGGAAGGCCGCGAACTTGGGGGGCGCCTGCTTGCGGGCGGCAGCCAGCTGGCGGATCAGCTCCTGCTCCTTGCTGCTGAGCTTCGTCGGGGTGACGACGTGCACGCCGACGCGCAGATCACCGCGGCCCGAGCCACGCAAGTGGGTGATGCCGCGGCCCTTGATCGTGATGACCTCGGCGCTCTGCGTGCCCGGACGGATCTCGACGTCGACGTCACCGTCGAGCGCGGCAAGGGAGACGCGCGTGCCGAGCACGGCATCCGTCATCTGCACTTCGAGGGTCGCCAGCAGGTCGTCGCCGTTGCGGCTGAACGTGTCGTGGTGGGCGACCTTGACCTCGAGGAACAGGTCTCCGGGCGGACCGCCCGCCGGACCCACCTCGCCCTGCCCGGGAAGCTGGAGACGCAGGCCGGTGTCGACGCCGGCGGGAATGTCGACGGGGATCGTGCGGGTCGCACGGACGCGCCCCTGGCCCGCGCACGTCGGGCACGGCGTGGGAATGATCGTGCCGTAGCCGCGGCACGTGCCGCACGGGTTCGACGTCATGACGTTGCCGAGCAGGCTGCGCATCGTGCGCTGGATCTGGCCACTGCCGCCGCAGATGTCGCAGCGCACCGGGGAGGTGCCCGGCGCACAGCACGAACCCTCGCACGTGGAGCAGATGATCGCGGTGTTGACCTCGATCTCGCGCGTCGTGCCGAAGATGACCTCGTCGAGGTCGACCTCGACGCGCACGAGTGCGTCCTGTCCGCGTTCCCGTCGCGAGCGTGGTCCCGTAGTGCGCTGCCCCGCGCCGAAGAAGGTCTCGAAGATGTCGCCGAAGCTGCCGAAGCCGCCCGCGCCGAAACCACCCTGCCCGCCGAGGTCGTACTGCTGGCGTTCGTGCGGATCGCTCAGCACGTCGTACGCGTGGGTGACCTGCTTGAACCGCTCCGCGGCCTCCGAACTCGGATTCACATCCGGGTGGAGTTCGCGAGCAAGCCGTCGGTAGGCCTTCTTGATGTCATCGGCGCTCGCGTTGCGATCGACGCCGAGCACCTCGTAATGGTCGGGCACGTGTCCTGTTATTCCTCACCGAGCACGCGCGAGAGGTAGCGTGCCACCGCTCGCACTGCGGCCATGTTGGTCGAATAGTCCATGCGGGTCGGCCCCAGCACGCCGAGGCGGGCGACGCTTCCCGCCGTCGAGTAGCCGCCGGCGACGACCGAGGTCTCGCCGAGGCCGAAGTCGTCGTTCTCGCGGCCGATGCGCGCCGTCACGGTGCCTGAGTCCACATCCATCTCGGCGAACAGCCGCAGCAACGCCACCTGCTCCTCGATGGCCTCGAGCACGGGCGAGATGCTGCCTCGGAAGTCGCGTTCGGTGCGAGCCAGGTTCGCGGTGCCCGCCATGATGAGTCGGTCCTGACGCCCCGCGAGCACCTGCTCGACGAGCGTCGTCGCCAGACGCGTCACCAGCGCGCGCCGCTCCGGCGGAAACTCGTTGCCGAGGCGCGCGAGTCCGTCGGCGGCCTCTGGGAGCCCGAGGCCCGCGAGGGTCGCATTGATGCGCGCTCGAACATCCGCGAGCACCTCGAGGTCAACCGGAACCTCGCTCTCGATGACACGCTGCTCGACCCGCCCCGAGTCGGCGATGACGACGGTCATCACGCGCGTCGGGCCGAGCGGAACGAGTTCGATGTGCCTCAGGCGCGCGGTCGACAACGACGGGTACTCGACGAGGGCTACCTGATGGGTCAACTGCGAAAGCAGGCGGACCGTGCGTGCGAGCACCTCGTCGAGATCGGCGGACTCACCGAGGAAGGTCTCGATGGCGTGCCGTTGCGGAGCCGTCAGGGGGCGGAGGTCGGCGAGCTGGTCGACGAACACGCGGTAGCCCTTGTCGGTCGGGACTCGACCGGAGGACGTGTGCGGGGCCGCAATGAGCTCCTCCTCCTCGAGCATCGCCATGTCGTTGCGGATCGTCGCCGCCGAAACACCGAAGCGATGACGTTCCACGATCGACTTGGAGCCGACCGGTTCGCGGGTTTCGACGTAATCCTGGACGATGACGCGAAGCACCTCGAGTCCGCGTTCCGAGACCATGCGCACCTCCCTGCTGGCACTCAACCACGACAAGTGCCAATAGTACCGCGACGCGCCCCCGCAACTCATTGCAGCGAGGCCCGCGCGAGCGCTACCTTGTGCACACAGTCCCTGTTCATCTCGAAAGGCTCTTGACCCCCATGACCGATCAGACTCCGCCGCCCGCCGCACCGGCGGCCGCCCCCCTCACCCCCGCCGAGGACAACCAGTGGGCATCGTTCGCTCACCTCGGGGGAATCCTGTGGTTCCTGCCCTCGCTCATCATCTGGCTCGTCTTCAAGGACCGCGGAGCGTTCACCAACGTTGAGGCCAAGGAGGCGCTCAACTTCCAGATCACCGCCGCGATCGCGTGGGTGGCCATCACCATCCTCAACTTCATCCTCGGCCTCGTGACGCTCGGCTTCTGGGGCTTCATCGGCTGGATTCTGCCGCTCGCCCTCTGGGTGATCGTCATCATCTGGTCGATCCAGGGCTTCCTCAAGGCCAAGGACGGCAACCACTACCGCTACCCGGTCGCGCTGCGCCTCATCAAGTAGCAGCCCGACTCGCCACATGCCCGGTGCCTTGCGCGCCGGGCATGTTGCTTTAATGGCGGCATGTCGACACCACCTGCTGCTCCACCGCCCCCGGCCCAGTACCCGGCCGCTCAGCCGCTCAACCCGAGCGACGAGCGCCTCTGGGCCACGCTCATCCACGTCGGCGGGATCTTCTTCGGATTCCTCCCCGCCCTCATCGGATACCTCGTGCTCAAGGACCGTGGCGCGTTCATTCGCGGCCACACCGCGACGGCGCTGAACTTCCAGCTCACGATGCTCATCGCGTACGTGGTTGGCGCCGTGACGAGCCTTCTGTTCATCGGCCTGCTCATCCTCGCCGCGGTCGGAATCGTCGTGATCGTGTTCAGCATCATCGCGGCTCTCGCGGCCAACCGGGGCGACCAGTACAGCTACCCGCTGTCGATCAAGTTCGTCAGCTAGCTGCTCCGTCTCACCCCACCAGTCGTCTCACCACGGCGTCGGCGAGCAGTCGCCCACGCCGGGTGAGCACGACCCTCCCGGCGATGGCCGCCGAGGGGTCGACCAGCTCATCGGCGATGAGTCCGGCGACCTCCCGGCGGCCTCGACCGTCGAGCAGCTCGATCGGAAGACCCTCCCGGATGCGTGTGCGCAGCAGCACCGCCTCCACGGCCTGAGTTGCCGCATCGAGCGTTTCGCGGCCGGCGGCCGGCGACTGGCCCGCATCGATCCGCATCGCGTAGGCGGCCGGATGTTTGACGTTCCACCAGCGCACCCCGCCGACGTGAGAGTGCGCACCCGGTCCGATGCCCCACCAATCCTCACCCGTCCAATAGGCGAGGTTGTGGCGCGATCGCTGGCCGCTCTCCCGTGACCAGTTGGAGACCTCGTACCAGTCGTACCCGGCGGCCGCGAGCAGCTCGTCGGCCAGCTCGTACATGTCGGCGTGCACGTCGTCGTCGGGTGCCGCCACCTCCCCGCGCCGGATCTGCGCCGCAAGCTTCGTGCCGTCCTCGACGATGAGGGCATACGCCGACAGATGATCGGGCTGCTCGGCGATCGCGGCCTCGAGCGAGGTTCGCCAATCCTCGAGGGTCTCCCCCGGTGTGCCATAGATGAGGTCGAGCGACACCGCCAAACCCGCCCGGCGCGCCCACCGGACGACGAGCGGGATGCGGGCCGGGTCGTGCGTGCGCTCGAGCGTCGCAAGCACGTGCGGCACCGCCGACTGCATGCCGAACGACACGCGCGTCACCCCCGCCTCGGCAAGCGCGACCAGCGAGACCTCGTCGACCGAGTCGGGGTTGGCCTCGGTCGTCACCTCCGCGCCATCGACCAGGCCCCACGCCTCGCGGACAGAGTCGACCATCCGCGCCAGGTCGGCCACCGGGAGCAGAGTGGGCGTGCCACCCCCGAGGAACACCGTCGACGCCGGCCGAGCCGGCACCCCGGACGCCTGCAGCACGGTGCGGGCGAACTCGACCTCCCTGACCGCCTGATCCGCGTAGTCCGCCCGACGTGCACCGCGCAGCTCGTCCGCCGTGTACGTGTTGAAGTCGCAGTAGCCGCAACGCACGCGACAGAACGGAACGTGCAGGTAGACACCGAAGGCGCGCTCCTCGGCCCCCACGCGGGACTGGTCAGGCAGGAGGCCGTCGGACGGAGCCGGATCGGCGATCGGAAGGGTCTGCGGCATCAGCGCCCCACGTCCCTCACCGCCGGACGAGCCGGAACACCCGGATGTCGCGGTGCGCGGTCTTTTCGTAGTCCCGGTAGTGCGGCCACTGCTCCTCCAGGAGCGGCCACGTCGCATCCCGCTCGGCCGGATCCAGCAACTCCGCGCGCACGGGGATGAGGGCGCCGCGGTAGTGCACTTCTGCATCCGGGTTGGCGATGAGGTTGCCGCTCCAGGCCGGGTGATTCTCGAGCCCAAAGTTGGAGCCCGCGATGAAGAACGACCCGTCGGGGCGCGGGAAGCACATCAGCGGGATCTCGCGCCGCAAGCCGCTCTTCGCACCGATCGTGTAGAGCACGAGCGACGGCACCATCGCCGCGCTGAGCTTCCAGCGCCCGCGCGACAGATGGAACACCGCCCGGTCGAGCGGCGTGATGAGGGGACGCACCACGTGGCGCACCGGGCTGCGCATGATGGCGGCGGTCGCGGCGCGAACGGTGCGGTTCATGCGTCCATTGTGACGGGTGGGCGTCGACCGACCTGTCGCACGGCGAGCCCGACCCTCACTGGATCGGCCCGGACAGGGCGCGCAGATAGCGTCTCGTGATCGCCCACTGGGTGAGGCGCAATGCTGGATAGACCGCCCACCAGTACCAGGCCGACGGCCGCGAAATCGACGTCACGGTGAGCCAGACGCTGCCGTCGGGCGCCTGATCGACGACGAACGCCTCCTCGCCGCTCTCCGGATGACCGGGCAGCGTGCCATATGCGAATCCGCGCCGCTGCGGCTCGTCGACCACGTAGATGACGCGGATAGGCGCACGCACGCCGAACGGGAGCAGCAGCCACGCCGTGTCCCCCGGTGCGACCAACGCGGTGCCGTCGGCAGCGAACTCGTGCTCGCCCGACGATGCGGGCACCACGGGCGCCCCGTTGTCGTCGAACCCGACCGGCGTGTAGGCCGGGCCCGCCGCCGCGGCCGCTTCGTCGATGACTCGCACCCGAAGGCCGCTTCGGCGCTGGATTCCCCACGAGAGGGTCTGCGTGCACGCGAACGCAAAACGCTCGTCGCCGTGGCCGATGCGCGCGCGGCGCACCATCGGACGGTAGCCCTCAGGCGGGAAGGTCAACAGATCGGGTGCACGCGTCGCGCCCACCGTCGCGTACGTCACCGGAGTCTCGCCGACGTCGTCCAGCATCCGTCGCCTCCCTCCGAGTCGCCATGCCGACCATCCAGCTTAGCGACGCCGCGGGCCTCAGCCCGTGAAGGCGAACAGGTCGCGGGACCCCGCCGTCGCCGCACGCTGCAGAGCGGACGCCTGTGGCAGCAGCTGCTCCGCGTAGAAGCGGGCCAGCACGAGCTGCTCCTCCGCCAGTGCCGCATCGCCCGTGCGCTTCGCCGCGATCGCCGAGCGCGCCAGCAGCCAGGCGCCGACCACGAGCCCCCACATGCGCAAGTACGGGCTGGATCCGCTCAGCACGCCGCGCGGGTCGGCGAGGCCGGTGCGCAGCATCCACGTCGTGGCCTGCTCGAGGGAGTCGAACTGGCGCTCCAGCTCGGCCGCGATCGTCGCGAAGTCGTCATCCTCTGCAGCGAGCTCTCCGAGAATGGCGCGCATCTCGCCGATGAACTCCATGGCTGAAGCGCCGTCGCGAACCGGCAGCTTGCGCCCGACCAGGTCAGCGGCCTGGATGCCGTTGGTGCCTTCGTAGATGGCCGCGATGCGCACGTCGCGGAAGTGCTGCGCGACCCCCGTCTCCTCGATGAAGCCCATGCCTCCGAAGACCTGGATGGCGGTCGACGTGACCTCGTTTCCGACATCGGTGCCGAAAGACTTGCAGATCGGGGTGAGCAGACCGACGATCTCCCCTGCTCGCTGGCGCACGTCGACATCCGGGTGGTGGCTGGCGATATCCATGTAGCTCGCGTTCAGCAGCATCATGCGACGGATCGCCGCCGTCGATGCGCGCTGCGTGAGCAGCATTCGGCGCACATCGGGGTGATCGATGATCGGCGAGTCGGTTCCCGTCTCACCCACGGCCAGGCCCTGGCGACGTTCCTTCGCATAGGCGAGCGCCTGCTGGGAGGAACGCTCGCTCAAGGCCACGCCCTGCATTCCCACCGACAGCCGGGCGACGTTCATCATGACGAACATGATGCGCATGCCCTGGTTCTCCTCGCCGATGAGGTAGCCGGT